>Ga0224555_1001979_pt1 | contig 25648 bp, 22 predicted proteins | sample 714S23034metaG_FD_180687 | JGI IMG/M metagenome (GOLD analysis project Ga0224555, IMG submission 180687) | Peat soil microbial communities from Stordalen Mire, Sweden - 717 S2 30-34 | ecosystem: Environmental > Terrestrial > Soil > Wetlands > Peat | place: Sweden: Norrbotten County, Stordalen...
ACGACAAGGACCCCGAGACCGGCGTGAAGAGCCTGCGCGACATGAAGGAGCAGGAGGTCTTCTTCGGCGACATTCCGCTGATGAGCGCCAACGGCACCTTCATCGTGAACGGGACCGAGCGCGTCATCGTCAGCCAGTTGCATCGCTCGCCCGGCGTCTTCTTCGAGACGGCCAACAACCACACCTACTTTCTGGGCAAGATCATCCCCTACCGCGGAAGCTGGGTGGAGTTCGAGTACGACCAGAAGAACACGCTGTATGTGCGCATCGACCGCAAGCGCAAGTTCCTGGGCACGATCTTCCTGCGCGCGCTCGGCCTGCGCACCGACGAGGAGATCCTCAAGACCTTCTACACCGTGGACACCATCCATGTGAAGGACGGCAAGCTGTACTGGAAGGTGGTTCCCGAGGCCCAGTCGACCAACCTGCTGGGCACGCGTCCTGCGGTTGGCATCACGATGAAGGGCGAGGATCTGGCTCCTGCGACGCGCAAGATCACGCCTCACACCTTGAAGCTGCTGCGTTCGCACAAGATCGAGTCGGTGGAGGTGGAGACGAGCGAGTTCGACGGCGCAATGACTGCTTCGGATGTGGTGGACCTGACCACCGGCGAGCTGCTGTATGAGGCAAACCAGGAGCTCTCCGCCGACAAGCTGCACAAGGTGCTGCAGGCGGGCGTGACCTCGATCGAGGTCTTTTTCCCGGAGCGCGACGACGTGGGCAACATCATCACCAACACACTGCGGCGCGACACGGTGCGCAAGCCGGAAGAGGCGCTGATCGAGATCTACCGCAAGCTTCGTCCGGGCGACCCGCCGACGCTCGATACCGCGAGCGCGCTCTTCGAGGGCATGTTCTTCGACCAGCGCAAGTACGACTTCTCGCGCGTGGGCCGGCTGAAGTTCAACATCAAGCTCTACGAGAACCAGGACGCCAGCGGGCTGGACAAACGCACGCTGACGCCGGAGGACTTCTACGGGACGATCCGCTACCTGCTGAAGCTGCGCAAGAACATCGGCATGGTGGACGACATCGACCACCTGGGCAACCGCCGCGTGCGCGCCGTTGGCGAGCTGATGGAGAACCAGTTCCGCATCGGGCTGGTGCGCATGGAGCGGGCCATCAAGGAGAAGATGAGCGTGTATCAGGAGATGTCGACGGCCATGCCGCACGACCTGATCAACGCCAAGCCGGTGATGGCGGCGATCCGCGAGTTCTTCGGGTCGAGCCAGCTCTCTCAGTTCATGGACCAGACCAATCCGCTGTCGGAGATCACGCACAAGCGGCGTCTTTCGGCCCTCGGGCCGGGCGGGTTGTCGAGGGAGCGCGCGGGCTTCGAGGTGCGCGACGTGCATCCCACGCACTACGGACGCATCTGCCCGATTGAGACGCCGGAAGGCCCGAACATCGGCCTCATCAGCTCGCTCTCGTGCTTTGCGCGCATCAACGAGTACGGCTTCATCGAGTCGCCCTACCGCCGCGTGAAGGACGGGCGCGTTCTGGATTACTTCGCGGTGGTCAACGCCGGCGAGAGCACGCTGCGCCAGGGCGACCACATCGAGGCCAACGAGCTGCGCAAGCTGAACGACCGCCTGCGCAAGGAGAAGAAGCGCACGGTGGAGGTCGAGCCGTTCAGCTTCTACCTTTCGGCGTGGGAGGAAGACCGGCACACCATCGCGCAGGCCAACATCGAGCTGGACGAGAAGCTGAACATCGTGCAGAACGTGGTGGATGCGCGGCGTCAGGGAAACTTCGTGCTGGTGCCCAAGTCGGACGTGGACTATGTCGACGTGAGCCCCAAGCAGCTCGTTTCGGTGGCTGCGTCGCTGGTCCCGTTCCTGGAGCATGACGACGCCAACCGCGCTCTGATGGGCGCCAACATGCAGCGCCAGTCGGTGCCATTGCTGGTTTCTGAAGCTCCCTATGTGGGTACCGGCATGGAGGGCGTGACCGCGCGCGACTCCGGCGCCGTGATTCTGGCCAAGCGCAACGGAATTGTGGATTCGGTGGACTCCGAGCGCATCATTGTGCGCGTCGAGGGCGAGCATCACCCCACGCAGCTCTCGCGCGAGGTGGGCTCGGACATCTATCAACTGACCAAGTTCAAGCGCTCCAACCAGAACACATGCATCAACCAGAAGCCCATCGTCAGCCAAGGCGACCGCGTGGTGAAGGGGCAGGTCATCGCCGACGGGCCATGCACGGAGCAGGGCGAGCTTGGCCTCGGACGCAATGTTCTGGTCGCCTTCATGCCGTGGCGCGGGTACAACTTCGAGGACGCAATCCTCATCAGCGAAAAGCTGGTGAAGGACGACTACTACACCTCGATCCACATCGAGGAGTTTGAGATCGAGGCGCGCGACACCAAGCTGGGGCCGGAAGAGATCACGCGCGACATTCCCAACGTGAGCGAGCACGCACTGCGCGACCTGGACGAGTCGGGAATCATCCGCATCGGCGCCGGCGTCGGGCACAACGACATTCTGGTGGGCAAGGTGACGCCCAAGGGCGAGACGCAGTTGACTCCGGAAGAGAAGCTGCTGCGCGCCATCTTCGGCGAGAAGGCGGGCGACGTTCGCGACGCATCGCTGACCTGCCCTCCGGGCATCGAGGGAACCATCGTCGATGTGCGCATCTTCAGCCGCAAGGGACAGGAGAAGGACGAGCGCGCCAAGCAGATCGAGCAGGAGATGATCGAGAAGCTGGAGCGCAACCTGGCCGACGAGATCCGCATTCTGACCGACGAGCGGCTGAAGCGGCTGGAAGGGATTCTGGGCGCGCGAGAGGTGCTCAGCGACCTGCACGACGAGCGCACCAACAAGAAGCTGCTCAGCAAGGGCGACATCCTCGACCGCGACACCATCGAGCTGATCAGCACGCGCAACCTGAAGCGGATACGCTATGCCGACAAGGACCCGCGCGTCAACGAGCAGATCGACGAGATCGAGGAGATGACCAGCCGCCAGATCGACGTTCTGCGCAAGATCACCAACGACAAGGTGGGCAAGATGCAGAAGGGCGACGAGCTTTCGCCCGGCGTCATCAAGATGGTGAAGGTGTACATCGCCATGAAGCGCAAGCTGTCCGTCGGCGACAAGATGGCCGGACGCCACGGCAACAAGGGAGTCATCGCGCGCATCCTGCCGGAAGAGGACATGCCGTACCTTCCCGATGGGACGCCGGTGGAGATCGTGCTGAACCCGCTGGGCGTGCCCTCGCGAATGAACGTCGGACAGATTCTGGAGACGCATCTGGGCTGGGCTGCGCACGAACTGGGCAAGCAGATCGCCGAGGCGGCCGCCGAGATGCAGTCGGCAGACGAGGTGCGTGAGCTCTTCAAGGCGCGCTTTGCAGGCACCGCAGCGCTGAACCAGCTACTCGACCTGGACGACGCGCAGACCATCCGCGCCGCCGCCGGCATGAAGCGCGGCATATGGTTCGGCACCGCGGTCTTCGATGGCGCGCGCGAGAGCGAGATCAAGGCGCTGCTGAAGTCCGCCGGCCTGCCCAGCTCGGGCAAGACGCAGCTCTACGACGGCATGGTTGGCGAACCGTTCGAGCAGCCCGCGACGGTTGGCTACATCTATATGTTGAAGCTCTCGCATCTTGTCGACGACAAGATCCACGCGCGCTCCATCGGGCCGTACTCGCTGATCACGCAACAGCCGCTGGGCGGCAAGGCGCAGTTCGGCGGACAGCGCTTCGGCGAGATGGAGGTTTGGGCGCTGGAAGCATACGGCGCGGCCTACATCCTGCAGGAGCTGCTGACCGCAAAATCCGACGATGTCTTCGGCCGCACCAAGATCTACGAGGCCATCGTCAAGGGCGAGGCCGCGATCGAACCCGGCGTGCCCGAGTCGTTCAACGTACTTATCCGCGAGCTGCAGTCGCTGTGCCTCGACGTCGAGCTGATCAAGCAGATCGACCAGAAGAAGGTACCGCTGCCGGAGCTCGCGCTAGCCGAATAACGCATAACGGAGGGAGCGGGGGGCTTTGGCCCCCTGACTTCCGCCACAGATTCAGAGGGGCTTTGGCCCCGCAGCAAGACAGGCAACACCACAATTGAAATCAGCACCAGCACCAGAACCAAGGCATCGCGATGCGCCGGAAGTCATCGCGGAACAGATTACTGAACCGCAGCCAATCCGCTGCACTGCTTGCGCAGAGAACAAACGGAGACGCAAACTATGTTCCGCTCCAGCCCCTTTGAACTCACCGGACCGATCCTCGACTTCGACGCCATCAAGATCCAGCTTGCCAGCCCGGAGAAGATCCGCTCCTGGTCGCATGGCGAGGTGACCAAGCCAGAGACAATCAACTACCGCACCTTCAAGCCGGAGCGCGACGGTCTGTTCTGCGCGCGGATTTTTGGGCCCATCACGGACTGGGAGTGCCTGTGCGGCAAGTACAAGCGCATGAAGCACCGCGGCGTGATCTGCGACAAGTGCGGCGTCGAAGTCACGCTCAGCAAGGTGCGCCGCGAGCGGCTCGGCCACATCGAGCTGGCCAGCCCCTGCTCGCACGTGTGGTTCTTCAAGGGACTGCCTTCGCGCATCGGCCACCTGCTGGACATCAGCCTGCGTGAGCTGGAAGCGGTGCTGTACTTCGAGTCGTACGTTGTGGTCGATCCAGGCGACGCGCCGGTCAAGGAGCGCGAGGTCATCAAGGATGAGACCCGCTTCCGCGAGCTCGATGCTCAGTATCGCCCCACCGGCTTCAAGGCCATGATGGGTGCCGAGGCCATCAAGGAGCTGCTCAAGCGGGTCGATGTCAACGAGCTTTCCATCGAGCTGCGCGAGCGCATCAAGACCGAGACCTCGCTGCAGAAGAAGCTCAAATACTCCAAGCGGCTGAAGATCGTGGAGGCCTTCCGCAAGTCCGACAACAAACCGCAGTGGATGATCCTGGACGTGATCCCGGTGATCCCGCCGGAGCTGCGCCCGCTGGTGCCGCTGGATGGCGGACGCTTCGCAACCTCCGACCTGAACGACCTTTATCGCCGCGTCATCAACCGCAACAACCGGCTGAAGAAGCTGATGGATCTGCACGCTCCCGAAGTCATTGTGCGAAATGAAAAGCGCATGTTGCAGGAGGCGGTGGACGCTCTGTTCGACAATGGACGGCGCGGACGCGTTCTGCGCGGCGCGAACAACCGCCCGCTGAAGTCGCTCTCCGATACTCTGAAGGGCAAGCAGGGCCGCTTCCGCCAGAACCTGCTGGGCAAGCGCGTGGACTACTCCGGCCGTTCGGTCATTGTGGTCGGCCCGGAGCTGCAACTGCACCAGTGCGGCCTGCCCAAGAAGATGGCGCTGGAACTCTTCAAGCCCTTCATCTATCACCGTCTGGAACAGACCGGCCACTGCACCACCATCAAGCAGGCCAAAGAGATGGTGGAGATGCAGGAGCCCATCGTGTGGGACATTCTGGAAGAGGTGATCAAGGACCATCCGATCCTGCTGAACCGCGCGCCCACGCTGCATCGCCTCGGCATTCAGGCGTTTGAGCCGGTGCTGGTGGAGGGCAAGGCGATTAAGATCCATCCGCTGGTCTGCACCGCCTTCAACGCCGACTTCGATGGCGACCAGATGGCCGTGCACATCCCGCTCTCGCCCGAAGCTCAGATCGAGGCCTCGGTGCTGATGCTGGCCTCGCACAACATTCTCTCGCCGGCCAGCGGCCAGCCCATCACCGTGCCCACGCAGGACATGGTGCTGGGCATCTACTACCTCACCAAGGCGAAGATCAACGCCATCGGCGAGGGACGCGTCTTCGCCAACATCGAAGAGGTGCTGATGGCGCTGGAGGCCAAGCAGGTGGAGACGCTCACGCCCATCCGCCTGCGCTACACCGGCCCGGTGCTGGACATGACCACGGCCTACGACGACCAGGACCTGAACCACACCGAGCTCGTGCACTTCAACAAGCAGTTCCTCTCCACCACAGTTGGCCGCGCCATCCTCAACGATGCGTTGCCCGAGGGCATGCCATACATCAACGGCCTGCTCAAGAAAAAGGGAATTGGCCAGCTCGTCAACTACTGCTACCTGAACCTCGGCCTGGAGATTACGGTCAAGATGCTGGACAGGATCAAGGACCTCGGCTTCCGCTACGCTACCAAGTCCGGTCTCTCGGTCGGCCTCGACGACATGGTCATCCCGGACTCCAAGTACACGCTGGTGGGCGAAGCGGAGAAGACCGTTCTTGCCATGCAGCAGCAGTACCTGGACGGAGCCATCACCAACGGCGAGCGCTCCAACAAGGTCATCCAGATGTGGTCTGGCGTGACCGAGCGCGTGGCCGATGAGATGTTCAACAACATGAGGCGCGCGGACAAGGAGGGGGCCATGAACCCGATCTACATCATGGCCGACTCTGGCGCCAGAGGATCGAAGCAACAGATCCGCCAGCTCTCCGGCATGCGCGGCCTGATGGCCAAGCCGTCGGGCGAGATCATCGAGACGCCGATCACGGCCAACTTCCGCGAGGGCCTCACCGTGCTGCAGTACTTCATCTCCACGCACGGCGCGCGCAAGGGACTGGCCGACACCGCGCTGAAGACCGCCGACTCTGGCTACCTGACGCGCCGCCTGGTCGATGTTGCGCAGGACGTCATCATCTCGCAGAACGACTGCGGCACCGTCGAAGGCATCTACGTCACGCCGATCATCGAGGCGGGCGAGATCATCGAGCCGCTGCGCGACCGCATCATTGGCCGCGTCTCGCTGGAAAAGCTGAAGGACTTCGAGGGCAAGACCATCGTCGATGTGAACCAGGAGATCGACGAGGACCTCGCCTCGGCCGTGCAGGCCGCGGGCATTGAGCGGGTCAAGATCCGCTCCGTGCTCACCTGCGAATCCAAACGCGGCGTCTGCATCCTGTGCTACGGCCGCAACCTCGGCTCCGGCAAGATGGTGGAGATGGGCGAGGCCGTCGGCGTCATCGCGGCGCAGTCCATCGGCGAGCCCGGAACGCAGCTCACCATGCGCACCTTCCACATCGGCGGAACCGCCAGCCGCGTCTCCGACGCTTCGCACATCGAGGCCAAGAACGCAGGCGCCATCCGCTTCATCAACCTGGTCACTGTGCGCAGCAAGGACGGCGGCCTGGTGGCGATGAACCGCAACGGCTCCATCGCCATCGTGGACGACAAGGGACGCGAGAAGGAGCGCTACGCCATCGTCTACGGCGCCAAGCTCAAGGTTGAGGAGGGTGTCAAGGTCACGCAGGGCGACATCCTCGGCGAGTGGGACCCATACACCTTCTCGCTGCTCACCGAGATCGCCGGCACCGTCCACTTCAAGGACCTGCAGGAAGGCGTCACGCTCAACGACGAGGTCGATGAGGTCACCGGCCTCAGCCGCCTGGTGGTCGCCGACTCCACCGACGAGAAGCGCCAGCCCGCCATCGTCGTCAAGGCCGCCAGCGGCAGCAAGCGCTACCTGATGCCATCGCGCGCCCACCTCATGGTGGCCGACGGCGACGAGCTCTTCCCCGGCGACATCCTTGCCAAGATCCCGCGCGAAACCACGCGCACCAAGGACATCACCGGAGGTCTGCCGCGCGTCGTCGAACTCTTCGAGGCGCGCAAGCCGCGCGATCCCGCCATCATCAGCAAGATCGACGGCGTGGTCCGCTTCGGCGAGGTCGCCAAGGGTCAGCGCAAGGTCTACGTCACCGCCGACAACGGGCAGGAAGAGGAGTACAGCGTTCCGCGCGGCGTCTACGTCAACGTGCAGGAGGGCGAACGCCTGCGCGCCGGCGACGCACTCATCGACGGCCCGCGCAACCCGCACGACATCCTCGAAGTCCTCGGCGAGCGCGCGCTGCAGATGTACCTGGTCAACGAGATCCAGGAGGTCTATCGCCTGCAGGGCGTCACCATCTCCGACAAGCACATCGAGACCATCGTTCGCCAGATGCTGCGCTGGGTCAAGATCGAGGAGGTCGGCGACACCACCTTCCTGCTCGAGCAGCAGACCGACCGCTTCCGCTTCAACGAGGAGAACCAGCGCGTGCTGATGACCGGCGGTCGTCCCGCCATCGGACGCTCGCTTCTGCTCGGCATCACCAAGGCGTCGCTCTCCACGGATTCGTTTATTTCCGCGGCCAGCTTCCAGGAGACCACCCGCGTCCTCACTGAAGCCAGCATCAACGGCTCCATCGACACGCTGCGCGGACTCAAGGAGAACGTCATCGTCGGCCGCCTCATCCCCGCCGGCACCGGCATGGAGTACTACCGCAACGTCCAGCTTAGCCCCGAACTGGAAGAAGCGGCAGCCCAGGTGCAGCAGGAAGTCACAGCCGCCATCGAAGCCGAAGAGCGCGAACTCGAACTCATGCGCATGGAAGGCGAACAAGAAGAAATGGCCGCCGAGTAGCACTTCGTGCGGTCCTCGACGCTTCGCGTGCAAGCGCTTCGCGCCCTACTACTACTACAAACAACGGCAGGGCTTCGGCCCTGCCGTTTTCTCTTGCACTCAACTTGACAAGGTTATCATCCGATAATAACATTGAAGGATGGCAGTTCGCGACCCCAGCCTCGACACGCTCCTGCTGCTCGATGGCGAGAGCTTCGTGGTGGACGCGGACGGCAAGTGTTGGGTCAAATTCGTTGTAAAACAGGCCGCCGTCTCGCCGGAGCGCCCGCACGGACTGGATTACTCGCTGACGCTGCACGACGAAGACGGCACGCGGCTGCTCGGATTCGATAACGCGCACGCCGTTCGCGAGGGCGCAGGTCCGGGAGCGCGCACCCGCATCGAGTACGACCACAGGCACTCCGGCCAACGGGCCCGTTTTTATACCTACGCAGATGCCGCAACGCTGCTCGCGGACTTCTGGACGGAAGTGGAAGCCATCTTGCAGAAAAGGAGTACGCAGCCATGAACACACTGAAGGTCGGCATTGCTACGCTGGAGCAGTACAAGAAGCGGACTATGGCCATCGCGCGCGGGCAGTACGTCCCGGCGCGAGGCGAGCCGAAGGTCTGGTTCCAGTCGCTGGAGACCATGTCGCAGGTGCTCTCGGACCGCAACCGCGCCCTGCTCGCGCTGATCGTCAAGACGCAGCCGCAGTCGCTCACCGAGTTGGCCGAGAAGACCGGACGCGCCAAGTCGAACCTCTCGCGCACGCTCAAGACCATGGAGCGCTACGGCCTGGTCTACTTCGAGCAAGGCCCCGGTCGCCAGATCGCCCCGCGAACCAACTACTCCGGCGTCAAACTCGAGATGACCTTCCAATAGCACTTCGTGCCGTCTTGGACGCTTCGCGTGAAAACAAACAACGGCAGAACTTCGGCTCTGCCGTTTTCTTTATTGCCATTCGGTGTGTATCCTTCTCTGTATGCCTGAGAAACGAAAACTAGGGGAAGTTTTCAAGACGGTGGGATTACCTCAATACACATACGTAAAACCGCGTCACTTCGGTGAAGTTCGTGCGGACATTGAGCAGCCAGGCAAACACCTATTGATCGAAGGGCCGTCGGGAATAGGCAAAACCTGTGTGGTTTTCAAAGTCTTTGAGGAGCTTGGATACGCCAAAGATCAACAATTCAAGTACGTAAGCGCTAGGGATGCAGATGCTATTACCAAGCTTGAAGAGTTCTTCAATGTGGCATCCGACGGAGGGTTACCGCCGCAACCCATATTAGTCGTTGATGACTTCCATCTTCTTCCGTCTTCGGCGCGCAGCAATGTTGGCACCGTCTTAAAAAGACTGAGCGACCGTGTGTTTGAGACCGCATCTCCGCCGAAGGTCATATTAATTGGCATTCCGACGACCGGGATGACATTGTTAGCCGACGCATACGATCTGGGGCCTCGACTTGGCTCGTATCGTTTTGTGGGAGCGAGCGACCAAGAGATAAACAAACTCTTGGATGAGGGGGAAGCCGCCCTCGGAGTTCTTTTTGAGGATCGCGACTTCATCACGTCCGAAAGCTCGCAAAACTTCTGGCTCGCACAATTTATTGCGAATAAGATCTGCGCAACGCAGGACATACACGAACAACAAGACGACGTAAAAATCCTAACCTTCGATCTTTTGGCGATTCGTCAGAGACTGATGGACGAACTCTCAAACAGATACCTAACAACAGCTCTTACGTTCGCCAAGGGGAAAAAGTGGAGGCCAGGCGGCAATAAGCCGTATTTGGATGTATTGTTCGCACTCGCCAAGAACCCCGATTTGGTAGTGACCTACGACAGAATCCTCAATCTTGTGCCAGAACGCAGACGGCCTGGTGTCAAAGCAGTTAGGCCACGCATTGCGGAGGTGATACACGACGCCTCACACAACATTGATCTACGTAAACAGATAGCTTTTGATCCCGATTCAGGATTTACGGTTGAAGATCCGCTATTTAGGTACTTTCTAACGCACATGAAAGAGGACGACATATATCGCTCACTTGGAGTTGAGCGCGACAATGTTGAACGGGCGAGGGCCTTCGCCTTTGATGTCGGTTTTTCATTCGCAGGAGAAACGCGGGCTTTGGTCGAGTTGGTAAATGCTGAGCTGAAGTCCGAAGACGTTTTGACGTTTTATGACTTTGATCAGCAAGCTTTCCTACTTGCCCAAGACTTGGAACAAGTACTGCGAAAGGTCTATTCCGAGTCGTGTGCGTACTATTTGGTTTTCATGGATGAGAACTACTTGACAAAGGTCTGGGCCAAGTATGAGCGCGACATTATGACCCATTCGGGGAGAACCGGGCACATTGTGCCGGTTGTCCTAGATGACACGGCAGCGAACGGTATCGTCGGAATTTCATCGTCGATCGGACGGATCGATCTTCGAGAGCCATGGGCTGAGCTGAAAGTGAGCGGATCTGCGAGCGCGTCTCTGCTGCACACGGTACGCAATCGCTGCGTCTTGCCGATACTTGCAAAAATAGACGATCAATTCGCTCAATTGTGAGCTTAGACGAACTGTCTTACAATCGCACCAGCGAACCACCCCTACACAAAATAACCCAAGCGGTTGGGAATGTGGTATGCTGCTTCTGTGCCGACTGTGCTCAGGATCGACGGGCTCCGCGTCATCATATATACAAGCGACCATTGGCCAGCGCACATACACATACGCGGCAACGGGAAGGAAGCGCTCTTCTATCTGAACTGCCCGACGGCCCGCCCGAACTGCGCGGCAACTTTCGCTTCAATCCGAGTCAACTGACGCGCATCCAGGCGAAGCTCGCACCGCACGTCGCCGCTCTCTGCGCGGCATGGAAGGAGATGCATGGGTATAACGAGTAAGGAATTCAAAGAAGCAGGCGAGCGCATGGATGCGCTCCGCACCAGCACTCCCTTTGCAACCGAGGCCCACTACGACCGCAAATCCAAAAGTGTAATCATCAAACTCTCCAACGGTCTCGGCATCTTCTTCTCGCCGGAGGATGCACAGGGTTTGGAGGGGGCGACCGACGTGCAACTCAGCGACGTGGAACTCACTCCATCTGGTTTGGGCCTGCACTTCGAAAAACTCGACGCCGATCTCTGGATACCCGCGCTGCTCGAAGGCTCGTTCGGCTCGCGCAAGTGGATGGCGGCGCGGCTCGGTGCGGAGGGAGGCAAGGCCCGCAGTCTGGCCAAGCGCACCGCCGCTCGCGCCAACGGAGCACTCGGTGGCCGTCCCCGCAAGACAGCTACCCGCTAAGGCCGGGTGCCCCATTCATCGCGCAGTTGGCGATGAGTGGGCAGGCGCCGGCGAACCCGGAGAATCTTGTCAAGGGTCTCAATCCGGCGTCAATCTGGCAAATCGAACAAAAAACGAGCGTTAGACGTGAAAATTAGCCGAAAATAGTTGGCATAGTAGATATGCTCCATCCGGTATAATAGAGGTAGTAGAGAAATGAGAGAGGCCCGGCGCTTTAGTCGTGCCTCTCTTGTTTGCGGTCAACAGCAATTTGTAACCAGTTTGTTTTCTTATCGATAGATCATAAAGCGTTTTGAATCTAGATCATGGCGGATTAAATCGCGTATCGGCAAAAACATACTTCACTCATCAAGCCAGCAGGGAGGGCGATAAATGACCTCCCAAAGTGAGTACCCACATGGAGATAGCTTTGAAGTTCTTCCCGCTGATGGCAATCTGCCCGCTCTCATTCTTGGCTCGACGGAATCAGAAGCAAGTCGTCCAGGCTACAAGCGTTGGAAGCAAAGCATCCTGTCGGCGCATGAAGCACCACTTTCACTGTCCAGACTTCTTGCCTCAGCCTCTCTCGCGCTGTTTCGAGGTCAACGGGTTCTGGTTGTGTCGCAGCCGGAACGTGTATTATTGCTCCGCATTTGCATCGCATTCCAAAGAATCGTGACTTGGGCATTATGTTTTTCCTTGCGTCACTCATCAGGGGGTGGCGAATGACCTCCCAAAGTGAGCAGTTCCAGAAGGATAACAGTCTAGGGCAGGAATGGGGCAAGCTCGCGGATTGCCCGATCTACACACCGCTTGAGCGCAAACATGGTGATTCCTACTGGCATCCCTTTGGCAAGATCGGGTTCGGAAAATGCTACCACAATGGTGAAGCCAACTTGTTGCTTTGCCTGCGCAGCCGGAACGGTCAGGAGTTTTTGGCCTGCATACAGCGAGCCAAAGGGAATCCGGTCGCTGGTCTGAACGGCAACGCTGACCTCGGAGTTAAGTTGGAACTTCCCTATCTGTCGCAATTGCTCGTCGATGATCTCGCCACTCTGGAATCCCGTCTGCATGACGTTCTTGGCGCAAACGGTCAAGAGCAGACGATGTTTGTCAATGTTGTTGAGGGTGTGGAGAATGCAAAAACGAGAGTCCCCTCCCTCGTATGGGCGGAGACGACGGAGGGCTTCAATCGCCTCCTGACTAGCGCCCAGTACCATTCGCAGACCAGACACTTCCCAGTCGTGGGGATCGAGGCGAATTGGGAACTTAGTCTTAGAGGTAACGCAGTTGCCCCCAACCAGACCACAGGCGATGTAATCCAACGCACAGCGGAGATTGTGCAGGATGTCACCGATAATCAAGGGAATCTCAGCGGGGATAATCGGGATGTGCTCGACGTAGTACGTCAGGTCGCCGGTTTCAGGATTCTTCTTGGCCGCGATAGTGCATGGATCGGACTCGCGGAGTTTCGCCAAAGCGGTCTTGAGCTTTCCGATGTGCTGCTCGGCCCACTCACGCTTCGCAAGAGCTTCACTATAGACTGACATTTTGCTCTTTCCTTGCCTTTCAAAATCTCACTAGGTAGCCATTATGAACTCTCAGCCCATCACCGAACCCAAAACCCTCCAAGAGGCCATCGTCCACTTCTCGGACCCCGACAACTGCATCGCCTACATGGTGGCGCGGCGTTGGCCTGATGGCGTTGTGAAGTGTCCGACCTGTGGGCGCAACGACGTGGCTTACATCCCGGCGCGGCGAGTCTGGCAGTGCAAGACCCGACATAAAAAATGCCAGTTCTCCGTGAAAGTCGGAACCATCATGGAGGATTCGCCCATCAGCCTCGACAAGTGGCTTGTCGCTATGTGGATGATCGCCAACTGCCGCAACGGGGTTTCCAGCCACGAGGTCAAGCGCGCGCTGGGCGTCACACAGAAATCCACATGGTTCATGCTCCACCGCATCCGTTGGGCGATGCGCGACACAGACCGCCCAAGCAAGATCGGCGGGCCTGAGAGTGCCCCTGTAGAGGTCGATGAATCCTTTGTGGGCGGGAAGCTCAAGAACATGCACCGGAGCCGCGCTAACGCCATTCGTGCGTCCGCGCCGGTAGATCGTCTGGACGGGTACGAGACGCGCTGGGACAGCAAGACCGCCGTTATCGGCATGTTAGACCGGGAGAGCCGTCAGGTTCGCGCTAAGGTTGTGCCGAACGTCAAGCGCGAGACGCTACAGAATGAAATCCTCAAAAACGTAAAATATGGGTCGAAGGTCTACACCGATGAGGCAGTTGCGTACGATCTGCTGCGACGCCGCTATGTCCACGATACTGTCAATCACTCCGAGTGCTACGTCAAAGGGCAGGTTCACACAAACGGCCTTGAGAACTTCTGGAGTCTGATGAAACGCAACCTGAGCGGCACATACGTTGCCGTTGAGCCGTTCCACCTTGACCGCTATTTGGATGAGCAACTCTTCCGATTCAATAACCGCATCAACGTAGACGACGCAACCCGGTTCGGCAAGATCGCCACCCAAGTTCTAGGCCGTCGCCTCACCTACGCCGATCTGACCGGCAAAGCTGCGGTGCTTGCGAGGCCGTTCTAACCAACGACGGCAAGGCAGAGGCCGCAAAAGCAATCCTGAAATCATTGTGATGGGCTTGCCACCCGATCCAAAGCGGCACTGGCTCCGGCTGCTCTGGAAACGCCGCCCCGCCGCTCTGCGCACGGACGTGGACAGCTTCGCGGAGTACATCCGCCAGAAGCACCCGCACATGCTCCCCAAAGAGGTGCAGAACGTCCCTGAGTACGTTCGCTGCATGTTGCGCGGACTGTTCTAGCCATCCGACGTGGCTTTCTTATTGGAGATGCGCTTGTTCGGTTTGCGCTTGTCCGCCGCGATGCGCTTTTGGATCTCCGCCGTGGGCACAGACAGGACGCGCCCCACCAATGCGTCGAACCTCGCAAACTCCGGGGATGTTGCCGCCTTAGTTTCCATGCCGATATGATAGCGCAACACGAAAGGACAGACTCAACATGAACGAAGATCAGATACAGGCGGTTCTGGAGCAACTTGTGATTACAGTGTCATTTCTTTGCGAAGAGACGGCTTCGTTGGTGGAGGAGCGAGCCTATCGGACACCACTGGAGGGCCAAGCTGGAGTTCGCGGGAAAGCCGAGCAGATTCGGCAAGGTGCGAATTCGCTTTTAGCAATGCTCGATACATCGCACTAAGAGTACAGCGCGGCTTTGGGATTTGCTCTTGCATCTGTGGCACACTCCATGCGATGATGTCGCTAGAGAGATTAGCCCCACCGATGACCCCGCCTGGCAGCGGGGTTTACTTTTTGGTTAGTTTATCACTCTCGGTCTTGCCTGTCTGTGATTGTTGCCAATCGTGATGCCGTATCTGTTCGAGGGCCACTTCGTTGAGGGTGCTGCGAATCTCTTTTAGGACGGCCAGAGTTTCGGCCTCTGGTTCAATCTTTGGCGGGGTTATGGTCTTTCCTTTCCTTACCTGTCATTAGTCAAGGATTACGGACTTGGTTTTACGGGACACGAATAGGAATCTTTCATGGCCGCTATAACCCCTCCAATTTTCCAGTCATCCAGCAACTTCGGATTCTTCTCCATATACGCCACGTATACCCGGATGATCGTGCCAACGCGGGCATCTTTGAAGCACAGCCCCGTTGATCCGTAGAACTGGATCACATCTCCCATGCCCTCGAAGTATCCGACGCAATAGTCGCTGGCGGGCGAACTCTCTTGGGAGTCGGTGTCCATTATTCGGACGGTCTGTTGGCACGAGTGAAACAAGACTGATCCGACATCCTTCGGCGGTGTTGACTGCTGTGCCGTCGCTGTGCCGTATAAGCACACGAAGGCTATCCACCATGCTATCCACCCACGGTTCAGTCGCATGGCACCCATGCAGTGTGCCGGATGACGGGCGGGGCCTTATAGGGTTGTGGGTTGCGCGGGTCGTACGGCTGCGGCGGCGTGTACGGCGGTGTGACTTGATGCGCGTATTCGCAAATTTTGTGACCGTTGATGTCTAGCTTGGTCTGGCCGGTCGGACTCATAATGGCATTGTCTTGCGGACAATTGACTGTCGCTGGTCTAACGGCTGCAAAACATGTTCCAGCAGCGACAAATCCAATTAAAACCCATTTTTTGATGCCCATCTCGCCTGTCTCCTATAGAGGGAATGTCCTCGATAGAGTACCGCCATGCTTGCAGAATGGCAACAGATATTTGCATCCTGCTGGGGCAACGAGTACGCGAACTGAGGCTGGCGAGGGAATGGACGCAGACCTACCTGTCAGTCCATGCCGGGGTCGGTCGAAACTACATCTCAGATGTAGAACTCGGCAAGAAGGAAATCGGGCTGCGGAACCTGCAATTGCTGGCGCTCAGTTTTGATGTTCCGCTGGAGAAACTTTTCAAGGGGCTGTGACGCCACGTTTTCGGCGTGGGCGCGCACAATTTTATCTGCACCAAGGAGACATACGATGAATGATGCTGCACTGATTGAGGCACTTACTGACATTCAGGTGGAGATACAGGCGATTCACATAGCCCTTGAGCAGCAAGGCATTCCGGCTGAGACGATTGAGGCTCTAAAGAGTGAGGTTGACCGGAAGGAAGCGAAGGATGCTGTCCTGAAGAAACTTGCCGAGCGGCGATCCTCTTCTGGTTCGCCTCTGTAATGATGTCGCTGAACCAACCCATACGGTCACACTCCTGTATAATGATCTGAGTGTGCCGCAGACCGTCCGCCCCCGACTGGAATCGGGGGCTTTTCACGTTTACCGCCCCCAGTATACCTGATGAGCCAAGTATGTTTTTGCCCGCGTATCTTGATGAATCAAGAGACGTTAAGATCTACGGATTTTTTTCTCCGCCGCACAATTTCGGATGCGCTATTGGGTGCCAGACGCGAAGAATCGAAGGACAGCCGCGCGGACGGGGTGCCAGGCGCGGGGCGGGGTTAAACGAAAACGCCAGAGATCCCGTCGGGTCCCTGGCGTTTCATCATGAAGAACTCGCAGTTCTAATCGGGTGTTGCGCCTTCCGGCTACCGAGGGGCCATCCTGCGACTTGCGCCGCGAACCAACCCTTCGGCCTCGCTTTCCGATTGACTGCCGACTTGCGTCGTCTGCCAATCTTACGGCGTCGCCTTCCAACTCAACCTCCGACTGAATATCGGCATCAGATTCAACGGCCAGCCATCCGGTTGATTTCCGGCTTGCGCCTTCGACCAACCCTCCGGCCCAACCTTCCGGCCAACCCGCGGCTTGCGCCGCCGACTGACTTTCCGGCTCCGCCTTTCGACCGACGTGCGACCGTCGCCGCCTGCCGACCCTCCGGCCATGCCTTCCGATGAACCTCCAGCTTGCGCTTTCGATTCATCTTCCGGCTCGACCTTCCAGTCAACCCCCAGCTTTCGCCTTCGATCAACCTTCCGGCCCTGCCTTCAAACCTAACCTCCGACTCTCATCGGTTGCTGCATCCGCTGGCTCCGCCTTCCGACCTCTCTCCAGCTTGCGCTTTCGATCGATCTTCCAGCTCAATCTTCTGACCCTTCTCCGGCTTTCGCCTTCGATCGACCTTCCAGCCCAACCGTTGCGCCAACCATCGGCTTGCGCCTCTAGTCTATTCTCCGATTGAACCGTTGTGCCAACCATCGGCTTGCGCCTTTGGCCGACCCTCCGATTGAGCCGTTGTGCCAACCATCAGCTTGCGCCTCTGGCCGACCCTCCGGCTGTGCCTTCCGGCTAGCCTCCGACTTTCGCCGAGTGCCAACCTTCCAGCTTCGCCTTCCAGATGGCCTCCAGCTTGCGCCGAGTGCCAACCTTCCGGCTCTGCCCACGAACCCAACCTCCGACTCTCATCGGTTGCTGAACCCTCCGGCATCGCCTTCCGGCCAATCTTGGACTTGCGTCTTCGACCAACCCTCCGGCTACCGTGCGATCAAACCTTCGACTTTCGTCTGGGAACGACCTTCCGGCCCTGCCTTTGAACCCAACCACCGACTCGCTGCTCGGTCATCAGTTGAAGAGACATTAGGAGTGGCCAGCCTGTGCATGCAAGTGCAAAACCACAGAATTCTGTGGATATTGGAGGGAGAATCCGCACATTGTCCGCGGATGCACCATTCATAATGCACACTGAGATCAAAGGGGCACTGCTGTACGTCCGTGGCGTTGTTCTCCATGGATAGTGCACAACTCGCGCGCGCGAAGGCTTGACCGGCACGGTAGAATTGGCGAAGCTCCCTGAGAAGGCTTCAGGACTTGAGTACGGGGGCGGGTCGATCTCACGATGAAGCGAATTTTCACGCTCGTGCTGGGTGCGTTGGCGTTGGTTGCCGTCGCGTTGATCTCGGCGTTCATTGCGATGCGGCTGGCCATTCACGGACGCGAGGCGGTGGTGCCCAACCTCAGCGGACTGAGCGTGGCGGACGCCAACAGCCTGGCCAGTCGCCAGGGGCTCACACTCAATCTGGAGAACAGGTTCTACTCCGCCGACGTTGCTGCCGGGCGCATTTTGTCGCAGGACCCGGCGGCGGGCTCGCGGGTGCGCCGCGAGTGGCCGGTGCGCATCACCGAGTCGCTGGGGGGGCAGCGCGTGGAGATTCCCGACCTGACGGGCCAGACAGAGCGCGCCGCGACCATTGGCATTCGGCGGCTATCGCTGGAGCTGGGCGCAGTGGCGCACCTCGCCATTGCAGGCGACCCCGACGTTGTGCTGACGCAGACGCCGCCGGCCAACGTGGGCGGAGTCGACGGGCCGCGCGTGAGTTTGCTGGTCAGCGATGCCATTCCAGCCGACACGCAGGCGCCTGCGTACGCGATGCCGTCACTGGTCGGGCTCAGCTACTCCGCTGCCAACGCGCGCGCGGCCAGCGCAGGACTGCACCTAGACGCGGTGACGGAGAGCGCTTCGCCCATTGCGTTGCCTTCTGCAGCAACGGCTGCGGCGCCCAGCGCGAGCCCGGCGCAGAACGGCGAGCCTGCTCCCGCGACTGGCCGTTCCTCCGGCATTGTTACGGCGCAGAGCCCACAGGCTGGACGCCGCGTGGTGCAGGGCGACGTGGTGCATGTCACTTTGGGACATTCCGCGACGCCCAACGCGCTCCCGGTCGCGTCGCAGTAAATATGACTTCGGTGGCGGCGGGTGGGCAGTAGGGCTGGGGGCAGGCGAAGAGGCGGGATTTAGGCGAAGAGGGAGAACATGGGGGAGTCGAGGGGGAGGGACTGGGTGGGGCCTGCGATGCGGCCGGAGGCGGAGTCGCGGCGGAAGATGGTGACGGAGGCGGAGTCCTGATTGCCGCAGAGGAGCCAGCGTTCGGAGGGGTCGAGGGTGAAGTGGCGCGGGATCTTGCCGCCGCATGAGATTCGCTGGACGAGGGTGAGCGCGCCGTCGGTGGGGGCGATGCTGAAGACGACGAGGGAGTCTTCGCCACGGTTGCTGGCGTAGAGGAAGTTGCCATCGAGCGAGATGGCGACCTCGGCGGCAGTGTTTTTGGCGACGGGGAAGCTGGGGGCGATGGTCTTGACCGGGGCTCCGGTGTTGACCAGCAGGCCCTGAGGATCGGTGCGCGAGCTGGTGGTGGTCCAGAGGAAGCGGTCGATGGTGGAGTCGAGCTCATTGATGGAGTAGAGCCAGCGGCCGTTGGGATGGAAGGCGATGTGGCGCGGGCCGGAGCCGGGACGGTCGTTGGAGAAGAGCGCGGGCGGGCCGAGGCGGGCGGTGGCCGGATCGATGGCGAAGACGGAGATGTGGTCGGAGCCGAGGTCGTTGACCAGCAGGAAGCGGTTGTCCGGCGAGATGTGTACGGAGTGGGGGTGGGGGACGTCCTGGCGGGCGGCGTTGGGGCCGCGATGGCCGAATTTTGGGTTCTTGTAGTCGATTCGCTCGATGGGGCCGGTGAGCGCGCCGCTGGGCAGAACGCGGTAGCTGGCGATGGAGGAGCCGTAGTAGTTGGCGACGAAGGCGGCCTCGCCCGTGGCGTCGAGCGAGACGTAGCAGGGGCCGGCGCCGGCGGAGGGCACCTGGTTGATGGGCCTGAGCGCGCCCGTCGCGGAGTCGGCGATAAGAAAGCTGGTGACGGAGGCGGAGGCGTCGGTGGCTTCGTTGGTGGCGTAGAGGTGGCGATGGCCCTCGGTGTTCGGCGAGAGGGCTAGGAAGGAGGGGCGCAGGGTTTCAGCTGCGAGCTGCGGCGAGGTCATGAGTCCGCTGGCGGGGTCGAAGCGGGAGAGATAGATTCCTTTGGAGACACCCTTCGCGGTGTCGGTGCCGAAGTAGACGAAGACGGGCTGCGGGGGGACGGGCCGCTTGTGGAAGGGAGTGAGGAAGGACTGGGCTGCTGCGATGCGCGGCACGGCGGCGAGCGCGGGGAGGGTGAGAATAAATCGGCGGCGGGTGAACATTGGCGGAGCCTCCGTGGGCCAGTTCAGCAGTTCAGATCATGCGGCGGGTTCGCCGGGGAGGCGGATGCCAAGCTCCTTCTCCGGCTCGACATTCTGGTGGATGATGGGGAGGCTGGGGAGATGGGTGGTTCCTCCGGCCTCGCGGACGACGGCGTTGGCGTGGTCGAGGACCTCGTCGACGGTCATGGTGTAGATCTCGCGGCCGTTGTCGTAGCCGGACTCGATGGCTTGCTTCAGGTAGCGGCCGGCAATCTGTGCGGCGAGCGCGTCGGTGATGACGTTGCCGGTGCGGCGCTTCTGCTCAACCCAGGCGAGATTGGGGAGGGCGATCCAGACGGGATTGCCGTTGACGGCGAAGCGGATGTCTGTGGCGTCGGCGTGGCGCGTGGCGATGGCGACGATGGTCCCCTTCCAGACGCAGTGCAGCGGCTCGGCGGTCCAGCGGTCGGTGACGGTGAAGTCTTCGTACATGAGAATAGCTTAGTGGAGCGGGTGGGCCGGGGCAAGGATTGGTTGGTGCGCGCGCGATAAGAGACGGTGTCGCGCGGGGCGCGACAGCCCACGCATCGCAAAAACGCGATGGGGCACGCGGCCTCCTGCGACTCAATCTCGAATGCCTGGTTGGCAACGGCATGTAAGAATGAAGCTGAGTGAACCACTTGCGGTTTCATTCAACAGCGGGACCAAGGGGCCAGATGCGATGCGTCGTGTTGCACTGATCTACAACCCAATGAGTGGGCAGCATCCGGGACGGCGCGCGGCGCAGATCGCGGATGTGGCGGCAGTGCTCGAGGGCGCGGGGATCGAGGTGCGAGCGATCGCGACCGAATCGCCGGAGAGCGCTGGCAGACAGGCGCAGGAGGCTGTGCGCGATGACTGCGACACGGTGATTGCATGCGGCGGCGACGGCACCGTGCATGAGGTGTTGCAGCGCATGGTGGGCGGGACGGCGGCGCTGGGCGTGATCCCGATGGGTACGGCCAATGCGCTGGCGGCGGACCTGGGACTGCCCTCATCGCCGGTGAAGGCGGTGAAGATGCTGCTGGCTGCGACGCCGGTGCGGATCTCCGTGGGGCATTTGTTCTATCGCAGCGTGGAGGGCGGCGAGCGCTCGCGCTACTTTATTGTGGCGGCGGGAGTTGGCGCGGACGCTTTCTTCTTCTCGCGGCTGGACTCGCGGCTGAAGCAGCGGTTCGGGTACGTGGTGTACCTGGTGGAGGCGCTTCGCCTGTGGGCGACGTACATGTTTCCCATGTTTACCGCTTCGTTCACGGAGAGTGGACGCGAGACGCCGCGGGAGGTGGAGGCGTCGCAACTGCTGGCGGTGCGCATCAGCAACTTTGGCGGGCTGGTCGGGAACCTCGCGCCGGGGGCCTCGATCAGCAACGGCAAGCTGCGGGTGATCGCGTTCAAGACGTTCAGCCGCATGAGGTACCTGCGATTTTTGATCGCTGTGTTATGCGGACGCCACAGCTACTCGCGCACGATTGAGCTGGTGAAGTGCGTGTCGGTGGAGTGCCGCAACCGGGAGGGCTCGGCGGAGCAGCTTTTTGTGGAGGCGGATGGTGAGCTGCTGGGCAGGCTGCCGGTGCGGATCGAAGTGGAGCCGCAGGCCTTGAACCTGCTGATTCCGGCGAAGGCGCTGAGTCGGATTACCGATCTCTGAGGCACCCGGCTATTCCTCCTATTTCCGAGGTGAAATTGTGTGGGGTATACCCCCCACATAAAAGTACTAAAGTATTCAAAAAAGGCATGTTAAGTCTGGACTTGGTCTAGATTGGATCTGGACTCAGTCTGGACTTCATGGTGACTCGCTGCGCTGTATTGGAAAAAAGAAATTGATCCAAGATCTTCATAAATAAGGAGTTAGATCTGGATAAAATTTCCAAGATCTTCATTCCAGAGGCTTTAGATCTGTTGATCTTTGGAATCGATGACTTCAGGACAGTGAGCAGTGGTCAGTTAAATGCGAAGGCCCGGCGCACTTGGCCGGGTCTGTTTGGTTTTGCTTACTGATTTAATTTTATGCGTTGGAGAGAAACTACTATGCCAACTATTTTTCGGGCGGAAGTGATTGTTGGGGTGGGGGTTAGTGGGATTTTTTGGCGTCGAGGGTCTTGACACGCGATTTTGCTGAGGTTTTTGGCGAAAGAAAGATGCGGCGGCGGGTTGGGGCCAGAATCCATATCTCAATAGCGAGATGTGGGGCACCCGGCACCCGGCGGAAGAATGGAGCGAAGAAGATGGGTGAAAAACTGACAACCTATGACCCGGCGGAGGACCTCGGATCGGACGAGGCGATTGCGATCTTCATGGCGGAGGCACTCGAGACCTACGACGTGGGCTACATATCGCACGCGCTGGGCGTGGTGGCGCGCGCCAAGGGGATGGCCCAGATTGCCGAGCAGACGGGACTGTCGCGCGAGCAGCTCTATCGGTCGTTCAGCAAGAAAGGGAATCCGACGCTGAGGACGACGCTGGCGGTGATGCGGGCGCTGGGCGTTGAGCTGACCGCGAAGATTCCCTCGGCGGCCTGACGGAGAGGTCCACGAGCCTTGTACGGTAGACCCACCCTTCGCTCGAAAAAAGCGAGGATGGGGCACCCACTTTTGAGGGGGGATCAAGATTCCAAAAACTTAGGGTGGGGCCACCCGCCGTCTATTTCTTGGGTTGGACGCCGTTCTTTTTCAGAATGGCCATACACTTTTCCGCTGCTTCAGCACCCCTATTCGCCAATTGCTCTTCGGCTTCGACATATCGTTGATACAAGGATTCGACATTCTCGCTCACGGTATAGATAAGCGCGGACACGTCTGCACAACTTTGAGCCAGATGCACCAGCGAGTCCGCCTTAGTAACATTTCCATCCATCAACTGCAACGTGGCTTGCGATGATGCGCCGCTTCCGCATAGCACAGCGTTTCGATCTGCGTCATCCAGCATTCCGAAGAAAATTAATCCTAATGGCCCGTTGAAGGCTTGCGGCTTGCTTCTGAAGGCTTTCAAGGCCGTTTCTAATGCATCCAGATTTTGGCGGTCTTTAGCGGCGGAATCCGCGCCGTCCTTGCCCATCTGAACCTGTTCTTGGTCTATCAGCGGTTTGTATTGTTGTATTGCCCGTTCGGTCTGAGTGAGTATGAGATTGATTTCGTCATCAGTTGGAAAGCTCTTTTGAGTTTGCGCAAGCATGGCTGGTGCAGCCATGCACATCAACACAATTAGAAACGAAACAACGCGCATTTGAATCCCTTTCTGAGCGGTTACTTCAAATCGAACTGAACGCAAGCTGACCTTTGGCGAGTAAACCGCCTATCATTTCAGTTTCTTTAGCATTTGCTCCATCAGATCATCGCTCGGTAGCAAAAAAACAAACCTTGGAGCGCCACTTTCATTCCCACGGGTCATCCGAAGACTTGAGGTTTTTGAGCAAACCCGCTTTCAGAACAACTGCCGCACCGACTTGATAGCTCCTGTTCTTCGTATCAAGTTTTGGCCCAAAGTTTGCATCGATTTCGCTGAGCAATTGCGCGCGTTCTGCCCTTGTGATAATTAGGTGGCTGATTTGATTCTGTGAGTCTCCTCTGCTGTCTACGAGAGTCTCGAAAATCAATGGAGTGGCCTCAAATAGCGCATTGTCCGTGTCGTCGAGTTGGGCTCTCAGTTGCGGCACTTCAGCAGCTAGCTTGCCGTAGTCAACACCCGGTTTTGGGCCACCAATGAAGGCGCTGCTGATGTCGATTAGTCTCTGAAACAATCCAATCTTGTGTTCGTCAAATCCAATGATGCTTTGAAGGAGTTTGTCGAACGGAGGGGCGAGGCGCATTTCTTGCAGAGTCTTGACCTCTGCTCTCAATTCAATTTGCATTCGCGTACCGAAGTAGATCGCGTTCGACATCTCATCTGAGGTCACACCGTTTGATTGGCCGCCATTGACGGAGTCTCGGATATTCTCTACTGCATACAGTTCACGGACGTACTCGGTCACGAACGCAAGGTTAGCGTTCGGCTTTGCACTTTCGGCTGGCGCCTGTTTCTTAGAGGGAGCATTTCCGGCCCCCTGCATGGCAAAAGCTGAGGGGCAAGTCAGTACAGCGATTAGGACTAGATGTAGTGCTTTCATCTGGTGCGCTCCAGTCGGTTTGGGCGGGTGGCCACATCTTAGCGTGGCTTCTCTGAACTGGGTGACGGGTGACGCAGCCACTATAGCACTTTGTGCATGACACCCAAGCAAGATCGGGGTTTGGAGGGAGAAAGGGGCGGAGGTTGAGGTTGACTGAGGTTCGTCGGGGTCCTTCGCGCTCGAAAGACGCGCTCAGGATGACAGCAAGAACAAACAACCGCTAAGACAAATGCGGGGGTCCCTCCGCTGCGCCGCTCACGATGAAACTGTGAGCGGCTTCGGTCGGGATGACGGAGTTGAGGGTGGGGGCGGAAGAGAACAGACAACGGCAAGTGCGAAATACGGAGATTCTGGCTTCGCCAGAATGACGACGTGGGTGGGCCAGAATGACGAAGTGGGTGGGTGTGAGAGAACAGACAACGGCAAGGGCGAAATGCGGGGATTCTTCCCCTTCGGCAAGCTCAGGGTCAGAATGACAAGCAAAAGCAGATTCCTCCGCTGCGCTGCGGAATGACAAACAGAATGGGTCGAACGAAGTTACGGGGAGACGGCGAAGGTTAGGGCGGATTTGGCGGCGTCGACGGTGACGTGGTTGGTGGGGCGGACGGAGCCGTCGAGGATTTTGATGGCGAGGGGGTCCTGGACGAGGCGCTGGATGGCGCGCTTGAGGGGGCGCGCTCCGTAGGCGCGGTCGTAGCCGGATTTGAAGATGAACTTGCGCGCGGCGGGGGTGAGGGAGAGCGTGATCTTGCGGTCGGCGAGCATGGCGGTCAGCTCGGCGAGGCGGAGGTCGATGATGCGGGTGAGCTGCTCTTCGCCGAGGGGATGGAAGACGACGACATCGTCGATGCGGTTGAGGAACTCGGGGCGGAAGTGCTCGCGCAGGATGGCGAGGACGCGCTCGGTGGCTTCGGCGAATCCTTCCTCGCCCTCGGCCCAGGCGGTGGTGAGCTGCGTTGCGCCGAGGTTCGAGGTCATGATGAGGACGGTGTTTTTAAAATCGACAGTCCGGCCCTTGGAGTCGGTCAGGCGGCCGTCGTCGAGGACCTGCAGGAGGACGTTGAAGACATCGGCGTGGGCCTTCTCGATCTCGTCGAAGAGGACAACAGCATAAGGCCGGCGGCGGATGGCCTCGGTGAGCTGGCCGCCCTCGTCGTAGCCGACGTAGCCGGGAGGCGCTCCGATGAGGCGCGAGACGGCGTGCTTCTCCATGTACTCGGACATGTCGATGCGGACCATGGCGGCCTCGTCGTCGAAGAGGAACTCGGCCAGGGCGCGGGCGGTCTCGGTTTTGCCGACGCCGGTGGGGCCGAGAAAGATGAAGCTGCCGATGGGACGCTTGGGGTCGGAGAGGCCGGCGCGGCTGCGGCGGATGGCGTTGGCGACGACGGTGAGCGCGGCGTCCTGGCCGATGACGCGCTGACGCAGGCGGTCCTCCATCGTGACGAGCTTCT
>Ga0224555_1001980_pt1 | contig 25641 bp, 18 predicted proteins | sample 714S23034metaG_FD_180687 | JGI IMG/M metagenome (GOLD analysis project Ga0224555, IMG submission 180687) | Peat soil microbial communities from Stordalen Mire, Sweden - 717 S2 30-34 | ecosystem: Environmental > Terrestrial > Soil > Wetlands > Peat | place: Sweden: Norrbotten County, Stordalen...
CCGACCAAACCGTGGCCGCCGGCTCCACGGCAACCTTCTCCGTCACGGTGAGCAGTTCGATTTCCCCGCTGCAATATCAGTGGCAGTTCCAGGACGCCGACCTGCCAGGGCAAACCACCAATACTCTGACACTGCCCGCGGTGCAAACCACCCAGGCCGGGCGTTACCGTGTGCGGGTGACCGACAATACAGTGAGCGGCCGGCATATTTACAGTCGCACCGCGCAACTCGTCGTGCAAGGCGGCGGCGGACCCACCGCGCCTGACTTGACGGTGACCGGTTCGGTGAGCGTAAGTCCGAATCCAATCGAGGCGGGGGACAGCCTCACCGTCGGCTACACGGTGCTCAACCAGGGCAATGGCGATGCTCCTGTTTCGCATACGCTCATTCAAGTGAACCCAGGCTCCAGCAGCGCGAGCGCGGTGCAGATTGTCCACTCGACTCCGGCGATTCCCGCCGGTTCATCCATCGCTGAGAACGTCACGGTGCCGATCCCTGCTTCGACGCCAGCCGGCGCTTACACGGTGTATGTGACATTGGATTACGACAACGCCATTGGCCAGAGCGACACGAACAATGACACCGCCCAGACCGCCATCGGAGCCTTGACCATCCTGCCTCCCTTGACGCTCGCGGAGGCCGTCAACGCGCCAAACCTCGCCTTCACGACCGGCGGCGACGCTCCCTGGTTTGTCGAATACACCAACACTTACAATGGCGCCGCGGCCGCTATTCAGAGCGGACACATTGGCTACAACCAGGCATCATGGCTTTCCACCACCGTCACTGGTCCGGGCACGCTCTCCTTCTGGTGGAACGTGGACCCCGACATTCACGATGTGCTGGCGTGCAGTGGAAGCGCCCTTGACTCCGGGTGGGAACTCTACACCTTTGCCAATCTTCCAGGCCAGTGGGTTTACGAAACTATTGAGGTTCCGTCCGGTCCTTGCACTTTCTATTGGACTTATGCAAAGCATGTCACCGATAGTTACCACGCGGACGCCGGCTGGTTGGATGACGTCGCCTACACATCTCACCTGCCCGTTATTACCATCTCGTCTCAACAATGGGAGTATCCAGGCATGAGTTGCACCGTCACCTCCTCCGTGAGCGGCGCTTCTATTGACAGCTTTCAATGGTATCTCAATGGCGCGCCCGTATCCGGTGGAAGCCTCAACGGCTACGGGCCATTCACCGCCACTTATGCCAATGCCGGCAGTTACTCTCTCGTAGTTTCAAATACCTATGGCGCCGTCACGAACTCCGTCAACCTGGTGGTGGCTCCCATTTTCTATCAAATTACCGACCTCGGCACTCTCTGGCCCGGCCACTACACCACCTATACCTGCGGGCTGAACAACTGGGGCGACGTGGTGGGCTATTGCACTTCCAACAGCAGCAGCATGGGACACGCCTGGGTTTGGTCCCATGGCGCGATGACCGACCTCGGCGACGCGCTGGGCGGCGGCGACAGCCAGGCCTACGCCATCAACGATCAAGGCGACATCGCCGGCACGGCCAGGGTTCCCGGAACGACCAATTACGACGCCATCCGCTGGCGTCATACCGGCGGTGGCTACGCCGTGGATGACTTGGGCCGCACCAACTGGCCCTTTGCCTTCGCCCAAGCCATCAATAATGCCGGCGACATCGCCTTTTCGACCACGGATGGCGGCTTTTATGGCGCGGGGCATCGTGATGCCTACCTCTGGCGCCAAGGCGGACTTTTGCCGTTGGGCGGACTGGTTCCCCCTTGGACTCATGCGCCGGAGCAGCCCTACGGTTGGACAATCAACAGCATGGGAGCCATCGGCGGCGGCAGCGTTGGCCCGGCGTCCTCTGGCAAAAATCCGCTCACGATTGCCTGGCGCTACAATGGCTCTTACCGGGACAACCTCCAGTCCCTCTATCCCATCATGAACGTGCCGGCCAGCTTCAATGTGGACTCCACTGAGGCGACTTACGTGAACGATTATGGCGATGTGGTGGGAGATGATGTTCGCTCGGATTACGGCGCCGTCATGGCCGCTTTTCTCATTTCCGACACCAATGTCCTCTATCTGGAGGAAGGCTGGAATTCCATTGTTTTGGGGCTGAATAACCACGGCGATGTCACGGTTTTGAGCGAAGACCAAACCAGCTTTTACTTCAGCCTATTCTGCAGCACCAATTCCGTCGCGCCCGCAACCCTTGCCGATGGCCGGCCCAATTATTCCGACCACGCCCTGTTTGCCTTGCCGGATCTTCTCCCCGGCGGAACCAGCGGCTTCGAGAGCCTTGACCAGACCGTTGACTATTCCCTCAACGAAGCGCGGGAAATCGCCGGCAACGGAACTTTTACAAATGGGGAGAACCACGCCTTCCTGGCCACACCGCTGCCACGGGCCGGCAACCACGCACCCGTCGCCACAAACCTCATGCTCACCAACTTCTCCTCCACACTGGTCTTCCCCATCAGCACGCTGCTCAACGGCGGCACGGATGCCGATGGCGACACCTTGGCCCTCCTCACCGCCATGCAGTCGGCGGCTGCCGGCGCCACCGTCCGCCGCAACGCCGGCAACCTCATTTACAGCACCCCCAACACCGCACCAAACACGGACAGCTTTTCCTACACCATTATGGATTACCACGGCGGCACGGCAACGGGCACGGTTCAGATCACCAATCATTTTTCCGGGGCCAGCCCGCTGGCAGAACAGTTGGTGCTTTTGAATCGCGCCGGCTCAACCACGCTCATCCGCTTCCACGGCACGCCAGGACAAACCTGGCGCATCCAGTCCTGCGATGATCTCGCCGGCGGGGCTTGGACCACCTTTGCCACTGCGATAGCCGGTCCGGATGGATTGATTGATGCCAACGACGTGCCTGGGGTTAATTCGAGCCGTTTCTACCGCGCCGTTAATCCGTGACCGTGATTTCCAATAACCAATGACAAATTCTCAATGACCAATTGTCAATGCCGGCCGCCAGTCTTAATTCCCGCCTTTGCTGGCGCGGGGGACGGTGTTGAGGAGGATGGCTTTGCCGTACTCGCGGTTCATGCGCGCGATGAAATCCAGGCTGATTTCCTTGGGGCAAACGGCTTCGCATGAGCCGGTGACCGTGCAGTTGCCAAAGCCCGCTTCGTCCATGGCCTTGACCATGTTCAACACGCGCCGCTCGCGCTCGACCCGGCCTTGCGGCAGGGCGGCCAGGTGCGACACTTTGGCGGACACAAAAAGCATGGCGGAGGCGTTTTTGCACGCGGCCACGCAGGCGCCGCACCCAATGCAGGCGGCGGCGTCCATGGCGGTATCCGCGTCTTTCTTGGCGATGGGCAGGGCGTTGGCGTCCGCCGCGCCGCCGGTGTTGACGGAGACAAAGCCGCCGGCTTGAATGATGCGGTCAAAGGCGGAGCGGTCGGTGATCAAATCTTTCAGCACGGGAAAAGGGCGGGCGCGCCACGGCTCGATGACGATGGTGTCGCCGTCGTGGAAATGCCGCATGTGTAGTTGACAGACGGTGGTGCCATGCTGTCCGCCGTGCGCCTTGCCGTTGATGACCATCGAACAGGTGCCGCAAATGCCTTCCCGGCAATCGGAATCGAAGGCAATCGGCTCCTCGCCTTGGGTCATCAAATCCTCGTTGACCACGTCCAGCATTTCCAAAAAGGACATGTCGGGCGAGACGTTGGAGGCCGGGTAGGGGACCAGCCGGCCCTGGCTTTGGGCGTCCTTCTGCCGCCAGACTTTCAAAGTAAGATTCATGCGCGCTTCGCTCACTTGTAACTCCTGGTGCTCATGTGGACTTCCTCATAAACCAGCGGCTCCTTGTTGAGGATGGCCGGACGGCCAGGGCCGCCGTATTCCCACGCGGCCACGTAGGCGAAATGCTCGTCGTCCCGTTTGGCCTCGCCGTCTTCGGTTTGGAATTCAGTGCGGAAATGGCCGCCGCAGGATTCGCGCCGGTGCAGGGCGTCTTGCGCCAGCAGTTCGGCGAATTCCAGGAAATCGGCCACCCGCCCGGCGTGTTCGAGGTTCTGGTTCAGCTCCTCGTTTTGCCCGGTCACCTTGACGTTCTTCCAAAATTCCTCGCGCAGGACGGGAATTTGCGCCAGCAACTCCTTCAAGCCCGCTTCGTTGCGCGCCATGCCGCATTTCTCCCACACCATCGCGCCCAGTTCCTTGTGAAATGAATTGACGGTGCGCTTGCCATTGACGGCCAGCAGTTTGCGGGTCAACTCCTGCATGTCGGCGGCGGCTTTTTTGAATTCCGGCTGGTCCGCGCGCGGCTTGGGTTGTTTGGCCGTGGCGAAATAATGGCCCAGCGTGTAAGGCGCGACGAAATAGCCGTCGGCCAGCCCCTGCATCAGCGCGCTGGCGCCGAGGCGGTTGGCGCCGTGATCGGAAAAATTGGCTTCGCCCAGGACAAACAGGCCCGGCACCGTGCTCATCAAATCATAATCCACCCACAGCCCGCCCATGGTGTAATGCGAGGCCGGATAAATGCGCATCGGCGCCTGATACGCGTTTTCGCCGGTGATTTTTTCGTACATCTCAAACAGATTGCCGTACCGCTCGCGCACGCTGTCCTCGCCGATGCGCTTGATGGCGTCGGCGAAATCAAGATAAACGCCCCGGCCGCCGGGGCCGACGCCGCGGCCCTCGTCGCAGACTTCCTTGGCCGAACGGGAAGAAATGTCGCGCGGGGCCAAATTGCCGAAGCTGGGGTATTTGCGTTCCAGGTAGTAGTCGCGTTCGCTCTCTGGAATCTGGCCGGGCGGGCGGGTGTCGCCCTTTTTCTTGGGGGCCCAGACGCGTCCGTCATTGCGCAAGGACTCCGACATGAGAGTCAGCTTGGATTGATGGTCGCCGCTGACGGGGATGCAGGTGGGATGAATCTGGGTGTAGCACGGATTGGCAAAGGCCGCGCCTTTTTTGTAAGCGCGCCAGGCGGCGGTGACGTTGCAGTTCTTGGCGTTGGTGGAAAGATAAAAGACATTGCCGTAACCGCCCGTGGCCAGAATCACCGCGTCGGCGGCGTGGGTCGTGATTTCGCCGGTGACCAGCGAACGGGTGACAATGCCCTTGGCATGGCCGTTGACGACCACCAGATCGAGCATTTCGGCGCGCGGGAACATTTGCACCGCGCCGAGGGAAATTTGGCGGCACAAGGCCTGGTAGGCGCCCAGCAGCAATTGCTGGCCGGTTTGGCCCCGCGCGTAAAACGTGCGCGACACCTGCGCGCCGCCGAAGGAACGGTTGGCCAGCAGGCCGCCGTATTCGCGGGCGAACGGCACGCCTTGCGCCACGCATTGGTCAATTATATTCGCGCTCACCTGGGCCAGACGATAGACGTTGGCCTCGCGCGCGCGAAAGTCGCCGCCCTTGACGGTGTCGTAGAAAAGACGATAGACGCTGTCGCCGTCGTTCTGGTAATTCTTGGCCGCGTTAATGCCGCCCTGGGCGGCGATGCTGTGGGCGCGGCGCGGACTGTCCTGGTAGCAGAAGGCCTTGACCTTGTAACCCAACTCGGCCAGCGAGGCGGCGGCCGAGGCGCCCGCCAGGCCCGTGCCCACGACGATGACGTCGAATTTGCGTTTATTGGCCGGGTTGACCAATTTCATTTCGAATCGGCGCCGATCCCATTTCTGCGCCAGGGGCCCGGCCGGGATATTGGCATCCAGTTTCATGGTATCAACCTCAACATAATGGCGACGGGGATCGAACTATACCCCAGAAAGATGAGCACGGCGACCACCTGGGCGGCGCGATCCAGGCACTCTCCGTAGGAATGTTTCTTCCAGCCCAGCGATTGGAACAGCGCGCTGATGCCGTGGCTCAGGTGCAGGCATAGCAGCCCGACACCCACCAGATAGAAGAGCGAGACAAGGGGTTGCTGAAAGCCGACAATCAACATGCGGTAAATATCATGCCGTTCCTCATGGTTTTTCAGGACCTCGGTAAAAGAATGAAAATCCCGGCCCGTCAGATTGACCGCCTGCACCATGACCGTGTAGTGCAGCAGGTGGTAAATGATGAAGGTGGCGACAATCAGGCCGCTCATCATCATCGTGCGCGAGGCGTAGGTGGCGGCCGTCGGTTCCCATTGCTGGTAAGCCTGGGGCCGGGCGGCGCGATTTTCCAGCGTCAACCGGGTGGCCGACCAGATATGAAGCGCGATGATCGTCAACATGGCGATGCGGACGGGCCAAAGAAGCTCCACGTTGGACTGGAGGAAATGGCCATAGCGGTTAATGGCTTCCTGGCCAAGGAACACCTGCAGGTTGCCCACCAGGTGCCCGACGACAAATAAAAAAAGCACGGCTCCGCTGCCCGCCATGACATATTTCTTGCCGAGCGAGGAACAAAACAGATTGCGAAAAAAGTTTACCATGACCTGTTTGACCTTGATTCCATATCGTTCAAATACTCTTATGATACCTGGCTGGTTTCGTCAAATCTTCTACATGGGTATTAGGTGGATGAAGTTATCTTATTAGAGTCAGAATCGAACCTCACCGCCTTAATGCCGGAGAAATCATGCGGCGCGTCCGCGCCGGCCGCGCCACGGCGGGCGGACGCCCCGTAATCGTTCAAACCGCGCTCCGAATCGGACGCGGCCAGGCCAAGTTCCTCCATCGCTTCGCCCACAAAATGAATGGAGCCGGCGACCACCACCAACGGTTCCCCGGCAGCTTGCGCCAAGGCGTGGGCGATGTTCCGGCAGACGACCACATCGGCGGCGGCGTTGGCCTTGCGGCAGCAATCGGCCAGCCATTGCGGGTCCGCCCCGCGGTCGCTGGCAATGGGAGAAAGGAAAATCATGGTCGCGGCCGGGGCCAGCAGGTTGCAGATGGCCGGATAATCCTTGTCGGCCATGGTTCCCATGATGAGCGCCAGTGGGCGGTTGGAAAAGCGCGTTTGCAAGGCGGCGGCCAGGGTTTGCGCGCCCGCCGGATTGTGCGCTCCATCCAGCACAATAATCCGTCCGCCGGGCCGTGGAACGCTTTGCAGGCGGCCATCCCAGCGCGTGGTTTTCAAGCCCTCGCGCACGGCGGATTCCGGGACCGGGACGCGCGGCTGGAGCAGCCGCGTGACGGCCAGGGCGAGGGCGGCGTTTTTCTTCTGGTGTTCCCCGGCGAGGGAAAGTTCGTATGGACTGTCCGGTTGCGTCACGACCGTCAGCGGAGCTTGTTGCCGGCGGGCGGCTTCGACGATGACGCGCAAGGCGCCGGGATCGTCGGTGGTGGTGAGGGCTGGAATGCCGGGCTTGATGATGCCGGCTTTTTCGCGGGCGATTTCGGGCAGGGTCTGGCCCAGCCATTGTTGGTGGTCCAACTGCACATTGGTAATGACGCTGGCCAGCGGGGTGACGATATTGGTGGCATCCAGCCGCCCGCCCAGGCCCGTTTCCCAGACCACCAGGCCGCATTGCTGCTCGTCGAAATACTTCAGCGCCATGACCGTGACGGCCTCGAAAAAAGTGGGATGCGTCTCCGCGCCCAGGCCCTCCATGGCGGCGCGGAGGTCGCCGGTCAGCCGTGCGACGTCTTCCCGGCTGATGAGATGGCGGTCCACCTGGATGCGTTCGGCAAAGGAAACCAGGTGCGGCGAAGTGAACAGGCCCACCCGCCCGCCGGCGGCGCGGTAGATGCTTTCCAGCATGGCGCAAGTCGAGCCTTTGCCGTTGGTGCCCGCCACGTGGATGAACCGCAGGCGGTGTTGAGGATTGCCCATGGCCGCCGCCAGGCGGAAGGTGTTGTCCAGGCCCAGCTTCATGCCAAAAAGGCGCAGGCTGTAAAGGTATTCAATGGCTTGGGAATACGTCATTTTCACTTCTTCGATATTGCGATAAAGCAACCAATTATGGAGGACTTGTGTTTATTTCCAAGATAAACCGGCCAAAATGCCGTTGGCGGCGGGGCCGCTCCAAAGTCTGGCCACAAGGACTCAGACCCCGGCGCCGCCGTCTTGCCGCCCATTTCCGTAAAAAGCTCAAGGCGTGTTAAGGCGTGTTAAGGCGTGTTGAGCTTCGATTAGCCGTGTTAAGGCGTGTTGGCCTGCCACTCCAACACGCCTTGGTTTCACCTTTGCGGGTGTTTTGGACTCGGCATCCCTGCAACTGCCCGCGACTTCTGGCTTGCCTCGTTTGATCCGGCAAAATTTGCCGCCCTGGGTCGCACAGCTTAAAAATAAAAAAAATCCGGTCATAATTGGTTTAATTTGGTTTAATTTGGTTTAATTTAGCCATATTTTTTCAGGAGCCGCGTCACTCGATTCCGGGGATTTTTATTTTTTTGTCATAGGTCGGATTGGGTCGGATTGGGTTGGATTGGGTCGGATTAAGGCCGGATTGAGTTTGGATGGGACGCGAGGTCAAGGTCAGATTGGCTGGAAATGACCAGCCCCAATATTTCATAGTTCGGCAGGGCGAAGCTGCCGCTTCGCCCTGATATTTGGGCGGCGCGGCCGCGCCGCCCGACCAACAAACAGGAGCCGGCAGGTTTTGAAACCCGCGCCACGCTCCGCTTCAAATCCAGAGCCATTTCAACACTCACGCGGCGATATTACCAGAAACCGTGGAATTACAAAAACCTACCGTAGGTTTTTAGGCACGATTTTTTGGAGGGCGGGCAAATCCGCGAAACATCCTGAGCCTCAACGTCTTCCGGGGCCAAAAATCCCCAAAAAACCGAAAAAACACAAAAAAAAGTGGTCTTTTTAGAGCCTGGCCCCCCTGTTTTTCTGCCAAACGGCCCCCAAAACGGCTCATTTTTTCTGTCAGTACGTTTTTTGGGCGCGCACAAGGCGGTCTTTTGCCTTGATGGAGAGGAACTTGCGTTGATTTGCCGCTTGACCCATTTTTGAATGGAGTTTGGGCATTTTTCGCCAGCCGTGGCCGGCCGGAGCAATTAGAACCGCCGATGAACGGATGACATGGATAAGAAACGACGGATTTTTCATCCGTGAAATCCGTCAAATCCGTGGTTCCTCTTCATGAGTTCACTCTGGCGGCCCACTGACCACGCGCTTCCACTCCAGTTTGGATTGCTTGAAATTGAGGAGCAGGGCCACCTCCAGGCCGGTAATGTTGAGATAGCCCAGCATTTGCGCGGTGTGGGTATCGTTGAAGGCAGTGACCACTTTGGGATCCGTGATGACTTTGCCGTCCACGATAAGATCCGGCACCAGCTTGCCAATGAAATGTCCGCGATAATGAACGGGGTAATCGCGTTGCTGCTCGACCGAGTGACCGAGCGCCACCGGTTCAATGACCAGGGCATTTTCGTATAATTTCTCGTCCAGGCCGGGTTTGAGTGCGTTCAGGACGGTCATCGCCGCGCCTATAATTTGTCCAGTAAGTTCCTCGTGCTTCATGGGAAAGAAGTCAACCACGGATGTCACGGATATTTTCCCCTGCCCCCCATGCCAGTTCGTTGCCAATTCTCGGCCAGAACTCGAAAGCGGATTCTTAGTCGCCCAGACAGATGCCCAGCGCGCGGGTGGCTTGCACGAAACCGTCGTCCGGCGGCACCGTGCGCAATCCCTTGGTGGCTTCGGCCAGGGACACGCTTTCGACGGATTTTCCGGTGTGGGAGACCATCCGGCCAAAACGGCCCTCCGCGATCAGTTCGACGGCTTTGGCGCCAAACATGGTGCAGAGCACCCGGTCCATATAGGTGGGGCTGCCGCCCCGTTGCAGATGGCCCAGCACCATCAGGCGCGTTTCCTTGCCGGTCCGCTTTTCGATCTCCGCCCCGACGACGGCGCCAATGCCGCCCAGCCGGGCCTCGCGATTTTGCTGCTGGTCGGCGGCGGTGACAAAATCGCCGCCCGCCGGTTTGGCCCCTTCCGCCGCCACGATGAGCGTAAAGTGTTTTCCCTTGTTTTCGCGTTCCTGGATGGCGGCGCAAATGCTTTCGTAGTGAAACGGAATCTCAGGAATCAAAATGACATCCGCCCCGCCGGCCACGCCCGCGTAAATGGCAATCCACCCGGCGTAGCGGCCCATGACTTCCAGCACCATGACGCGGTTGTGGCTTTCGGCCGTGGTGTGCAGACGGTCCAGCGCGTCGGTCGCGCAGGCCACGGCGGAATCGAAACCGAAGGTGATGGTGGTGGCGGCCAGGTCGTTGTCAATCGTTTTGGGCACGCCGACAATGGGGATGCCGGCCTCGTGCATCTGGTGGGCGATGGTCAGCGAGCCGTCGCCGCCGACGGCGACCAACGCGGTAATGTCCAGCGCTTCCATGCCGTGTTTCGTGGCCTCGAGCAATTCCTTGGGCAACTGCCGGACCCGGCCGTGGCCGGTTTTGGCGGAGAATTGCCCGCGGTTGGCCGTGCCGAGAATGGTGCCGCCGCGCACCAGCAGGCCGTCGAGCGCCTTGTAATCCAGCAGGCGATAATCCTGCGGCGGCAGCAGGCCGTCGTAGCCGCCCACGATGCCCACGGTTTCCCAGCCGCGTTTGGCGGCCGTTTTGGCGACCGCGCGAATAACCGCGTTAAGTCCGGGACAATCTCCTCCACCAGTCACAATGCCGATTTTCATTTTGAGTCATTTTACAGCAATGGCCGTTTTCTTCCAATCATTCATTTAAAGCGACGGCCCACAACATTCTTGAATTTTACGCCGCCCGGAGAGACCTTGACGGCATGGTGAATGACCAGAACGCTTCCTCTCCGCCTCCCATGCCGCATCAAAGACGCGCGCGGTATGCCGGAACACACCCGCGCCGTTTCGAGGAGAAATACAAGGAACACGATCCGGCGCGTTACGCGGAGACGGTGGCCAAAGTCCTGGCGGCGGGCAAAACGCCGGCAGGGACGCACCGGCCAGTCATGACGGCGGAGACGCTGGAGGCGCTGGCGCCGCGTCCCGGCCAAGTGGCGGTGGATTGCACCCTGGGGTTCGGCGGACACGCGCGGGAATTGCTGGCGCGCATCCAACCCGGCGGCCGGTTGCTGGGGCTGGATGCCGACCCTGTCGAGCTTCCCAAAACCGAGGCGCGTCTGCGCGGGCTGGGGTTCGGGGTGGAGGTCTTCACCGCGCGCCGCGGCAATTTCGCCGGCCTGCCAAAGGCGCTGTGGGAGGCGGGCCTCAAGGGCGCGGATATGGTCCTGGCGGACCTGGGCGTTTCGTCCATGCAACTGGATGATCCGGGCCGGGGCTTCTCGGTCAGGCACGACGGGCCGCTGGACATGCGGATGAATCCGCAACGGGGGCAACCGGCGTCGGTTTTTTTGGAACGCATCGGCGCGGAGGCCTTGCGGGAATTGCTGGAGGAGAACGCGGACGAAACGCGCGCCGCCTTGCTGGCGCCCGCCCTGGCCGGCCAACATTTCGGCGGCACAGGCGCGCTGGCCGGGGCCATCCGGGCCGCCCTGCCGCGCTTGGGCAAGGAGGAGAGCGACCTGTCCATCCGGCGGGTTTTTCAGGCCGTGCGCATGGCGGTCAACGATGAGCTTTCGGCGCTGGAGACATTCTTGCGCCAACTGCCGGAGTGCTTGAATCCGGGCGGGCGCGCGGCGGTGCTGACCTTTCATTCAGGCGAGGACCGGCGTGTCAAGAAAGCGTTTGAAGCGGGCCGGCGGGAGGGGGTTTACGCGGAGGTTTCAGGAGTGCTGCGGCCCGGGGCCGAGGAGCGGCGGGCCAATCCGCGCTGCGCGCCGGCCAAATTGCGATGGGCGCGGAGAAGCTTGAGTCACTTATAAAACAAATCCATGTCCGAAAGCGCCAACTTCAAAAAATGACACGGGGGCGTCTTCAAATATCTTGCGCGCCGGGAATTTCAGGAAAGAATAGCGCACCATGAAAGCATTTGGATCCCATGCTTCACCATTTGTTCAAGGGGCGAACAAAAAGGCGAAGGCTGCCGGCGCGAAGCGAAAAATGGCCGTCGCGCGGAACGCGGATTACAAAAACCCCAATCTTTCCGCCGAGCGGCGCGTGAAGGATTTGCTTTCCCGCATGAGTCTGGAGGAGAAAGCAGCGCAAATGCTGTGCGTCTGGCAGAAAAAAGCCGACCTGCTGCTCGATGCCAAGGGCAATTTCGATCCGCAAAAAGCCCGCGCCGCCTTCAAAGACGGCCACGGCCTGGGACAAGTCGGACGGCCCAGCGACGCCGGCAAGGGCAAGGACGCGCGGGAAATGGCGGAATTGACCAACGCGATTCAGAAATTTTTCGTCGAGAACAGCCGGCTGGGCATTCCGGTGTTTTTCCACGAGGAATGCCTGCACGGCCATGCCGCGCTGGACGCCACCAGTTTTCCCCAGCCCATCGGCCTGGCCGCCACGTTCAATCCGTCGCTGGTCGAGTCTTTGTACGCCATGGCGGCGGAGGAGGCGCGCCTGCGGGGCGCGCATCAGGCTCTGACGCCGGTGGTGGACGTGGCGCGCGACCCGCGTTGGGGCCGGGTGGAGGAGACCTTCGGCGAAGACCCTTTCCTGGTTTCGCAACTGGGCCTGGCCGCCGTGTGGGGGTTTCAGGGCGATGCCAGCTTCAAAAACAAGAAGCATCTCATCGCCACTTTGAAACATTTCGCGGCCCACGGGCAGCCTGAATCCGGCATGAACTGCGCGCCGGCCCACGTGGGGACGCGGGAATTGCGGGAGGTTTTCTTGAGTCCCTTCAAGGCGGCCATTCAAGAGGCCGGAGCGGTCAGCGTAATGGCTTCCTACAATGAGATTGACGGGGTGCCCTCCCACGCCAACGTCTGGTTGCTGCGCGACCTGTTGCGGAAGGAGTGGGGTTTCAAAGGGTTTGTCGTCTCCGATTATTACGCCGTATGGGAATTGGCCGACCGGCCCGAGACGCACGGGCATGGCGTGGCCCGCGACAAGGCGGAAGCCTGCGTCCTGGCCGTCGAGGCGGGAGTCAATATTGAATTTCCCGAACCGGATTGCTATCTGCATCTGTGCTCCCTGGTGCGGGCGGGCCAACTGAAGGAATCGCAGTTGGACGAATTGATAGCGCCGATGCTTTTTTGGAAATTCAAGATGGGGTTGTTCGAGGACCCTTACGTGGATCCGGCCGCGGCCGCGCAGGTCGTCGGCAGCGAGGCCAACCGGGAGCTGGCCTTGCAGGCGGCGCGGGAAACCATCACCCTGCTCAAAAACGACGGCGGGCTGGCGCCACTGGACCCGGACAAAATCCGGTCCATCGCCGTCATCGGGCCGAATGCCGACCGCGAATTGCTGGGCGGCTACAGCGGGCGGCCCAAGTATTACACCTCCGTGCTGGAAGGCATTCGTTCCAAAGTGGGCGACCGCGTCGAGGTGCCTTACAGCGAAGGATGCAAGATCACCCTTGGCGGCTCGTGGAACCAGGATTTGGTCACGCCCAGCGACTCCGCCGCCGATTTCAAACAGATTCAGCAAGCGGTCGAAGTGGCCCAGGGGGCCGACGTGGTCATCCTGGTGCTGGGCGACAACGAGCAGACCTCGCGCGAGGCGTGGTCGAAATCGCATTTGGGCGACCGCCCGCAACTGCGGCTGGTCGGGCGGCAGGAGGCCCTGGTCAACGCCATCGTGACGACCGGCAAACCCGTCATCATCCTGCTGCTCAACGGACGCCCCTTGTCCATCAATTACCTGCAGCAGGTGGCGCCGGTGATCTTCGAATGCTGGTATCTGGGCCAGGAAACGGGTCGCGCGGTGGCCGAGGTCCTGTTTGGCGACTTTAACCCATGCGGCAAGCTGCCGATCACGATCCCGCGCTCGGCCGGGCATTTGCCCGCGTTCTACAACTACAAGCCATCGGCCCGGCGCGGCTATTTGTTTGACGATGTTTCGCCGCTTTATCCCTTTGGTTACGGCCTGAGCTACACCTCGTTTGCCTGCAAGAACCTCCGTCTGGCGCGCAAGAGAATCCATCCGCACGAATCCACCCATTTGATGGTGGACGTGACCAACACGGGCCGGCGCGAAGGCCAGGAAGTCGTGCAGATGTATATTCGCGACCTGGTCAGCAGCGTCACGCGGCCCATCAAGGAACTCAAGGGCTTTGCCAAAATACCCCTGCGTCCGGGCGAAACCAAAACTGTCACGCTGGACATCACGTCCGCGGCGCTGGGCTTTTACGACCTGCGCGCGGAATGGGTGGTCGAGCCGGGCGAATTTGAAATCATGGCCGGTTCGTCCTCGCGCGAGGCGGATTTGCAAAAGGTCATCCTGACCGTCGCAAGCTGATGTCCGAACAGACCCACAAACTGAGTTTCATCGAAAAGGCGGGTTACAGCGCCGGGGACGCGGCCGCCAACTTCGTTTTCATGTCCATGATTCTGTTCCAGACGAGCTTCTACACGGAAGTGCTCGGACTCAGCGCCCGTCTGGCGGGGACCATTCTGCTGGTGTCGCGCTTGTGGGACGCTTTTTTTGATCCGGTCATGGGGGTGCTGGCCGACCGCACCCAGACGCGCTGGGGCCGGTTTCGTCCCTGGGTGCTGTGGACGTCGGTTCCCTGGGCGGTGGTGATGGTGCTGGCCTACACCACGCCGCATTTCGGCAGGACGCTCAATATCGTGTACGCGTTTGCGACCAACATCCTGTTAATGACGCTCTACTCCGCCAACAACATGCCCTACTCGGCCCTCGGCGGGGTGATGACCGGCGATGTCACCGAGCGGGCCAAACTGAATTCCTTCCGCTTCGTCTCGGTCAATGCCGCGCAATTCATCGTCGGCGGCTTCACGCTGCCGTTGGTGGCCAAGTTCGCCGGGCCGGGGCACGACAAGGAACACGGCTGGACCATGACCATGGGCCTTTGGGCGGTGCTGTGCCTTGCGTTGTTCTTGACTACTTTTCTGACGACCCGCGAGCGCATTCAGCCCATCTCCCAGGAAAAAACGGCCCCCGCCCGCGACTTTTCCGATTTGCTCAACAACTTTCCCTGGATGGTGATGTTCTGCATGACGTTCACCCACTTCACCATCCTGTCCTTGCGGGGCGGCGCGCTTTACAATTACTACCATTATTACGCGGACAAGGGCGCGCTCTACGATTGGGTGCGGCAACTGGGGCTGACGGCCCCGCCGGGTTCTCCTTCCGCGGGCGGCATCCTGGAATGGCTGGGCTGGATCGTCCACGCGGACAAATCCAATCTGGCCAACTCCAACGTGGCGGACGTGGCCTTCAGTATGATCAACATGATCGGGACCGGCGTGACCATTGTCGTGATTCTGCTTTCGCCGGCGCTGGCCAGGCGTTTTGGCAAGAAGGCCGTGGCCGTGGCCGGGTTTGGCCTGGCCGGGCTTGGCACGGTGGCGTTCTACTTCCTTTCGCCCACCAATGTCGCCGGCATGCTGGTTTTGACTGTCTTGATCGCCATGGTTTATGCGCCCACCATCGGGCTGGTCTGGGCCATCTATGCCGACGTGGTGGATTACTCCGAATGGAAGAACGGGCGCCGCGCCACCGGCGTGGTGTTCGCCACCATTGGATTTGCCCTTAAATTGGGGCTGAGTCTTGGCTCCTCGTCGTTCCTTTGGATCATGGCGGGCTTGTATGCCTACGACACCAAGGTGACGCCCACGCCCGAAAACCTGCAGGGCTTCCGCATGTTGTCCAGCGTCTATGTGGCCCTCCTGTTTGGGGTCTGCACTGTTTTGCTGGCGGTCTATCCGATCAACAAACGGCTCACCATTCGCATTGCCGACGAACTCGCGGAACGAAGAAGAAAGATGACCCCAACATGAAAACGACATGCCGGATTTTATTCGCGGCCATGATTCTGATGACGGCCCGTCTGGCCGCGCAGCCGGCGCTGCGGGATGCTTTTCAACGGGATTTTCTCATTGGCGCCGCCCTCAACGCCTCCCAGTTCACGCCGTCGGAAAAGGAGAATGCCGAGGCGGCCCTGATCCGGCGGCAATTCAACAGCATCACGCCGGAAAACGCCTTGAAATGGGGCGAAATCCACCCGGAACCCAAGCGCTACAACTTCGGGCCGGCGGACGACTACGTTGCGTTTGGAGTCAAGAACAAGATGTTCATCATCGGCCACAATCTGATCTGGCACAATCAAACGCCCCGCTGGGTCTTTGAGGACGCAAAGGGCCAGCCCGTGGACCGCGACACGCTGCTGCAACGGATGCGCGAGCACATTCTTACGGTCGTCGGCCGTTACAAGGGAAAGATCAAAGGATGGGACGTGGTGAATGAAGCGGTGGAGGACGACGGTTCGCTGCGGAAAAGCGGGTGGCTGAAAATCCTCGGCGAGGATTACCTGGCCAAGGCTTATCAATCTGCGCACGAGGCCGACCCGGCGGCCCAATTGTATTACAACGAATACTCGATGGAGAACACCGCCAAAGGCCGCGGCGTGATGGCGTTGATCAAGAAACTTCAGGCCGCCGGCATACCGATTGCCGCCGTGGGCATGCAGGGGCATTACAGCTTGACGTGGCCTGCCATCAAGGACGTGGATTGGACCATTGACCAATTTGCGCGCTTGGGCGTCAAGGTCATGATTACGGAATTGGACGTGGACGTGCTGCCGTCGCCCTGGAAATCGGTTTCCGCCGATGTGTCCAAAACTTTCCAATCACGCCCGGAAATGAACCCCTACACCAACGGCCTGCCCGATTCCGTGCAACAAGCCCTGGCGCGCCGCTATGCCGATTTGTTCGCCGAATTTGTCAAGCATCGAAGCCAGATCACGCGCGTGACCTTCTGGGGCGTGACCGACGGCGATTCCTGGCTCAACAACTGGCCCGTTCGCGGGCGCGCCAGCTATCCGCTCCTGTTCGACCGCCAGGGCCGCCCCAAGCCCGCCTTCGAGAGCGTGATTGCGGTTTCAAAATGACTTATCCGCCATGGTCAATCCAGCAAATGCGGACGTTCCTGAAATGTTTTCAGGACCAGCTCGCCGAAAATGGTGTTGGCCCAGGCGAACCAGGAACGGGTGAACTTCTGGGGGTCATCCTTGTGGAAGGCTTCGTGCATGAAGCCGGTGCCGGCGTGCGTCTTGCGCAGGGTTTCCAGGCAGGCGCGGATTTCCCCGTCGTCGGCGCTGGTCAGGCCGCGCGTGATGATGCCCAAGGGCCAAATCATGTCCATGCCCACGTGCGGGCCGCCCGGGCCTTCGGCGGCTTTGCCTTTGCAGTAATAGGGGTTGCTGGACGAAAGAACATATCGCCGTGTGTTGACGTAAAGCGGATCCTCCGGCGCAACCGCGCCCAAATACGGCAGCGAAAGCAGGCTCGGAATATTGCCGTCGTCAATGCAATAAGAGTTGCCGAAGGCATCCACTTCGTACGGGTAAATGTTCCCGAATCCCAATGGACTGGCTACCGCGTATTGGCGCAAGGCCGCCTCCACTTCGGCGGCCAGGGCGCGGCAATCCGCCGCAGGCGTCGGTAGTTTTCGGATTTGTTCGAGCATGTCGGCGGCCTGGCGCAGGCTCGTGACCGCGAAGAAATTCGAGGGGATCAGGAAGGGGAAAATGGTCGCGTCGTCACTCGGACGGAACATGGAGAAGATCAACCCGACCGGATTGGCGGGGTTGCCGTAACCTTTGCCGGGCAGGCTGTCGCCGGGGGTGCGCGTCTCGCGTTGGAAATGATACGGCCCGCGTCCGTGCCGGCGCTGTTGCTCGCGAAAAGTCTGTGGAATCCGCAAAACGGCCTCCTGCCACTTGTCGTCGAAAGGAGCAGTGTCGCCGGTGGTCTTCCAATAGGCGTGGGCCAGACGGATGGTGTAGCAAAGCGAATCAATTTCCCATTTGCGCTCGTGGACGCCGGGTTTCATGTCGGTCACATCGCTTTTCCAATTGCTGATTTTCTTGTCGTCCTTGTAAAAGGCGTTGGCGTAGGGGTCCAGCAGAACGCAGCGGGTTTGCCGGTTGATGACTCCGGCGATGAGCTGCCGCAGGGCCTCATCCTCCTTGGTCAACGGCAGATACGGAAAGACTTGGGCCGAACTGTCGCGCAGCCACATGGCGTCAATGTCGCCGGTGATGACGTAAGTGTCGGGGCGTCCGTCCACCATGGAAAAATCAACCGTCGTGTCCAGCGTGTTGGGAAAACAATTGCCGAATATCCAGGCCAGCTCCTTGTTGCCAATGGACGATTGGACGCGCTGGATGGCGCGCTCGACGGCCGCACTCTTGAATCGGCGCTTGGCCTCGGGAACGCGCACGAGCGGGAATTCCGCGGCGGCAGCACCGGCGGTGGAACTGAGCAGGGCGGCGGAGGCGAGGAGGGACGAATGGCGGATGAACTCTCTTCTATTCATTTGACAGTATGTCCTTCATGCCTGGTCGAGTTTGCGCAAGGCGAAGGCGCAGGCGCCGATGGCGACGGCTTCGCTGGTGCCCAGGCGCGACACGCCGAGGCCGATGCGCGGCATCGGGTCGTATTTCACCTTGCGCTTGCTGCCGGGCACCGTGACGACGCGCGTCTCGCCGGCCAGGAATGTCTTCAACTGCGCGGGGTCTTCCAAATTGAAGGCGCGCGATTCGAGCCGGCTAAACTGATGTCCGTTCGGGGCGGTGTAGGTGCCGTTCAATTCCGCCGTCAGCGCCGGCAAAAACAGCGGCGCGGCCCCGGAAAGGCCGCCGCCGATCACGGCCAGCCCATCCACCAGCGTCAGGGCGTTGCCCAGCGCGTCGCCGACCACTTCGCCCAATTGGCGGAAGGCTTCCAGCGCGGCCGCTTTGTCGCCGGGTTGTTTGCCCTGGCCGATGTCGTAAATGACTTTGGGTTCCGGCGCCCGGTCGAAAGGCAGCCCGGCTTTCTCCGCATAAACGCGGCGCACGGCGCGGATGCTGGCGCCTTCCTCCGCGTTCATGCGCGGCTGCAATTTGTTGCGCAACAGCCAGACTTCGCCGGCCATGGAATTGTCGCCCACGAACAATTCGCCGTTGCGCGCGATGCCGCCGCCAAAACCGGTGCCCAGCGTCACGCCGAAAAGATTGTTGTAACACTTGGGGCTGCCGGCTTTTTTGAGCAGGCCGTTGACGTACGGCAGGAAGCCGGCGATGGCTTCGCCATAAACAAACAGGTCGCCGTCGTTGTTGAGGAACACGGGAAGGCCGAACTTTTCCTCCAGCATCGGGCCGAGGGCGACGCCGCCGCGGAAGCCGGGCAAATTGCCCAGGTCGCCGATGATCCCGTCGGGATAATCCGCCGGGCCGGGAAAGGCAAAGCTGATGGCCACGGGAGGCTTGGGGCATTGCTCTTTGACGCGCGCAAAGCCTTCCACGATGTTGGACAGGCATTGATGCAGATTGTCCCCGTTGGAGGGCAGGGCGACCGTCTCGGTCAAGGGTTTATGGCCCCGCATGGCGGCGAAGCGGAAATTGGTGCCGCCGGCGTCAAGGGTCATGACGATTCGATTATCGCTGGTTGTGCTCATGATTCAATTTTAGGCTTGGGCGGTGGAGGGGGCGGTTTGGGTGGGCTTGCCGCCTTTGAGGGAAAGCAGGAGCAGATAAGCGAAGCAGACGGCCGGAACCACGAAGGCCCGGGGGCCCATCTTCATATCCACCAATTGGCTCATGATCAAGGGCACCACCGCGCCCCCGGAGATGGCCATGCACATCAGGCCGCTCAATTCGTTGGCCCGCTCAGGTTTCTCCTCCACCGTGATGGAAAAGAGCATCGGCCAGATGTTGGCAAACCCCAAGCCGGCGGCGATGACCGCCGGAATACTGAGCGCCTTGGAACCCGCCATCAGCGTGGCGGCGCCGACTAATCCTAGCAAGGCGGAGAGGCGGAAACAGTGGCGCGGACTCATCAGGGTGAGGATCGCGCTGCCGAGGAGGCGGCCAACGGTCAGCATCAAAAAGAAGAGCGTCGGACCGTACTTGTTGGCCGTTTGTTCGTCCATGCCCAAATCGTGCAAGGTGGGCTTGAGAAAAGTGCCCATGGAACACTCGGCGCCCACATAAAGGAAAATGCCCAGCACCGCCAGGAAGAATATAGGCTCCTTGAGCAAGCCAAGGCTGGTGCCAATGCCCGGCGGCTCGGCCGCTTTGGTTTCGTTCACTTTCAAAAACGCGACCGCAACGAAGGCCAGGATCATCAGAAGACAGAAGGCAGGGAAGGCGCAACGCCAGCCCATGCCCTTGAAAAGAGCCAGCGACGTCAGGGCGGTGAACAGGTACGTCGAACCGGCGCTGCCGATGCCTTTGATGCCCTGCGCAAAACTCAGGTTGCGGCTGTAGGCGCCTTGGGGGCTGACATCGCGCATGATGGGATTGCAGGCGACTTGCAGGAAGGTTGTGCCGACGCCCAACAGGAAGATGCAGGCCAGCAGGACGGGAAAGCTGGGCGCCTGCAACGACGGAATCACCAGCGCGGCGGCATTGATCCCCAATCCCAGCAGCAACAGTTTTTTCTTGCCGATGCGGGCCGCCAGCAAGCCGCCGGGAACACTGAAAACGGCGAAGGCGATGAACACCACGAACGGCAGCAAGGTGGCCATTTTGCTGCTGATCTGGTAAGCCTCTTTCACGGCGCTCGAGTTGGGACCCATGGCGTCGGCCAAGCCCATCAGGAAGAAGGCCAGGAATATCGGAATCGTCTTCAATTTCATTATTTGTCCTTTTTTCTATATTCCAGGTCGCGGATGTTTTTCCTTGGGCCTGGACGGGCACTTTAACGCGCCGGAAAACTTCCGCCAGTCAAAAATTTCTTCCCAGGGGGTGAAGTTTTTTTTGTTGTCAAACCAGGGGCGGGCGTGCTTGGTTGCGGTATGAAAATCGCGGTGGTTGGATGCGGAGCCTTGGGCAGTTTCTACGGCGCCAGGCTGTGCCGCGCCGGGCACGAAGTCCACTTTCTGCTGCGCTCGGATTTCGACGCGGTGCGCCGGGGCGGCGTCTGGATTGAGAGCGCGGAGGGTTCCTTTCGCGCCGACCCTCATTGCGCGCGCGCTCCGGGGGAGATTGGCCCGGCGGACTTGGTGCTCATTGGCCTCAAAACGACCGCCAACCATGTTCTGCCGCAACTGCTGCCCCCTTTGATCGGGCCGCAAACGGCCCTCCTGACGCTGCAAAATGGGCTGGGCAATGAAGCCGCCATCGCCTCCATCGCCGGCGCCGAAAAAACAATGGGTGGCGTGTGCTTCGTTTGTTTGAACCGCATCGCGCCGGGGAAAATCCTGCACCTGGCGCACGGGGCCGTCGTGCTGGGCGAATATGGCCGTCCGCCGCAAGCGCGCACTCAACTCATCAGCCAGGCCATCGCGGGCGCGGGCGTGTTCTGCAAAGTGGCGGAGCATCTCGAACAGGCGCGCTGGGAGAAGCTGGTGTGGAACATTCCCTTCAACGGACTCGGAGTGGCGGGCGTGGCGGGACTGGAATCCGTCCTGCAGGGGCGGATCGCGCCGGAGGCCAAACGGCATGGATGTTTGACGACGGATTTATTGTTGTTGCACCCGGTCTGGGAAAAGCTCGTGCGGGAGCTGATGATGGAAACCATCGCGGCCGCCCGCGCCCAGGGATTGAACGTGTCGGAATCCGTCGCTGACAAACAAATGGAGCGGACGCGCCAGATGGGCCCCTACAAGGCCTCGACTTTGATTGATTACGAGAACGGACGGGCCTTGGAATTGGAAGGTCTGTTTCTGGAGCCGTTGCGGCGGGCCCGGCAAGCCGGCGTCCCCTCTCCCCGCCTGGCCGCCTTGTGCGCGGTGCTGGCGCAACTGGCCGACGGCCGCTGAATTGGATGGTGGGCGATGAGGGATTCGAACCCCCGACCAACAGCGTGTAAAGCTGCTGCGCTACCGCTGCGCTAATCGCCCTCAGGGGCCGGAGATTACGATTTCCGCCCGGGGCGTGGCGAGTCAAATCTCGCCCGCGAAGCCCCGCTGGCGCAGGGCCTCATACAACACCAGCGCCACGCAATTGGACAGATTCAACGAGCGGACATGCGTGTCAAACATCGGAATGCGCAGCCAGCAACCGGGGTATTGCGCGATGATCCCGGCCGGCAACCCGGCGGTTTCGCGCCCGAACACCAGGTAATCCCCCGGCTCGTAGCGCGCCTCGGCGTAGTGGCGCGGCCCTTTGGATTCGATGAGCCAAAGGCGGGCGCCGGCCGGCAGTTGCCGCTGAAAGGCCGTCCAGTCGGGCCAGCGATGCCACAGGACGCGCCGCCAGTAGTCAAGTCCCGCGCGCTTGAGCCGGGCGTCATCCAGCTTGAAGCCCAGCGGTTCGACCAGATGCAGGACCGCCCCGGCCGCGGCGCACAGGCGCGCGACGTTGCCCGTGTTGGGCGGGATTTCCGGCTCCACCAGAACAATATTCACATCAATAATAAACTTTCCACAACACCAGGCCGTGCGCGGGGGCGGTCATGCCGGCGGCGCGGCGGTCCTTCTTGTCAAGTATCTGTTGGATCGCCCCCGGGGCGATCTTCCCCCGGCCCACCTGCACCAGCGTGCCGACGATGCCCCGGCACATTTTGTAAAGAAAACCGTCGCCCTCGATGATGAAGGTCAGCAACGGGCCGTTGCGCCTGAGGCCGCACCGCCTTAAGGTGCGCACGGTGCTGGTCATTTCGTAAGGCCGCGTGCCGGCCAGCGATTTGAAGTCGTGCCGCCCGGGGAAAAACGCCGCCGCCTGCCGCATGGCGGCCAGGTCCAGCGCCTGGCAGACGTGCCAGGCCGTGTGGCGCAGGAGGGGATTCATGGCGGGGCCGGTCCAGACGAAGTAGCGGTATTGCTTGCCCTTGGCGTCGAAGCGCGCGTCAAAATCGGCGCGGGCGCGCGCGGCGGCCATGACGCGAATGTCGCGGGGCAAATGGGCGTTGATGGCCAGCGCCGCTTTGGCCGTCGTCATTTTGAATTCGCCGTCGGGGATTTCCACCTGCGCCACCATGCCCAGGGCATGCACGCCGGTGTCCGTCCGGCTGGAACTGTGCAGGCGGCCGGCCCCGGGAAAAATCCTGGCCAGAGCCTCTTCGACGCGTTGCTGCACGCCCAGGCCGGTCTTTTGCGCCTGCCAGCCGGCATAAGCGGCGCCATCGTAAGCGAGGGTCAATTTGAGTTTCACCGGTTGGCGTGATCCAGATAACTTTGCAGCAGGATGGCCGCCGCGGTTTGGTCCACGCGTTCCTTGCGTTTCTCGCGGCGCATCCCCGTTTCGATCAGGGCGCGATGGGCTTGCACGGTCGTCAGACGCTCGTCCCAAGTGTCAACGGGCGACGTCAACACCTGCCGCAAGGCCGCGACAAAGGCCCGCGCTTTTTCGGCCGCCGGGCCGTAAGTGCCATTCATGTTGCGCGGAATGCCGACGACAACCTGCTCCACCTTCCGTTCCGTTTCGATTTCCTTGAGGCTTTCCAGAAGTTTGGCGGCGGGTTCGGCGGGAAGAAATTGGAGCGGTTGGGCGATGGTCCCGGTTTCGTCGCTCAGAGCCAGGCCCATCCGTTTTGTTCCATGATCTATGGCAAGTATGCGCATTACAGTGGCCGGCAGTTTGCCCGCCACCGGGCCGATTGTAAAAGGGAATCCACGAATGACGATGGGTCCATGAGCCATTCCTTTTCATATTAAAGTTTCGGCTGGGATTTCCGATGTTAGGCTCGTGCAGATGAAGAACTACCGAGATGATTGAACGACTATTACGCCTGTTGCCTCCATCACCCATGCGCCGCAAACCCACATCCCGATTTCATCCAGCCCACCCGCCAAGGTTTTCGCCGCCGGGCCGAACGCGCCCCAAACCGGCGATGTGGCAGCGGCCGGGTTGCATGGGCAGGTCCTGGCCGCGCAAGCCGGATCGAGCGGTTTGCTTCTGCCAAATGCTCAAACTGGCCCTGATTTGCCAGCGGTGGAGCATCCATTGAGTATAAGGCTCAGATGGCAGCGCCAAGAGTGAAGATTCCGCCCCCCGACACTCCTCATTTTTGAATTTGCGCTCCGCGCGATCATTTCCGCTAAAGTCCCCGCCCGCATCTGCCGATACGAAATTGTCGCATGATGGGAATGACGAGTCGGATACATCAACAGTCCACGGACGCACTACGCCGGGGGGCTGACGCCATACGCTCTTGTGTCGTAAACGGGGCTGAAGGGGGGCTTGCGCCCCCTCAAGACGACTGCGCGCTTGTTCCGGCCCCGGCTTTCCCGCTTCCGGCAACCACCCGCCTCCGCCCGCGCGGTGAAAGGACTGAACCATGAACGCCTCTACTGCTTCCAGAAACAACCGCATCCTGGTCATAGACGACAACAAGGCGATTTGCGAGTACATCCGCAAAATCCTTCGTTCCCAGGAAGGCAACCCGGCTCTGGCGGAGGCTGGCGCGGCGGTGTTGGGCGAAGATTCGCCCGCGCCGCCGGCGTTGAGCTTCCACGTCGAAGCCGCTGGGCAAGGCGAAGCGGGCCTGCGCATGATCGAAGCGGCTGCGGCCGCCGGCCAACCTTACGCCATGGCCTTTGTTGATGTCCGCATGCCTCCCGGCTGGGACGGCGTGGAAACCATCGCGCGCATTTGGCATCAGCATCCAGATTTGCAAGTGGTCCTATGCCCCGCCCATACCGATTATTCGTGGGAGGAAATGGTTCGCGTCCTGGGCCGCTCGGACAGCCTGCTCATTCTCAAGAAGCCCTTCGACAACCTCGAAGTCCTGCAAATGGCCAACGCGCTGACGCAGAAATGGAGCCTGCGCCATGAACTGACCTGCCGGCTCAACGACCTCGACCGGCTGGTGGCCCAACGCACCCTCGAACTCCAATCGGCCAATGAACAACTCACGAAGGAAATCGCCCAACAGATCAAGCTCGAAAACCAGTTGCGCCAGGCTCAAAAAATGGAGGCCGTCGGCCAACTGGCCGCCGGCATCGCCCATGATTTCAATAACATCCTGACCGTCATGCAGGGCAATGCCAGTTTGCTGCTGGCTGGCAAACCGCCCGCCTCCCCGGACTGCCGGCCGTTGCAGAACATCTGCGACGCCTCCGGGCGGGCGGCCAAATTGGTCGGCCAATTGTTGATGTTTTGCCGCCAGCCGGTGGTGGAATTGCGTCCGACCCATCTGCGCGACACCCTGCCCGCTTTGGCCGACGATGAACCGCGCACAACCGCGCCGCCCGACTCTCCGGCAACACCCCCCGCCGCGCGCGAAACTATTTTGGTGGTGGATGATGAGCCGGATTTGCGGGACCTGGTGACGCAGGTGCTGGAGAGCGGCGGCTACAAAGTGGTTTCGGCCGGCTCGGGCGCCGAAGCTCTGGAACAATGGGCCAAGCACCTTGGGAACATTCATCTCCTGCTGACCGACATCGTCATGCCGGACGGTCTGACCGGGCGCAAGCTGGCCGACCGGCTGCGAGGCGAGGACCCCCGCTTGCGAGTGGTTTTCACCAGCGGCTACAGCGCCGGCCAGCCCGGCACGGAACTGGCCAACGTGGAGGAACGCAGTTTCCTGCCCAAACCATACCGCCCCGCCTCCCTCCTGCGCATCGTCCGCGACTGCCTCGACCGCCCTTGCGCTCCCCCGACCACCGCCCAACAAGCCGCCTGACGAAAAAAAGCGCAAAGTGCATGTACCTGCATGTACCTGCATATTGCCGCGTCAAACCCGCCGGTTTCAGCTTTGTTTATGCACCCAATCGAGTCATTGAAAAGCGGAAGGCGTGTTGACGCTGTCCATACCCTCTCCCGCCCGGCGGTAGAGGGCAGGGTGAGGGCTTGTCTTTTCAGGCTGATAAACG
>Ga0224555_1001982_pt1 | contig 25634 bp, 19 predicted proteins | sample 714S23034metaG_FD_180687 | JGI IMG/M metagenome (GOLD analysis project Ga0224555, IMG submission 180687) | Peat soil microbial communities from Stordalen Mire, Sweden - 717 S2 30-34 | ecosystem: Environmental > Terrestrial > Soil > Wetlands > Peat | place: Sweden: Norrbotten County, Stordalen...
CCGAGTCCCCAACCTTCGGAAGGGAGACTCGGCTGAGAAGGTCTTTTCTGCGTCACCACGATTTTTTCCCTTGCCCCAAGAGTGGTTACTCGCAATGACGGGTGCTAAACGATGCAGGTCATTTTTATTAAGGTTGAAATTCTATCTTTTATATCCACTTCACCAACGCCAACTCCATCCGGTTTTCAAGCAACTCGCTTTTGGGGTAAATCCTGAAACCGTATTCGTAAACGCCGGAGCGGCTGGTTTTAAATGCGCCTTCGTAGGTGGCTTTGCTGCCATCGCTGCTTACATAAGTTAATTTCTCGCACGATACTATTTCCATTATTTCATCTGACTGATGTTTGCGGATAAACAATACTTCAACTTCTATATCAGCTGCCTGAAGGTTACCTAAGTTAATTACAATTTGGGCAGAGAAGGGTTCACCCAGGCCCAACGACTGATTGGTGCTATCAAATACATCCATGCTCTCAACCTTAATAGCGCCCCAGTTATCAGTAACGTATTTTTTCCATTGGGCAATTTGTTTAGCCATCTTGTAGTCATCGGCCTGCATTACTTTTTTACGGCTTTGTAAAGGGCCGTAAAATTTACTGTGGTATTCGGTAATCATCCTGCTCATAGTAAACTCAGGCCCAATTTCAGCAATGGTTTTTTTAATGCGTTGTACCCACTCAACTGGTATCCCTTTATCGTTCCTGTTTTGGAATATGGGCTTAATCTCCTTTTCAAGCAGGTGGTAAATAGTTTCGGCGTCAAACTCGTTCTGGAAATCCTCGTAAGCGTAATCGTTTTCTTCAGGCAACGCCCAACCGGTGCCTTCTTTATAGCCTTCGGCCCACCAGCCATCTAATACACTTAGATTAAGTACGCCGTTTAATGTGGCCTTCATACCACTGGTACCAGATGCTTCCATTGGGCGTGTGGGCGTATTTAACCAGATATCCACGCCACGCACTAAGTTGCGCGCCACATTCATATCATAGTTTTCAAGAAAGACAATCTTACCCATAAACTCCCTCATGTTAGATATTTCAACTACCTTTTTGATAAGGTCCTGGCCAGGAATATCGAGCGGGTGGGCCTTACCTGAAAAGAAGAATATTACCGGCTGTTTAGGGTCGTTAACAATAGCCGAAAGCCGCTCAAGGTCGTTAAACAATAACGCCGCACGTTTATAAGTGGCAAAGCGGCGGGCAAACCCGATGATGAGCGCGTTCTTATCAAGGTTGTTAATAACATTCATTACCGCCTTAGGGCTTTGATGTTTTTGGTCGAGTTTTTGCGTGAGGTAATCTTTTACCCATTCAATAAGTTTAATCTTATGCTCCTGGCGCATGTTCCATACCTTCTCGTCGGACACATTGTAGATATTATTCCAATATTCTGTTTTTTGCTGATTTTCGTAAAAGCCATCGCCAAAGTTTTCTTTATACAGTTTTTGCCATTCAACTGAAGCCCAGGTTGGGTAGTGCACGCCATTGGTTACATAATCTACATTTATTTCCTCAGTAAAGTACCCCGGATACAAAGGGCGAAATATACCTTTTGAAACCTTACCGTGCAATTTGCTTACGCCATTAACGCGCGATGAAAGCCGGGTGGCCAGGAAACTCATTGAAAATTTTTCCTGGTTATCGGTTGCATCACTACGGCCCAGGGCCATAAAATCGCCCCAGCTTATTTTCAGCTCGTTTACATATTGGCCGAAATACCTATACATCTGTTCTTCAGAAAAAGCATCATGCCCGGCAGGAACAGGTGTATGCGTAGTAAACAATGAAGAACTCCTTATTACTTCCTTCGCCTCGTTAAAATCAAGTCCCTTATCTTTTATCAGGTACTTGGCGCGTTCTAAGCCGGTAAAGGCTGCGTGGCCTTCATTACAATGGTAAACTTCAGATTCGATGTTGAGCATTTTAAGCAGGCGGATACCACCTAAACCCAATAATATTTCCTGTCTTAACCGGTTGTCCCAATCGCCGCCGTAAAGCTGGTGTGTTATAAAGCGGTCTTCAGGCCGGTTCAGGGGAATATCTGTATCGAGCAGATATAACGGCACGCTGCCCACCTGCAGCTTCCATACCTTGGCAAATAAATCGTGGCCTCCCAAATCAATAAATACGCTCATCCAGGTTCCGTTAGGGTGCTTTACCGGTTGCACCGGCAGGTAGCTGAATTTTTGAGGTTTGTATATCGCCTCCTGGGTACCATCAGCACTCAATTGCTGTTTAAAATAGCCATAGCGGTATAGCAGGCCTACGGCCACCATATTGGTTTTAGAATCGCTGGCCTCTTTCAGATAATCACCCGCCAATATACCAAGGCCACCGGAGTATAATTTAATAAAAGGGTCAAGGCCATACTCCATACAAAAATACGACACTTTAGGGCCTTTCAGATCGGCGCGTTCCTGCATGTACCGGTTAAACTTTTCTTCTACACTTTTAAGTTTGGCACAGAAAGCTTCATCCTTTTCAAGGTCAAGCAACCGGTCAAAAGAAACTGCTTCTAAAGTTGCAGTGGGATTGTTTTTAAACCGTTTCCAGTTCCCGGGGTCCATCATGGCAAATACCTCGCGCGCTTCGCTGTTCCAGTTGGTCCATAAGTTAAGGGCCAGCGCCTGAAGAACCTGAAAATTTGCAGGCACTTTGGGCTGCACATACAGTTTGCGCCAGGTTGGGTCCTGGTCAGCATTGGGCGCAATAGCCTGCATTTTTGCCAGCTGAATTTTGCTCCGCTTTTCGCTTAACTGCGCCTGCCGGGTTGTAACCTTGATTAACGCAAGCGAATAGCTTTTTAAATAATCGAGGCTGAATTCGCTCCAGTTTGCCTGCTGGGCCAATTCGTATGCCTTATCGCCCAAACTTTTGACGCGGCTTTTATCAAACTCAGAGTAATCAAGAATAATGCGCGCAATAGCAGCACTGCATTCGTCCTGGTTGGTATCATTGCGGTTAACTACGTAAATACCATCTTCAAGAAACTGGGGCATTTTGTTAACCACCCAGTTACCAAAACCTGCTACCGTGGTAGTAATAGTTGGAATTTTTGAAGCGAGGCTTTCCAAAGGAGTATAGCCCCATGGTTCATAGTACGATGGGAAAGCTGAAAAATCGAAACCCACCAATAAGTCGTAATAATCAATATTAAACACACCGTCCTGGCCATCCAGGTACACCGGCACAAATATTATTTTTATTTTATCAGCCGGGCGGTTGTTAAGGTTGTTGTTTTTAATCCGGGTAATAATAGGGTCATCGTGATAGCTGGAGAGGTAATGGGTAAGGTATTGATTGCTTAACGGGTTGTTAAAGTCGGGCTTATCTAACCGGGCCACAACATCAGGAATAGGACCCGAATTGCCGGCAGGTATGGCAATGAAAACCAATATCTGTCTTTTAAGCTCTTCCCTGGCATTAAGCTTGTGCATGGCATCTAAAAACACATCCACACCCTTATTGCGGAATTCATAACGCCCGCTTTTTACCATCATCAGGCAGTCTTTATCAATAGGCTGATTGAGTACCGCTTCAGCTACTGCCACCAGTTTTTGGCGGGCAATTTTTCTTCGGGCCTCAAAATTAGCCATGGGTATAAAGCTGGCATCGAAACCATTGGGGGTAATAAGGTCAGGTGCTTTTTCAAGGAAATGCTCACATTCGCGGGCGGTTATTTCGCTTACCGTTGTAAAAACATCAGTATAACAGGCTGCTTGTTTTTCCATGCTGTGTTTTGCCACCACATTAAAATCAGCCGCAACTTTGTTAGGGTCGTAGTTATTCAGTTCGTCATATAAGGGGTAATTATTGCCGGCAATACATCTGCCCAATACGGTTGCGTGTGTGGTAAACGCCGTGCCAATGTTTGGCACTTTGTCTTTAAGGTATAACAAACCCGAGGCGGTCATCCACTCATGAAACTGGGCAATTGTTTTGTGCCTTGGACCCAGGTAGAAATGGTAAAAATTTTCAATCACCATACCCGCTACAAAACCAAAAATTGCAGGCTCCATATAATCCCATCCACCGGTTATAGAATCAACCCTGAATTTTGTCCATAGTTGGGTAAGGATATCATCTTTTCTTTCAAAAAAATCCTGGAAGTCGATTAAAAGTGAAATAGGGTTTCCTGGAATATTCCACCGGCCCATCCTGACTTTTAAATTACTCTCTTTCAAATGCTCCTTCCATTCAGGAAAAAGGTCTTTTTCTTCAATGAAAGTAGAGTTCGCTTTTAAAGTCTGCCCCAAATCGGGCCCAACCATAACCAACCGGTCGTTCAGCAATTTGTTTAGTACCGGAGCCTTGGTTGAAATGACTGTATAAATACCACCTACTTTGTTACAGACCTCCCAGCTAACTTCAAATATCCAGTCAGGGTTAAGGCTTTCTTTTTGCATCAGGTTCTCTTTTAAAGGTTATGTATATCAATGCTACAATCAAACATTAGCCAGCTGGCCTGGGGGAGGAGATACCCGGATTATTTCAGTTTAGAAGCGGACTTTTTTACAGCGGCTTTCTTTTTTGGTTTTGCGGCAACTTTCTTTTTTGCTCCGGCACCGGTTTTGGTATCAGCCTTCACCGGTTGGGCAGTGGCTTTCTTTTTTGGCTGAACCGTTGCTTTCTTCTTTGGTTTTGCGGCAACTTTCTTTTTTGATTTTACTTCGGCTTTAAGCGCCGCTTCGCCTGCTGTTTTTTCAAGCCTCATTTTAAAATCAGCCAAAACGTTCATATAGTTAATATATGCTTCATAAGGGCTGCTGTAATGGTTAAAGTACATATGCACATCGCCATCAGAGAAAAACTTGGTACACATGTAATAAAAGTGGTCACTTGTTTGCAGGTATAACCAGTCCTTCAGTATTTGAGGGTTTTTGCATTGGTCAATCATTGGCTTTAGCGAATAAAGCGCGGCAAAGGCATCGTCCTGCAAATCATTCCCTAACCAGGCAGTTAAATCGCGTTCCTCATCAGCCCATGAAATCGGGAATGGCGTACTCATGCCCGCAACCGGCTGCAATTGTTCCACAGCCTGGGAAGGAGTGACGAATTCAAAATTCGAGCTACTGAAAATCCTATCGGGCAAAGCACGCATAAAATCAAAGATGCCTGTTTCGGCCCACTGATGTTCGCCAAAAGTTTCGTAATCCATAAACAGGTTTACAATTTCATCCTGCGGATCAATAAGGTTAAGCCAGCTTACAAATTTTTCAGTAGTCAAAGGCCAATCGCCCCAGCTTTTTTGCGAAAAACGAAAAGCAATATCATCACTTAACCTGAAATTTTTGAGTAGCAGTTTTAATTTAGGCTCCAGCGTATTGTAATACAGATAGTTTGGGCTTTTCCAACCTAAAACATGCTTGGCGCCTTCAGTCAACATACCCTTATAGCCCATTTTAAAAACGCGTTCGCCTATCAAATCGGAATATATTAACTCAGTATCTCTGAAAATGGTAGGTTCGTAACCGAATAATTCTTTAATTTTTTTAGTGTGCAGGGCAACCTGGCTTTCAAATTCCTTTTCGGGCCGTAATGCGGAAAGAGAGTGCGAATAGGTTTCGGCTAAAAACTCAACACAACCGGTGGCGGCAAGGCGCTGAAAGCTTTTTAGTACTTCGGGATAATAGCTTTCAATCTGGTCGAGCAAGGTACCGGTAATTGAAAAGCACACCTTAAATTTCCCCTGGTGCTTTTGAATCAATTCCAACAGCAATTGATTAGTTGGCAGGTAGCATTTTTCAGCAACCTTAATTAATATTTTACGGTTGGCATAATCATCAAAATAATCATGCTTTTTGCCTATATCGAAAAAGCGATAGGTGCGCAACCGGTAGGGTTGATGAACCTGAAAATAAAAGCAAATCTTTTTCATTTCTTTATGTTTATTTCAAAGGCTACTGGTAATTCAGTTATTCGTAATCCGGTTTTTATTTCTCTTTCAGGGGGGACTAACTTCTTGCGTCCAATACTGCCTGGTAAATCTCCTTCAATTTAAAAGCCACATTGTCCCATTTCAGGTTCTCCACTTCTTCATGCCCCATACGGGCAAACATTTTTGAAATGCCCTGGTAATGCAACAGTGCATAAATGGCATCGGCCATGGCATCAATATCCCAGAAATCGACTTTAATGGCATGGTTCAATACTTCCGACACCCCTGACTGACGTGATATAATAACGGGCACATTACTCTGCATAGCCTCCAAAGGAGAAATCCCAAAGGGCTCTGAAACCGATGGCATTACATATACGCTGCTCATATCAAACATCTTCTTTACTTCAGCACCATTCAAAAAACCGGCAAAGTGAAATTTATGACCGATACGCAGTTTTGCTACCAGTTCAACCATACGCTGCCACATATCACCGGTACCCGCCATAACAAAACGAATGTTGGGGTCGACATCCAAAACCTTTTTTGCAGCTTCAACAAAATATTCGGGGCCTTTTTGAAAGGTGATGCGCCCCAAAAAAGTTACTATCTTATCATCCAGCGGATTGGCATCTCTATCGTATTGCGTTACACCCATAGTAACGGCGTTATGCAGCGTTACAACCTTTTCGGGAGCAATGCCATACTTATCAATAATAACCTGCCGTGTACGGTTGCTAACTGCTATTACCCTATCGGCAAATAACATTCCCTGGCGTTCAATTTCATAAACCTGCGGATTAATATGCTCTCCTGAACGGTCGAATTCTGTTGCATGTACGTGTACAAACAATGGTTTGCCGGAAGCATGTTTCGCGGCCACACCGGCAGGGAATGTAAGCCAATCGTGCGCGTGTATTATATCATGTGTATACTCTTTGGCAATTTTGGTTGCCACTAAAGCATACCTGGAAACCTCCTTAAACAAATCGGGCCCGTAAGCACCGGTAAAAGTGAAATTTTCGGCAAATACAGATTCTTTAATATCGGTATAATCATGCTCGCTTACATCAGTTAATCGCCTGAATTCTTCGGGCGACATATACGGCACAAGCAGTGAACTAACCTCTAAATAAGTAAGATGTTTCCAGTACTCCTGAAATTGGGCATCAAAAAGATTAATGGTTTGCTGATCGGCTGAAACAATACGCACGGCGCGCTGATCCTCATCTCCAAAAGCTTTGGGCACTACAAAAATGACTTCGATGTTATTAAACGCCATCCCTTTGGTAAGCCCAAAACAGGCAGTGCCAAGGCCGCCGGAAATGTGCGGAGGAAATTCCCAACCAAACATCAGTACTTTCATTTCCCTGTTTTTGACTTCTTACTAAATTTCTGAATCATCTGTTCAATTCTTAATAACGATGCAACACTCCAGGCCTGTGATATAGCGCCCCGCGCCTGGTGGGGCGGGTTACCATCATATATTTCAGAAATGGTTGAAACGCCATGGTCCAGTACACAAGGCTCAAAACCATGGTAAATACTTTTTACAAAATCCAAACCCGATGCACCCTGCAACTTTAAATATGCCGCTACAAAATGCTCTAATTGCCAAACCCATACCGTTCCCTGGTGATAAGCACTATCGCGTTGTTTCTGGTCTCCTTCGTAAGTGCCTGTATAGGCAGGGTTTTTAGGGGTCAGGGTACGCAGGCCGCGTGGGGTAAGCAATTCGTTTTTTACAACGTCAACTATACTGTAAATCTCATTTTCGCTGAGCATGGTAAACGGAAGGCTTGCCGCAATAATCTGGTTGCTGCGAACAGAAAAGTCTTTGCTGATTTGTGTAACCACATCAGCCAGCGAGGTGCCATTCCAGAATTGTTGTATAAAGTTATCTTTAATTAAATCGGGTAAACCGCGCCATTCCCTCAAAAAATCTTCATCGCCATTCTCACCGGCCAGTTGCAGTGCAAAGCATACGGCATTATACCACAACGCGTTAATCTCAACGCAATACCCTATGCGGGCGGTTACCGGTACGCCATCAATTACCGCGTCCATCCAGGTAAGTGCTTTACCCGGTGTGCCAGCCCATATTAAGCCATTATCATGCATGGCAATATTATTGAGCGTACCATGCCGGTAGCTGTTCAATACTTCAAGTATGGGCGTTTTATATTTTTCCCAAACCGGCTTGCCGTTTTGCTTTTCAATTACATATTGCTGCAAAGCCCATATAAACCACATGGATGCATCAACAGTATTATAAACTGCCTTGTCGCCACGGCCAATATTAGGGAACAGGCCCCGGTGCAAATCGGGTAGGTAATCATCAATAACTTTAACGAAGGTTGCTTCATCGCCTTGCGAAAGGGTTAAGCCCGGCAGTGCAATAAAAGTATCGCGGCCCCATTGGCCAAACCAATGCAGGCCTGCTTTAATGCTGGTACGGCCTTCGCGGTCCACGCAAATAAACTGACGTGATGCATGGATAAGGCAATTTTTGAAGGTTGAACGCTCAACCCTCTTTTCAGCCTCAGTGACGAAAGTCTTTTTTAACGTAGCTGGATTGGCTTCGGTTGTTCCGGCGGTAAAAATTATTTCATCGCCTTCTTTTACGTCCATTTCAAAATATCCGGGTACCAAAAGGTCTTCTTCAAAATCATATCCCCTCTCCTTTTCGCGCAGGTATTGAATTTTAAGGTACCAGTCAGGCGCATGCACGTAGGTTACCTTTTTTGAGAATTGCATGAACAGGGTATCGTAACCATGGTATAAACAGAAGGCAGCCCCGTTTTTACAGGCTTCATACCTCTTATTAACGAAAATATTGGCTTTACTAAGCTGGTGGTAATCGCGAAACGCAAGAAAAGGTTTGAAGCGCATGGAAGCCTTGCCATCACATTTCAGGACGTGGTATTTAACCATCACCCGGTCTTCAAAAGTTTTGAGAATAATTTCCTTGGTATAGTGTAAATCGCCTACGGCATAGTGCCAGATGGGCTGGGGGTCTACATCAAAATCAGTAATGTATTTATGTCCTTTGGGGTCGTAAATACCCGGATATTTATGAATACCCATGTTGAACTCCTGGTCCCGGTAAACAATGGTTTCATCAAGCGTACTGAGCATAACATGCAGGTGGTCGGTGCCAAGTTGCGGCTGCGGAATTACCAGCATGCCATGATATTTACGCGTATTGCAATTAATGATAGTTGAACTGGCATAACCTCCGGCGTTATTGGTCCTGATCAATTCCTTTTCAAGAGAATAATTTAAGTTTACCAGTTGGCCATGATCAAAGCGAATGAAACTCATAATTGGCTTCTTTTAGTATCTCAATTTTTAATATCTCAATTTTGAGATCCGGGGGACTGAACTGCGTGTAAATTAAAAGTTTTTATACGGCTTGCAAAGACAATAAAGGTTAACTGTGTGTTACGCAGGCAGATTGGCATAAACGCCAATTGTACAATCGGGCCATTTCCAAGCCAAAAGTATGATGCAAAAGTATGATTTATAAGGTGTTAACCATACACTAAGGTCAATAGCCGTACCTTCACCGGGATTTGCATTATTTTTTTTAGCGGGTAATATCGCCCTTAAAATGTTAACGTCTTCAATTCAAATTACGGGATTTGAGTTTATGCTACCCGGAAATTCCTTGTGGTATTAACTTTTTCTTTGCCGCTTTCCAATCTTCCTTTAAAAGGCCATACAAATTAAGATCATATATTTTTCCGGTAGCCTTGCTTCTTGACGCTTTGCGCTGTATACCCTCAAACACATACCCCACTTTTTGTTGTGTTGCAATACTGGCCTTATTGCGTGTATTAACAGTTGACGTGAGCCTTCTTAATTTCAGCGTATCAAAAGCAAAATCATTGATTGCAATTTTTGCCTCTGTGATATACCCTTTGCGCCAATACTTTTTATTTATCCGTGAGCCTGTTGTTGCGGTGCCATTAAAAAAGTCAATACCACTTAATGCCATCACTCCTATCAGCTTCTTTTCCTCCTTTAATTCAACCACAAAGGCATAGCCGCTTTTAGCCCAGTTCTTGATTGAATCATTAATATACCATTCAGCATCCGCCCTGGTATACGGATGTGGAATTTTCATTGTCCATTTAGAAACGGCCAGATTCCCTGCACCCTCAATAATATCTTCCCAGTCACTTAACCTGGGTTTTCTTAAAATCAATCTTTGCGTTTCCCGTCTCATAATTAATGCATTAAAATACGCGCTTTTCTGCTTCAAACAATGGACACACCCTACCTGCTGTGCAAATCGTTTATGCCAAACTTATTAATCCCCTTACACTAAAAAATAACTTTGTTACGTTAATATACAAATAAGCGTAGTGTTCAGAAAGTTTTTTGCATTTACTGTAGTCCTTTTGTTAAGCATAACTGCGCGCCCCCAGCAAACGCAATACTTTGTTGATAGGGAAGCTGCCTATACCCGCGGGCGTGAATTATTTGATGAAAAAAATTATTTAAGCGCGCGCCAGGAGTTCGAGAAAATATATAAGCAAGTACCTACCCCGCATACACACACCGATGAGGTGATGATGCAGAACCTGGAGTATTACATTGCTGTTTGCGCAACGGAAACAAATGATAACGACGCAGAACAACTGTTGCTGGGCTATTACAAAAAGTATCACGAAACCGACAAGCGCAGGCTGATTAATTTCTTCCTTGGTAAATACTATTATCAGAATAATAATTACACCGATGCAGCTACCTACCTGGCCAAGGTAAAAGTTACCGATCTGAGCAATGAACAGATATACGATTACAAATTCGAACTGGGCTACTGCTATTTTCTGAAAAAGAAATTTACCGAGGCCAAACCTTTGTTCGCTTCCATCAAAGACATTAAGGACAAGTATTATTACCCTGCAAACTATTACTACGCCTTTATCTGCTTTTACACCAAAGATTACAACGAAGCGCTGAAAGGGTTTTTATTGGTAGAAGATTCCAAAATGTACTCTACTGTAATTCCGTATTATATAGCCCAGATATATTTTATAAAAAAGGACTACGACAAGCTGATTACTTACGTTAACGCCAATCTTGAAAAAGATGTGATGTATAAAGACCAAATGAAGTTTTTGCTGGGGCAAACTTATTTTCAGAAGAGTGAATATGCCAAGGCATTGCCATACCTGGATGAGTATATCAACAAGTCGTCAAAAGCGCGTAAAGAGGATATTTACCAGCTGGCTTATTGCCAATATCAAACAGGGGCTTATGCCAAGGCCATCGAGAACTTTAAGCAATTAAATTTATTGACAGAAAAGCTGGGGCAGAATGCAACTTATGCTTTGGGCGACTGCTACTTAAAATCAGGCCAAAAAGATAAAGCGCGTTCAGCCTTTCAAAGTGCAGCCAGTATGGATTACGACGATGCGATTAAGCAAAATGCACTTTTCAATTATGGCAAACTATCTTTTGAATTAGGTTACAGTACTGATGCCATTCAAAGCTTTGAAAATTACCTTGAAAAATATCCTACCGGTGCTTACGTAGATGAAGCCAACGAACTGTTAGCGGCTGCATTGGTTCAAACAAAAAATTACGAGCGGGCCTACCATATTATGGAAGGCCTTAAAACGCAGAGCCTGCTTATACAGCAAGCATACCAGAAGGTAACTTATTTCAGAGCGGTAGAATTATACAATGACAAAAAGCTGGATGAGGCATCGGTGCTGTGCGATAAGTCGCTTAATAATCCGGTTAACGTTGATTTGCAGGCATTAGCCATTTATTTAAAAGCTGAGATTGAATACAACCAGGCAGATTACATACAGGCACAGAGTAATTATTTAAAGTTTGCCCAATTCTCAACCCCCTCTTTGGAACGCAAAGGTGAGGCATCAAAATTCAGGGCTGATTATGGGGCCGCCTATTGCTATTTTAAACAGAAAAATTATTCCGATGCTGCGCTGTATTTCGGCTCCGCCATCGGCGAGTCGGAACAAACGGCGGATAAAAAAGGGAAAACAGCTTTGTTGCCAGACCTTTACCTGCGGTACGCTGATTGCGAATTTGTAAGCAAGAACTATAACAAGGCTATTGAGGGCTACAGCACCATTGCTAATAACAAGTGGAGCGCTGCCGATTATGCGCAGTATAGGAAAGGAATTATACTGGGCCTTGAAAACAAAAATGTAGATAAGATTGATGCCATGAATGTTTTAATAAGCCAGTTTCCTACATCCAACTATGTAGACCAGGCTTATTATGAAATTGGAGAAACTTACCTGGAGACCGGTGATAACTCATCGGCAAGAGCAGCGTATCAAAATATAATTACCAAATATCCTGGTAGTACGTTGCTGCCCAAATCGTATTTAAAAACGGCTGTGATTGATTATAACAGTGGCAAAAAGGAACAGAGCGTTGATGATTACGAAACAGTTGTAAAGCAATTCCCAAAATCAAAAGAAGCAAGGCAATCGTTAGATGCGCTAAAGGATATTTATGTTGAAATAGGAAGGCCTGATGCCTACATCGCTTTTGTAAATAATTATTCTGACCTGAAGATTAGTTCTTCAACCCAGGACTCGCTGATTTATCAAAGCGCCGACAATGCTTACCAGGCTAACGATTGCGCCAAAGCTGTTACGTTGTACGAAGGATATTTAAGCAAATTCCCCAACGGGCTTTTCAGCAATGAAGCACATTGGAACAGAACTGAATGTGCTATAAAAGCAAAAGACTTTGCATCAACCCTGCCAGACTTTGACGCCATCATTCAAAATAAATACAGCAAGTATTACGAAAAGGCATTACTAAAAGCCTCGGGTATTGCTTTTTATGAGGTTAAGGATTACAACAAGGCCAATGTTTATTACAGGCAATTGTACATTGCAAGTTCATCAGCCCAAAACACTTATACGGCTATGACCGGGTTGCTTTCAACCGCAGTTAAACTGAACAATAACGATGAAACTATTGAATACGCCGACCAGCTTATTAATTCGGGCACCGGTAAGGATGCCGATGTGCAGGAGGCTTATTACCGAAAAGGAAAAGCTTACTACGCCAAAGGGAATAAAGATTTTGCACTGGGCGCTTTTAACCGTGTTACCGAGTTACCTGTAAGCGAGAAAGCCGTTGAAGCCAAATATCTGGTTGCAAAGATTCTGAATGACCAGCAAAATTATTCAGCCTCGCTGGATACCTGTTTCAGGTTGAAAGACAGGTACAGCAGCTATGAGTATTGGGTTGCCAAAACTTTTGTGCTGATGGCCGATAACTACAGCGCGCAGGGCAACGCATTCCAGGCAAAGGCAACTTTAGAAAGTATTATACAGAATTATGATGGCGATAAATCCATTATTGAAGAAGCACATGCCAAACTGGAAAAGATACGGACAGTGGAAATGAACAAATCGAAAATTATGCAGCCGGTGCCGGGCGATACATTGATTATGGAGCAGGATTCAATAATAAAGCATTAGTGATGAATTCAGTGATTAACAGATTCGTTTTTTTAATTGTGATGAGCACCATCACCCTCCCTCTTTTTGCCCAAAAAGACGGTGGTGGCATTGGTAATGAAGAGGTGGTAGTTGTAAAAGAATATGAAGCAACCATACAGGATGCACAAAAAGTAAATATACAGCCGGGCATACCAGAAATTGAAGAGAAGAAACCCAGACTTGATTATACCATCCCGATACAGGAATTTAAGGACATTAATTTTGAGCCGAACCCGATGAAGCCTATTGCCATTAGCAAAGAGAAAGTTCAGGCTTACAACAGTTCGTATATTAAAATTGGTTTTGGAAGCCAGTTAATGCCTTTAGTACAGCTTGCTTATAATGATAATAAAACGAAAAACCTTCAATTCGGGATTTTATACGACCACCTTTCGGCCCATGATTTTGACCGTAGTATGGATATTAGAAACCAGGCTTTCAGTGATGATAAGGCAGGAGTTTATCTGAAATATTTCCCGAAGAAAGTAGAAGTTGGAGCTGCATTTAATTTCAGAAACTACCGCACCCATTTTTATGGCACCGATAGTGTTTACTCAGAAAAAGCAGTGAGGCAGGTGTTCCGCACTTATGATGCGACCGCTTATATTAAGAACGCGCAAAAAAATAATCTTGATATAGATGTTAAGCAGAGCCTGAACTTCAACTATCTCCAGGAAACCTTTGGCGGGGCCAGTGAGTGGTATATGGCTGGGCAAACCGATTTTCAGAAAAGCTTTAACCAATACCATGCTATTGTAGCCAGCTTCAACTTTGATGTTTCAGATTTAAAGAATGATTCGCTGGCCTTAAACCGCACCATATTTACACCAATGGTTGGCTATACCTTTAATAATGACGACTGGAAGGCGCTTGGTAAATTTGGTCTTGCCATAGATGGAAAGACCCCGATTTTTGGGTGTGATCTGCATTTAGAAAAACACCTTTATGAGCAATCTATCATCGCTTATTTAAACTACACCCGTAACGATCAGAAAAACTCGCTTAACTCCTTAGCTCAAACAAACAACTTTATACAAGATTGGGTAACCATTAAAAACTCAACGGTAGGTGATTTTGCAGCAGGCTTCAAAGGCACGCTTGAAAACTTCTCATATAACCTGACCTTTCATTTAGTGCAGGATATCAGGATGCCTTTATTCGTCAGTGACTCGGCAGATATGAAGCGTTTTTTAGTTATTTACGATGCCAATGCGTTGATATATAACGGGCATTTTGAAGCCGGATATAACGCTAAAGAGTGGCTTCGCTTTTTATTGGTTGGCGATTACAACGATTATCAATTAAAGAACAATGCTTATGCCTGGGAGCAACCCGCGTTTAAAGCCACATTCAGAACCAATTATATCTGGAAGAATAAGATAAGCGTAACACTGGATCTTTATGGATTAACTTCAAGCGAGGCACTACTGCCAGAAAATCAGATAGCCAAAATAAAGGGAACAGCCGATTTAAATTTTGGAGCAGAATACCTGCTTAATAAGCATCTTTCCTTCTTCATACTGCTCAATAACATAGCCAATATTAAATACCAGCAGTGGTATAATTATCAAAGTTACGGCATTAATGGTATGATTGGTGGCAAGTTTGCTTTTTAGTTTAGAGTCGAAAGATGTCATCTTTTTTTTAAGATGTTATCTCTGTTGGGTAACCGGAATTTAAGTTTCATTTGATTAGCCAAAGATAACATCTTGAAAAAAGATGTCATCTTTATGAAAGCATTAAAGCCCGTTTAAGCTTCTCAATTGCTGTGCTTATCCATTGTCCCGTTCGGTTCGTTTTGCAGGTAAGGATGATTTTATTTTCATTCTTCATAAGTGTTATTTCGAGCACACCCGGTTGTTTGGCCATTTTATAATGCCAGTGCGTATTATCAGCCAGCGATTTTAATGAGCCCTTCATGGTAAGCTGAAGCGGCATAGCCGAGCACGCTTCCTCTACCTCATTTGCAGTTATTTTTTTTGCGGCAACAAATTCAAACTCCATGTCTGGTATTTATTAAAATGCAAATGGCCCGGTTTTGAAACCGGGCCATTTGCATTTATCTGTACTAATAAATTACTTATTTACTACAAACTTGGTTCTTGCAATAATGTTGCTGTTTTCATCAAGCAACTGAAGGCCATAAACTCCGTTTGTAAAGTTGCTAACGTTAATATTGTTGTCGTTTTGAGTGAAGGTAGAAACTGAAATAAGGTTACCTACCACATCAAAAATCCTGGCGGTAGTTTTACCATTATTTACAAACTCAACGTGCAGATTATCTGAAGCCGGAACCGGGTACATTTTTACCGGGATTTCGTTTGCTTCACTGATGTTAACTCCGTAATCAACTGTAATAATTACGCTGGCAGTTGAAGTAACATTGTTAGGGTCTTTGTCGGTATAATAAAGGGTATCAAGGCCATAATACGTAGTATTAGCAGTATAAGAGATTTTGTTATTAGCCAATACAGTTGCGGTTCCGTGATTTGGAGGAGTTGTTATAGTTACGGTTAATGCACTTCCGTTACAACTGGTGTCGTTAACTAATACATCAATAGTATCAGTAGTACCACGGTTAACCGTTGCTACATCATTCTTTGCAAAAACAAAATTGGTGCCTGCAACCAGCGTATCATAGCTAAGGTCATCAACTAATAAAACGCTTCCCATAGTCAAATCTGAAGTTCCGCTTAACAAACCTGAAAAATTAGGAACGCTGGATGCCAGTAAAACAACAAGTGTATCCGGCGTTTCGCAGTTTAAATAAACAAATGCGGCAGAAAACGAAGCCCACTGGCCATGCGTTGAGTCCTGGCTTTTAAATATTGCATTGGCTATTATGGTGCTGCCTTTACGTAATGTGGCCCACATTACGCAAGTATCCATTGACTGTGTAGCAGTATTAAATACAGGGGTATATTGATAATATCCCGTAAAGCTGTCTAACAATTGGGTAAATGGCTGGCCGGCACCAGACACCTTTCCCGGATTGATGGAGCTTGCGCTAATAGAAGTGAAGCTTGAAGTTATAGCCGCTACAGGAAATACTCCATTCAATACTAAACCTGGAACAGTTAATTGCCTGCTAACACCTGAAATACTGATAGTTTTTAGGGTATCAGTAAAAAGTTGAACAGAGGAAGACCCGGAGTGAGCGACATTAGATTGGGTAACCAGAATCAAACCACCCAAGGCCGTATCGCCTGTTACAGAGTTGGTAGATGTCCAGCCAATAGGATCGCTGTACGTTAACGTGGTATCACCGGGAACCACACCAGGGAATCCCGTGAAATGTGAAGTTTCGGTAGCCCAGTTTTCAAAACCTGGATTTACAATTTGCGCATTCAGCCGCGCAACAGCGAATATTGCTAAAACGAGTAAAATCTTTTTCATATCTATTTGTTTGGCCTTTTAATGAATTAAGTAAGTAAAAATAAAGAAAACAAAATAACGAAAATGTGAATTTTAGATAAACATTACACGCCCAAACCTATTGCCCGATAATAGGCACCAGCCCACGGATACCCATATCAACAATATTTTCGCCAATGGACGGCTGCCATTTTCCGTCTTTAACAACTTCCTGCCATTCAAAACTGTGATTAACAGAAAGTGACACCGTTATAACAATATCCTTGGTGGCTGTTCCGTGAGGTGGTATGGTTAATGAAGTAAGCGCACCGGTATTAGAACCCGTAACAAACTGACCAGTTGCTACGCATGAACCCGCAGGTATGGGCGAAGTAGCAAATAAAGGGTTAACCACAGTAGTAGCACCTACAGGTGCCTGGCCGCTGGCTAGATAGGTATATGGATAGGAAAAAGTCTGCCCTGCATAGACATAGCTCAAAGGCCCGTCAGCTTCAAACCCCCAGTAACCCTGTGCGCGATTGCCGTTAACAGCAATACTTTGGTTGTTTACTTTATAAGTTGTTATATATGTATTAACACCTACAAAGCTGGCTATAGTGCAAGGTAACTCATCTTGTATAGTGGCGGTATAAGGCGTGCCACCTACTGTTTCTGTAACGGTGGTATCTACATACATTTGAACACCGTAGTTCTGGTAAGCCAGCGATACTCTTAAATATTGGTAAGTGCCGGGAGTAACGCTATCCAACGCTACGGAATAGAAGGTGCCGCCATTGGGGGTTAAAACCTCATCCTGAAAATTAATAGCAGAAGCACCACCGCTAGTTGAGGTAGGGGTCATATAAAGGACCGTGCCCGCACCAAGCGCCGTGTTTCCGTTAGGTGCTAACTCAATATAGTGCCCGCTCATTACATTCATTTGCGGATTTTGAGCAGCGTGGCCAACCGGCATAGTATCGGGTTTACCAAAATTATCAAGCCTTACCTGAGTAGTATCGAAAACGAATTTAAAAATCAGGTGAGGGTTAGTGTTAATAGTAGTAGGGGAGTTTTTTTTACAGCCCGCAAAAATAATAATACCGGTACATACTGCTAAGCAGATTTTTATAACTTTCATACAGGAAGTGTGGGTTTATGGGCGAATATACTGATTATCCGCTTCCTGCAAAATTAGCCCCGTTTTTGTAAAAATGAGGTTCATTTATTGAGCAAGGCCCATCAATTTGCTGTTTAACAATTCAGTTAATTGAATGGCCTTCTTATTTGAATACGCTTTCCCGTTCAACTCCTTTACCCACTGTATTCCCTTAACGGCATTTGTCATTATTATTTCTTCAGTTTCATCAAGTTCTTTAACCTCAATATTCCGTTCAATTACCTTATCCCCCATCAGGCCAATCAGGTAATTGCGCATTACGCCGTTTACGCAGCCACTGCCGAGCCCGGGGGTTATTAGTTTATCCTCCTCAACAATAAAAATATTGGAACTAATTCCCTCGCATACCTGGCCCAAATGGTTGGTTAAAATACATTCGTCCAATCCTTCTGCCCTGGCGTATTTGGCAGCCAGCACGTACATTAAAGCCCCTGAATTTTTTATTTCACTTACCATTGAAGGGCCCTTGAAGCAATCATTTCGCATCCCCGCTTTCAATCCATGGCCGGGCTCAAACCTGTTCTTATCTATTGCCTCCATACTAATGCTAAAACCAAGTTCATCACTATCGGGTAAATAAAGGCCATCGCCTTTGCGGTAAAATTGCAGGCGTATGCGGGCATTGCGAACTTCCTCATTCGCACCGGCAAGCGCCAGTATCATATTTTGCAGCGAGGCCTTATTAAAATTTTCAGGAAGAACAGCCGAAATCATGGCGGCAGTAAAAGTGAGCCGGTTCCAGTGATATTCCAGCAGGGGCATTTTTTGATTGAACATCACCATGCTTTCGAAAAAGCCATCGCCGTACCGGTATGCGCGGTTAGTTACCGGCAGCAGGGCTTCGTGCCCCGGATAAATATTGCCGTTAAAGTTTATATACCGCATAGGTGCTGTTACTCAAAACTAAGGTACCGTAAAGGGGTTTGTAATCCTTTTTTACCAACATGTGCGTTATTCCATATCCTGCTTTTCGGTTAAACTGCCATGGGTCGGAAGTGTAATAACTGGCATCAGCCTTGTCCTGTAGTTTAAAGCCTTGTTGCGCATCGTTTGCAGAAATACCGTATACTATTTGTATCCTCCGGTACCATTCGCCCACAAAGCTCTTATGCTTTACGTTTGCTTTAAACTCTACAAAACTTGACCGCCGGCCATAAAATTTCAATTCGGTGTTATCAAAAGGCTGAACAAAAAGAGCATTGGCCGGTATAGTTTCGTTAATCTTTTCGCAAATAGCAATCATATCATCCTTTTCTTTCATTGAAAATAGTTGAAAAGGAACTTTATAAGGCAAATATTGATTGAATTCTATAATTACCAGCCAGCTTACCAGGGCTAATGCGATTATCCCAATCTTCTCAAATTTAACCATGTCGGGCAAATGCCCTTTATTTAAATAAAACTCTTCAACCATACCAACCAAGGCCACAACGCCCAGAAACTTCATCCAGATGGTAACTTTGTAAAATTGAAAATTCCCAATAAAAACATTGTGAAAAGCATCTACAGCAAAGGCATATACAATTACACCGAAAAGGCCGATTAAAATAAAGTCGAACATTTTTGATGAATGGCCCGAATAAAAAATGAGGGCACATAAAGTGAGCGCAAAAAATACCACCATTTTAAACAGCGGAAAGCTTGTAAAAATGAAATGGTGCGGGTGCCTGAACTGAAATACTATTTTAAACAACTCGGCATTACTAATTGTTATGAAACCACCGGGCACCGTACCCATTTTATTCATTAAAATCATAACCAGGTAAACTCCTGCAGTACAAAAATAAATAGTACCAAAGGCAACAAATGTTTTCCATGGTATCTGTTTTATCACCAGCATAAAAAGCATAATAACGCTTAACACTATCATTACATCCAATCCCTCCAGCAGTTGAATAAATGTAGCGCCCGACATTAGTATTGAAGCCGCAATAAATTTTCTATCAATAAATAAATTAATGGCCCAAACTATAATGGCTACCGCAAGGCCGCTTGCCTGGAAACACTCTGAATATAATTCCACATTGCCCAACGTATAATCATTCAGCGGTATCATGGCAATTAAAATGGCAAGCCACGCCAGATACTTATTATGGATAAACCTGAATGCCAGTTGTTGCAGGCCCATTACCAGCAAAACAGTTGAGAAAAGCTGCATTAAAAAGCAAAAAATCTCAAGGTGATTGATAAAAGGCAGCGTCAGGTTAGCCATAATGGTGCGCTCATTAGGCACTGAGGCACTAAGCCCCTGTATAAAAAAATCGTGAGCGAATAATGAATGATCGTGCAGATAAAGAACGTAGGGCAAAAGCTCAACCTGGTCGCCGGTGCCATACCGGTAGCCAAACCGGAGAATCAGTAAACTCCATACCAGCAAAGCGAACAGTAAAGATGGTTTGGCCCCTCTCATGTATTTGTGTGTTCAGGTGAGTAAGTGTTCAGGTGCGCAGGTGTTCATGTGTTCAGGTAATTTGCCCATCAAACTTAAATTGTTTTACATTGTTAATTGCAACATGATGCAATGAGTTATTTTACGTGCCCCTAAATTTTGTTGTTAAACCTGAACACATGAACACCTGCGCACCTAAACACTTTACACCTCCATTACCTTCAAACTATCGCTTATAACCAGCTTGCCCAATGTCTTTGCTTTAATCTCATCAACAGTAACACCCGGCGCAATTTCCAGCAAATGAAATGCCCCGTCTTTTATTTGATAGTAACCCAGGTCTGTAACAACGCGGTCAATACATCCTTTGCCGGTTATAGGCAAGGTGCAGGCAGGCAATAATTTCGATTCACCTTTAGGATTGGTTTGCATCATGGCAACAATGATGTTATCGGTTGCGGCAACAAGATCCATAGCGCCGCCCATACCTTTGACCATTTTGCCGGGTATTTTCCAGTTGGCTATATCTCCGTTTTCAGCAACCTCCATAGCACCTAGTACTGTTAAATCAACATGCCCGCCTCTTATCATCGCAAAGCTATCAGACGAAGAGAACAAAGACGAGCCTTTTAATGTGGTTACCGTTTGTTTACCGGCGTTTATCAGGTCAGGGTCAACTTCGTTTTCCAAAGGAAAGGGCCCCATGCCCAGCAGGCCGTTTTCGCTTTGCAGTATTACATCTATATCCTTGGGAATGTAATTTGCTACCAGGGTTGGGATACCTATACCCAGGTTAACATAATATCCATCGCGCAGTTCACGCGCTATACGTTTTGCAATTCCGAATTTATCTAAGGCCATCTTCTATCTTTCCAGTTTAAGGTTGCTTAATTTTGTTCCTTATCGCTTTCCAACAAACAAATTAATGTGACAATTGACGACATCTCCGATTGTCACATTGGCAAATTGTCACATTGTCAAATTTTAGTTACTGTTCTCTGCTCAATCCTCTTTTCGTAATTCACCCCTTTAAAAATGCGCTGCACGTAAATGCCTGGGGTATGAATCATGTTGGGGTCTAACTCTCCCGGTTCTACCAGTTCTTCAACTTCAGCAATGGTAATTTTACCGGCGGTAGCCATCATAGGATTAAAATTACGGGCTGTTCCCTTATAAACCAGGTTACCCAGGGTATCGCCTTTCCAGGCCTTTACAATGGCGAAATCTGCTTTTAGCCATTGTTCCATAACATACATTTTGCCATGCATTTCGCGCGTTTCTTTGCCCTCAGCAACCTCAGTTCCATAACCGGTTGGCGTTGCAAACAAAGGAATGCCGGCACCACCTGCCCTGATCCTTTCGGCAAGAGTGCCTTGTGGCACCAACTCCACCTCCAACTCACCCGAAAGTAACTGGCGTTCAAATTCAGCGTTTTCGCCTACATAGCTGGAAACCATCTTTTTTACCTGCCGGGTTTTAAGCATTAGGCCGATACCGAAATCATCAACACCTGCATTGTTAGAAATACAGGTTAAGCCCTTTACTCCCTTTTTAATCAATGCCGAAATGCAGTTTTCAGGAATACCGCATAAACCAAAGCCTCCCAGCATCAGCACCGCATCATCAGGAATGTCTTTTACCGCCTCTTCGGCATTTTTCACAACTTTATTCATCTTTTCTTTTTTTGAGTATTTGGTATCAGTTCCCGGTATTTAGTATAAAGTATAAAGTATTTAGACAAATGCAATTGCCTCATTGATCCTATATTTCAACGCGCATAGCAAAATCAGAATCCCCTCATGTCTTAATACTTTATACTTACTACTAAATACTATTTATTAATTCTTGCTTCCCGTTTGCTCATTTCGCCCAGTATATCATCGTATATTTTATTCAGCAATACCGGATTGTTTTCGTAAAATGTATAGCTTTTTAAAAAATCATTTTTAGTAATTCCGTGGTTCCTGTATATCTGCAGGTAATATTGTTGCGTCAGCTTCTTTTCATTTATATCGCCCATAGTTTTAACCTCCGCAACAGCGTCTGAAATATGCATATCAACCAGGATGCTTTCCATTTTATCAACAGGTATAATATCTGAGGGCACCGATGGAAATCGCTGTTTACAGCCTGCAACCAGCAGTAAGGCAAACAACATAAACCCCTTTGCATAATGCAGAGATTGTGAGCCGGTATTGTTGCTTAAAAAAATCATAATCACAATTGCTATAAATTCGGGGCTAAATATACGTGTTCAGGTGTTAATGTGTTAATGTGTTCAGGTATTTATGCCCGGCTCATTTTATTATTTAATCCACATTAAACAACGCAAAAAGTAATTTCCTCCTATACTTGCGCACCTGAACACATTAACACCTGAACACCTGAATCATGGACACAACAAAATACAAAGAGATTGTTGAGGAGATAAAACCCTACGGTACGCACCTGGTTGCTGTATCCAAAACGAAACCAGCAGAGGATATTGTGGCATTATATAACCAGGGCCAGAGAATATTCGGCGAAAGCAAAGTGCAGGAACTGGCAACGAAGGCTACCCAACTGGCTAAAGATATACAGTGGCATATGATAGGACATTTACAGACCAATAAGGTTAAAGTAATTGCCCCATTTATAAGCCTGATACATTCGGTAGACAGCCTGAAACTATTAACAGAAATCAACAAACAGGCATTGCAAAACAACAGGACTATCAGTTGCCTGTTCCAGGTTTTTATTGCGGATGAGGAAACAAAATTCGGCCTGGACAGAGCAGAACTGTTACAACTCCTCGCCTCGCCTGATTTTGCCCGGTTGCAAAACGTTCGCATTTGCGGATTAATGGGCATGGCAACCAATACTGACGACGAACAAAAAATTGCCGGCGAATTTGCCGGACTGCAAAACCTCTTTCTTGAATTAAAACAAACCCATTTCAGCAACCGGCCATATTTTAAGGAGCTGTCTATGGGTATGAGCTCAGATTATAAGATTGCGCTTAAATGTGGCTCAACTTTAATCAGGCTGGGGACAATTTTGTTCGGAGGCAGATAAGACCAGTTATTTAACTATTTTAACCCCTCAAACCACATTAATATGCTTGGAAATAATCAATCGCGTAAAGTAGCAGTAATAGGCTATAACCGTATCCCTTTTGCACGTAGTAATACCGCTTATATAGGAGCAGGAAATAAAGAATTGATGACGGCCGCGCTAAACGGTTTAATTGAACGCTACAAACTACAAGGCCAGATATTGGGCGAAGTTGTTGGCGGAGCGGTGTTAAAAAGCAGCGCCGACCTGAACCTTATTCGTGAATGTGTATTGAGCACCTCTTTAGATCCTTCTACCCCGGCATGCGACCTTCAGCAGGCTTGCGATACGGGTATTGAGGCGGCGGTTTATGTGGCCAACAAAATATCGCTGGGTCAAATAGAGGTTGGCATTGCCGGCGGTGTGGATACTACCAGCGTTGTGCCGCTGCTTTTTAGCAAGAGGCTGACCGATATTTTATTGGCAACGCGCCGTGCAAAAACAACGGGTGCCCGGTTAAAGGAATTACTAAAAATACGCCTTAAAGACTGGGCGCCGGTGGCACCAGCCAACGAAGAGCCCCGTACCGGTTTAGCCATGGGCGGGCATACCGAAATTACCGCAAAATACTACCAGATAGCACGCGAAGACCAGGATAAGCTAAGTTTTGAAAGCCATCAGAAAATGGCAAAGGCTTATGATGAAGGTTTTTTTGATGATATGATAACGCCCTTTATGGGGCTTGATAAAGACAACAATTTACGCAGAGATACCACCCTTGAAAAGCTGGCCAAATTAAAACCTGCCTTCGATAAAGTGAATGGTACACTTACCGCTGGTAACTCAACCCCCCTTACAGATGGGGCATCGTGCATATTACTTGCAAGTGAAGACTGGGCACGCGTGCATAACCTGCCTGTATTGGCCTACATTACATTTGCAGAATTAGCTGCTATTGAATATGTAAAGGATAAACAGAACCTGTTGTTATCGCCTATATCTGCATCTAACCGGATGCTTAAAAAAGCCGGACTTACCTTGCAGGATTTTGATTACTACGAAATACATGAAGCTTTTGCAGCACAGGTTTTGGCCACTCTAAAAATCTGGGAAAGCCCCGAACTGAGCAAAACGTTCGGGTACCCGGCTTTAGGGAGTATAGACCGAAGCAAGTTGAACGTAAAAGGCAGCAGTTTGGCAGCGGCACACCCATTTGCTGCTACCGGTGGCCGCATTATTGCCACTATGGCTAAATTACTAAGCCAGAAAGTGTCGGGCAGAGGTTTTATTTCTGTTTGCGCTGCCGGCGGACAGGGGATTACGATGATAATGGAGCGTTAGTATTTAGTAGTGAGTATAAAGTATTTAGACTATACAAAATACAATCGGCGACGGTTAGGCTCTCTTTTAAATGACAGACAAGTCCTCAAGTCTTAATACTTTGTACTATATACTTAATACCGGCTGCCCTACCACACATTTTCCAAATCCTTTGCCTCAAATTTATGGTTGCGGGTAAAGTAGTAGGAATTGCCTTCGGGCTTTTTTAACTGAAGACTGCTTTTGCTGCCAAATACACGGGAAAGAATAGCAATTGGAAAAAGGAATAGGAAGAAGATAACACTTAAAATAACTTTAGAGGTAACGGCACCCATTGCTTCGGATAACTTCATCCAGGCCCAGGCAATTTTGGAAGTCAGATATTTTGAAAACATGCCCACCAGGCCTAAAACCACACTGATGGTTAGCCAGTATTTATGATGCTGTTTGGAGAGCAGGAAAACAACCACCAAAGCCACACAAATTGTGAGGATAGTTTCTAATTCCTTTTCGCGTGTAAGTTTGGTTTTGGACATTTAGAACAAGGTATAAACAAACGGAGCAACAGCCGAGCCTCCACCAATAACTATCAACACGCCAACTAACAGCAGCACTATAATGATTGGCAACAGCCACCATTTTTTACGCTCCATTAAAAATTTCCAGAAATCTTTTAAAAAGTCCATTTTGTTGTTTTTTAATCCTACACCGGCATGAAAGATAAAAATCCGTAACCAAAATTAAATGATTAGTTCATTTTGTAAAATCTTTTTCTTACAAGTTCAATTGTCATATTCTTTTCTGATTATTAGTATCTTCTTAGTCGAAAAAAAATACTTATCTTGCTTTTGAAAAATTTATAATTATTTACCTTAAATAAATCGTTATGAGAAAACTTATACTCTCCCTCTCCTTTCTTGTGCTTTCAACGTTAGCAATTTTTGCCGGCGGCATTAGCGTTGATTATGCCAAACGGGTA
>Ga0224555_1001984_pt1 | contig 25577 bp, 27 predicted proteins | sample 714S23034metaG_FD_180687 | JGI IMG/M metagenome (GOLD analysis project Ga0224555, IMG submission 180687) | Peat soil microbial communities from Stordalen Mire, Sweden - 717 S2 30-34 | ecosystem: Environmental > Terrestrial > Soil > Wetlands > Peat | place: Sweden: Norrbotten County, Stordalen...
CTTATTCATCCTCGCCGCCAGGTAGATGTTCGTCGAGACCGTGGTTGTGGTCAGGTAGCCGATATCGTTCAACGCTTGATGCGTGTGCTCGGGTGAATCAAAGATAGTGTCACTGGGGTCTAAAACCTCCCCGGACGAGGAGAGCGCGCCTACTGCCGGCAATGGCTCCGATAGTGCCAATTCCCTGCCCTTGCTTAGTGCTAGTTGCCGCGATTCTGGCGCATCATTGGCTGTCATGTGTATTCAACTCTCCTCGTCCGCTAGCGCCCGACTCTTTAGTACCGGCCGCATTCGCAATCGGCATTTCCGCCAAAGTGATAGGAGACCCCAAACGACGCGACACTCGGGCTCAACGATCCCGGGAAAGCCGTCACCTGCGTTCCAAAAGAAAACCATCTCTGGTACTCGTACTCACCGCGGAGGTAGAGCACCGAGTTAAGGCGGTAGTCGAGGCCTCCACCAAGGGTTCCCTCCGTGAAGGCCTGGTTCGCAAAGTTGTTTGGGAAATTGAACACGGCGCGACCGAAGAGCACCTTTCCATACGGCATGAAACGTCCGTGGCTCAGATAGAAACGGGGCCCAACATCGTAGGTTCGCTCGTGAACGCCTTCAGTTCCGAACACCTGGCGCACGCTCATCTCCAAGCCAAAATGGTCAGCGGGGTCAATCGTTGCATACAAGCCGCCGCCCTTAAAGTTCATTTGGCCGTAGACGATCGTCGCGTCGCTGGCGATCCCAGGATTCGCCATGGAGAACAGGCCGCCCACCTGCACGTTGAGCTGACGAGACGCTGTCGGCATCGCTTGCGACATGAGGAGCGATGGAAATAAGCCAAGTGCTAATGCGGTGATGATCGTCTTCAGATACACAGGTGATTCCTCCTGGCGCAACTTGCCGTCGATTGGCACTTTCTGAAATATACCACTGCCACTGTGTAGGGCGCTAAGAGAATTTCGGCGCTCACTCGTGTTTTGGTGTTAAGTGCGGAATTTGGGCCACACCGCTTTTGTAGCTTAGTGGGGTGACTCGCGCTATGGTTGGGGTGGAACTGAGGTAGACAGTAATGACGATTCAAACTTATCTCGATAGCAGGATGGCCAAGGTGGGCAGTGAACTGGCTGACGTTGAACGCGATCTCGCCGGATGCATTCAACAGACTGAGTGGACCGAGTTCTCTAACCGAGCGAGCAAGAGTATGGACAAAGCGTATGCGTCCTTCTGCTCGTCAATCTACTGGGGAATCGTTCGCGGCGCAGTCGGCGGCCTCCGCACGTTCAGGATGGCGGCCTCCTCGGAAAGCTACTTCAGACTCCACGGAAGCTTAAGCATTTTCCATGCGAAATCTACATCCGCGCGTTCCGCTAGCCCAATGGATTGACCATTCAGAAACTTCGCCCGAATATGGTGAAGCAACGCGCTGCACACCTGATCCTTGAACGCCACAGCGTAGCCCGCCTCAACCGTGAGGGCTTCGGCTATATCAAGAAGACCCTCCTTTACGGCTTCGCGTATGGCTTCATCTGATATCTGGGCGAAAGCACCGACCGGTCCGCTCGCTTCAGGGGCGGATGTGATCGTCTTCCATCCCTGGCGACCAAGCTCCTGACCCACCACCCCCGCGATGCCAAGCTTTGTAATCTCCACCACTGTCGGATCGTAGACGATTCCATCGAGCGCCTCTTTCCAGTTTTCCATCGGCTCCGGCGTTCGGCTGCCGGTCAGGTTCCGGCGTTTTACGCTAAAGTTTCCAGCCACCTGCGCCGATAGTACCTCTGGGCCCGTCTCACAACTTGAAATTTTCAGCTTGCACCTCAATTCAGGCAGCCGAACGGCTATGTCGCGCACCCAACGTCTTGCGGCTTTGCGCCCTCGGGGGCTACCGAGTTCAGCACCTAGCCACAGGCCAGGCTTCTCGCACGTTGTTCAGGAGGTAGCTATGGCAATCGCACGTATTCTCGTTGTCGATGACGACGAGATCATCCGACTCACCCTTTCCGACATCCTCAAGCTGAATGACTTCGAGGTCACCACTGCCTCCACCGTCTCCGAGGCGCTGACCCAGATCACCACCCATCGGTTCGACGCGCTACTCAGCGACCTGCACATGCCCGGCGCCGGCGACGGCCTCACCGTGGTCAGCGCCATGCGCCATGCCAACCCTGAAGCCATCACCATGCTGCTCAGCTCGTATCCCGCCATGGGCGCAGCCGCCAGTGCGATCGTGCTCCAGACCGATGAGATTCTGGTCAAACCGGCCGACGTTACCGCCCTGGTGGGGACCATCAAGCAAAGGCTGGCCGTTGGTCCGCTCGGTGCCCGGCCCATCGAAAGCGTCGCCGCAATCCTCGAGCGCTCGTCCCAGGCCACCATCGATGACTGGTACAGCCGCATCCAGGTGGACCCCCACATCACGTTCGTCCCCCTAAGCCGGGAGCAGCGCTGCGCCCATCTGCCGCAGGTGTTTCGCGATCTCGTCCATCGCCTCGGCGCAAGCAAAGAGCTAGGCACCAGGGAACTGCGCTCCCCGGGCGCCATGCAGCACGGAACCCTGCGCCGCCGCCAGGGCTACTCCGCCGCCATGATCGTGGAGGAATCGCGCGAACTGCAGGTCAGCATCTTCCAGACCCTGCAAAACAACCTCAACTGCATCGACTTCAGCACTGTCCTCATCGGCGTCATGACCATCGCCGACGAGGTTGATTCCCAGCTCAGCCAGGCCATGCGGTGCTACTTCATGGAGGAGGCTCTCGAGGATTCCCTGGGCCCCCGCCTAGTCCGGCCGTAGAGGTTGCTGAAAAGTCTTTCCGGATTAGCGTAGGGTTTTAACCCCACGAATATACTGCCAAAACATAGAGGGCTTTAGCCCCGGGCTTTTAAGCCTGTTGGCTGTTGTTCCAGGGGATATGGAAGCTACTAATTTGCTTCGGCTACGACCGGCACAAAATAGTGCGTATGACTATACAAACATTGCACTTGCTCCCGGCCGAGACCGTAAACTACAGGCCTATCTCGCATTCGAGATGGGCGGTGCTGCGCCAGCATCTATCTGCTATGGGACTCGTGTGGAATCACCCCGGAAACTGCAGGCTCTCAAGCCCAACACAGGTCGACAGGTAGTCATATCCCCAATGGTTGATCGCGCCCTGCTGGCGCAGGAAAAGAAGCTCCAAAGGTTGCTGTGTGAGTTTGAGCGTGTGGCTAACGCACAGGCGCGGCGCGACCGTCTTATCCGCCTTCGCCAGCTATTGAAGGGGAAGCTCCGCAGCCTCGAATCGATGCAAGAAGCGTTCCAAAGCATTTATCTTCCAGCCGAGCAATTGGTAGAAGTTGTCGAACAGTTGGAGCGCCTATTGGGCCCCACACACATGGCCCCGGCCCTCCTTCTTAAGGGATCTTCAGGTACTGGCAAAACTTTGTTAGCGCGAAAAGTAGCTGAAGCAGCCGGGATTCACTTCGTCAAGGCCGGCGTAAATACACTGAAAGAGACCAATCTCGGCGAGAGTGCCGTAGCGGTCCGCGAGCTTTGGGAGGCTGCCAGGCGGAGCAAGCCCTGCGTCCTCTTCATTGATGAGCTTGACGCAATCTTCGGCCAGAGGGGGTCTGGGAATACCGACAAAAGTCTCTGAGGAGATAACCAATGCGTTCCTGGCCGAGTTCTCAGGCAAAGAGGAGGGCATCTGGGTGATCGGCGCCACAAACCGTCGCGATGTTGTCGACGATGCAATTTTGTCCCGCTTTGGCCTAGAGATCGAGCTTGGCCTGCCTGATGAGAAGTGACGACGGGCGATCTTGGACCAAGAGTTCAACGAGTGCGGATTTACGGGAACGGTCCCTGCCAACGCTTCGAACCTGATGCAGGGCATGTCCGGGTGCGACATAGCTATGCTGGCGCAGCGGCTTGCCGCAAAAGGGGAATCCGGAGACTTTCTGGCCCTGATGCGCCAGATCCGCGCCGCCGCGACACCCAACGTCGACTTTCTGGCCACCTGGGACAGCATTATAGTCAGCGCGGACACGAAAGCGCGCCTTCAGTCGACCTGCGCGATATTGGAAGACGCGGAAGGTTGGAGTGCCCGGGACGTATCCATTCCCACGGGCATCCTGCTGGAAGGCCCGGCAGGTTCAGGCAAGACACAGGTTGCCCGCACAATCGCGAATGAGGGGTCGCTCGGCTTTATCAAGGCAACAGTCGCGGACTTGAAAGGGCTTTATCTCGGCCATGCTGCCGGCAACGTGCGCGACGTCTTTGGAAAGGCCAGAGCGGTATCGCCATCCATCCTCTTTGTCGACGAGCTGGACCTTGTTGCGCCGGCACGCCGCGGCGCTGGCAGTGACGCACTCGTCCAGGAGATCATCAGCCAGATGTTGCAGGAGATGGATGGCATCGTCGCGCAGCGTCGGCAAGTCTTCATTCTTACTGCAACGAACCTCCCCGAGAACATCGATCCGGCCATCTTGAGCCGGTTCACGGAGCGTCTTGTGATTCCCCTCCCCGACCTTGAATCGCGGATACGGATGTTTCAGGTCCTATTTTTCCAAGCGAAGATCGATTCCCTGTACTCCCGCGACGATGCTCTGCTGGGTGAACTGTCGTCGGGAATGTCACTCCGCGATATTCGCAATTGGCTGGCTCTCGCACAGCGCCACGCTGTATCGAGGGCCGTAGCAAACGGCGGAAGTGCCGCGTACAGTATGGTTCGCGAGGATCTGCTGGACTCTGCTCCGTTGGTTGGGGTAATTGCGCAGCCGCGCAATTAGGCATCTGCGGTCTTTCTCTGCGGTTCCGGGTTGCGCGTCGTTCAAAGTCTGATTCTTGGGCCCCCTGTGCGTAGTCTCGTGTGGAATTTCCCTTCCCCCCACCGGCTTCCCCCCTCACCGGGCCTGAACATTTTGGTTTCCCAGTCGTGTGGCTGCAGTTATGTGTGTTGTCATGCATTGCATGTTGTATTGCAGTTGCGTCATACATTACAGAAATATATACGCAACTACATGCCGCTTATACCGCGTATTGCAGTAATCTAAAACAGCAATGCCTTTCAGTATTGAATTACTGAAACAGATGACGTATCGTAGGTTGCAAGCTGTTTTGCAACGCATTACAGCAGCGCTAAAAGGGAAGCAATGAGAGGACATCAATCATGCCGGTAATCGTCGCAGCAAACCCTAAAGGGGGCAGCGGTAAATCGACTACCTGCCTCGTTATCGGAACCACCCTAGCCGGCCAGGGCGCCTCGGTACGGATTATTGATGCTGATCCGCAGAAGACGCTCAGTATGTGGAGTGAAGGGAACAGTAAGTTTCGCGATATTGTGGTGGGGCCCACCCCTAACGAGGACCTAACCGTCCAAATTGACAGACTCCAGTCTCAGTATCAGTTTGTAATCATTGACGTACAGGGGTCAGCAAATCAGGAAATATTTTCGGCCATGTCTCGCGCGGATCTTGTTCTCATCCCGATGCAAGCTATGACTGCCGACGCGCAGGTAGCCACCCGAGCGATCCGCCTACTCCGGACGCAGGAGAACCTTTTCAAGAGGTCGATTGCTCATGCAATCGTGTTCGTCCGCACTAGCACGCTCATCGTGACACGTGAAGAAAAGGATATCCGCAGCAATATCGCAGACGCCGGGCTGCCACACTTTACCCGTAGTTTGAACCAACGCACTGCGTTCTCCCACATGATCAGGTATAAGTTGTCGCTCGGAGAGCTCGATGAATCCGAGACAAACGGTTTGGAATCCGCACAAGAGAACGCGAGAGAATTTACGGCGGAGCTGGTCGCCCTCCTCCGCAAGAATAGGGAGGTGGCTGCGTGACAACAGACAATATCTTCGCTGACCTAACTCCGGAACCGTTGGCGGCAGATGACCTGGCGGACTTCACGCCAAGGCCGCCAAGCGTACCCCAGGCCGCGCCACCACCGATCCAAATCGAGCGCGCGGCTGAGGCTCATGGGTTCACGCTCAACAACTTCCCAGCACCGAAGCGAAAGACGCTGAGAACCGGCCGTGTGGCCTCTAAAGACAGAACTCAGGCTATGACCCTTCGGCTGCGAATCGTGGACTGGAACAGGTTCTCCACATTTTGCGAGGATCAGGGGCTCACGGTAGCGGACGGGTTCTCGCACATCCTAAACAAGTCCGGCATCTAAAGCGATGGCACGGAATTGTGCGACGAACGGGCCTCCACCCCAAAGTAAGGCGGTGTCTCTCCGATTCCCAGGGTAAAGGTTCAGCACCGCAGGCGACCCCCCGCAGGGCTTTATCGGGGTACTGAGTATCCAATAATCCCGCAGCGACGCAACAGAGGTGCGCTGGCGAAGTTACAGCCTATTTGTGAATAGGCCGGGTTGGATATTAGTACTCTTCCACTCCTCGAACGACGGAAGATCGAGTTCAGCCATGAGTTCGCGGCGAAGATATTTCATCAACTCGGAGCGACGAACTTCGGGCTTCATGAAATTCAAAGTCTTCGCGGTAGTCGGATCCTTCCGCAGTTGGTTGGAAATTGCCGTGAGTTTCTGTTCTAGTTTCGCTCCACTAAGGTTGCGTGAGATGAAGTCTCCCGCTTGAGAATGGCGCCATACGTCATAGTCTTCTTTCGCTTCCATCTCATGGAGAGATCGAAGGCTCTCATCTCGCCGGGCCGCTTCCTCTTCACGCCGCTTTTTCTCCAAGGCCTGGCGCCGACGTTTTGTTTGGAAGTTGTCTGGTATCTTCTGTTTGCCCTCAACGAAGCTAATGAAGTAACCGGGGGGATTCTTAAATGTGCCCTCACGGCTCGATTCAACTTGGTGCGTCACGTAATCAATACGATCAAGCAGGAACGTGGCATCGTGTTTGCGCGCCAACTCAGCGGCTTTCGTTTCGCTTAGACCCAGCGCGATCATGGCATCCTTGGCCTCTTGCTGGTCCAAAGCGAGCGTCTCTCCTATCTGCTCTGCAGCGAAAGCTAACTGCTTTCGCTGCGTCATTTCAAGGATCTCTTTGATCGCACGGCCAGGGACAAGAATAAGCTTGTACCGGTCCATTGAGGTCATCGGCTTCACATCCCAAGACTTCAGATAACCGATGTCGACGAGATCGGAGAGTGCCACACCAATCGTCTCCTTGATTTTGGAGACATACTCGTAGCTGCGAATGTTCAACAGCGAGCAAAGCTCGATGTAATCTTTCTCGACCGGTTTGCCTTTCGACGCGTAGAACCACAGGTAAAGATAAACGAAGATGCCCTTCGCGGTGGGACGCTTGAGCTTGCGATACATATTGAAATCTTCTGGGATCACGAATGAATCGTTGAGGTTCTCCAGAAGCCAGTCTTCGAGCACTATCTCGAATTGATCCGTCCGCTTGGATCCGTCGTGATCGCTGCTACCCAAACGGGTAAAGCTTCGGAACACATTAACCGTTTTGTTCATATACTTCTTGCGCGCGGCAGAGTACATGATCTCCTCTGATGTGATCGTAGTGCCGGCCATCCTCATACCCCAGGTGTTCAGAGCCTCATAGTTTTCACCCGAATCGCAGAGTTCCATGGCACCCAGTAGACTGTATCCAGAGAATCTGATCGGGTTCGTGATAACCCCGTTGCGAATCTTCTGCTCCATCGCCAGCTTTGAGAAAGCCATAAACTTGTCACGATCGACGCTGGAAGGGAGGCCCAGTTCGTTAGATCGGAATTCTGCGCTGACTTTGACTTTCTTACCGTCACGATTTACCCATTGCTCAAAGCGACGGCTGAGCGGCGCGTTCTTGTCGCGATTTTCGTGAGAACCAAAAAACCCGATTTGAAGAAGATTTTTCTCAAATCGAATTAATTCGACAGCATCAGGCGTTTTCAAAAGGACGGTCTGGACTGGAGCAGTTCTTTTTCGCACTTGGCTTCGGTCCTCCCGAGGCGAATGGATGATGATGCCTGTAGTCTTTACTAAGAAACAGAAACTGTAAAACAGCCTAAGAACTATAGAGTCCGGTAAGCCATAGATTGCACAGAGAATGGTGCAAAATAATTTCCAACCAACTGCGGGCTTTTTTCCAACCAACTGCGGAAGTACTTCCAGCCGACTACGGCGATGGGTTCCAGCCGAGTGCGGAGCCGCTTCCAGTGTACTGCGGGCATTCTTCCAGTCCACTGCGGAAAAATTGCCAGCCAACTGCGGAGAATGGCAAGCATTTGAGCTCGCCGACAGCCCATTTCTTCCAATCGACTGCGGAATTTCACGGTTGTGATGGCACAAAAGTCCGCGAGCGGCTGATCCCCAGAGAATTTCGCTGGCAGACGGCGAAGTGGAACTCGACCCGGACCTACATTTCCAGCCGGGTGCGGGAATCGATGGGGGTACTGCCACACATTTCAGCTGGCATCGAACCTCGGCTTCCCTAGCTTGGGGCATCGAACTTCCGCAACGCGGGTTGCGGGGCCTCAGAACTTGACCGAATTTGGGAGCTGGGTGGGCGTCCGCAGTTGGTTGGAAATGCGTTTCTCTGAGCTTTGGCGTAAAACGCTGAATATTAGCTATTTAGGGAGCATAGGTTCCAGTCGACTGCGGGTGGGATCTTCCAACCAACTGCGGGTTCATGGGGGCAAAATCCTTCCAGCCAACTGCGGGAAAATCGATGGCGATCCGCGGTTTTGTTCGCGACGGCCGCCCGATCGGCCATTTCCAGCCAACTGCGGGAAAGCACCGGACAAAGTTAATTTGCTCATCTAGCGCAAAATAAACGAGATAGTGCAGTGGCCATTTCAACGCCATAGGCCAGGTTGGCGCGATCCGCAGTCGACTGGAAATCTAAGCACTTCAAGAAGTGCTAACTATTTTATATTTCAGGCGGTTACGCCGCAACTCTTCCAACCAACTGCGGGCAGCCGACTGCGGAGTTAGTCCTTCCAGCCAACTGCGGGATTAATGAAGTCCAGGCAAACAGGGGCAGTAAAGAGCAGAATGTCCGCAGTCGGTTGGAAATAGGACTCACCCGCGAGGCCACTAAACCGCTAAGAAGCAGCAAGTTATGGGAAAGATTTCCAACTGACTGCGGGCATCAATTTCCAGCCGACTGCGGGCAGTGACTTCCACGCATCTGTGGAGTCAGAAGAGCCCAAAGCGCAACTGGTTGACTGTGAATTCTGGGGGAAGTGTTTGGTTCGTTACGGTCCTTTTCGATTTTCTGGGGTCCAGGTCGCCGTCAGCGCGGTTCTATTCAGCCCTACCTATGGGTGGAACGGGTATATTCATCGAGAATATCGGTCAAAAAGATTCTTTGTCGAGTGACGGCTGTCCACGTATGAAGAGGGCCTGAACCACGCTAGTAATGGGTTCTCTTGGGCGCATATCCCGGCGCAGCGTAATAAAGCGCGAGGGCCAAGCCCTTCTTTTCGGGAGGTCCCGCAGGCGGGGGGTGCGCATTGCGTGTGTACATACGCAACTCCCTACTGAAAGGAGTGCAGAACACATCAGGCCGTCAATGCAAACGCCGGTTCCTCGACCTGGACGTCTTCGGGCACTTCGCACAGAGCCTTGATGCGGACCGGCGCGGCCTGGTGGGCTTGGTTGATTAACACAAACCCTCTGCGTGTCAATTCCAGCAGCGCCAAGAGTAGTGCGCAGCGCGCTCCGTCGCTTGGCTGATCAGCGAACCACTGGGCCGTGTTGATGGCCGTGTTGAGAGGAAGCTCCGCCAACTTCGCTCTGATCCAGCGAAACTGCTGCTCGACTGTGGGGCCATGTACGTCCTTAAGCCCAAACGACGCCGCGGCTCGCGCAACCGCAACCGCTTCACGGGCTCGGGCAAGGACATCGACAACGGTGGGCGCCTCATCGAGCGAGGGCGGCAGAATCGAATCCTTGCGGCCTGCAGGAAGGGCGCCGTCGCGGCCGGGATATACGTTGCGGTCGTATCCGCCGCGGAGGAGATCTGTGGCCGCTCGGAGTGTGGCGTGGTCGAGGACCGCCCGGCGCAACTCGTCCTGCGGCAATGGCTCATTTGCCTCGCTCGGAAGCATGCTCCGCGATTTCAGCAGGACCAGCCAGGACGCTGTCTCTATGAACTCGCCGCCCAGCTCCGCGTCCATATCTTCGGCCGCTTTGATGTGGGCCAGAAACTGGCGCGTGATTTCGAGGACGGGGAGGTCGTCGATCGACCATTCATTGCGGCGGATCAGGGAGATGAGCACGTCGAAGGGACCGTCGTAACGGGGAAGCGAGATGGTGAGGCGGCTGGATGACTCGTCAGCCATGGAGACCTCCCTGGGTTGGGATGGCCGGCTCCAAGCTGGCTGCGGGCGGTGTTTCTCGCGGCTGTACATACGCAACTCCGAGAGAAGCGGGCTCGAGAGACAATTCGAAGCTCGCGAAGTCCTTCACCGCGGCTTCGAGCAGACTCTGGATGCGTCCGAGCAACTCTTCCGGCGTCGAGAATTGGAGTCTCAGCTCGCCGGGGGCCGCGACGGTGAAGCCCGGGGGCAGGGAAGTGCTCCCCTGGCGCGGCGGCGGAGGCGGTGGCAGTACGATACGCCGGGGGCGAGGCCTGCGCTGGATCGCTTCGAGTGCCTCGATGAGCCTGGACTTGCGCGTGGTCTCGGCGGTGGCGACGCCGCGGTGCGCCCCCATCTTCTCCAATCCGGCAAGCAACTTGTCCCGGGCAACCACCTTGGAGGTGCCGACCTGATAGCCGTGGTGGATCCGGATCAAGTTGTTGGCCTGGCGCCGGCCGACTCCGAACAGCCGCTCGATGGTTGGGCGGTCGATCACCGGCACGTCCATGTCGGTGAGGCTTTGGCGGATATCGTCGAGTTTGGAGTGCCAGCGGGGCCGGGCGGGCATGGGAACACTATACCATCTTCAATATTGGTTATTGCGCAAGCAGGTAAAATAGAGCTATGCTACAAGGGACGATAAGAAGGCATTATCATCCCTTATAGAGGAAAACGCAATTTGGGACGTCAACCGTATCAGAATTCCGAAATGGACGCCCTGTGAGCCTGGATCCTGAGATTTTGCCGCCCACACCCCGCGATGCCGGCTCCGACTCCGAAGACGGATCGGCCGGGGCCGCGCTGGCGATTGTGCCGCCCGGCGCCGAGTTCCTTCCGGCCTCGCAGCCGGGCGATCCGATGCATGAAACCGATCGGATGGTCGAGGAATATATCCGAGCGTCCAAAGCGCCCGCAACCCAGCGCGCCTATATGTCGGACTGGAAGCACTTCGTCGGGTGGTGCGAGAAAAGCGGACTTTTGGCGCTTCCAGCGTCACCTGGTACCGTGGCTCGCTACATCACCGACCTGGCGAAGCCCGCGGACGGTGCGAAGCCGCGCAAACCTGCCACCATCATCCGCCGCCTGACATCGATCAATCGGATGCACAAGATTGAGAAGTTGGCCTCGCCGGCGAGCTTGAACAACAACCCCGGGGTAGCGGACACCCTCCACGGAATCCAGCGGCGGCTGGGGATGAAGCAGCAGAGGAAAGAGCCGCTGACGCGGGAGCGAATCGTCGAGGTCCTGGGGGTTCTCGATGGTCCGATAGCGGCGGCGCGCGACAAGGCGCTGCTGCTGGTCGGCTTCGCCGGCGCCCTGCGGCGGTCGGAGCTGGCCGCCATGCGGTTCGAGGACGTGACCTGGCACAGGAAGGGCATCACCATCAACCTGCCGCGCTCGAAGACCGACCAGGAGGCCAAGGGGCGAACGATTGAGATTCTGTGGGGTGTTCACAAGCAGACCTGCCCGGTGACGGCGCTCGAAAATTGGCTGAAGATCTCCCAGGTGAGGGAAGGCTTGGTATTTCGCAGCGTCGGACGTCATGGCAGCATCGGCAAGGGGTTACACCCCAACTCTGTCGGGAAGCTGATCAAGAGGCTCGTCAAGAGAACAACGATAGGGTCGCCGGATTTGTACGGAGGCCACTCCCTGCGTGCCGGCTTCGTGACGGAGGCCTCGGCGAATGGCGCCACGGACCTGCAAATCATGAAACAGACCGGCCACACCTCGGCGGAGATGGTTCATCGCTATGCTCGCGCCGATCAAGAGGACAAGCAGACCGCGATGAGCAAGCTGGGACTGTGAATGGTATTGGAACTGGAGGGACAATGGAATCGTGGGAACTGAAGGCGGGTCTTGAAGTAATCCTCGGGAGCGCCCATCGTGCGTTGACGTTGAGCGACCTGGCGCGTGGCCTTGGCGTCGACGAGCGCACGGCGGAGGATGTGCTCGAGGAGTTAGAGGCGGACCTCGCCGCGGCCGACCGTGGATGGCAAGTGCGCCGGCGCGCACATGGCATCCGGCTCGAGTCGAAGCCGCAGTTCGCGGCACTCCCCAAGGCTGCGATCCCTGAATGGGCGCCCAGGCCCATCTCCGACCAAGCCATCGAGGTGGTGGCCATCATCGCTATGAAGCAACCGGTGAGCATCTCGGAGATCAATGAAATCCGGGGAATCGAGAGTACGGCCACCCTCCAAACCTTGCGCGATCGCAAGCTCGTGGCGCGCACGGCGCAGCTCGGACCGCACCGCGAGAAGTACTGGCGCACCACACCACTGTTCCTCGAAACCTTCGGTGTGAGCAGCCTCGATGATCTGTACAAGGACGGGGCTCTTGAGAAGGCCTTCCCCTCGATGTACAGCGGTGTCGCGGACGACGTCGACCAGGCTGAGGAGGTTGAGCCTCAGCCGGATGCGGCCACGTCGGAGTGAGGGTGGAAATCGACTATTTGGGAGGTGCTAGGGGTTGCCGGAATCGCCAGCCGTCGCTCCTGGAGGCTCCTACGAGTCGATTTTTGCTGCTTGCGACTCACAGAAGGGTTGGAACCGTGGATGGAGGCTGGAGTGCCCGGTTCTATCCCTCTTGGTCGACCGGCCATAGGCGCTGATTGAATATCGCAGGTTTATCGCAGCTTCCGATATTTTCAGTCGCGGATGGCTTCAGGGTTCATTGGTGACGGTGCTGGGGTTGGCGCAGAGTTTGATGGAGGGAAGAGGATCGTTGAATTGCGTATGTACAGCCGCATTAATAGACAGCGACACTGCTTTGAGCGCTGCCGGTGAAGTAGGACCTCAGATGAAAGAGCCCCGTCGCGGCCGCATCCGGTCCCGGGGACGGATGCGAAAATATAGGGAAATTAGCCAAATTATGAACCACGCATAATTTTGCTAAACTCTCTACATATGGACCCGGTTCGAAATCCCTATGCACCCGGCGCAGGTAGCCCGCCACCAGAGCTCGCCGGTCGAAGCATCATCCGGAAGGATGTCAGCATACGACTTAATAGGCTTCGCCTGGGCAGGTCGACAAAAAGCGTGATGCTGGTAGGCCTGCGCGGCGTGGGCAAAACGGTACTTCTGGACCAGATGCGGAGGGACGCTGAAGCCGAAGGAATCAACACCGTCCGCATCGAGGCTCCGGAACACCGCTCCCTTCCCGCGATGCTTGCTCCATCGCTTCGGATTGCCCTGATTCACTTGAGCAAGAAAGAGGCAGCAAAGGACGCTGCAATACGAGGCCTCCGCGCCCTTGCCGGGTTCGCCAGCAAATTGAAGGTGACCTACGCCGACATCGAGGTCGGGATCGACTACGATCCTGAGCCAGGTTTGGCAGATAACGGAGATCTCGAAGGGGACCTGAGTGCGCTCCTGCAGCAACTCGGGGTTGCGGCCAAGGCGGCCGGTACCGCAGTGGTCCTATTTATCGACGAACTCCAATATGTGGAAGAGCCGCAAATGGCTGCGCTAATCTCGGCCCTGCACCGATGTTCTCAGGAGCAGTTGCCGGTGACGGTCGTTGGCGCGGGTCTACCCCAGCTGCGAGGGCGGATGGGGGAGGCGAAGTCTTATGCGGAACGGTTGTTCGATTTTCCGGAAATAGGACCGCTAAGTCCGCCCGATGCGAAAGACGCCATTGTCAGGCCCGCTGAGAACGAGGGTGTCGAGATCGAGGCGCAGGCAGTGGATCTGATCATCGAGAAAACTGAGGGATATCCCTACTTTCTGCAGGAGTGGGGTAAACACACCTGGGACATCGCGTCATCAAGTCCCATCTCCCGAGAGGACGTCCTGAACGCCTCAGACGAAGCCGTGGCCGCGCTGGACGAGAGCTTCTTCCGCGTTCGCTTCGACCGCCTGACTCCGACCGAGAAGAAGTATTTGCGCGCCATGGCCGAACTTGGTGCCGGCCCGCATCGATCCGGAGATATAGCCGAACAGTTGGGACGGAGTGTTAGCTCACTGGGTCCAACCCGCGCGGGCCTGATCGCCAAAGGTATGATCTGGAGCCCTACTCACGGCGACACGGCATTCACCGTCCCTCTCTTCGACGAATTCATGAAGCGGATTATGCCAGGAAACGATTGGAAGACGATTGGAAGCTGAGCCAGTGGGCATTTACTCAGCCAAGGGGAACCAAATAGAAACTCGACTCACTTGGCGTGGGAGAAGTCGTTCCGGCGTTGAATTGCCGGCCGCGTAACGCCGAACCCACTGCTCGTGGTGCAAATATCTGAGGACACACATCAGGCCGGCAAGTCTGGATTTGCCGACCTGATTCTTGATTGGGTTCGCCATGGGTCGAGGGCAGTTGCCCAATGCTAGTCCACGGGAACTGGCGAAAGATCCTCATCCCAATGTTCTGCAGTGATCTCCCAGCGGCGGGCTTCGTTTTTCTGGTAATCCGCCCAGTCTGGGAAGAGTTTGTGGGTAAGTCCCTCCCCGCCACCCGTTGCCTGAGCAACCTTGTCGCGCCATACGATCTGTAATTCGTAATCCCACGCAGGCACTAGGTGGTGGCGATCACGCTTTAGCAGAGTGATGCTCTTGATCAGCCCCTGCTCCTTCAGCGCCTTCAGAATCGGGTAATGGTAATTCTTGTAGAGATTAACCCACTCCTCCTGGTGCCCGAGGGTGATCTTGTAGTAGGCCTGCGAGGTGCGCGGGCCTCCGCCGCTGCTTTCCTGTGCGCAAAGACTGCCTGCTGCGAATCCGACAAGCAGCAACGCAGTTAGAGAAATACGAGTAATCAGTCTCATCCTAAATTCTCCTTGGGGTTGGTTAAAAAAGCAGCTTTACTGAAAACTGCTCCTCGCGTTGGTCGTAAGCCTGTGACAGCTTTCCGAAGGACCCGGTGCCAAAGTAACTGGATGGGTTGGGGTTGTAGAAGTTGGGGTGATTGGCAAGATTGAAGCTCTCCGCACGGAAGTTCAGCTTTATGTCATCGCGGATCGGAAAGGACCGTGCAATGGCCGCATCCACGTTCACGTATCCCGGCCCCTCCACCGCGTTGCGGCTCTCATTGCCGAATGTTCCGGCTGGTGCAGCAATAAAGGCCGAAGTATTGAACCACGCCGCCACCGAGTGCGGCGCATGGCTGTTTGGATTGCTCGCGACATTTGGGCGATCGGAATTTTCACCCGTGTTGCTATTGTCCGTCCCGTAATAGACGGTGAAGGGGCGTCCAGTCTGCCACTGGACTATACCTGAGATTTGCCAGTAGCTAGAAAGATGCGACAGCCACCCGGTGGTCAGATATTTCCCGTTATTTCCAAATGGGAGGTCATAAATCGGACTCACCACTAACCGATGACGAACATCAAAATCAGAGAGGCCGCGCTCGCCTCTTGGGGCATAGGAGTTCTGCGGCAGGCCCTTGGAAGAATCGCTGCTGGAGTCACTACCTCCTGCACCCTCATCAATTGAGCGTCCGTATGTATATGCAACCAGGTATGACAAGCCGTCCAAATAATTCTGCTGCAACTTCGCCTGGAGCGCGTGGTAGTAGGAGTTTCCTGCCGTCTGCAAATACGTCACATTCCCGAAGGATAATCCTGAATAGGACGCCTGGTAAGGCCGGCGTGAATTCTCCGAACCCAATCCGAGAGCTGCCTGGTTAATGTTGATCTCTGATGGAAGTTTTGTTCCCTTCGAACCGACATAGGTTAGTTCAAATAAGGCCGCCTTCGAAAGGGCCTGCTGCATCCCTAAACTCCACTCACTAACGTAGGGAGTAACGTAGCTGGGATCGATTCCTGTTGCCGTCCGGGAACCAGGCGCATTGGCGGCAGGGAAGGCGTTGCCAAGGTTGATAGGGTTAGCGGTGGTAGCCGTAAAACTCTGAGGATTGCGGATAGGGTACTGACTTAAAACATTCACAAATTGTTGTAGAAGAACCGGGACATCGTAGAGGATTCCGAAGCCCCCGCGAATGACAGTTGAACTCTTCTTGTACGGCTGCCAAGAAAATCCCAGTCGCGGACTGAAGTTATTCAGATCGCGTTTGTATAGTTCGTTGGAGGCTCCATTATGACCAGCCCAAGCGATTGTGCCATCGGAAGCATCGAATCCCGAGAGGTTGTTCTCATAGTCTCGGAGTGGCGAGTCATACTCCCACCGCAGGCCCAGATTAAGGGTCAGATAGGGCCGATACCGCCAGTCGTCCTGTCCGAAAAAGGAAATGTCGTTGTGATACGGCCGCATCGTCGGCGCGCCTGGCTCTAACGTGGTGGTTGAGGGAAGACCCAGCAGAATGTCGGCGAACGAGTAACCGCTGCTATAGGTGTCGCTGGAGGACCACCCTTTGAAGCTCAGTAATCCGCGTCCGTTGTATACCGTCGCATCAATTGAATCAGCCCTACGGAGATCCGCGCCTACCTTGATGGTGTGTTGCCCCCTCGCATATGTGACCGAATCGATAATCTGGTAAGTATTGTCAAAACGCTGCTGCGGCATATTTGTAGCGCCGCCCAGTCCTCCAAAGCCCGTCACTGACGTATTCGGCACCCCTGTATTGTTGTGGAAATTGCCGGCCGAAGCCCCAGGGATGCCAGCGAAATCTGCATTTATATCCTGCTGCACTCCGGACTGGCGGAACCGCTCATAGTTTAGCCGCACTTCGTTCAAGAGGTTCGGCGTGAAGACATGTGTCTCTGAAATCACAGCGAGCTGAACGGTGAGTCCATCTCTGCAACCAAAGCCTGGGATATAGTTATTCGAATTGCACTGGTTGTTCGTGGGGATGAACGTCGGATCATCAAAGAAGTTATAGTTGGCGTAGATCGAATCATTTGCAGAGACGGCATGATCCACGCGCACTGCAACCTCATTCATTTGCTCCGACCCGGACTGGGAAAAGCTGTAGTTATTGCCTGGCGCTTGGCCAGTCGGAGTGACGAGGGTTGCCTGAGGATAGAAACTGGCCAAAGAAACCCCAAGTTGGCTCCCAAGAGTGCTCAGAATCGGGACTGCTCCGGGTCCCCTCCCATTCAGATCCGCGCCGCTAATGACGTTCGGTGTAATAAAATCCTGACTGGTGAACGGATTTGTTACATGGACGGGCACGGGTAGCGACAATAGACTGCGAAAATCGTAAACACCTGGAGTTGCCAGTCCCGCCATGGCAGTCGTGGGTACAGTTGAGAGCGCAATGTATTGTTGGCTCAGCCGCAGCCCTTCGTAGCTCACGAAGAAGAAGGTCTTGCCCTTTCGGATCGGACCACCAAGTGTCCCACCAAATTGACTGCGCTTTAGTGCGGGCATCGTCCCAAGCGGAGTAAAGAAATTCTTGGCATCAAACCTCTGATTTCTATAAAACTCAAATAGATCGCCACTGAGCTTGTTGCTTCCAGACTTGGTGACAATGACAACCTGTCCGCCTGAAACCCGCCCGTATTCAGCCGAGTAGATTCCGGTAAGAACCTTGAACTCCTGGATGGATTCAATGCTGGGGCGATAGCTTGGGCCATCAATCGCCTCGTCGTTATCGTCCACACCGTTCAGAATAAAGTTATTCCATGTCTCTTTCGAACCAGCTACATTAAAACCGCCGCGATAGCCTAACGTCGAATCTTGGGCTGGTTGTGTTACCCCAGGAACAAGCAGGGGCAAGGAGTAAAAGTTGCGGGTATTTAGTGGGAGTTCGCGAACCGCATGATTGTCGATTACAGTGCCAACCGAGGAGGAATCCGTATCAGTGAGTGCAGCTTGACTTGTTACCTGCACACTCTCCGTGACCGCGCCCACTTTTAGAACGAAGTTGCTTCGTGAGCGTTGGTCGACCTGCAGAACGACGCCCGTTTGAACTTCTGCTTGGAACCCTTCCGCTGACGCGGTTACCTCATAAATGGAGGGGGCAAGTTGAAGGACCTCATACGCGCCGTTAGCGTCGGTTATCGCCGTCTGAAGGATACCGGTGGCTCTATTGTGGACAGTAACCGTTGAATTCGGTATGGCTGCGCCTGATTGATCCTGTACATAACCGGTAAGGGATGCGGTGGGGGTTTGTGCAAAAAGTATCGGAGCAGCTAAGAACAAGATTGCAAGTAGATTCTTCACGAATGCACCTCGGTCTACCGATCATTGCCCCACGGCCCGAACCATGTACCTGCAAACGCGGGTTTGCAGGCAACAGGACTAGGGGTGTCAACTTATCGGCGGCTATTCAGTTGGATTGTTGGGATATTCCCCACGGAAGATAGGCGCAGGTCAGCGGCAAGAACAACAACGAGAGGCAGGTCGGAGGCTCGCCAGTATGTGTTTCGGAGCGTGGGGGAGCAGGATGTAATTCTCCAAATGGATGTGGTCGTGGAGATCGTTCTCGAAGTCATCCAGGGCCCGATAAAGTGACCGGTGGGAGGTGCTTGCATCCGCGGGAGGAAAATAATCATTACTCAACTCGGGTAGCAGACGAAGCCCAGCTAGAGTGTGCCTATGATTTGTCAATGCGTGGTCAAGCGGCTCTTCTCCACAGGAGCACCTAGGTAGCAACGCCGGCTCTTGTCCTGCACCAAGTTGCAAGATATACGGAAAGAGGAAGGTCTCCTCCCAAAACAAGTGGAACTCGAGTTCTGTGCTGATAGCGCTGACAGACTCGCTCAGTTGAAAAAGATGTGGGCGCTTGCCACCGAGTCGGCGCTCGACCGTAACCGCGAGCCTGCGGATAACATTGAGTTGCTTACGTGCAAACGCATGATAATGCTTCACGATAAACGCGATAATCTGATCGAGCGAAGCGCTCTGCCGCGGTGACCTACGGGTGCGTGCGTTCTGATTGTGCCTATTCAGAGTGTCAAGCACTAGGGTGGTTTCAAGATCGCGTTCACCACAGACTTCGGCCAACGTATCAGCGCTATTGCAGCAGCAATCAACACCATACTGCTCCAGCACGGTGATGGCTTCTGGGAACTCGGCAACAAGTTGGCAAATGGATTGATCGGACTCAATGGTCACGTCTTCACCTTCTACGAGTATGGTCGCACCTTACCCGCAGGATCGCTATGACTTGAATCATAGGTAGGTGCGATGAGCTGTGATATCGAATGGGGACGCAGTTCGCGTTCCAGCATTTTGCGAAACGCGCATCCTATGGAGCGCACGCCTCATGTTCTGGTCACTTCTTCGACGGCATGCTGGCTGTGCTCTGCGCGTCATCGCCGAGCCACTTGGCTACGAGAATGCGTCTGTGGTCGCGTGGACATGGCTCCTGTTTCCGCAGTTCTAGAGTTGGCAGCTGTCAGCCTGTTCGCCGTGAACCTCGGGGTCACCCTGTTGCGCCCACCGGATCATCTGCGCAACCAGGCTTCCACACCATAGACCGAGGATCGCGCTTGCGAGTGCCATCCCCAATCTTCTTGGACCCCGCCTACCAAAGCGATCTATGCTGGCTTGCGGGAGGAACCTAGATCTTCGTATAGAACAGGTGAGTCGAATCAGCAAGCCGATGACTCAACGTTCTGCATATAGCATCCACGCTTTGGCCTGTTTGTTAGCGAGCCGTTCATCTCTATATGATGTTCGATTTGTTGAGCTGCGACGACCTGCGGTGCATCTCAGTATCCGCCAAACTCTTCCGTGCGGATGTCGTCCTCATCAACGCCGGCCGCCACGAGCATCTTCCTCATGCCGGCAACCATGGCGGGAGGCCCCGCACTATAATAGATAGGCCCTTGCAGTGTTGTGAGATATTTCGACAACATTTCTTTGTCGACTAAACCCGTCTCATCCTTCCACGTATTCTTGGACATCGACATCTCGGTCATGGTACACACCAACCGGAAATTGGGGTTGCCCGCTTCCAGTGCCTGGAGAGGTTCAAGGAAAGATGAATCTTCGGGGCGTCGGTTGGAATAGAAAAGATACAGCTTGTGGGGGAGTCGATCGTAAGCTGCTTGCCGCAGGATACTGATAAAAGGAGTAATCCCGATTCCACCAGCCAGGAACACACCCTCCCTGGCTGAATTCTTATGCAGCGTGAAGGAGCCCATCGCAGCACCAATCGCCACGCTTGTACCCAGCGCTACTTTCTTCAGCGAGCGCTTAAACGCCGTATCCCGCATCCGGGTAGCGAACATTAACTGGTCTTCAAATGGAGAGCTCGCGATGGAAAAGGTCCGAGTGTTTCCCTCAGAGTCAGTTTCCGGAGGATCTGACAAAGTGACGTCGACGGACTGCCCCGGTTTGAAAGAGAATTGCGACGGTTTCTCGAAATAGAAAGCCATCGTGCCTTCCGAGATCTCGATTCGGTCCAATAACCTGGCTTTGTAACCAGCTATCGGAGCTACATTAATGGTCATGCCTACCTCCCTTTAGATTAGCTACCGTTCGTATTACGCAACCTGTCCTTCACTGACCGCAGGCTGTCACTGCACTCTCGCCACGGAACTATCGGCCTTCGAGGTCTGTTTCTGAATTCTCTCAAACACATTCTTGACAACACGATCGCACCGCACGGCATGAAAATCGAATGCCTCTCTCTTTTCCATTCCAGCTCGCACGTATAGACTCTTGCGTAACAGTATCCGCGCGCGATGGAGACGAACCTTGACATTGTCTTCGGTGATGTCGAGGACATGAGCGGCCTCGGTCGTACTCATTTCTTCTACGTCGCGCAGCATGAAAATAGTTCGGTACGCGTCCGGCAGCTTTTCGACCGCTTCTTCCAACAGCCTGCGAAGCTCCGACCGTGACGCTTGTTGTTCTGGAGTTGGGGCCAAAGAGGCAAACCTATCCATGGGGTCTCCCTCCTGTTCTGACATGGTGTCTTGATATCGTTTGCCACGATGCTGTCTTGCTAAAGCTTCGTTAACCGCGATGCGGGTCAGCCAAGTAGAGAACTTTGCTCTCCCGGAAAACTGGTTGAGATGTTCATAAGCACGCACGTATGCGTCCTGCATTACATCTTCTGCCTCGCCATCATTGCGCAGAATAGACCGGGTCACCCGGTAGAGACGCTGGTTGTGGCGGCGCATTACAATCTCAAACATCGCCGTCTCACCCGCCAGCACTCGAGCTACAACCTGCTCGTCACTCAAGAACTCCTGCGAAGTGGCCATTTCGTCTGTGCTGGCCATATAAATCTTCCCTACTAATAGAGTCACGAGAGCAAATAGCGTTACAGAACAAACTGCGACAGCTCAAAAAGAGAAATGAATGTCTGGGCCTGTAACCGAATCGTGCCTGCCCACTCTATTCTCGTGAAGGGGGTAAACACAACATGCATAAGACATTTGATTCCCGAATGGATCAAGCGTGGTGGGCGCTGAGGATTGGGCTTGGGGTTGGGCCGTTCCTGGCCGGTCTAGACAAATACTTCAACTTCTTAGCCAACTGGCCCGGGTATCTCAGCCCGCTAGCCCTAAAAACATTGCCATTCAGCGGATCCACCTTCATGCACATCGTTGGCGTCATCGAGATGATAGTGGGACTCGCGATTCTGACCAAGTGGACGCGCCTCGGTGCGTATGTCGCGTCAGCATGGCTAGTAGTCATCGCCATCAACCTTGCCGCGGCAGGAATGTTCTTGGATATCGCGGTGCGAGATCTAGAGATGGCCTTAGCTGCTTTCGTCCTTGCGCGCATGACTGAGGTCCGCAACGACGCTCTACGCAACGACATTCTAAGCAACCAATCTGCAAAAGCGATCGGTGCTATGTGATGCGAACGACGGCACCTCATACATTGAATACCTGCAAGCCAACCACCGATTTCCAGACACCGTGTTTTGGATTGTGAGACAGATGCAAGCGATACTTGAACCGTATCCATTAGGGAGCACCAGCCTACAGGAACTCACGAGGACAATGTTGGTCCGCCTCGGGGAGGATCCCGAGCGTGATGGCTTGCTGCGCACTCCCGAACGCATGGAAAGTTCGCTGCTGTATCTGACCAAAGGCTACCAGGAAAGCCCCGAGCAAACGCTGCTGGGTGCGATGTTCGATGTGATGTATGACGAGATGGTGATCATCAAGGACATTGAGCTGTTTAGTCTATGCGAACACCATCTTTTACCGTTTTTTGGCAAGGTGCACGTCGCATACATTCCACAAGGGAAAGTGATCGGACTCAGTAAGGTTCCTCGTCTGGTAGACGTATTTGCGCGTCGTTTGCAGGTGCAGGAGCGTCTCACCACACAAATTGCCGAAGCTATTCAGAGTGCCATCCACCCGCGGGGCGTGGGGGTAATTGTTGAAGCGAAACATCTGTGCATGATGATGCGCGGAGTCGAAAAGCAATACTCCTCTACAATTACGTCCTCCATGCTTGGTGCTTTCCGTAGGGAAGAGACGCGCGCCGAATTTCTTGCGCTTATTCGCGCAGGACACACTGCGTCCTAGCCTGGAAATCGGCAAGGTGATTACCAAGGAGAAGCTCCGGGAGTAAAACAACTGTAATTGACGCCCCGTACAATCCCTGCTGCCCCCTCGCCTGGCCAACTACGACAGCAGTTGGGAGGTATCTTCCCATAACTGTCGAGCAATGGTGCCGGCCGGCTCAGTCCTCGCCAATCTGGCGGCTTGCCCGGCCCACATCTGCATTCGGTCAGCATCTCCCGTTCTCTGAGCATCCTCTCTCATCGCTCGAGTGAGTCCCCGCTGGACAGGATATGGAGCCGGAAAAGGAACACTCGGAGCAGTAGATGCACGAACATACGCCGTTGTGACGCTACGTCCGGGCCGTCCGGTGAATGCGCTCGTAACCATAGTTTCGTGGGCTTCCGCATGCCCAAGGCGGGCTGCATAAACAGGATGAAGCATCGCCTCCGGAGATCGCAAGAATCCTGTTCCCACCTGTACGGCACTGGCGCCCAAGATCAGTGCTGCCGCCACTCCACGTGCATCGGCGATTCCACCGGCGGCCACAACGGGGACGCTAACCGCGTCGACGATCTGCGGTACGAGTGCGATCAGACCTACCATTTGATGTTCAGCCTCGTCCGCGTGGAAAGCTCCTCGGTGTCCACCGGCTTCCATGCCTTGAGCGACAATGACGTCTGCGCCGGCGATCTCTGCAGCCCTGGCTTCGGCGACCGTCGTAGCGGTAGCAAACCACAGGATTCCATGTGCCTTCAGTTCGGAAACGAAGGCTTCGGGATAGACCCCCATAATCGAGGAAATGGCTTTCGGCGCTATGTTGATCAGTGTCTGGCATTGCGCGTCAAAGTCCGGGAGGAATGTTTCGCCCGCCTCTGGCGGAACTGGAGGCCCCCACGTCGCAAGGTACTCTCGCTGGTGTTTTTCCAACTCGTAATCGCGCAGCGGAGCTGGGCCTGGAATCCAGAGATTGAGTTGGAATTCCCCCTCACTCTGCTTACGAAATTCGTCGCTCCAAGCCTCGATTGCCTGCGGTTTCATCAACAGAGCTCCACATGCTCCTAATCCTCCGGCATTTGCTACGGCAATCGACAAGGATGGGGGACAGGCACCCGCCATGGGGGCAAGTAGGATTGGCAGACGAATACCCAGATGGTCAGCGAATGCCTCCGCTCGTGCACGAGGGAATAAATGCAATAGGTTGCCCATACGAAAGCCTCCTACGTAAAACCTAACTTGCAGTGTATGCCGAGAAGAATGATCTTTAGCCTACACTTAGTGACGACAATTTCTGGCGATCTGGACCTGATAAGCGGACTACAACGTTGATGAGGCAACCTGGATTCGGGGCGGCCCTGAATTGGTCAGAAGGGTCCACCGTCCACGCCTCAGGGCACGTGACCAAGAATGGTCATCTGCGGCAACCGGCCCATGAAGTGTGGGTATCGTATGGAGCCAGATGTTCTGGATTGGGGTATTTTCCATGCTGACTAGGGAGATGCAGGACATCATGGTGAAGACGGCGAGCGATTTTGTGGCTACGGCGAAGAGGGGGTTCGTGGTGGTTTAGAGCGAATCACAGAGGACAGGGAGAAAAAGAGAGAACACGGAATTCACTGCGTTCGCTCGCGTGCGGGCAAGAGCAGTTGCGCCGTGATGATCATTGCTGGGACGAGGAAGGCGAACGAGCCGAGTACCCACATGATGACTGCGCCGAGGACCTGATCTTCGAGTACAGGCAGGCCGAACGGGTTTGGGTGGTTGATGTACCAAGGGTAGAGGGGCCGGTCGCAGAAGGTCAGGAAGCCGGAGAGCATCGTCATCACGATGTCGGCGAGGGCAAGGTAGATCAGTGCTCCCCAGTCGCTGTTCCGTTTCTCGGCGGGCCACGGGCGCAGGATATACCACCAGAAGAGAAGCGACGTGATGAGGAAGCAGAGATGCTCCACGCCGTGCCATGTCTCATTCTCCAGTGCGAGGTCGTAGGCAGCGGGCACGTGCCATGCGAGATATCCAAGATTCATCAGCAGGAATGCGATGGCAGGCGTGACCAGCCATTTGCCCAGACTGCGTAGCGCGCGCACGCGAAGCATGGGCCCTATGATCCATTGCGTGACCGGAGCGGGCAGGCCACGCAGCAGTGGCACCACGGGAAGACCATATAACAGAAGCATTGGAATGGCCGACATCAGTAGAAGGTGTTCGACCATGTGGACGGTCAACAGCCTATCGGCGAAGCCGTCCATAGGCGAGGCGATGGCGAGCCAGAGGAGGGCGAGGCCGGAGAGGAAGGAGCCGATGCGGGTGTCATCGAACTGCGCCGGGCGGGTTTTGCGGATGAGGATCCAGCCGCGCAGGTAGATTGCGGCGGTGATAGCGATTGAGAGCGTCAACCAGAGCGGAAGGGACCAGTCGGCAAAGACTTGGCGTACAGGATCTGACATGAGCTATTGCGCCGGCTGCTCAGCGCTGGGTTGTGCGGGAAGCGGAGGTTGCGGCTGGGGTTCGGCCAGTTTGCGGGAGGCATCTACCGCCGGCGTGAGATCGCCGTGCAGGGTCATCAGGAAGCGCATCAGCGCTTGCGTCTCGGACGGGTTGAGCGCATTGCCGTAGGCGGGCATGTTGCCGCCGCCCTGCAGAATCTGGCGGATGATCTGGTCTTCGGTCATGCGTGAGGCGATGGTGTCGAGCGCTGGGCCGCGCTGGCCGCCGCTTCCGTCGAGCGAATGGCAGTTACGGCACTGCTTTGCCTGGAACACGAGCGCGCCCTGGCGTTCGAGCGGAGTGCGGTTGTGCAGATACTTTGCGGGGATGGGCGCGCTGGTCCACGCATCCATAATGGGGCTCCACGGCGTGTAGGTGCCGAGCCGCGTGAAGATGCCGAGCGTGACCGCGATGACGGAGACCATCAGGACAGCGACGGGTCTCCGCGCCCAGTGGCGTTCACCTTCGCCAGCGAGGAGAGGTAGCAGGAGCATGGCGGCGATGGCAACTACAGGTACGACGAGCAGCACTGCGG
>Ga0224555_1001985_pt1 | contig 25563 bp, 21 predicted proteins | sample 714S23034metaG_FD_180687 | JGI IMG/M metagenome (GOLD analysis project Ga0224555, IMG submission 180687) | Peat soil microbial communities from Stordalen Mire, Sweden - 717 S2 30-34 | ecosystem: Environmental > Terrestrial > Soil > Wetlands > Peat | place: Sweden: Norrbotten County, Stordalen...
CAGCTTTGGCCTTTTCATCGGCGATGCGTTTGGCTTCGGCTTCCTGGCGGGCCTTTGATTCGGCTTCGGTTTTGAGGCGTGCTTCCTCGCGGGCTTTGGCCTCAGCTTGGGCCTTTTCATCGGCGATGCGCTTGGCCTCGGCTTCCTGACGGGCTTTTGCCTCGGCTTGGGCTTTGAGGCGTGCTTCCTCGCGGGCTTTGGCTTCAGCTTGGGCCTTTTCATCGGCGATGCGCTTGACCTCGGCTTCCTGACGGGCTTTTGCCTCGGCTTGGGCCTTGAGGCGTGCTTCCTCGCGGGCTTTGGCTTCAGCTTGGGCCTTTTCATCGGTGATGAGTTTGGCTTCGGCTTCCTGACGGGCCTTTTCCCGGGCTTGAGCCTGCGCCTGGTTCGGAGTCTCGACCGGCGTTTCGACAGCGGGAACTTTAGCTGGTCGAGCATTGGGACTGCCCCACTTGATGGTATGGGCAAAGAGACCCTGGCTGATGATGGCGTTGCCGCCGTCGGTGAGCATGACGATCTTGACGTGGTCGGTGGTCAATTCCGGCGGCACGCCCGGCTCGTCATTGAAGAATTTGACGCGCAACGAAATGGTGCCGCGTCCGGCGCTGACGGACACAGGGTTGGCTCCAAACCAACCGGAGATTTTGGGCTGTTTTTTGTCCGTGATGACGGGAAGGATGCGGGCGGTCGGGCTGGTAACGCCATCGTAGGAAAAGTCCACCGTGAGGATCGTCTCGGTGCCGTCGGCCGATTGATTGCGGACGCGAAGATTGCTGAGGCTGGTGCCGCCAAAGGCCTGCTGGCCCTGCGGCTGGATGAGGATCGGTTGCGCGCGCAGATTAAGCGCCAGTTCAACCACTAGCAACCCTATATAGCATCGTTTGAGATGATTCATGGGCGGTCAGTTGACGGGCCTAGTATAACCGCCCTGTCCCCGCTGTCAAAACACAACGCAAAAAAAAACATTTCTGTTGAGCGTAGCGCAGACTTGGCAGGTCCGCGCCAAACACATCCAAAAAAGCGCGCCCCATCAGGCGGCCAAAAACATCCCCGCCGGCTTGCCTCAATGGCTGGTGGCATCCTTGAAGTTTTGGTTCTCCTTGAAGGTCAAGGCGGCGGAATTGAGGCAGAAGCGCAGTCCGGTGGGCCGGGGGCCATCATTGAAAACATGCCCAAGATGGGCGTCGCATCGGGCGCACAGGATTTCCACCCGCTCCATGCCGAAGCCATGGTCGGAATGAGTGACGATGTTCTCCTTGGCCACAGGTTGGAAAAAACTGGGCCAGCCGGTGCCGGAATCAAACTTCGCTTCCGATGTAAACAAGGGCAGGCCGCAACAGACGCAGTCATAGATGCCCGGTTTATGTTGATCGTAAAAGGCGCCGCAAAAGGCCGGCTCCGTGCCTTTGTTGCGGGAGATGCGATACTGATCCGGGGTCAATTGTTTGGCCCATTCCGTGTCGGTTTTGACGATTTTCGGGGTCGAGACCAGCGGTCCTGGAAGACCTTTCTCATCGAGCAGACGAATTTGCACCATAGCGATTGGATTGCTGTTGGAGTTTTGGGGCCGGGTTTGGGTTTGGGTTTGGGGCGGAGCGGATGAAGGCTGCGCGTCGCAGCCAGCGACGATGGCGGCCAAAGCCGCCACGAACATGAGTTTGGAACCGATCATCCTCCAATAATCTAATCCTCAAAGTTCAAAGTTCAACCCGTAATCCTTCACGGGTGTGAGACAAGATTCTTCTGGTTCGGCCATATGGCGGTCATTTAACGATTGACGGCGGCGCTCCCAAGTGCCACTGATAAACGAGTTATGAGACGTTTTTTTATCGCCCTCGCGGCGTTTACAGTTGGGGCCGGCTTGGCCGCGGCCCAGGAGAATGTTCCCACGTTCCGCAAAATCCAAATCACGGATAAGTTCTGGAGCGAGGGGGCCGATTTCGCCGATTTCAACCACGACGGCCACGCGGACGTCGTTTCCGGGCCGTTCTGGTACGAAGGCCCGGATTTCAAAATACGCCACCCATACTGGCCGTCCCAACATTCCTTCAAAGCGACCAACGCCGCCGGGGAAGAAGCCGCCATTGACGGCTTCGAGGGCGCGCTGGGCGTCAGGAATAGCTACTCGGAAGATTTCCTCACTTTCGCCTTCGACATCAACGGCGACGGCTGGGCGGATATTGTCATTGTCGGTTTCCCCGGCACCAAGTCGTATTGGTACGAGAATCCCAAGAACAAGGAAGGCTTCTGGCCGCGGCATACTATGATTGATTCCACGGATGACGAATCGCCCTGCTTCGGCGACCTTCTGGGCGACGGCAAGGCGGAGTTGATCTGCCTCATGAGCAACTACGTCGGCTACGCCGCGCCGGCGGATTGGTCGCATCCGGCGGAGAAGTGGGTTTTTCACCGGATTTCGCCCATGAAAAAGGAGTATCAAAAGTTCACGCATGGTTTGGGCTTTGGCGATGTCAACGGCGACGGTCGCAACGACATCCTGGTCAAGAATGGCTGGTACGAGCAGCCGGCCTCCCTGGCCGGAGACCCGGCATGGAAATTTCATCCGTATCCGTTCGCCACCATCAAGGAGCCGTCGGCGCCCGACGGTTCTTCGCAGATGTTCGCCTACGATGTCAACGGCGACGGCTTGCCCGACGTCATCACCGCCCTGTGCGCGCACGGCTTCGGGCTGGCCTGGTACGAGCAATTGCCGCAAAAGGACACCAACGGAGAAATCCAGTTCCAACAACATTTGATTTTGAATCCGGACGCCACGCCCAACAAATACGGCGTTGTCTTCACCCAGTTGCACGCCGTCGCGCTGGCGGACATGGACGGCGACGGGTTGAAGGACATTGTGACCGGCAAACGGTTTTGGGCGCACGGCAAAAACGGCGGCGATCCGCAGTCCAACGAGGCGGCGGTGCTGTATTGGTTCAAGCTGGTGCGCGGGCCTGGCCACACGGCCGAGTTTGTTCCGCATTTGATTGACACCAATTCCGGCGTCGGCACCGAAGTGGTGGTGGGCGACGTCAACGGAGACCATCATCCCGGCATTGTGGTGGGCAACAAGAAAGGGACGTTTGTTTTTCTGCAAGAACCCGCGCCCAAAAGCCCCTGAGGACAGATTATGAAAAGACGCGCCTTTCTCCCATCCTCCCTCGTTCTGGCCGCCCCGGCGGCTAATCCGGCTTGCGTGCGGGTGGAAATCTGAGGCGTATGCTCTCCTTTCTCAAACGATGGCTTATTACCACGGTGGCGGTCTGGCTGGCCGCCTGCCTGGTGCCACGGATTACGTACACGACCTCGGGGCTGTTCCTGGCGGCGTTATTGCTCGGCTTGCTCAACGCCTTCGTCCGCCCGGTCATGGTGGTCTTGTCGCTGCCGCTGGTTATTTTCACTTTGGGGTTGTTCATGCTGGTCATCAATGCCCTGTTGCTTTGGTCCGTCGGCAGCGTCCTGCAGGGTTTTCACGTGGACGGCTTCGCCGCGGCTTTCTGGGGGTCGCTCATCATCAGCCTTGCCTCGCTGGTGCTCAATTCCCTGACCAAAAGCGGCAACGCCCGCGTGGAAATTCACAGCGGCAAACCGCCGCGCCGCCCCCCGCCCGATGACGGCGGCGGCCCGGTCATTGATGTTTGACAGCGCGGTAAGCCGCCCGCAAGGTCTGGACGCCTTGGGCCAGGAAACCGCGCTCGAAGTCGGTCAGCGTGGCGGCCAATTCCTCCGGCGTCGGCGTTTCCTCAAAAAAGGCGGACGCCGCGAAGACCTGCTTCATCCGCTGGAAATAATCGGCGTTGTCGGTGCGCAGATAAACCACGCCGCCGCCGGCCAGGGCCTGGCGCGCCAGCACGGGGAAGCGTTCGTTGACAAGGCGGCGTTGGTGATGCCGGCGCTTGGGCCAGGGATCGGGAAAATAGACGTGCAGCGCCTCGGCGGACGCGGGCGGGAGCAGGTGCTGCAAAAAATAGGAGGCTTCGATTTGCACGGCGCGCACGTTGTCCAAACCAAGCCGCCGGGCCTTCCGGTCCAATTTGCGCAACCGCCCCAGCAGCCGTTCCACGCCAATGAAGTTGCGCTGGCCGTGGCGCCCGGCGTATTGCGCCAAAAAGGAACCGTCGCCGCTGCCCAACTCGACCTCCAACGGTTGCGCGCGCGCAAACATCCGGCCCAAATCCAGCCGTTCGACCACGGATGCGAGCGGATGAATGATGGCGGCGGCGGGGGCCTGGGGAGCGTCAGTGTTCAAGCAGACGCAATTTGAAATCCTTCAACTCCGCCGTGGTGGAGTAGGTCGCCACGCCCAAAGGTTCGGACAGGTAAATGGCGCCGGGCCGCAACGACACTTTGCGCCCGACGATGGAAGCGTCCACCACCTTGTTGTTGTCCAGCCAGGCCTGGATTTTTTTGGGCGTCACCCGCAACACGACGTGGTACCAATGCCCCGTTTCAAGATACATGGACTTGGAGGTGTCGTTCTCCGACGCGTCCAGGTCGTCCAGGCTGGACAGCCCGACAAGCCCGCCGCCCCAGCCGCCCACGATCAGGCTGCACGACGCATCCCCCACGGGAAACGTCAGCCCGCAGAAAAAATCGCCCCCCGCCACTTTGACGGCGTTGAGGGAAATTTCGTAATCGGTTTTTGGCAAAGGGCCATTGGTCCAATTGATGCCCCCGAGGTCGTCGCCCATGGCGATTTTGATCTGCCCCGCCTCGATGGTGACCGGGCCGTGTCCGGCGAAATCGGTCACGGCCCAATTGGTCAGAGATTGTCCGTCAAAGAGAGCGGTCCAATTGGTGGACCAGCCATTGGTGTTGGGCGCGGCCGGGGCGGGCGCGTTGGTGGAAGCGGGCGGCCCTGCCGCGGCCGGCAGGATTGCGGCCGACAAAAGACCCGCCAGAACCAGCGGTTGAAAACCGCCCCGCCAACAAAACATAGCACGCATCATATCCGTGAGTTTAAAGCCAAACGGCCTGCAAGAAAACATAAATCGGAATTGACAATGCCTGCTTTGCCGGACAAAGTCAGCCCATGCAAACAGATTGGGCGTCGGAAAACCTGCAGGTCATTCGCACGTTGATGGAGCGCGGCGCGATCTATCGCCGCGCGCTGGCTCCGGTCATGGGCGCCATCGGGCTGACGGGCCTGGCGGCTTCCGCCGTCGCGGTTTTGGCGGGCGTGAGCACAGGGGGCACCTTCGCCGGCTATTGGATGGCCGTGGGCGTCGTCTGCCTGGTGGAAGCCTTCCTGTTGGTCCGGCGGCAGGCCCTCAAGGACAAGGACCCGTTCTGGTCGCCGCCCACGCGCCGGGTGGCGCAGGCGCTCTGGCCCGCCTTTTTTTGCGGGATGGCCGCCGGTCTGGCCTGCTTGCGCCTCAAGCCCAACAGCGCGTGGCTGCTGCCGCCCGTCTGGATGGGGCTTTATGGTTGCGCCTTGCATTCGGCGGGGTTTTTCATGCCGCGCGGCTTCAAGCTCTTTGGCTGGGCCTTCATTGTGGCCGGTTGCGGTTGGGTGCTGGCGGCGCCGCCCTCGTGGCCCGGCGCCAGCGTCGCCATGGGCGTCTTTTTTGGCGGCGCCCACGCGGCTTACGGCCTTTATTTGTATTTCACCGAGAAGCGCGGGAATGAGACGTGAACCCAAAGCCATTTTTCCAGCTCAACCGCGTCATCCACGAAAAAGGGCGGCTTCCTATCATGTCGCTTCTGGCCGCCTCACCCGATCTTTCCTTCACTGATTTGCGCGACACGCTCAAGATGACCGATGGCAATTTGAGCATGCACATCAAGACCTTGCAGGAGGCCGGCTTCGTGTCGGTCACCAAGTCCTTCCAACGGCAACGGCCCTTGACGACCTGCTCGCTGACCCCCGCTGGTCGGCGGTCCTTTGCGGAATATATTGATCTGCTGGAACAAATCGTGCGGCAGGCCAAAGAAACGAAATAATGTTTTTAAAAAATGAACACAATAAGTTTCACGCCCTCTAACTTTGTAATGCAAAGTGCAATGACGACACTGGAACCCCCGCGGCGCGCCGTGCGCATCCTGCGCGCCGTCCACCTCGGCATGTGCTTTGGCGTGCGCGACGCCATTACGCTGGCGCTGGAGGAATCGCGCCGCCAGCCGCTCACCATCCTGGGCGAACTGGTTCACAACGAATCGGTTGTGCGCGATTTGCGCGCGCGCGGCATCGGCATTGAGGAGCAGGCCGCCGCCGTCCGCACGCCGGCGGTGATGATTACGGCCCACGGGGCGTCGGACAAGGCGCTGGAGCGGGCGCGGTCTCGCGGCTTGGAGGTGCTGCAGGCGACCTGTCCGCTCGTCCATTTCGCCCATCGCGCGGTCCGGCAATTGGCGCGCGAGGGTTTTCATCCTGTCATTGTCGGCCAGCGCGGGCACGTCGAGGTGCGGGGGTTGACGGAGGATTTGGCCGAATTTGACGTGGTGCTGACGGAGGAGGACGTGCGGCTTTTGGCGGAACGGGCGCGCTTTGGCGTGGCTTCTCAAACCACGCAGCCGGTGGACAAGGTGCGCCGGCTGGTGGAAGCGATCCGGCGGCGGTTTCCGCGCTCGGAGGTGCGTTTTGTGGATACGGTGTGCCAGCCGACCAAACAACGGCAGGCCTCGGCGGTGGAGGTGGCGCGGGCCTCGGACGTGGTGGTGGTGGTGGGCGGGGCGCACAGCAACAACACGCGCGAGCTGGCGGCCACCTGCCGGCGTTACTGCGCGCGCGTTCATCACGTGCAAGGCGCGGACGATTTGCGGGCGGAGTGGTTCGAGGACGCCGCCACGGTGGGCCTCACGGCCGGAACTTCCACCCCGGATGATATCATTGACGCCGTCGAAAACTGGCTGCAAACCAGCTTATGACGGAGGGGTCAGGCGGCGGATGCCGTCCTTCGCCGCCATTCCCGCAACCCCTCTTCCGCCTCGGCCCGGGGAAGATTTCCCGCCAGGAGCATCGCGTCGCTTTGCCGTAAAATACGTTCGTAAAACGCGGCCCCGAATTCGAGGGTGGGCGGATCGTTCGCCGTCGCGTCAAGAATGGAAAAGAGCGTGTCCTCCGCCTTGGCCAGTTGGCCGGTGCCTTCGTAATGGCGCATGAGCAAAACCTGGGTGCGAACCGGCATCGGCGCGCCTGCCAGGGAAAGCACCAGCGCCTCCGCCCGCGGCACAAAAGCCGGATGGCCCGCGGCATCGTCCCGCGCCGAAACGTCCAGCAGCAAGTGCAGCGCCTTGAGGAAAGCCTCTCGCGCGTCGTCGTCGCGGCCCTCGGCGGCGGCGATTTCCCCGGCTTCCCGCAGCAGGGAAAGCACCAGGAACAGCCTCGTGCGCACGGTTTGAGTGGGCTGGTCCAGAGCCAGGCGCGCCAGCAACTCCGTTTCGGAAAGTTGGGCCAGGCCGCGCGCGCCGGCGGCGGCGAGTTTCTGGCACTGCGTGTCCACGGCCAGCCGGGCCTCTTCCCAGCGCCGCTCCTGCCGCAGAGCGCGGATTTGGGCCAGGGCCTGAATACATTCCTCGATCATCTGCAGGATGTAATCGCGTCGAATCATCTCATGGCTGTTGCATCTGTAATGTCGCTCTTCATCTTAATCGTAATCCCGGTTTTAGTCCAATGGGCTTGGGGCCGGGCCGGGCTGGCCGCGCGGGTTTATTTGACCCTGCGTTCGGTCAGAAAGCGAAGCACGCTGTCGCGCGGCACGCGGTAACGGGTGGGGCCGCCGATGTCCTGCAAGACCTTGGCCGCGATGAGGTGATAGACGTGGTCCAGGTCGCATTGCAACATGCGGGCCAATTGGGGGGCTTTGAAGGAGAATTGCGTTGCCGGCACGGCCAGGTCCAGGAAAGGCTCCAATTCGGCGGAAGGGGGGTGGCGCCGTTGCAGCGCCACCACCGAGGCCGTGGCCATGCGCAGGCAGGCGCGGTCGCTGCCCGGCCTGGCAATATTGAAGGCCAGCGTGAGACGGCCCTCCTGAACGTAATGATAAACCCGGCGCTCCGAGCAATCGAGCAGGGTGGCGGCCTGCCAAACGGAGCTGAAGGGCCGCAGGCCGGCCAGGCTTTGATTCTTGATCATGCAGTTTTGATTCCTTTCTCTTCATGGTGCGATCTCATTATTAAAGGGTTTACCACAAAATAGTGGTAAATGCAATATTTATTTCACACTTTTTTGTGGGACGTGTAGTATATGAGTCTATGCCTCATAAAAGTGGATTAGTGGATCAGAGAGAAATAGACCTCGGCCGCCGCGTGCAGCAGGCGCGCGAGTACATTAACTGGCCCCAGCCGGCCTTCGCCGCCGAGCTGGATATCTCCCGCGACCGCCTGGCCAGCATCGAGTACGGCCGGACGCCGTTGCGCTACCCCGTGGGATACCGCCTGTGCGTGATTTTCGACATCAATCCTCATTGGCTGGCCAAGGGCGCCGGCGACATGAAATCGGAGCAGGTTCTGCCGGATTTGCCCATGCCGGAAGGATTGCCCGCCAAGGCGATGTTCAGCCGGATTTACGACCAGGCGGTTTCCGGCAAGGCCGCCGTGATCAAGAAGCCCGGCCGCCGCCAGCCCGTGGACGAGGATTTGATTCCGGATTTTGACGCGACGACCTATATCCTGCGTGGTTTGACCGACCTGTTGGCCAAGGAAAAGTTCCGCACGCCGCTGGAACGGCAGGAGTTCGCCCTGGAAATCACCAGTTACGCGCGCGACCTGGCCTTGCGCCTGCGGCGCGACAAAACCAGGGAACGGGCCCTGGCTGTTTCCACGAGGCGCGGCGGGTTGTCCACCAAGCCCGGTGATTTGGCCGGCGTGCCGGCCCGGAATGCCAGGATGGTGGTGCAGTTGCGCGAGGGCATCAAGCGGCTGGATCAGGAAATTGACAAGCTCGATGCCGCCATGAAGTCCTTGAATCCCGTGGCCATTGATCCCGCCCGCCTCCCGCGGCCGGAGGCCATGGAAGTGGTCCGCTTGGAGGGGGCGATGGACAAGATCGCCCAGCAGATTGAGGAAGCCGAGCGGAAGATCAAGGCCCTGATGGCCCGGCGGCCTTCGTCGGCCGCTTAGACCGCTTTTACTCCAGGGAAAAATTGGCGCGCGTCTCGCCTTGGGCGGCGGCGTCGAGGGCTTTGGACGGCAGGATGGCAATGCGCTCTCCCGGAATCCGGCCCCATTGCAGCAGCGCGGTTTGCGCGGCCCGCGCCCGGGCTTGCATCAACTCGCGCAATTCGTCGTCCGTCACGGGAATCTGCTCCAGCAACCTTTGCTCCATTTGCGCCGCGTCCGGCCCGGCGGCGAGGGGTGGCTGGACCGGAGCGGCAGGTTTGGGCGCGGACGCCACCGCGGCGGGTGGATGAGCCGTCTTATGACCCGCCAGCTTTTCCACACCGTGGACGCAGGTCTTGACGAATTTGACGCAATCAAGCCAAACCCGTTTTGGGAGCGATGGCGCTTGAGCTGGTTTTGCCGCCTGTTGCGCCGGCGGCGCGGCGGCGGCAGGGGCATTGGTGGGCGTGGAGGCAGGCTGGTTGGTGGCGATTGGGCCAAAGGCCTGCTCGTAGAGCTTTCGGAGAAGGCGCGCGTTGTCAGCCGGATTGAGTTTGATGGACTCGACGCTCTGGGCCGGCTGGCCGGCGGCCGTCAACTCCTCCACGCGCAATTTGTTGATCCGCCTTTGCAGGCGCTTCCGCGCCAGCGCGGCGCGGTCCGCCTTGGGCGCGCACGCGCCGGCGATTTGCAACGTGAGGGCGGGCCGTTCGTAAAGCGCCCTGGCCAGATTCTTCAGCTTGTCCTTTTCGGACGCCGCAAGAGCCGCTTCTCCGGGCGCGAAGTCCACAGAACTTGGTTCCTCGTTGCCGGCGCCCACCACCTCGCCCAGCAGCGTGAAGGGCGACGAGGCCGCTTTGCTCAGAAGATTGACCACCTTGTCCCGAACCGTAGGGCCAATCCTGAAATTGGGATCATCCAGGCTGCCGGAAACGGGGATGTCCAAGTCAATTTTTCCCTGACGATCCTTGAGCAGCGCGACGCCGAACTTGACGGGCAAATGCGTCGCATTGGTGCTGGAATTTCTTGGGCCGAGGGTCAGATCGGCAATCACGATTATGTTGGAGCCGTCCAATTTGCGCCCGGCAATGTCATACTTTAATTGCAGCGCCAATTTCCCCTTGTGAAGCGGGTGTCCGGCGTACTTCTCCATATATGGCGTCATTGGGGTCAAATCCATGTTTTTCACCGAGACCGTCAAGTCCAGCAAGATGTCTTTGGCCAGCGGAGCAACGCTGCCTGAAATGGCATAGGCAGACAACTGGTCCATACTGCCACGAAGCTCCAAACTGGCTGGCTTCCGGGTGTGGGTCGAAAGGTCCTTGATCGTGCCGCTGAGTTCCTGCACCTCCAGCGTGGCATGGGGTTCGAGCGATTCATCCACAAAATGGAGGGAGGCTTTGTTGATGACCAGCGCGCCCACATCAACCGGCGGAAGCGGCGCGGCGGCGGAGGTGGCCGCGGGCGCGGGCGCGGCTGGGCTGCCGGCGGGGTTGTTGGAAACGACCATCAGAAGGTTGATTTGGCGGTTGGTCTCCATCACCACGTTGACATTGAAGCCCGTCAGCGCGACCTCCTCGATTTGCAGTTTGACTTGCGGATAGGCAGCCTTGACTCCATTGACGGCCAGATCGTCGAATTTGACCAGGTCTTCGCCATAGACCGCATCCGTGGTGGCGAAATCCTTCAACGAGACATCGCCCGCGAAGCTGCCGGCGGGGCCGCCGGGGGTGATGGAGCACTGGGCGCGGCCCTTGACGATGAGTTGGCCTTTGGCGAGAACGATCCTGAATTGGTCCGGCACATAAGGCGCGAACGCCGGCAAATCCAATCCCGCCAGATCAAGGGCCAGATCGCCCGACCCCGGTGCCAGCGCCACGGTTCCGTTGAGCGTCAGGCTGCCTTGTCCGTTCAAACGCATCGCCACGGCGGTGGTGAGAGGCGAATGGGTGGCGCTGTCGAAGCCTTTGATCGTGAAGGCCAGCGCGGTGACATCGAGCTTGACCGGGCGCGCGGGTTTTTGGTCCTCGACCGAAACGCTGTAACCCTCGAACGCGATCTCATCCACTCGCGCCGTCCACGGCGCGGCGGGGGCGGAGGGTTTTTGGGGGACCAGCAAGGCCAGCAGATTGATGGCGCCGTCATGGCTCTGCCTGACTAACAACGAACCGCCGGAGGATTTGATGGAAGTGACATGCGCCGTCTTGCCGCCCAGACTCGCCCCGGCCAAATCAAGCGTCAGCATGGGAATGGAAACGACGGTTTCGCCGGAATTCGGCGATGTGACCTGGAGGCCGGCCAGTTGCACGGTTCCGCGGCTCACGCTGGCGTCCAGCCCGCGCGGGCCGATGGCCGCTTGAAAATCCACCCCCGCGGCCAGTTTGCCGCCGGCCAGTTGCGCCGTCGTGAAAGCGGCCAGGTACGGCCCGTATCGCTTGAGGTCCAAGCCGTTGATGGTGACGTTGCCCAGGACTTGGAGCGGCTGGATGGTGAGGGTGCCCGCCGCCGCGATTTTTTCATGCGCATCGGTCGCGGCGGAGAAAACGAAGGCCGAGGCGGCGTTGGACCGGGTGCTGAAATCAGTCAACTGCAAATGAACCGGCGCGAGGTTGTCATGGAAGGCCGCTGTGGGCGTCAAGTCGTCCACCTCCAGGCTGGCGTCGTCCACGCGCAGGCTCTCGACCACCACCGCCGGCAAGGCGGAGGGTGGCGCGGGTGTGGCGGGGGGCGCGGCGTGGGTTGCCAGCAAGTTGTCGAAGTTGCATGACCCGTCCTTGCGCCGGATGACGCGCGCGAACGGATGGGTGAGGGTCACGTCCCGGAAAACCCAGGCCCGGCGCGTGAGCGAGGAGAGCGCCTGGAACTGAAGATGGAATCCGTCCAGGCCCGCGAAGGCCTGGCCGTTGCTTTCCGTCAGCGACAAGCCGCGCATGGCAAAAGAGAAGGTGAAAGGATTGAACGCGACCTCGCGGATCGCCGCCTGGCGTTGGGTCAGGGACGGCAGGCGTTTGAGCATCTGCGACTTGATGATGGCCGGCACGATGAAGAACCCCGCCACCGCGTATGCCAGCAGCAGGCCCGCCGTCCAGAGGACGGCCTTAATTTTGCGCGAAAGTTTCGGTTTTCGAGGCGCGTCGCTCATGCTTTCCGGGACCGTGTCATTTCGAGGCCGCCCAGCGCACCGCGTTCTCGACGATTTTCAGGCCGGCTCGTTCCGCTTCCGGCACGGCTTGCAAGGCGTCCTGCAAGGCGCGTTCGTTCATGGCGGCGACGAATGGCTTGGACCAATGTTTCATGCCCATTGCATAGGAGCGGGCGGGCCGGGAGTCAACCGGTATTTTACTGAAAGATTTTTTTGAAAAATTCTTCTTGCATCCCGGGCCGGGAGCAGGCATGGTTCTTCACATAAGAATCGTGCGGGCACGCGCGGTCGTTCTTTGGAAACGCGGGTCTAAAATTTACCCTGCCATGTTCGTGATTAAAAACAAAGTCCTTGAACCGTAAATAAGTTAGTGAGGGGCCCTAACCTCGGTTGTGGCCGACAGGCCTTGACTGGAAGTCGTAAGCGATCGACTCGGCTCCATTTGTTCAAACAGCAGTTCATAGGAACTGTTTATACACGGCATTACGGCGGGGTTTTTCTTTTTGTCGCAAGCGTTCCAGGACGCCACCGCAAAGAACGCGTGGGGGGGGGCGCGAATCGGCTTTTATACTCAACGCGGGGCCTGCGGCAGGGTTTCGTATAATGACCGGGAGCGGGGGATTGACCTGGCGTGGGAAATGCATTATCCATGCGCCATGAATATATCTCCCATTATGGCTGGAGTCGCCGCCGGGGTTTTGGCGGCTTCGCTGGCGGGCGCTTCGGCGCAGAGCGTGATCGCGCCGGGCGCAAAACTTGAGAAGCTTTCGAGCGAGTTCTCCTTCACCGAAGGGCCGACGTGCGACGCCCAGGGGAATGTCTTTTTCACCGACCAGAACAACAACCGCATCATGGAATGGAGCGTGGACGGCGCGCTCTCCACTTTCATGCAGCCATCGGGTCGCGCCAACGGCATGTACATGGACGCCAAGGGGAACCTGATCGCCTGCGCGGACGAGAAAAACGAGCTTTGGTCCATCGCCCCGGACAAGAAGGTGACGGTGCTCATCAAGGATTATCAGGGCAAATATCTCAACGGCCCCAACGACGTCTGGGTCGCGCCCAACGGCATGATGTTTGTCACGGACCCGTTTTATAAACGCACTTGGTGGGACCACCAAACCATGGCCCTGGACGGCGAGCAGGTGTATTATCTTTCGGCGGATGGAAAGAACCTGGCGCGCGTCACCCGCGATTTGAAACAGCCCAACGGCATCACCGGCACGCCGGACGGCAAGACGCTTTTCGTGTCGGACATTGGCGCCGGCCGCACCTACAAGTACGCCATCCAGCCGGACGGTTCCCTGGCCGGCAAGACGCTGTTTTGCGCCAAGGGTTCCGACGGCATGACCATTGACGAGCAGGGCAATATCTACATTTGCGGGCGCGGCGTTACGGTGTTTGACAAGACGGGGAAGCAGGTTGAACAGATTGACGTGGCGGAGCCGTGGACGGCCAACGTCAGCTTTGGCGGGCGGGATCACAAGACGCTGTTCATCACTGCCAGCAAGTGCCTCTATTCCATCCGGCTCAACTTCAAGGGAGCCAACCCGTCAAAATAATCAAGTTCACTGGCATTTCAGCGCCGGCTCTGGAGCTTGCTTAACAGGCGCAGGATTTCCAGATAGAGCCAAACCAGGGTGATGAGCAGAGCCATGCCCGAGTACCATTCCATATACTTGGGGGAACCGGACCGGATGTAGCCTTCGATGGCGTCGAAATCCAGGAAGAAGTTGAAGGCGGCAATGCCGCAAACCAAAAGGCTGACGCCGATGCCCAGCCAGCCGTTGCTGTAAAGGAAGGGAACGGAGATGCCGAAGAAATGCAGCACCATGTCAATCATGTACACCACGAAGATGGCGCCGGTGGCCGCGATGATGGCCACTCTCATGCCGTTGGTGACACGCACGATCCGCGTGGCGTAGAGGAACAGGAACAGCGCCAGGACGGCGAAAGTCAGCAGGACGGCGTTGGCCACGATGCCCGGATACCGGCTGTTGAAGAACATGGAAGCGGCGCCCAACACCAGCCCTTCGAGGGCCGCGTAGCACGGGGCCACAAACGGCGAAGCGGCTGGTTTGAACAGGCCGATCAGGCAGAACACCAGGGCGCCCAGCAGCGGCGCAAAGATCAGCGGCCCCTGCAACGCGGGCGTGTACCACGCATAAGCGGCCGACGCCCCGCAGATCAGCAGGAGGATGCCGGTTTTGTTGACCGTGCCTTCGAGGTTCATCGAGGCCTCCGCCGTCCCGCTGAAACTCTCCGTCCGTTTGAGCCATGGATTTGAGGTAGAATTCTCCATGAGGCATAGCATGCCACACCGGGCGCGCCCCGCCAAGAAAATACTTTTTGTGTCTTTTCTTAATCATAATCTTAATCGTAATCTTCATCTCAGTTAGACTGAAATTAGAATTCAGCCTTTAGTCTTGATCCTGGTATGCCTGAGCGCGAAGACAACGCGGAGACGGAACCCAGCCCATTGGTGGGCCGGTTTTTGCGGAGTCTGGCCGTCAGGGACGGCTCCGCTTACACCGAACGGAATTACCGGCAGGCCCTGGCCGAATTCAGCGCGTGGGCCGCGGAGCAGCGGGGCGGGGCGCTGGATTGGACGGCGTTGCGCCGCGACGACTTCCGCTATTATTTGCGCTTCCTGGGCCGGGGCAAGTTGAGCCGCGCGGCCATCCAGCTTCGGTTTTCGGCCTTGCGCTCCTTTTACAAGTTTCTCATCCGCGAAGGCGTGGCCGGCGCCTCGCCCGTCAGGAATCTTTCCCTGCCCAAACTGGAAAAGCGCAATCCCATTTTTCTGACAGTCGAGCAATTCAAGACGCTCGCCGCCGCGCCGTCCGAAGAGATGAAGGCCGCCGCCAAGGCCGGCGAGGTTGACCCGGTCATTTATTTTCGCGACGCGGCGATTCTGGAAGTGATTTATTCCTGCGGCCTGCGCGTGAGCGAACTTTGCCAGCTTCTCGCTGGCGACCTGGATTGGCCCGGCGAAATGGCGCGCGTGCGCGGCAAAGGCAAGAAGGAGCGGCTGGTTCCCATTGGCACGCCCGCCTTGGACGCCATTGCCGACTACTGGCGGCGGGCCGGTTATGCGCCCGGCGCAGAAATGCCGGTTTTTTGGGCCAACGCCAGGAACATCCGGCCGCTCTCCCCGCGCACGGTGCAATTGCGGATGAAGAATTACCTGCGCCGGGCGGGGTTGGACCCGAACCTGACCCCGCACAAACTGCGGCACAGCTTCGCCACGCACATTCTGGATGCCGGGGCGGATTTGCGCAGCGTGCAGGAGTTGCTGGGCCACGCCCACCTGGCGACGACGCAGGTCTATACGCACATCACCACGGAACGGTTGAAGCGCGCCTACCAGAAGTCCCATCCGCGCGCGTAAAATAGTTTCAATCCAGAAATTGGAGCGTGCCAAAACAACGCGGGGTGTGGAAATTCAAAACGTCCACCGGCGCCCAGGAACTCCAGTGCGGATGCGAGCCGTCGTCCCCGCACTTGTAGAAATTGCCGTGCCAGCGCGCGCCGCGCCTTTGGCCCAGCGGGCCGGTGTAATGCTCGAAGACGTCGAACGGCGTGAAGAAATTCAACTCCCACGTGACCGGCTCGGCGATCTCCGGATCCACGATCTTGGGCAGGGAAGAGCGCACTTCAATCCGGCCGCCGATCTCGGCTGGCAGGCGCGTGAATTTCTTGAACCCGCCCGGGGCGCGCTCCGGGTCTTGGATGTAACTGCAGAGATGCGCGCCGCCGGCATTCATTTCCAGGTTGAAATAACCGGAGCCCGGCCTGGGTTGCAGAAAAATCTCGACGCAACTGTCCTTCCACACCTCGTCAAAATAATGGGTCCGAATCGAGCGCACGAATTGGTCATGGACTTGATAGATGCCGCGCAGGCCGCGCCCGTTGTAAAGAAGGCGAAGGCTGGTCCGCGGCCGGTGCGCGCTGCCTTCCGGGCGGAAGCTTTTCAATTCGGCCGTGTTAGCGGCTTGCCAAACCGGGTCATCCCAGCCGGCGGCAAGGCGGGGCAGGGGATCGGTCCAGGCGACGGAGTAAGTTGGAGCGGAGTCGGTCATGGCGTCAAATTATCAATTGTGGGCGCCGCGTCAACCTTGGCGTGGCCCGGCAGCCGTGGGCGAAGGGTGCATTTCACTTTTTTGGGTTCCCCTCTTAATCTTAATCTTGCTCCTAATCCGCGCGCTGGAGGCGAATGAGATTAAGATTAAGATTAGGAGAGACAACCCCAAAAAGTGGAATGCAGCCGTGGGCGAAAAATCGGAAAAATAGGGCTTGCATTGTTTGACGGAATAGGCATATTGGCTGCAACTTTAGATTGTGTTGTCGAATTTCCAACATGGTGAATCTTCAGGTGAACTCGGTTCAATGATGATTTGAAACCCGACTTCCGGGAACAGTTCCGGGAAACAGCAAGCACTTCTAAAACTGTCAGATACAAAATGAATACGAAATTGTACGTGGGAAACCTTTCCTTCGACACAACCGAAAACGACCTGCAGGACCTTTTCGCCCAGCATGGGCCTGTGGCCGAGGTCAACTTGATTACGGATCGCATGAGCGGACGTTCGCGCGGCTTCGCTTTTGTCACTATGGGCACCCCGGAAGCCGCGCAGGCGGCCATTACGGCCCTGGCCGGCAAGGAAATTCAAGGGCGCGCTTTGACTGTCAACGAAGCCCGTCCTCGTGAAGAACACGGCGGCGGCGGCGGCGGCGGCGGTGGCGGCGGACGCCGTCCCGGTGGCGGTGGCGGTGGCGGACGCCGTTAGTTCTCGCGCCATTAAGAGATTCTACCGTCCGGTTTCGCCGCGCCTGCGGCGGAGCCGGTTTTTGCGGCAAGAGATATTCCCGGCCCAAGGCCGGGAATTTGCGAGCGGAATTTATGCGCTGCCTTCAGTTTGGCATTGTCAGCCAGGCGCGCGGGTTGTAAGTAGCTCACTTCATGAAAGTGGATGCTCCTGAGTCGCAAAATGGGTTTGACGGCATGTTTTCGGGGGGGCGGTTTTTGTTGATTCTTGGGCTTCTTATCCTCATCTCCTATCCCGGCCTTGTCGTGGGCACGCAGGCTTTCTGTTATCGAGACGCGGGACTCTTCAGCTATCCGGTAGCGTATTATTTGCGGGATTCCTGGCGGCACGGGCATTGGCCGCTGTGGAACCCCTGCAGTTATTGTGGGACGCCTTTTCTGGCCCAGTGGAACACGCTGGCGCTTTATCCTTTCTCGTTGATTTATGTTCTGGGGCCGATGCCCTGGTCGTTGAACTGCTTTTTGCTGGGGCATCTTTTGCTGGGGGGCCTTGGGATGTACCGGCTGGCGCATCATTGGTTTGGAAAACGGTTCGCCGCCAGCGTGGCGGGACTGGTCTTTGGGTGGAATGGATTGAGCCTTCAGTGCCTGATGTGGCCCTGCCATACGGCGGGACTGGCCTGGATGCCATGGGTGGTGTTGCAGTGCGACCGGGCTGCCAAGGAGGGAGGCGGCCGGATTTATTGGGCCGCGCTGGCAGGCGCCTGCCAGATGCTGACCGGTTCGCCTGAAACAATCCTGTTGACGTGGGTGATTGTGGGGGGCGCTTTTGCCCATGACGTTGCGCGCCAGCAACCCGGTCTTGGGCGCGCCGGCTGCCGCCTGCTGTGGGCGGGTGTTTTGGCCGGCGCATTGAGCGCGGCCCAAATGCTGCCCTGGCTGGACCTTCTGGCGCATGGCGACCGCACCAGCGCCACCGGCAACGGGCTTTGGTCGCTGCCGCCGTGGGGATTGGCGAATTTTTTTGTGCCCCTGTTTCATGCCTCCGGTTCGTTAAGCGGAGTCTTTATGCAAGACGAACAGCAATGGACCTCTTCGTATTACGTGGGAGTGCTTCCGCTGGCGCTGGCCGCCGTCGCCCTTTGGAGGGCGCGAGGGGGACGCGTGCTTCTATTGGCTGTGTTGGCGCTGGCGGGCGTTCTGCTGGCGATGGGAGACGCCGGCTGGGTGCTCAACATCCTCAAACGCGCCGTTCCGCTCCTGGGATTCATCCGTTTCCCGGTGAAATTCATCATCTTGACGATGTTCTGCCTCGCGTTGCTGGCCGGCGCCGGCGCGGCCTGGCTGCAATCCCAACCGCGGGAAGTCGTCCGACGGAGTTTGTTCGTGCCGGGGACGGTCATCGGCCTGGTTGTCCTGCTGGTTTTGGCCGTGGCGCGCTGGTTCCCCTTTCCAACGGATTGGTGGAGCGCCGTCTGGCCCAACGCCCTTGGCCGCCTGGCGTTTCTTGCGGCGGGACTGGCGGTGCTGTCGCTGGTTTGGAAGACCGGACGGCCCCAGTCGCGGGCGCTGCTTTCCTTTGGATTCCTGGTCTGGATGGGATTGGATGTTTGCACGCATGAGCCGCAGCAGAATCCCGCCGTGCCTGTCCGGGCTTACGGCGATGCTCCGCCGCCGATGACGCGGGCGCCGCAAGCGGGCGAGTCGCGCGCGCTGCTCAGTCCGGAGGCGGAGAGGATCATGGACCATCTGGTCAACCCCGATCTGCTGGGTTTGTATTTGGGCCAGCGCGCCGAATTATTCAGCGATTGCAACCTGTTGAACGGCATTCCCAAAGTGGGCGGTTTCATGTCGTTGCATCTGGTGGAGGAGCGCGACGTGGAGGGCCTCTTGCACAGCAGAAAGGCTGCGCCGGGGCTGGCTCAATTCCTCGGTGTTTCGCAAATCGCCTCGCCCCGGCAACTTTTTATCTGGGACGCGCAAACCAACTTCATGCCCTGGGCCACCATTGGTCAAAAGCCGGTGTTTCTCGACGACAACGCCACGTTGGCCGCCTTATGCAGCAGGGAGTTTTTGCCGCGGCGGATCGTGTATCTGCCGTCCGCCGCGCGGGGTCGAGTCGAGGCTGGGGCGGATGAGCAGGCCCGGATTCTTTCCAGCCGCATTGAACCCTCGGCGTGTGTTTTTCAGACCAGCGCGGCATCGCGCGTCCTGCTGGTGGTGGCGCAGGCCTTCTACCATTGCTGGCGGGCGAGCGTGGACGGGAGCGATGTTCCCTTGTGGCGGGCCAATGATGCGTTCCAAGCGGTGGAAGTGCCTGCAGGACGGCATGAAGTCCGGCTGGCGTATGTGGACCGCATGCTGCAGGCCGGCGCCGTCGTTTCGATCATGGCATTCTTCGTGTGCCTGGCGGGGATTTGGAAAGGGCCGCGCAAAATGGGTGCTTGCATAAACGGGCGGATCGGATGACTTTACAGCATGTCGTTTACAAAGTTTGGGCTTTCCCCGGCGGTTTTGGGAGGGGTCAAAGCAATGGGGTATATCGAACCAACGCCCATCCAGTTGAGGGGCATCCCTTTGATCATGTCCGGGCGCGATGTCATTGGCAGCGCGCAAACCGGCACGGGCAAAACGGCCGCCTTCGCGCTGCCCATCCTCTCGCTCCTGGGCGAACATGAGGCCGCATCGCGCTGCCTGGTGCTGGAACCGACCCGCGAATTGGCCGCCCAAGTCGAAACGGCCATCCGCGATTTTGCCCGCTTCACCAAGTTGCGCACGACCGTCCTGTATGGCGGCGTCGGCTACGGCAAGCAATTGGACGAGTTGCGGGCCGGCCCTGACGTCATCATCGCCACGCCGGGACGGTTGCTGGACCACATCGAGCGCGGCGTCTGCCACCTGGACCACGTCAAATATCTGGTGCTGGACGAGGCGGACCGGATGCTGGACATGGGCTTTCTGCCGGACGTGCGCCGCATTCTTCAGAAATGTCCGCGCGAGCGCCAGACCTCGCTTTTTTCGGCGACGATTCCGTTTGAGATCGAGGGGTTGATCAAGTGGGCGATGAAGAATCCCGAGACGGTGGAGATCGGCCTGCGACGCTCCCCGGCGGAGACGGTGGAACACGTCATTTATCCCGTGGCGGAGAGCCAGAAATCAGCGCTGCTGTTGCAATTGATGGGTAAGGTGCAATGCACCTCCGTCATCGTTTTTTGCCGCACCAAGCATCGCGCCGACCAGTTGGCCAGCCTGCTCAAGCGCAACCGCCATGCGGTGGCCGTGTTGCATTCCAACCGCACGCAGCGCGAGCGGGAGGAGGCCCTGAAAGGTTTTCGCGAAGGGCGCTACGAGATTTTGGTGGCCACGGACATTGCCTCCCGCGGCCTGGACATTGCCGACGTCAGCCACGTTGTCAACTATGATGTGCCGCAGCATCCGGAGGATTACATCCATCGCATCGGGCGCACGGGGCGGGCCGAGCACGCGGGCGACGCGATGACGCTGATGGTGGCGGCGGATATCAGCCATGTCAACGCCATCGAGCGGTTCATCACGCAGAAAATCCAGCGCGTGAAGCTGGACGGTTTTGATTACCAGTACACGGCCTTGTTCGAGGACCAGAAGCCGGGGCAGAAATCCGCCTACACGGGCAAGGTGCGCGGGGCGCGGATTCGCGGCGGCTACTTTTTCAGCCCCGGCCGGAGACGCTGACACGAGACCGCCGGTCAATGGGGCTGTTGGGTGGGGGTTGCCGCGGGCGCGGGCTTGGACGGCGTTTCGGGCAGCATCATTTTCAAGCTGTGAAACGGACGCAGCAAATCCATGAATATTTTCGGAATGTACAGCGGCTCCGTGTCGGGCTTGCTTAACGTGCCGGTGACGCGGTATTCGAAGATTTTGTCAAAGGGCAGCAGCATCCAGCTTAACAAATGGCCGAAGACGGGCGTGTCGCGCAACAGGTTCGCCTCCGCGCGCGCGTTGAGGCGCTCCCTGGCATCCACCGTGCCGCGGTAGAGCAAGCGAAAACCGGTGGAGCGGATTTCCAGGTCGTCGGTGGAAAGGAGGCCGTTGGTGATGATGAAGGAGGCGCTGGCTTCGCGCGCGCGGCTGTCGCCGGAGCCGGGCGCGATGGCGTTGAGCATGGGGGATAAAATGCCAAAAAGTTTGATGTCCCACAACAGCCCGTCATGGAGGTGCAGCCAGCCGCTCCCGCCATAGTTGGTGTCGCGGGCGCCATAGGGAGCGGCCAGCTCCAGATGGCCGTTGAGCATGCCTTCGAGCTTGCTGTTATGGAGGTCATAGGCGCGGGCCAACGCCGCGAGATTGATGTTCTGGAGGTCGAATTGACTGTTAAATTTGGTGCCGCGCGACGCCCACTCAAACGTGATCCAGCCCAAGAGGCTTCCCGTTTTGTAAAGGACCGCCTCGACGTTGGTCACCACCACCGTGCGGACGTGGTAATCAATGGCGCCGCGGGCTGAATCCACGCGGATCAACGCCCAATGAAACTGATGGCCTTGCACGGAAAAACGCATGTCGGTGCCCTCGTCGTTGCCCGGTATGAACGAGCCGGAGGCCTGGACCAGCGGAGGCGAATCAAAGTGGACCTCCCGCATAAAGGGCGGGGCCGCCGGGCCCAGGGCGCGACGCACCGCCTCCGGGTCAATGGTGCTGGAGGCGTTGCTCATGGATATGACATTGGAGACGAAATCAATGCCGGCCAGCGGCATGAGCACGCGGCCCTCGTGGCGGGTCAGGTTCAACTGATGGATGCGCAGGAATCGGTTGGTAAATTCCAGTTGCGCGCTCAACTGGTCCACGCTTTCCCCGCGCACGACCATCCGCCCCGTCGAGAGATTCGCGGCGAAGCCGGTCCTTTCGGGAGCGTCCCACCGGCCCCAAACCTGGCCCTGCGCTTCCGGCTTGTCGGGGAAGCTGACCTGGCGCAACACGCGCTGCTGCGGCTCTGTCAGCAAGGGGAGGGCGGCGGCCGGGTCCAAAATGCTGTCAAATTGAAAATGATAATCATGCGTCTTCTCGTTCCATGAATAATCCAAATCCAGCAAGCCACCGTCGCCGGCCACCCGCAAACCCGACACGTTCCAAACATGGTTGGTGTAACTGAAGTGCGACCGGGCGGAACTGACGGCAAGGCCGCGGAACGCGCCCCGTCCCACGGAAAAATCCCCGGCCAGTTGGAGGCTGTCGCGTGATTCCGCGGGCCAAACGTCCAGGCGATTGGTCCAGGGCGGGAGCACAAAACGCGCGCTGGCGCTGAGGCTGGGCGGCGTTTCCCAGTCGTAGAGCGAAATCCAGCGTTGGACGGGGCCGGTCAGCAGGGGCGAAATCTGGTGGGGATCGAAATCAACCGCAGCGCGGGCCTGAACTTCGCGGGAGGCCACGTCCAGCAGGCCGCGGGCGCCAAGGTGGCCGCGGCACATGGAGGCTTCCAGAGAGCCGATGGTCAATTGCGGGGCGCGCCAGCCGCCCTTGAAGGCCACGCGCTCCAATTTCAATTTGGGCGTCAGAATGTTGGTGGCGTCCATCTGCCAATCCAGGGTGAAGGGCTTGAGGCGATTCCATTGGCCCCAAGCGGGATCGTCCGCCGAGGCAGCGTCCGCCCGCCGCGTTTGCAAGACCAGCGCGGCCGCGCCGACCGATCCCCAGCCGGACTCGGCGTTGGTGGCGCGCAATGTTCCTTGGAACGCGTCCGGCACAAACGCGGGCGAAGACATGGCAAAGGAGCCATCCCACCGCAAGGCCGCCACGCGGACCCCATTGCTGCCGGCAGGCGAATTCCAAGCCGCGCGCATGTCATGGCCGGCGAGGCGGGTGTAGGCCGAGAAATTGGTTCGCGCGTCGCGCGAAAGGTCGAAGGAGGCCGTCAGATCGCGGCTGTTGGCCCAGGGCGTGGTCACCCCGCGCGCCTGCAAGGTGGCGTGGAGAAACGGGGCGTTGACCGGGTTGAAGAAGCGGGACCCAACGGCGCTCAGATGGAGAGCGCCGGATTGGCCCCAAGGCGTTTGCGCGCCATCGGCCGCGAATTGCAGTTCGGTTCGCAACGTATTCTTGTCTCGTCCGTCCACGTAGAAATTGAAGGCCAATTCGGGCGCGCCGGTGAAGTGGATTTTTTGGAAAATCTCCCAAACCGTCAGCCGGGGCGCGGCGGCGGCGGGCTGGGCGGCGGAGGAGAACGGAAGTTTCCAATCGCGCGCGGCATGGAAGTTGCGGATTTCGCCATTGACGTGGATGCGAATGCCGCGAAACCAGGCGCTGCCATCACTCAACACGGCCACGGAGTTGGTGGCCAGCCTGACGCTCATGCCCACGTCCATGAGCGAAAGCACTTCCTGGTTGGTGGAAGACACCGGAAGGCGCAGGCCGGCTTGCCGCACCTCGAAGGAATCAATGCGCAAATGGGCGTGATAAAAGGAGTTGGCATTGAGATTCAATTGGGTCCACCCGGCTGAGAGGCAGGGACCGGCGGCCTGGTTGGTCGGGCTGAAGGCGGCGTTTTCAATGAGAATGGAGGGACCCCAGCCGAGGCGCGCGCTGGCGAATTGCGCCTCCACCCCCCGTTGCCGCAACGTGCCCAAGAGCGGACGCTTCAGAAAATCGGGCAGGCCCACCAAATTCAGGTAGGCCAGGGCGGCGACGACCAGAAACACGGCAAAGAGAAGGGTGACGCGGCACCACTTGAATACGCTGAGAAATAAGCGCACCGGCCTGCGTTGGAAAAAGGAACCCATGACTTAGCGAGGGTGCGGGACAAATTTGTGGTTGGTCATTTTATTTTTTCTCGATGGCACAATTTTCGTGGTTTTCTCTCTTTATAACGGAGCCGGCTTGGAGGTCGGCGATACGGCAGGTTTGGAAACCTGCGCCACGAAACCCGTCTCTTCCTGAACTTTTTCAATGTTCATGCGACAATTATGGCATATATCCCCAAAACAGAAAGCTCATGTCCTTGCCGGGCGCACCCCTGTACACCCGTCACACCGTCACAAGTGTTTATAATCAATAACTTACAGAAGTCCAACCCGTCACATGTGACGGCACAACCCGTCACAAACACGGTGGATGCTGACCGCTTCGATGCCTTTGCCGTAAAAAGCGCAAGGTGCAAGTACCTGCATGTACCTGCATATTGCCGCATCAAACCCGCCGGTTTCAGCTTCATTTATGCACCCAGTCGAGCCATTAGGAAGCGGAAGGCGTGTTGACGCTGTCCATACCCTCTCCCGCCCGGCGGGAGAGGGTAGGGTGAGGGCTTGTCTTTTCGGGCTGACTCTATTCGGCGATTTTCGTGGCGGCCAGTTCGGCAGGGGTGTTTGGTTTGCGTGAAATTCACGCACCCGCAGAGTTTTAGCATTCGGCATTCAGCATTTTTACACCCTTTGCCGCCTTTGAAACGCACGGCGCGAATTTTTTGGGAGGCTTAATTCACTTGTACTGGCTTGAATTCTTGCAACCTCAACTTTACTTCAACCAAGCTCCTCAACGGTTTTGGCAGCATCCTGCCTGGGAGGGGGATGGATGCGTGAAATCCACGCGCCTTCCACCCCCTCGGCGTAGGGCAAGCAGGATGTCTGCCCCACATTGGCCTGGGACGGTTCTTTCCCTTTTCCCGCACTGCAAAATGTCAAAGAACAGGGCGTCCACGCGCCTCCATGGCACAACAATACCACTATTAGATGGGAACGCAAGTAGATATATTCAACAAAACGCAATCGTTTCGCACCGGCGCGGTTTTCCCCGCCAAACCAAGGAAATGGAACCACAGATAGACGGATAGACGCAGATGAGAAGGAGTTGCGAAACAACCAGCGGTGACCCAACAGGTAAACGACGTTTTTTGGAACTGATAACATTTTGACCCCATTTTCGCTCCTTACAGCCGCCCCCAAATTGTCCGCGCTCTAAGCCGGGCTCGCGCGCCGCTCTGATTCCGCCTCCGAGATCAATTTGGAAAAGGGGATTTCCAATGCGTCGGCAATTGCACTGGCCGCATCCAGGCTGGGATTGCTTATTCGACGCTCAATCAGGCCGATGTAAGTTTGATGAAGGCCAGCCTTCTGCGCCAACGCCTGCCGGCTCAATCCTTTGGCCGTTCGGCGCCTCTGCAATACACTTGCAAAGGCATCCGAAAATTCCAATCGCCGATGACGCATCTTTTAACGCTGCCGCAAAAAGGAGCAACAAAATGATAAGAATATATTCTTGCAATTTGCAGGATGGCATTTACGATGGGTTCTGGATTTGTGAAATCTTCGCTTAAATCCGTTTTGGCGGTCCCGCTTGAATTCCCCTCAAGTGTCTCAACCTATGCTCTGCAAGACCTGCCGCCATGCGCACTCCCAACCCAAACAACAATGAAACCCGTCCTAACCGGCGGACGTTGGTGGCGCCCGTCCGAAAAGTTGGTCCGCATGGTGATTTTGGCAACCTTTCTGTTTTGGGCGGGGAATCTGCCTGCCATGCCGCGCGGCCCATTGCCGCCGTACCCGGAATCGCCGCCTCTTTACCACGAATCTTTCGATGAGGAGTACTCGCCGGGGCAAACGAAATCTGAACTGACGGTTTTGGGCTTGGGGGTTTTGGATGAGAGCTGGTC
>Ga0224555_1001986_pt1 | contig 25536 bp, 18 predicted proteins | sample 714S23034metaG_FD_180687 | JGI IMG/M metagenome (GOLD analysis project Ga0224555, IMG submission 180687) | Peat soil microbial communities from Stordalen Mire, Sweden - 717 S2 30-34 | ecosystem: Environmental > Terrestrial > Soil > Wetlands > Peat | place: Sweden: Norrbotten County, Stordalen...
TTGGTCAGGCGGAAGTTGAATGTGAACAGCGCCGGACCGGTGCATGCATTGATCGGAGCAATCTGCGCCCCCGCCGGCTGATATCCGGGCTGGGCAAACGTACCGCATCCCGCGATGGTCTTGATGTTGGCGTTACCCGAAGTCGCAAGGCTCGAAGCCACCGCATACGGTCTGTCGTTGTAGACGCTGTCGCCATTGTTATCGCTGCCCGTTGTTACGTTGTACGGATTGCCGCTCTGCCCAATCACAAACGGACTGAACTGAATAAACTTCGGCAACGTAATCGATCCACCCAGAAAGACCCGGTTGCGAACATCGAAGGTCGCGCGCCCATAGTCCGCCTGCAGGTCGTACGGCGTGCTGACCATGGAACCCGCGCCCGACGTATCGCCGTGTGCCGAGTTCAGCGCGTAATACCCAAACAGCGACACCCGCTTCGAGGTCTGCACATGTCCATTCACCGTCAGCTGGTTCTGCTTGAAGACGCCCTCCGTGAAGTACTGGTAGTTCACCCCGTTCGGCGAGCTCAACGTCGCAGGATCGTAACCAACATTCTCCGTCGCCAGCTGATGCACGCCCTGCGAGTGGATGTAGTTCACCGAGATCGTTCCGAAGCGTCCAACCTGCTGGTCCGCGCCGCCGGCGACCTGGATCGTATACGGAGTCCGCAGCCCGGACGCCGCAGAGTACTTCGTCGCCGCGCTTGCAGCCGCGCCCGCCGTGCAGGTTGCGACATCGGTCGCGGACCCTGGATCGAACGTATTCGGCGAGCATGCTGCTGGCACATTGTCCACCGTGTAAATCGTCTCGTTCGTGCCGTTCTCCTTCTCTAGCGTCAGCACATTCGACTGCCCGAAGCGGTCATAGAACAATCCAAAGCCGCCGCGCAGCACTGTCTTCGGCGCCCCCTTGCCACTGAACAGCCCATAGGAGAGCGATGTGCGCGGTGCGAAGTCATGATGATCGCGCAGGTGGTTCTGGGTCTCGTAGCGAATGCCGTAGCTGAGCGTGAAGTTCGGCTTCACCTTCCAATCCGTCTCCGCATACAGGCCCAGATCGGCCAGCGTAAAGTCGATCTTCGGTACATTGATCTGCGTCAGGGAAAACTGGCTCGCTGCCCCGGCCTCATAATCGCCAAGGCTCGCATACGTAAACGCGCCATTCGTATTGCTCTCCGTATCCTGCGCCTCGCGTGTCGCACGCAGGCGTCCGCCCACGCGAATGAAGTTCTTCTTCAGCTGCAACGACGTGTAGTTCTGCACCTCATAGTGGTCCTGATGGTCCGTCAGGCCCTGCGAGAAAGAGCCGCCGTCGGTAAACGCTCCCTCAACCGTCACGTTTGGCGTCGTATTCAATGGCGTCGTTGCCACACGGTCGCGCTCATACTCAAAGTGCGTCTCATTGATCAGCCGCAGGCTGAACGTCTCCGTATCACTCACCTGCAACTCAATGTTCTTCGTATGCGAATCGTACGCCGACGCGGGCAGCGTCAGGTTTCCGAGGCCCAGGTTGTTCTGATCGTTCTGCACATACTGAAATCGCGTTGTCAGCACGTTCTTATCGCCGATCGCGAGATCCACGCGCGGAGAAATATCCATCCGCGACTGCGGCGTATTGGTGGACACCTGCGCGGTCGTCGAGACGCAGGGCGCACCGGAGCTCGACGTCGTCGCTCCCGCCGCGCAAGGCGTCGTCGCTCCCGCCGCCGCATACAGCGTCGCATTCGTGAACGCATCATCCTGGATCTCCCGATACGATCCGCCTATCGAGTAGGATGCGATCTTGCTCAGCGGTCCCGTCAAGCTCCCAAACGAAAAGATCGTGTGGTAAGGCGGCACATACACGCCAGCCTCCAGCGGATCCTCGGAGTTGAACTGCGATGCGTTTCCATTGACCTGGAAGTTGCCATGCACCTTGTCCGTACCCGGCTTTGTGAAGACCTCGATGCGTCCATAGCCCAGCTTGTCGTACTGCGCCGAAAACGGATTCTGGTTGATGCGAATCTCACGAATCGACGACTTCGGCGGCAGCTGCCCGCCCGTGAATCCGTCCACGTAGATCTGCCCGCCGTTCGGTCCCGCGGATGGTCCCGCCAGCGCCGTCAGTTCGCTCGACAGCTCATCCGGATCATCCGACAGCGCATCCAGGTCCTTCCCCGTCAGTACCGTCGAACTCTGGTTCGAGTCCGGATCCACACTCAACTGCACCGAGTTCGCCTCTACCGTAACCACCTGCGCCTGCACGCCAATCTGCAGCTTTGCGTCGAGCGTCGTGCTCACCACCGCGGGAATCTTCATGTTGATCGCCGAGTAGGACGCAAAGCCCTGCATCGTCACCAGCAACGTATACGTGCCCGGCGCTACCAGCACACTATACGTTCCGTCCGAGCCAGACTTCACCGTAACTCCCTGCCCCGTGGTCGGCGTCAGCGTAACCGACGCACCGGGAATCAGCTCCCCATCCGGATCCGTGATCGTCCCATGGACTCGCGTTCTAGCCGATTGAACCACCGCAGGTCCAGGCGCCGTCGGCGTCTGAACCTGCGTGCTCGCGGCCTGCGCCAGCGCGGCCCCCGTCAGCATCAAGCCCATCAACCCCGGCCCCACCCATCGAGACATCATCCTCTTGCGCAAAATCCGAACAGACATCCTCACTCCTGAACTCTTCAATCGGTCCGCTTCTCAAGTCGCTTGACCACGCAACCCCTGATGACCAGCTCTTCCTATGCTTCCTGGGGCGATCCACGCGCTGCCCAACGCCCTGCTTTTATTGCAATGGCCACTATTGCGGACTCGCCGCGTGCTGCGGACCAGCGTCCTGCGCGGCGCCGCCTCCCTCTGACGGCTCCCCACCGCCGCCGACGCTCCACGGCGATAGCGTCATCGTCTGGCCGCTCGGCGATGCCGTCAGAATTGCCTCGACTCCTGCCAGCAACGTCACTGCCGTCGAGCTCGGCGAGTCCGCCGCCGGCGAAGTCGCAACGATCATCACCGCATCGCCCGCCTTCAATCCGCCCAGCGTCTCGGTCGGCAGCCGCGACAACATCTGCGACAGATCCATCCCTGCGCGGCCGGCTCGCTGTGCTCCGCCCTCCGCATCCTCCGAGTGTGCCCTTGCTGGCGCTCCACTCTGTCCAGCCGCACCCGCCGCTCCGCCCTTCATCTGCAGCGCAACCCTCTGCGCCAGCATCGGAGGAATCCGCCGCACGTCGCTGTTTGCGGTGACCACAACCGTTACGGTCTTCTTTGTCGCAAGATCCTTCAGCGTCACCGTCCCGGCTGCAGCATCGATCGAAGCAATCAATCCCGAATAGTTGCGGAATGTGCCCGTAACCAACTCATCGGCCGTAATCGAGCTGCCATCCCCAGACCCATCTCCCGGTTTCGTCCCACGCACTCGCAACTGATCGCCCGGTCGAATCGCCCCGATCGTGCTCACCTGTGCATCGGAAAACCGCACGGAGTCGCCCGCGTACCGCCGCATGATCGTCGAAGGCGTCGTCAGCACCGTCACCGTCTTCAACCCGCTTGCAATCACGATCCTGCCTGCCGCTGCATCCACCGACCGCACAATCCCGCCGCCGCCCTGCGCCCACGCCGCATCTTCAGCCGCATGGGTCTCTGCGATCGCCTGCGCCTTCATCAAAATCACGCGTGTCGCCGTCAACGCCGCTCCGCTGTCGCCCGCAGTTCCCGTCACCAGCACACGATCGCCCGGCGCCACATCACTCAACGTCCCAGCCGTCGCCGACTTCAGATCTTTGCTCCCAGGAGCGACCACCAGCACCTTCGCTGCGTCGGGAACCGTCACCGTAACGTCCTGCCCGGCCGCCGTCGTCAGCGTCAGGCTGGTGGCATTCGTCGTCTTCACCGTCCCCGCCTGACGCGGTGCCGCAGCCGCTGCCGCAGTCTGCGCCAGCACCGGCGCCGCGATCAATCCCACCGCCAGCGCTGCCATCATCCACACTCTTGCAAGTCGCATACGTCTCATCTCTCGGTTAAAGGTCTTCGCACCGAACCCTGCGTCAGCCGCAGAATTTGCTTTCTTCTTACTCGTGTATCAGGCAGCGCCGTCTGCAATGCGTTCTCTGGATCGAAACTGCTGTTGATTGATACGGATGGTCGCCGCAAAAGTTTCCCCGGAAATTGTCTTTGTTTTTCTCCACAACATTTCAGCAGGACAAAAAACTTTCGTCAGGCCGCCTCGCATCGGAGCTGGCTTCTACGGCAGCATCGCCCCATCAGCCACCGGAAGATTTAGATGCGACGGATATTTCGCCGATCCATAAATCGATACCGTCTCCGCCGTATATGCTGCTGTCGGCGCCGTCATGATGTTCTCCACATACGTCTGCGGATTGCGGTCGTACAGCGGAAACCAGCTCGACTGCACCTCCACCATCAACCGGTGGCCCTTCAGAAACGTGTGGTCCACTCCATGCAGACTCCACTGATACTCCGCCACCTCGCCCGGCTTCACCGGCTCCGGCGTCGTGAAGCTCTCGCGATAACGCCCGCGCAGAATCTCCTCTGCCACCATCAGTTGATATCCACCCTGCGCGTTGTTGCCTTCTGACTTGTCGCCCTTTGCATCCTTCGGGTACACATCGATCAGCTTCACAACCCAGTCCGAATCCGTACCCGTCGTCGCCGTAAACAAATCCGCAACCACATCCCCCGTCACCGTCACATTGCTCGACAGCACCGGACTCTCAAAATTCGCCAGGTCCTTGCGTCCGCTCACAAACCGCTGATCCTCCACCAGCCATGTCCGCCACATCGATCCATCCCCATACGTCGACTGAATCGGCCTATTCCGGTAGGGCACAGGATCGGCCGGATCAGCCACATACGCCGCAGCCTTCACGTCGTACGTTCCCGTTGGCGCAGCAAAGCTCAACTTACCTTCAGGCTGCAAATAAGCTCGCTCCTCATGGAAGCCCGCCTTCGGTGGCCAGACATCATACCGATGCCATTGGTTCTCCCCCGTGCGAAAGCTCGCCGTGTCCTTCAGGTCGAACCCCGGCCTGCCCTTCAGATAGAACTCGAAGAACGGAGCCTCCAGACGCGCGCGATAGTACTCGCCTGTCTTCTGCCCGCCAAACGTAACCGTTCCGAACTTGCCGCCCAACTCATCCCCGGGCCCCTGCGACCACCCGCCATGATTCCACGGCCCCAACACCAGAAACACCCTGGGCTCTGGATCGTTGGGCCTCTCATTCGCCCTCAAAGCCGCATACTCGGACTGCGTCCCCCACATGTCTTCCTGGTCCCAGTACCCGCCCACCTCGAGCGTCGGAACCTCGGGCCTGCCCAACCGCCGCTCGACCGCCATATCCTGCCAGAACTTCGTATACGCTGGTTCACTCAGAAATCTTGAGGCGGTAGGCAGCTCCGACATCCCCGCCGCCGCTGCAGCTCCTGCAAAGTCCACATGCTGGAGGAAGAAGTCGTACTGGTCCTCCTTCGAGCTGATTACGGCGTCTGTCTTCTGCGCCTCCAACTCCTGCACATAGTCGAAGCCGTACGTCTCGCGAAACGCTCCATTGTGAAAGAAATCGTCACCCATCCACACATCCGTCATCGGAGCCTGCGGGCTGATCGCCTTCACCGCCGGGTGCGCATCGATCCCCGCCATCATCGCCAGGAACCCCGGATAGCTAATGCCGAGCACCCCAACCTTGCCATTGTTGTTCGGAACGTTCTTCAGCAGCCAGTCGATCGTGTCGTGCGTGTCGGTCGTCTCATCCACATCGGCCGCCGTCCAGTGATCCAGCTTTCGGTGCTCGGCCACCGGCCGGTTCATCACAAACTGCCCCCCCGACTCATACCGTCCGCGTATGTCCTGCGCGACGAAGATATACCCGCTGGCAGCCAGCTCCGGCTTACCCTGCTTCAGCGCGATGTCCGTATACCCATCCACGCCGTAGGGCGTTCGCGAGATCAGAAACGGCAGCGCCGCCCCACGCTTCCTGCTTCCCGCCGGGCGCAGAATCACCGTATGCAGCAACACGCCATCGCGCGCCGGAATCATCACCTCCGAGCGCACATACTCCGGCCCCTTGTAAGATTTCAGCAAGTCCTTCAGCGTCTCGGCCGCCCGTGACTGCTGCTGGGCCGCAGCACTATCCGGACCGGTCGTCGCCGTTGACGGCGCAGTCTGCGCCCAGCTTCCGCACGCCACGCCCAGCATCATTCCCACGCCAAGACACACCGACAGCTTCGCTCCGCGCATTCGCCCTCTCCTCCAACCCTGCAGCCGACTCTCGCTCAAAGCACGAAAGCCCCGGCCCGCGCCAGAAGACGCATCGCCAGGGCCTTGTGCAAACTCTCTACTTCACTTCCCCGTCAGATTTCCCTCTGGGCTGGTGCTGCAAAGCCAGTTATTGCGCGCATGTGCCCCATCGCAGAACGGCCGCTTGTCGCTCATCCCGCAGCGACACAGGCTGATCGCCGGCTTGCCTGTCAGATCCCACTCCCGCCCATCGGCGTCCTTCAGCACAATGTGACCTTCCACCCGCAGCGGACCATTCGGCCGCACCGTAATGTGAACCACTTTCTCTGCCATCTTGAACATCCTCCGTCGCAGCTCCAGCATAGCAGCGCAAGCGCTCCCGCCGTCGTTCACCCAAACGCGACCATCACCTCATCCACGTAGCACCAGCCCCAATCCTCGCCGGGCTCCAGCGACCGCATCACCGAATGCTTCGTCGCATGAAAGTGCTTGGTCGCGTGCTTGTTCTTCGACGAGTCACAGCACCCCACCTTCCCGCAAATCAAACACTCGCGCAAATGCACCCATGTATCGCCCATCTTGAGGCATTCCTCGCATCCACGCGAAGAACGCTTCACCGGATTCAGATTATCGAAGTGATGACACGACATAGCTGTTACCCTCGCATGCCCCTAGCAGCACCTCACTCCGACTCAGACACCACGTTGAAGAGCCAGTGAGTGCCATCTGCAAAGAGAAGTTCGTAGGTCTCAACGTACCAGCCGCCCTTCCTTTCCTCATCTTTCACCACGCGTGCCTTATAGTTACCCACATGCAGCATCCCGGTCGCCCTCTGGCCCTCCAACTGGAGCTTCTTGCCATCCGCGATCACGTCGAGATGTAACGTGCCCAGAGTGCCTGCCAGAAATGCATGCGTTACATGCACGTTCACCTGATAACTGGCAGGGTTTACCGGCGTCGTCTCGTTGCTCTCATAGCGCTGCTTCATCTGCGCCGTCGCGGCGCCTGCCGTCAATCCCACAAACAACACCACTCCCAACCATCGCCGCACCGCATTGCCTCCGTCCACGTTCAGCTAATAGAGTACTAACTCACCGCCAGACACGCGACCTGCGCCGCCAGCAGTTCCCGAATCCCCACCTCGGCCACATCCAGCATCTCCTCCAGTTGTTGGCGCGAGTACGTCCCCTTCTCCGCCGTCGCCTGCGTCTCCACCAGCCCGCCGCCCGACGTCATCACCACGTTCATATCCACCTCTGCGCGCGAATCCTCCTCGTACGCCAGGTCCAGCAGCACGCGCCCGTCCACAATCCCCACGCTCGTCGCCGCAACCATCTGCCTCAGCGGCGATTCCTTCAGCGTCCCCGCCGCCTGCAACTTGCCCAGAGCCAGCGCCAGTGCCGTGCATGCTCCCGTAATCGCCGCCGTCCGTGTCCCTCCATCCGCCTGCAACACATCGCAGTCCAGGATCACCGTCCGCTCGCCCAGCAGCTTCATATCCACAACACTGCGCAGGCTGCGCCCGATCAGCCGCTGAATCTCGTGCGTGCGTCCGCCAATCTTGCCCTTCTCGGCCTCCCGCGGCGAGCGCGTCAGCGTCGCCCGCGGCAGCATCCCATACTCCGCCGTCACCCACCCGCGCCCCGAGTTCCGCATCCATCCCGGAACTCCATTCTCGATCGTCGCATTGCACAAAACCCGCGTATGCCCCACCTCGATCAGCACCGAACCCTCTGCCGTTACCACAAATCCCGGCGTCAGTTTCAACTCCCGCGCCTCGTGCGCTGTCCGTCCACCACTGCGATACAACTCAACCTCTTCAACCTTGCTCATATTGCCCATTATAGGAACCTCTCCGTCCATCCGGCTCCCAACCCGGCGAATCGGGCTTATGCACCCTCACCACAACCTGAAGATCTGCTCAAATTGCCTCATCCTGATCGGAATATCCCTTCCTATCCGTCCATGTACACTCATCTCAACGCCCTCGCACCTCTCGTCTTTAGCCCAGGATGGAACAGCAGGCCCACATCGGTCACTGTAATCGCGTCCTTTGCTGTGATACTGTGCTCCGCAGAGATACATTGTCCCATCTTGGGAATCTCTGATCGTTTACGCCAAATTGTCGATAGAGGTTAAAGCAATCCAATAAATCGCTTGCGAAACGGTTCCACTTTGGCACGCGACATGATTACCAGTGCGCATACGTAACAGTACGTTTACAACCCGGAGATCACCATGCAGGCTCACCCCCAGAGCAGTCTAGCCGCACGGATTAATTCGACAGCTCATCCAGCGTCCACGCCGACGCCCCCGCAGCCACAACCGCAAACTCGCGTCCTGCTGACCAGCAACTCCGCTCCGCTCTCAGCGTCCCCCACGCCCACCCTCGCCGACACCGCCGGCCTGGCCCATGACGCCGGCAACCTGCTCGCAGCGCTCGGCCTCTACTGTGATCTCCTCAGCATCCCCGGCGTCCTGCGCCCGGAGCACAGGCACTACGCCACCGAACTCAGCCTCATCTCCGACCGCAGCTCCGAACTCATCCGCCGTCTGCTTGCCGTGCCATTGGCCGCAATCCAATTCCCCCCCCAGCCGGGCGTTTCCATGCCTCGATCCCTTCAACCCACCGACGTCCGCCGCTGTGACGCACGCTCATCCGACGCGACCACCACGAGTCCCAACCACGCCTACATGCTGCGCAGCCTGGCTCCGGTGCTGCAGCGCATCGCCGCCGGCGCAGCCAACGTCTCCGTAACCTGCCCCGCGTTGCTGCCTCCCCTCGACTTCCCCTCCGGGATCATCGAGCGGATCACCGTCAACCTGGTGCGCAACGCGGCCGAGGCCATCCGTAGCCAGAACGGCAGCACCGATGCAGCCGACCTCCCTCACCGCGGCGAGATCCGTATCTCACTCGCGGTCGTTGCCAGCTGGCTGCAGCTCACCGTCGAAGACAATGGCCCGGGCATGCCGCCGGCCATCGCCGCCGCCTTCCTGCAACCCTCGCCGCTGCCGCGCGGAGCCAGCCGTGGCCTCGGCCATCGCATCATCCATGAGCTTGCAACCACCAGTGGAGGCCAGATCTCCATCCGTGTCCTCCGCGGCAGCGGAACCATCTTCTGTCTCAAATGGCCAATCCCCAGCGCCCTGCTCCTCGAGCCCGCCGCGTTGGCGACTCCTCAACCTCGTCTATGAAGACCGCATAAGAAGGATCCAGCACGTGCTAACCTCCAAGCCCGACACGAACACCCGTGCAACAGCGCAGCTACCCACCACACTACAGATCTCCCCAACACCACGGCTTTCCCCTGCAGCGCAGCTTTCCCCTACAGCGCAGCTTTCCCCTACAGCGCAGCTACCCGCACCCGCTGCCGTCGCACCTCCCGTGTATGGCTCCGCCGCACCCGCCAGTCGCAGCATCGATGCCGACCGCCTTCCCCACCTGCGCATACTGGTGGTCGACGACGACACCCCCGTCCGCAACGCCTGCTCCGAGATCGCAACCAGCCTGGGCTTCGCCACCCAGACCGCCGACTCCGTGCCCGCCGCGCGCCTCGCTCTCGCCCATAGCTCCATCGACATCCTCCTGCTGGACCTCAAGCTCCCCGGCGGCGGCGGTCTCGCTCTCCTCGAAGACATCCGCTCTCAGCATCCCCAGACCATCGTCGTTGTCATGACCGCCTACGCCACCGTCGACTCTGCGGTCGAGTCCATGCGCATCGGCGCCGGCGACTATCTCACCAAGCCCTTCACCCTCGAGGAGCTCTCCACCGCTCTCGATCGCGCCGCCCAGCGCCGTGCCTTCAACGTCGAGGCCCGCCTGCTGCGCGACCGTCTCCACATCGGCACCGGAATGGGCAATCTGGTCGGAAACTCCCCCGCCATGGAGAAGCTCTATCGCATTCTCTCCAAGGTTGCTGGCACCACCCATCCCGTCCTGATCCTCGGCGAATCGGGCGCCGGCAAGGAACTCGTCGCGCACTCCATCCATGCCAACGGCCCCAACGCCCATAAGTCCTTCATCCCCGTCGACTGCGGATCGCTGGTCCCCGCCATGATCGAAAGCGAGCTCTTCGGCCATGTCAAGGGTGCCTTCGCTGGCGCCACCCGCGCCAAGACCGGCCTGCTCGCCGCTGCCGACGGCGGAACCATCTTCCTCGACGAGATCGGCGAGCTTCCACTGGATCTCCAGGGCCGTCTGCTCCGCGCCCTGCAGGACAAGGAGGTTCGCCCCATCGGCTCTAGCCAGTCCATTCCCATCTCCGTGCGCGTCCTTGCCGCGACCAGCCGCGACCTGACATCCATGGTCGAGACGGGCCGCTTTCGCAAGGATCTCTTCTTCCGCCTCAACATTGTCAATCTCCGCATCCCGGCGCTGCGCGAGCGCAAGGCCGACATTCCGCTGCTGGCCGCCCACGTCCTCGACCGCATGCACACCGATAACGGCCTCGCCTACACCTTCGCCGACAACGCCCTCCAACTGCTGATGGAGTACGACTGGCCCGGCAACGTCCGCGAACTCGAGAACGCCATCGAACGCGCCTGCGCGCTCTCCAGCGGGCCCGTCCTTCACCTCGGCGACTTTCCCACCCAGATGCAGAACTTCCAGTTCCACGCCCAGCAATCCGTTCAGCATTACAAAGCCCCGCACACTGCCGGCGAACTCTCCACCATCTCCGGATCGGCCGAGCCCAACGCGGTGCAATCCATCGCCGAGCTCGAAAAGCAGGCGATCCTCACCACCATCGCCCAACTCAACGGCGACAAGCTGATGGCCGCGCGTCTGCTCGGCATCGGCAAGACAACGCTCTATCGCAAGCTCAAAGAGTACGGCCTGGGCGACGATTCCAGCCTTATGTAGCAAGCAGCCGACAAGCGCAGCGGAACTCCCAGCTTGTGTCCCTGCTTTTTCTCTCCCGTTTCCACTCCCTGCTTCGGAGGTTCCATTGTCCCCCTCGGTCCCGTCCACCTCGATCCTGCTCGTCGCTCCTGAATCCGCCGCTCTTCCTGTCGCCGACGCACTTCGCCACGACCTTCACGCCGAGGTCGAGATGACGCCCAGCCCCCGCTCCGCCCTCGCCTCCCTGCGCCGCAACGAGTTCTCCCTGATCCTCATCGACGAGAGCCTCGCCACCCCCGATACCGCCTCCGCGGACCTGATCTACCAGAACGCCGGAGGCGCCCTGGTCGTGGAGCTCAACTTCGCCATCTCCAGCGCAGCGCGCATCGTTCGCCAGACCCGCGCCGCCCTCGCCCGGCGCACCCAGGACCGCGCCCAGGCCCGCGCCGCCGCGGCCGCAGCGCTGCAAGGCGAACTGAACGCCACCCTCGCCGGAATCCTGCTCGAGTCGCAACTGGCCCTGCGCGAGGCCAGCCCTGCGCAGGCGCCGAAGCTGCGCCACCTCGTCCAACTCGCAGGCGACCTCCGCGACCGCCTGCGCGTCTAGCTCCGCTCCTTGGTGCCAGTTCCGCAAATAGCCCGGCGCGAACACCGCACAACCAAGGGTGCGATTCCTCATCCCCGCTATGTACAATCTCAGCTGGCCGATGCACTCCCCTGCACCCACCACCACAGCGCTTTCTTTGCGCATCATTCCGACAAGCAGTAGAGGAGAACCATGAAGATCACACCTGGAAAACTTGCTGGACTCAAAGCCGTCTCCAACTCCCGCAACGTCATCGCCGCCGCCGCCATGGACCAACGCGGCTCGCTGCAGAAGTCCCTCGCCAAGGAGCGCGGCGCTACCGCCGACGGCCACGACCTCGAGGTCTTCAAAACCCTCGTCACCGAGGTTCTCACCGGCTACGCCTCCGCCATCCTGCTGGACCCCGAGTACGGCCTTCCCGCCGCCCAGCACCGCAACGGCAAGGGCCTGCTTCTCGCCTACGAGAAGACCGGCTACGACTCCACCACCCCCGGACGCCTGCCCGATCTGCTCGACGTCTGGAGCGTCCGCCGCCTCGCCGAAGCCGGCGCCGACTGCATCAAGATCCTGCTCTACTACACCCCCTTCGACAAGCCCGGCATCAACGAGATCAAGCACGCCTGGATCGAGCGCATCGGCGACGAGTGCCGCGCCCACGACATTCCCTTCTTCCTCGAGTTCGTCGGCTACGACGAGAACCGCGCCGACGAAAAGGCCATCGAGTACGCCCGCAAGAAGCCCGCCATCGTCGCTGGCGCGATGAAGGAATTCTCCAAGCCCCGCTACGGCGTCGACGTCCTCAAGGTCGAGGTTCCCATCGTGATGGAGTTCGTCGCGGGCACCAAGGCCTTCAAGGGCGTGTCCGCCTACACCCGCGCCGAGGCCCTGGAACACTTCCGCGCGGCCGCCGCCGTCACCACGCTGCCCTTCATCTATCTCTCCGCCGGCGTCTCGAACCCCGTCTTCATCGAGACCCTGGAGCTCGCCGCCGAGTCCGGCGTCGCCTTCAACGGCGTCCTCTGCGGCCGCGCCACCTGGAAGGACGGCATCTCCATCTACGCCAAAAACGGCCCCGACGCCTTCCGCAAGTGGCTCGAAACCACCGGCGTAGAGAACATCCAGAACGTCAACAAGGCCCTCGAAGCCGCAACCCCCTGGACCGCCAAGGTCGAAGCCCTCTAGCCGCAGCACGTGCTCTTGCCTTTCTTTCTGTCACTCCCGGAGGGAATTCACTTCCCTCCGGCTACGGCCACAAGCCACAGCGCCCCCGCGCCGTTGCCAATTCCGCGCATCCCTCTTACTCTTACCTCACCCATGCGAGTCCTCTGCCGAGCCCTCTCCGCCGCCCTGTTCTTCTGCGTCCTTTCACAAGCCGCTCTCGCCCAGACCTACACGCCCAAACAAATCCTCATCAAGGGCGCCGACGGCATGGACACCCAGCAACTCATCGACATCACAGCCCTTAAGCCCGGCCCGATGACCAGGCAAGAGATTAAGGCGGCCATGCAGCGCCTCGCCGACACGGGCTTCTTTACCGATCTCAACTACACGGTAAGCTCCGACGCACTCATCCTCACGCTCACACCCTCCTCCTCGGCGCAGTTCGTTCCCGTCCGCTACACCAACTTCGTTTGGTGGACTCCGTCCGAGCTGACGACTCTCATCCAGGCCCGCGTGCCGCTCTATCAGGGCAAGCTCTCCCTCAAGGGCAGCATGCTCGACCAGGTAGAAGCCGCCCTCGTCGCAATTCTTAAACAGAAGGGCATCGATGCCGAGGTCACTCCCATCGAAGCACTCGGCGGCGGTAGCGTGGCACTCGCCATATCACGGCCTTCCATCCTGCTCGGCAACATTGACGTACAAGGCTCCCTGCCCACCGTCGCCTCCAAGCTCACAGAGATGAAGGCAGGTTTTGCCGCTCAGGAATTCGATCAGCAGGTACTCGCCAAATCCATTCCGCTCAACACCACCGACCTCTACGACGATGCCGGATTTCTCGACGCCACCGCCGATCCCGTCACCTTCGCACCTCCCCGCAAAGACAAGGACACATACCTCGTCGATGCGTCCACCACAGTCCACCCCGGCGAACTCTACCGCATACGTCAGTTGAGCTTCAACGGGCCGCCGCCGCTATCTCACTCCGATATGGAGAGGGCAGCAGCAGTCAAAATCGGCGATCCCGCCGGCGCCTTCACGCTCCAACACGCAACCGACTCGCTCGCCCACGCCTACAGCCAGCGTGGTTTCCTTGACGCCAAAGCAACGCACGTCTTCCCCAAAGACGTCTCCACCCACACCGTTGATCTCACCTTCACCGTCACACCCGGCGAAATCTACCACCTGGCCGCCGTCGACGCCTCAGCCTACCCTCCAGAGGCGCAGGCCGCCATCGCTCGAGACAGCAAGCTTCGCCCCGGCGTCGTCGCCGATCAGGACGCCATCCGGGAAATCCAGCAGGTCCTCGCGCAGCAACATCTCTCGCCCGGCGGAAGACTCAGCATAAAAGAAGACCACGAGCATCACCTCGCAACCATCATCGTGACTCCATCTTCATCGAAGCACTAACGCGCCAGCAACTCATACTTCCGGACCCCCTTACCCCTACAGCGACCTGGCCGTGGGAATCTTCCGTCGCAAGAACATTGGTCAGCCTGCATTCAAGGAGTACACCGCCAGCTTCCAGTCCCCCGCCGACCCGCAAACTCACCTCGTAGATCTCACCATCAACTTCGTCCCTGCCTCTCTCGCTAACCTAGAACCCCGACGGCCTCTCCCCCGCAACACCAAACGCGCTCTCCATCGCGATGCCCGCCTGCGCGATCGTTCCCTCCTCGAACAGCCTTCCCACCAGCGACACGCCATGCGGAACCCGCCTTGGCGTCGCGAACTTCGCCACCGGATGTTTCGGGTCCGGAGCCCAATCGCTGCGCGCCTCCGACACCTCCACAAACCCGGCCCGCAAAGTTAAGGAAGGATGCCCCGTAAAGTTCGTAATCACCTGGAACTCATCGCGCAGGCTCGGCACCAGCAGCAAGTCCACCTCGTTCATCACGCGCGCCATCTCCACCGCGACCATGCGCCGTAGCCGGTCCGCCTGCACAAAGTCCACCGCCGACAGAAACCGCGACTGCCGAAACGTATTCGGCCACGCATCGGGCACCTGCATCTTCAGCTCATCGACCTTGTGGCTCAGCGTCAGCTCTTCAAACGCCGCAGCCGATTCCGCAAACAAAATAATGTTCAGCGAGTCGTACGGCCAATCCGGCAGCGTCACCTCCACCGGCACCATCCCCAGCTTCTTCACTGTCTCCAGCGCAGCCCGATCCACATCCGTCGCCGGAGCCGTCTTCATCCACGCCGGGAAGTACCCCACCCGCAGCCCCGCCACGCTCCTGCGCACATCAAAGTTCAGCCCCGCGGCAATGCACGCAACATCCTGCCCATCCGGTCCCTGGATCACCTCCAGCACCAGCATCGTGTCCTCGACCCCGCGCGCCATCGCGCCCAGCTTGTCGCACGTCCAGCTCAGCGTCATCGCGCCCGTCCGAGGCACGCGCCCATAGGTCGGCCTCAACCCGGTCACGCCGCACCGCATACTCGGGCTCACAATCGACCCCTGCGTCTCGCTCCCAATCGCAAAACCCACCAGCCCCGCCGCCACCGCCGCTCCCGGCCCCGCGCTCGACCCCGACGCGCCCTCATCCAGATTCCAAGGATTCTTTGTCTGACCGCCGAACCACACATCGTTCAGCGCCAGCGCGCCCAGGCTCAGCTTCGCCACCAGCACCGCCCCCCCATCATTCAGCCGCTTCGTAACGGTCGCATCCTCCACCGGCACGCGATGCTCATACATCTCCGCGCCCCACGTCGTCCGAATCCCCGCCGTATCCAGCAGGTCCTTCGCACCCCACGGAATCCCCTGCAGCGGCCCGCGGAACTTCCCCGCCGCAATCTCCCTGTCCGCCGCCCGCGCCTGCTCCAGCGCATGGTCCGCAGTCAGCGTAATCACGCAGTTCAGCTCCTTGTTGTACCGCTCCAGCCGCGCCAGATAGATCTTCGTCAGCCGTTCCGACGTAATCTGCTTGCGCTGTATCCACCGCGAGAGCTGCGTTACCGGCGCAAACGCAATCGCCTCCTCGCTCTCCGGCAGCGGCACGTCCTTCCCCGCGCTCCACACAAACAAATTCTCAACCACCGCCATCGGCACACCCGGCTTCAGCACCGCCGCCTCTGGAAACCACACCGTCGCCGGCGCCACTCCCTCCGGAATCGCCAGCTTCCGCGGCCCCACCCTCCGCTCATAGACCGCGGCCATCGACTCCCGCCAGTTCCCCGCAGCCTCCGCCATATCCCTTGGCGACATCTCCACCTGCACCAGCTTCTCGGCCTGGGCAAACGTCTCCGCGCTCACCTCCGGCCCCGTCGCCGACGCCGTCCCAAACGCTCCCGGAGCCCCCGGCGTCTGCGGCGTTTGGGAACCAGTCGTCTGCGCCGCCTGCTTACCCTCTGCCGTCTGCGCAGCCATCGCCGCCGCCACCAATCCCATCGAACCCTTGGCCAAAAACTCCCTGCGTGAACGCGCCATTCTTCTCCTCCAGCAAACCACCCGCAAAAAATCCGGTGCAGCCAGATATACCACCCGCGACCACTCCTTTTCACCGCAGCAAGACAGCGTTGGCGGCGAGGCCATCCAGATGCCAGGCACACGCGGATAAGACTCCTGAGCCAATGCTCATCCTAAAAAACTCATGGTTCGACAAATAATTATCGATAAGCAATAGAATTATATTGACAAGCAATCTTTTCCGATTATTATCAAGGTTATTGAACGAGCAGCTTCCAGAAGGAGTTCTCATGCGACCCGAAATTCAGGCAAAGCTTAGAAAGATCAAGAGAGTCAGCTTCATCCTCCGCGTCATCTGCAAGGTGCTGTTGGCACTGATTACGCTCGTAGGCCTTGGCGCTGTTGTCTGTGTGCTCTTTGGGGTAGGCGGCATCAACTATGGCAACACGATCTTCTGGACTGCCGGACTGACGCTCGGCCACCGCCTTCTGTTGGGCGCCGTGACCGCTCTAGCCTTCGCTGCCCTGTTCAAATGCTTCTACCACCTGCATCGGCTCTTCGGAGACTACTCCCAGGGAGACATCTTCACCCGCGCATCTGTCGGCCAGCTCCGTCAGTTCGGCATCGCCTGTCTGCTCTGGGGCGTTATGAACCTCGTCTGGGGCTTATCGCTCGCCCTCTCCGTGCATCCGGCGAAGACGTTCCAGGGCCACGCCGACTCCTTCGTCATCGGGGCCATCCTCATCGTCATCGCATGGTTCATGGACATGGCCGTGGACCTGCGCGAAGAGAACGAACTCACCATCTGAGCGAGCGAAGGAGCGAACGATGCCGATTATTGTCAATGTGGATGTAATGCTCGCCCGGCGAAAGATGCGGCTGAACACGCTCGCCGACCTGGTCGGGATCACCCCACAAAATCTATCCGTCCTCAAAGCCGGCCGGGCCCGAGCCATCCGCTTCAGCACATTAGAGCTGCTATGCGAAGTGCTCGATTGTCAGCCCGGCGACCTCCTGTCCTTTGAAAAGCCCTCGGACGCGTCTGCACCTACCGGAGAAGCCGGAAACCCTGTCAACTCCCCACGCCCTCCGATTTCCTCGTAAACCACTGAAACCAAGCGAGATAATTCTTCTCAAAACTTGGCATAATCACCCCATCCGACTCTCTACAATAGAAGTAGGGCTGGAATGAGCAAAGCATTCGCCACCAAGCGGAGCCGCTGCAATCCCCCCGAAACAGCACCTAACTTCAATGATTTGAATACTTTGCAAATAAAGTATCTGGATGGAATACTTTACAGGCAGCCATTTTGCTAAGTATTGCAACCAGAGACTTTACGAAATCAGGGGGGGAGGGGGGGGTACCCCCCCCTCACAAACAGAAAGGCCGGGATTGCTCCCGGCCTTTTGTTCTTGATGGAACGATGCGTTATGCGTTGGCTGCTTCGGCGTTAGCTGCCTCGGCTTCGGCCTTGGCGACTTCGTTCTCAGCGTCCTTGGCCGCCTTCAGAGCGGCAATATCGCGCTCCTTCTTGGCCTCGGCCGAGTTGCGGCCGAGTTCGTCGGCCATCTTCTCGGTCGTGAACGCCTCGATCACGTCGCCAACCTTGATCTCCTTGAAGCCAGCGAGATCGATGCCGCACTCGACGCCCTGACGGACTTCGCTGACATCCTCCTTGAAGCGCTTGAGCGAGGCGATCTTGCCCTTCCAGACCTCTTCGCCCTCACGCAGCACGCGCACCTGGTTGTCGCGCTTGATGAGGCCGTCCGAGACCTGGCAGCCGGCGATCTGGCCGACCTTGGTGATCTTGAAGACGTTGAGCACGGTTGCGCGGCCAGCGTAGTTCTCCTTGAACACCGGCTCGAGCAGCCCATACATCGCCTTGGTGATCTGGTCCTGCAGCTCATAGATGATCGAGTGCAGGCGAATCTCGACGTTCTCGCGCTCCGCAATCTCCGTAGCCTTGCGGTCCGGCCGAACGTTGAACCCGATAACCACCGCATTCGACGCCGAAGCCAGCAGAATATCCGACTCGGTGATCGATCCGACGCCCGAATGCAGCACCTTCACGCGTACCTTTTCGGTGGACATGCGCTGCATCGAGTCGGCCAGCACCTCGATCGAACCCTGCACATCGCCCTTGAGGATGAGGTTGAGGTCCTTGACGCCCGCCTGCTTGATCTGCTCGGCGAGTCCTTCGAGCGACACCCGCGAGCTCTTCGCCAGCTGTCCTTCGCGCTCCTTCATCTTGCGGTACTGCGCAATGCCCTTGGCCTTGTCGCGGTCCGCCATCACGAGGAATGTGTCTCCCGCATCCGGAATGCTCTCTAGTCCGAGGATCTCGACTGGAGTCGACGGACCGGCTTCCTTGATCTCCTGGCCACGATCGTTGAACATAGCGCGGACCTTGCCGAAGGTGTTGCCGACGATGTAGCTGTCGCCCGTGCGGAGCGTTCCGTTCTGCACCAGGACCGAAGCGACAGCGCCGCGGCCACGATCCAGCTTGGCTTCGATGACCGTGCCGACAGCGGGACGCTCCGGCGTAGCCTTCTGCTCGTTCACATCGGCGACCAGGCAGATCATCTCCTCGAGCTGGTCGAGGTTAATCCGCTTCTTGGCCGAGACCTCGACGAACTCCGTATCGCCGCCCATCGACGTAGCCTGCACGCCGCGGGCAGCCAACTGGTTCATCACGCGGCTCGGATCGGCCTCTGGCTTATCGATCTTGTTCACTGCAACGATGATCGGAACCTTCGCCGCACGAGCGTGGTCGATCGCTTCCAGTGTCTGCGGCATCACGCCATCATCGGCTGCGACGACGATCACGACGATGTCCGTGATCTTCGCTCCGCGGGCACGCATGCGCGTAAAGGCCTCGTGGCCCGGCGTATCGAGGAAGACGATCTCACGCCCAAACGCCGGAGAATCCGGCTTGGTGATCTTCACCTTGTATGCGCCGATGTGCTGGGTAATCCCGCCAGCCTCACCACCAGCCACATCCGTCGAGCGGATGGCATCGAGCAGCGAGGTCTTGCCGTGATCGACGTGGCCCATGATGGTGACCACCGGCGCGCGCACAACCTCAACCATGTTGGAGGTGTCTTCGAGGAAGCCTTCAATGGCCTCGTTCTCCAACTGCTCTTCGACCGTGATGACCGTTGCATCGGCGCCGAACTGCCGCGCAACGTCCTTGACCAGTTCGCCGTCGAGCGATTGGTTGACGGTGACCATCACGCCGCGCATCAGCAGCGTGGCAATCAGGTCCTTGCCGCGAACGTCCAGCTTCTCCGCGAGATCCTTCACCGAGATTCCCTCGGTGACGGTAATGGTCTTGGTGATTGGAACATCACCCTGTGGGATCTGTGGTCCGCCGAAGCGCGGAACGCTGTAGCCCTTGAGCGCGACTTCCTTGTTCTTCTCGTAGCGCGGTGCTCCGCGGCCACGCTGTCCGGCGCGAACCGGACGGTTTGGCCCAGGAGCCTCGCCGGGAGCGGGCATCAACCCGCCCGGAGCTGCTCCGGGGCGATTGCCAAAGCCCGGACGACTCGCGCCGAATCCCGGGCGCGGCGCGAAGCCGGGACCGCCAGGACCACCACCGGGACCGCCGGGGAAGGTGCGCGTCGGATGCATCGGCCGGCGAGCACCGGGAGCCATTCCGGGACGCGAGCCTGGAGCCCCGGGAGCTCCAGGAGCCCCCGAACCGCCCTGATAGCCAGGACGCGGACGCTGGAAGATGGGTGTGCGTGGACCTCCTGGAGGAGGAGGAGGCGCGAGATAGGTGGGCCGCGGGCCCGTCTGCGGCATGATGACGCGGCGCGGCGCGGGCACGGGTGCTGCCGGGGGCGCGGGTGCTGCTGCGACCGGCTCCGGAGCGGGTGCGACGGGCTCGGTTACGGGTGCAGGCGCTGCTGCCACCGGCGCTGGCGGCGGGACGTCGGAAGGCTTCACTACGACCGGTTCCGGAGGTGGCACGGACGCCACTGCTGGAGGTGCTGGCACTGCCGGCGGGCGAGCCACGGCTGGTCCCGCAACATGACGGTTGGCGATGGCGGGCGGCACAATGTACGTTGGCGCTGCAGGCCGTGGAATGGGAACAATGCGCCGCGGGGCCGGTGCCGCAGGTGGCGTAGCAACTGCGAGCGGCGGAACCGGAGCAAGCGTCGCCGCCGGGGCCGTTATGGGCCCTGAAGCGACCGGGGGGCGATTTGCAGGCGGCGCCACCGTTACAGCAGGGCGCGGGGGCGGCGCAGCTTTAGCCGCATTCTCGGCCTGCTTGCGCTCGAGGATCGCCTTGAGCGCATCGCCGGGCTTGGAGACGTGCGACAGATCGAACCTAGGCTTGATCTCCGCGGGGGCGACCCGGGACGAAGCACTGCGCACTCCGCGGTTGAAGTAGCCGCGCACCTTCTCGGCTTCATCCTCTTCGATGGAGCTCGAGTGCGTCTTCTTCTCGGTGACGCCAACCGCCGTCAGAGCGTCCAGAATGGATCTGCTCTTGACTTCTAACTCACGTGCAAGATCGTTGATGCGAACTTTGCTCATCCGTCCCTTTTCAGTTCCACTACGCACTTAGCTGTTCATATCAGCCTCAATCGAAGTAGGGGTTAGTCCAAGGTTATTATCCCTTGAAACTGTTAACTTTTCAGCCATTTGACTGATATTTCTAAAAACCTTGCAGGCCGGACTGTGGGTATCAACCACGATCATGCCCGCTGTTATCAATGCCATCATCGGAGACTTCCTGGGCCTGTTCGACCAGTTCGTCCACGGTGTCGTTCTCGAGTTCAATGTCCGCTTCGCGAGCGTCGTTAGCGTCGTTAGCGTCGCTCGATGAGAGCTCGTCCTCGACGGCAGCGATGTCCTCGGTTGAAAATTCGCTGATCTCTTCGGCAGAGCCGGCGTCCGCGGCCTGCCCTGCAAGTATCTCTTCCGGTGAATTCGTCATGGAATGTACCTCGTCTCCTGCCTCATCGGATGCGGCGGCGGCGGCGATGGCTTCTTCACCCTCAATAAGAGTGGGTTCAGAGGGTGCGGGGACGGGACGTTCTTCGCCCTCTTCATACTGTCCAAAGTAGTGACGAACGGCGACGGCGATCTTTTCGACGGTCTTTTCGCCTATGCCGGGGATCTCGCTGAGCTCTTCGGCGGTCATGTCGGAGAGCGCTTCAACAGTAGTAATGCCGGCGGCGATCAGCTTCTCCATAACGGCGTCGCCGAGCTCGACGACCTGCTCGATGGGAGTGGAGGGTCCGCCGCCCATGGCCTGCATCTGCTGCTCTACCTCCTGGCGCTTCTCCTCTTCGCTCTTGATGTCGATCTTCCATTGCAGGAGCTTGGCGGCAAGGCGGACGTTCTGGCCCTTCTTGCCGATGGCAAGCGAGAGTTGGGTGTCGTCAACGATGACTTCGATCTGCTTTTCGGCGAGGTCCGTGATGGAGACGCGAGAGACTTTGGCGGGCTGCAGTGCCTTCTCGGCGAAGGTGGTGATCTCGTCCGAGTACTCGATGATGTCGATCTTTTCGCCGCGCAGTTCGCGGATGATCGACTGCACACGCATGCCCTTCATGCCGACGCAGGCACCGACGGGATCGACGTCCTTGTCCCGGCTCATGACAGCGATCTTGCTGCGCTCACCGGCCTCGCGGGCGATAGCGCGGATCGTGACAGTGCCGTCGTAGATCTCGGGGACTTCAGACTGGAAGAGCGACTGGACGAGCGCCGGAGCGGCACGCGAGACGATCACCTGTGGGCCCTTTGCGGCGCGATCAACGCGCAGAAGGACGACGCGCACACGCTCGCCGACGGCGAACTGTTCGAGGCGCGACTGCTCGCGCTTGGGCATCCGGGCCTCGGTCTTGCCGAGGTCGAAGATGACGTCCATGGGCTCGAGGCGCTTGACGGTGGCGGTAAGGATCTCGCCAGCGCGGTGCGCATACTCGTTGAAGACGGTGTCGCGCTCGGCCTCGCGGACCTTCTGAAAGATGACCTGCTTGGCCATCTGTGCGGCGATGCGGCCGAGCGGCGTGGTGTCCTTGTAGAAGCGGAGCTCGCCGCCGACCTCAACCTCGGGCGCGAGCTCGCGAGCCTGCTCGAGGGTGAGCTGGTTGTCGGGGTCTTCAATGAGTTCGGGCGTTTCAACAACGGTCTTGTAGACGTAGGCGCGGATCTCGCCGGTCTCGCGGTTCATCTCGCCGCGCATGTTTTCGACGGTCTTGTAGAACTTGCGGGTCGCGAGGGCGATCGCATCCTCGACCGCGCTAACCACGATCTCAGGGTCGATGCCCTTTTCGCGGCCCAGAATCTCAATCGACTGATACAGAGCACTTGCCATGTCGTGTCTCACTTCTTTCGCTCGGCGATGTGGGTCGCCGATAGTTCAAAATTCTGTTGCTTCTAAATCTCTGCTACCAGGTTCGCCTTCTCGACATTTGCGAGCGATATCTCGACGGTTTGTGCGGACACCGTCTTTTTCTTTGCCTTGCCCTTCTGCTTTACGGCAGAGAGGTCGAGGGTGATCGTCTTTCCGTCGAAGGCGATCAACCTACCGGTGAAGTGTCGGTTACTGTCGATCGCGGTAAATGTCTGGACCTTTGCCAGGCTGCCGTGAAAGCGTTCAAAGTCGGCCGGCTTCAGCAGCTTGCGTTCGAGGCCGGGAGAGCTGACCTCAAGCGTATATTCGGCTCCGGGGATGAGGTCCTCGATGTCGAGCACGGTTCCGAAGTCGCGAGCAAAGTTGGCGCAGTCCTCGTGGGTGACGCCGGACAGTGTCTCGACGGGAACACCCTTTGGCAGGCCTGCTGCTTCATTGGATGCGGCGTCGGCCGCAAACTGGGCGCGGGCTTCTGCATCCTTCTCGAGAAAGACTCGAAGAATGCGGTGCTTGGCGCCGCCGGTGAACTCGAGGTCCACCACGTCGAGATGGTGCGAGGCCGCGATGCGGTCGGCTGTGGCGCGAATTGTCTCAATCTGCAAGGCCATAGAACGTCTTGTCGTGCTTGAATTTAGCGGAAGCTGTCACCGTCCGCCAAACTGGATTTAGAGCAAACAAAAAGTGGGCTCTCGCCCACTCCTCTCTTCCGCCACCTACCGGTTCGCTCACGGCAACTATCTGCGGCAGAACAAATTCGTCTGCTATCCAGCAGTTTATGACATCCTGGCCGAAAACTCAACTATGGGGGCAAGTGACGTGGGCGGGGGCGCTCCCGGACCTCTGGGCCGCACGGCGGCTCCAGAGCTGCTGCACAAAAAATGCGCTCACCTGAGGTCAGGGGGGCGTGCCCGGTCTGATAAAGGTGTCAAGTCAGCGATTCATCTCTATATGCTGAGAAGCCTTCACCGGTGCAACAATAGGGAAGTATGATTCAAACTCAAATTCCCGAAGCGCTCACGTTCGACGACGTGCTGCTGGTCCCCGCATATTCTGACGTCGTTCCCTCCCAGGTGAGCACGCAGACGCGGCTAACGAAGAATATTACGCTGGCGACACCGCTGATGTCGGCTGCCATGGACACGGTAACGGAAGCGCGGCTGGCGATTGCAATGGCGCAGCAGGGCGGGCTCGGCGTGGTGCATCGCAACCTGACGATTGAACAGCAGGCGGGCGAGATCGACAAGGTGAAGCGCTCGGAGAGCGGGATGATTGTAGATCCCGTGACCATCGAGCCGGAGCGGCCGATCTCGGATGCTCTGGAGGTGATGCGGCGGTTCAAGATCTCGGGCGTTCCGGTGACCAAGAAGGGCAAGCTGGTCGGCATTCTGACGAATCGCGATCTGCGGTTCGTCTCGCGCACGGATATTCCGATCGGCGATGTGATGACCAAGACCAACCTCATCACCGTGCCGGTGGGAACGACGCTCGACCAGGCCGAGCAAATCCTGCATCAGCATCGCGTGGAAAAGCTGCTGGTGGTGAATGACGCGTATGAGCTGAAGGGGCTGATTACCGTCAAGGACATCCAGAAGAAGTTGAAGTACCCGAATGCGAGCAAGGATGAGCAGGGGCGGCTGCGCGTGGCGGGCGCGATCGGAGCGACGGGCGATTACCTGGAGCGCGCGGCGGAGCTGGTGAAGTATCGCGTGGATGCGCTGGCGATCGACTCGGCGCATGGGCACTCGTCGCGAGTGCTGGAGGCGATTGCAGAGGTGAAGAAGGCGTTTCCGGATGTCGATCTCTTTGCCGGCAACATCGCGACGTATGAGGGCACGCTCGCGCTGATCGATGCAGGAGCCGATGCGGTGAAGGTGGGTATAGGGCCGGGGTCGATCTGTACGACGCGCATGGTTACCGGCGCGGGCATGCCGCAGATCACGGCAATCTCCGAGTCGTATCGCGCGGCGAAGGAGCGCGGCGTTGCGGTCATCGCCGATGGTGGCGTCAAGTATTCGGGTGACATCACGAAGGCGATCGCGGCGGGCGCGAGCGTGTGCATGCTGGGCTCGCTGTTTGCCGGCGTGGATGAGAGCCCGGGCGAGACGATTCTCTACCAGGGGCGCAGCTTCAAGGCGTATCGCGGAATGGGTAGCTTGAGTGCGATGGCGCAGGGTAGTGGTGAGCGGTATTTCCAGAGCAAGAGCGACATTGATGAATTCGCGAGCAGTGAGCGGCCGTCGATCACGGCTCGCGAGGGCAGCGGCAACCGGCTGGCGAAGTTCGTGCCCGAGGGCATCGAGGGACGTGTGCCGCATCGTGGACCGCTCGAGGCCATGATCTATCAGCTGATCGGCGGCCTGCGCTCGGGGATGGGATATCTTGGCTGCGGGACGATCGAGGAACTGCAGGAGAAGGCGCGGTTTATTCGCATCTCGGGTGCTGGTTTGCGCGAGAGCCACGTGCATGATGTGGTGATTACGCGCGAGGCGCCGAACTATCACGTGGAGGAGTAGGGGCTGTGCGGGGGGGTACCCCCCCTCCCCCCCTGGTTTTGTAAAGTCTCTGGAATCAATAGTTGCAAATTCAAGTGTCTGCAAAGTATTCCATTCAGAGACTTTACGGGCAAAGTATTCAAACCATTGAAGTTAAGTGCTGTTTCGGGGGGATTTCTCCGGGTGCGGCCTGGTGGCGCATGCTTCGCGCATTCCAGCCCTATTTCTATCTTAGAGGGTTGGGATGGGTAACTATGCCAACTCTTGGGGAGAGATATCGCACGTGTTGATGGGGGTTTTGGTGATTTCGAGGGGTGTTGGGGGCTTGACACGCGAGTTTTGGGCTGTTTTTGAAGAAACTATTTTGTCCTGCGCGGACGGCGAGAATTGGGATTGAGGCGGGGCCGAAAGTAACAGTAAGCCTGATACCGTCGTGAATTACTTTT
>Ga0224555_1001987_pt1 | contig 25527 bp, 11 predicted proteins | sample 714S23034metaG_FD_180687 | JGI IMG/M metagenome (GOLD analysis project Ga0224555, IMG submission 180687) | Peat soil microbial communities from Stordalen Mire, Sweden - 717 S2 30-34 | ecosystem: Environmental > Terrestrial > Soil > Wetlands > Peat | place: Sweden: Norrbotten County, Stordalen...
TGCCGTTCGAGAGAACCACCGAGCCGGTCGGCGTACCACTCGATCCGGAGACCGCAATGGCGACTGAGAGCGATTGCGCGGTCGTAATGCTGCTGGATGCCGGTGTGACGGTCACCGTGGGCGTCGTCGTGGGCGCCGTAACGGTAACAGAGGCGGTTCCGGAGGCGCTGATGTACGTTGATGAGCTGGCGGAGTCCGGTGTGTATTTGGCGGTCAGCGTGTCGGAGCCTGCCGCCAGCGATCCTGCCGGAACCGTAATGGTCGCCGAACCGGAGCTGAGTGTGGTTGAGGCTGAAGCGTAACTGCCGCTCGAAAGAACTACGGATCCGGTTGGCGTGCCACTGGAGCCGGAGACTGCAATGGTGACACTGAGGCTTTGCGCAGTGGTAATGCTGCCGGATGTAGGTGTGACGGTGACTGTGGGCGTGACTGCAGGCGCCGTGACGGTCACCGAGGCGGTTCCGGAGGCGCTGTTATACGCCGCGGAGCTGGCGCTGTCCGGCGTGTACTTGGCGGTCAGCGTGTCGGAGCCGGCGGCGAGCGATCCTGCCGGAACCGTAATGGTCGCTGAGCCGGAGCTCAGCGTAGTGGTGGATGAGGTAAAGCTTCCGCTGGAGAGAACCATTGAACCGGTCGGTGTGCCATCCGATCCCGAGACCGCAACGGTGACGGAGAGCGCCTGCGCGGTAGTAATGCTGCCGGATGCCGGCGTGACTGACACGGTGGGCGTAGTGGGATTCGGGCTGGTCCCCCCACCTCCCTGGCTTCCAGAGCCGCATGCGCCGACTGAAAGAGCAAATGCGGAAAAGAGAAGAACGAGGAATGGCTTTGCTGATCGATTCATAGAAGGGTCCTCTTTGACCTGTTGAAGAATCCAGCCAGGCAGGTTGCGGGCGGTGCTCGCAGTCAGTTGTCCTGACGCTAGATCCTTTTCCCGCCGCGACGGCGTTTCCTCTACTTGTTGGCCCGACCGCGCGCCAGCTTGACGAGCACAATGTCGTTGCTGTTCATCGGCACAGAAAACTCGACGGTGCCCGTGGGCCCACTTCGCATCACCTTGTCTGTCTCCGGCAGATCCCGCGTCAACTCCTTCAGATGCGCAATCTGCGCTGGGGTCAATTCCTTGGGAGAGCCCATCTCGATGTATGCAGAATAAGCATCGTTGGCGTGATACCCAACGCGACGTACTTCCAGGCGGTAGGCAGTATTCGGCACAAGATGCGTTAACTGTAGATGTACGGGCGCCGCCGGATGCGCGGGAATCACCTTTGTATAAAAGGGCCGATTGCTGACCTTCTGATCCGGCTGCTCGAAGTCCCAAATGACAGCCGTGACGTTTCCCTCCTTCGCAGAGAGCATTGCCTGAGGATCGCTCGTGGCCAAGCTCTCTCCCTGGAGTGCGTGAAGGTACTTGTAAGCGAAGAACGCCGGCTTGCGAATTCCCTGCGGGTTCAGGAGCCCGAATCCTCCTTGAAATGGCGCCGTCGGAGGTCCGGGTTCCTCGAACAGATCGGTGTAGGTCCAGTAGCTCATGCCCTGCACCAACCCCTGGCTGGCTTTGAGCTTGGTCAGGATGTAGGGTGCGCTGATGTAGGAATCGTGAACCGCGTCGCGCGGCGTATAGCTTGTGCTCCACTCGGAAAAGTACAGCGGAAGCCCCGGAAATGGTGAGGCCGAAATCTGCTCGCGAACACGCCGCACGTCACCGACGATCGCGTTTGGTGACGGATCGAGCTTTGTATCGGATTTCCCCTCTTCATCGAGAAAGCCTCCTTGAACGCCATACGTATGCGTGGTTACGAAGTCGACGGCGGCACCGCTTTGCTTGACGTGCGCCAGGAATTCGGGGATCCAGGCCGCTCCGGCGGTCGAGGGCCCTCCCACTCGCAAAGCGGGATCGACGGACTTGATCGTCTTCGAGGTCAGATCGTAGAGTTCGAAGTATGCCTTCTGATCTCCACCTTCCCAGAATCCGGAGAGGTTGGGTTCGTTCCAGACTTCGAAAAACCAGGTATGCACTTCGTCTCTTCCGTACCGAGCTTCGATGTGTCGGATGAAAGCATCGATGAGGTCGCGCCAACCTTCCGGTCGGGGATGAGATGTGTTGCCCTTCCAATAAAAGATGCTGTTCTCAGAGGTGGCAAGCGCCTTCGGAGTGAACCCTAGTTCGACGAACGGCCGGATGTGCCGGGCCAGCAAGTCGTCATATAGTTGGTCAATCTTCGACCAGTTGTAGACGGTCTTCCCATCTTCGATGCGCACTGTACCTAACACGTCGTGAAAGATAGCGTGGAATCTTACATAGCGAAAACCAAGCTCGTCGGCGGTCGTCTTGAGTTGGGCCTGGCTGTCATCACGAATCAGTGTGCCTGGATAATCGGACCCAACCGACAGATCGAAGAAGCGATCCACCGGCCCAGTCGGTTGGTCGAGATTCACGACAATGGTTCGGGATGGAGCCTGTTGCGATTGAGCAGCAGGAGACAAGACGGATGAAGCCACCAAGAAACCGGTGGCAAGGATTGAAAATCGCCTCAGAAGTGAACTAAACACGGATCCGCACTTTCTTCAAATAAATGGCTGGCGAGATTGAATACTCGTCTTGTATCAGCATTCGCAACTGCACCCCAATCGGCGCCCCTCAGGGCGAGAATCAAGACCTGCGTGGCTAGTTCGCATTGGTTTCCCAGATAATTACCCTTCCGCCAGCCGTCCCCGGCGATTTTGGCGCATCCCGGAAATCTCAGCCGATTCCGTGACACGCAGCCATTCTTAATTGGGTCGGCGGGCGTTGTGCTGTTCTCTGGTCGGCATTGTGCATGATGCCATGCTGCAATCATGAACCACTTGCCCGCGAGCGCTTCCCATCTGAGCTTTTTGTCGCGCACCCCCAAATCGACCTTCTGCACGCTCTTGGGGTCGCGTTGCAAGGACCCTTGAGGCGAGAAAGGCGGTAACTGCCTGGGAGTGGCCGGCTACAAGGACACTGAGAAGCGCCTATCTGCGTAAAACAGCGGATTGATTTACTGGCTGTCAGCGTAGGCGATCCCTCGTCCCCCGGTTCCGATGTAGAATCTGCCGAAAGTCCGTGCGTCGCCGACAATCTGATTTACAGTACCCAATAAGTGAGCCGGATTGCTGACATTGACCCATGTGAGACCATTATCTATGGAGCGATAGAAGCCATACCCTGAAGCGCCAATTGCAGCGGTATAGACAGCCGGCATGGAGTAGGCAGGGGTGGCGCTACTGGTCGCCGGGGCGCCAACACCGACAGCATACGCCTGGGTGAACGACCCGGCTTTCGTAAGCGTCGTCCCGGCGTTCGTTGAATAATACACGCCGTTAGCGGAAGCAAGGCTTGACCCATTGATAGCGAGCCAGATGTTGCCGGCTCCTCCAAACGAAGCGGTCAGTTGCCCCGGCGAGTTAGCGGGCAAGGTCGACTGTGTGTTGAAGGTCAGGCTGCATTTGAAAGCATTGGCACTTGTCACCGGGCTCACCGTCGCGACCCCCATCAACAGCTTGCCTGACGTGGAGTCGTACATATAGTACTGCCCGGGCGTGACGCGATCGGAGACAACCTGGGCACCGATGATTCCGTTGACAGCCGGTGTCCATGTGTTGCCGCCGTCTCCTGAGCAGGCCGGCGGAAAATCAACGGTCGCCCAGACGATCGACGAAGCGTCGGCCGCGATGGCCACTGTGCCGCCGCCTAAGCTGAACTTGGTCGTGGGGGTGACGCTTTGCAGATTAGCCGCGTCAGAGAGGGCGGGATATCCTACCCACGCATCTTGGGCACCCTGGGTAGCGGTGGTGGCCAGAAGCAGCGGGACTTGTACCTGGGTACATGTGCTTCCGCTAGGAGTGGGGGGGCAGAGCACAGGCGCCCCGCCGCCGGTTGGAGTGTAATACGACGGAGCGGTGGTGGAATAGCCAGTGGTACCATTAACTCCCGTACCCACTCGGACCACCGTCAGCGACGCGTTCTGCGCAAAGTCCACGCTCGTGCCGTTCGTGAAGACTGGAGCGGAATCCGCGCCCTCCACAGGGGACAGGTCGAGCGAAATATGAACGAAGGTACCCACATCGGTACCCACATCACCGTCAGCGCTAAGAAGCGGCGCCCCAGTCGGCGGACTGGAGATTGCGTTAACAACGGCCTCTTCAATACCGCTGCCGCCGTCCACCTGCTGGACCCCCGATGGCGCCGAGCCGTAGGCTCCTACGCTAAAGATGGGCTGCTGATTGATGTCGATGGCCAGAAGATCCTGCGTGTCCCAAAGCGTATCGCTAGTACCGAAGACCGCGTGGTTGGAATTGAAGGGATCGATCGCCAGAGCGGAGGGCCAGGTCTCTATTGCTACCTGCTTTGCCACGGCTCCGGGGCTGAGCCACGGCGCAAACGCCACGTCATTGACGGATTGGCCCTTTTGATCGGCGATCTTCCATGTCTGGCCATAGTTCAGGCTGCGATAGATGGCGTCGCCGTTGGTGGTGTCGTCGATGGTGGAAACCATGATGATCCCAGGAAGTTCGGCGTCCAGCGTAATGCCGCTATATCCGCCGACGTCGGTGCTGCTGCGAACGGAGCTGGGGCTGATGTTCGTCCACGTTCCCGGCCCGTTCGGTGTACCGACAGTGGGGGTATATTCGTAGACGGCCCCGGCGCCTGCATTGCCGAGGAGACCTGAATTGTTTGTGAGTGGCCCCTCGTCGCTGAAATAGGTGATATAGAGCGAACCCTGGCTATTGCTGACGCCGTCCGGCCCAAAGACTGCATGGATGGGTGTGAGGTTATAGTTCGCTGGAGTTGATCCGCCACTAGAAATCGGTGGAGGCTCGTTTGGGATCGCTTGCCAGGTTGCGCCGGAGTCTACGCTGCGGTAGATGCTCGAATAAACGGGCGTTCCATTGTTGCTTCCGTTGGCGTTGTAGTAGTTATAATCCGACACTCCCGCGTAGAGAACCGGTGTCGCCGTTCCCGATACTCCACTGCTCGGATTGAAGATAATGAACACCACGCCGGCCCCTGCCGTCTTGCCGGTCACGGGGAAGGTTGTGACCTGGTTCCAGGTCATGCCGCGATCCAGGCTCTTCCATAGACCCGCTGTGCGGGACCCATAATAGATGGTAGTTCCAAGATTTGGATCTACGGCAAAGCGTTCGCCTGCATCTCGCCCGTTGTCGTTGCCATTGATGGGAAACGGTGCGTTCACCTGGGTAAACGTGGCACCCTGGTCGTCGGAGAGGTAAAAGTGGTTCTGCTGGGTGGGGTCATTGTTGTAGTTCAGCCCGGTGCTTAGATAAAGCCGCTGCGGGTCACTTGGATCCAGGCCAAGCGACTCCACTCCCATGTCGCCTGCATTCGCGCGTCCCAGGAAGTCCAGCAGGGGCACCCAGTAGCCGCATTCCAAGAACTCGGCATTGTTGCCCTTGGCCGCAGTTTGCGTCCCGTCCGCCTTTACATATCCCGGGCAAGTGGCCGTTGCTCCCGTGGTTGTCGTGGTGCCTTCCTTCACCCATCGGTACGCTCCGCCCACATCGGTCCGGACATAGCGCAAATATTGCTGCATAGGATGAAAGAAGACACCATCTATATACCCCCCGCCGACGATTTGCACCGACTCTGGAACGAGCGCGGCCAGACCGGCTGAGGAAGTGGGACCGAGTACATTGATCTGCACCGAATCTTTGGTGACTGCATAATGCGTCGTGTCGTTCGGCGTAAACGTAACTGACAGCGTCTGCGTGCCGGGACTGAGCAATGTGCCCTCAGCGGGGCTGTAGACGAAGGTGCCGGGAGTGTCCGCCGTTGCGTTCAGTTCTGCCGGACCCAGCGGGGTGGTGCTGAGGATGGTGCCAAAGACCGTCGGTGCAGGCGCTGCGGGAATCACCGGGTCGGGATTCGTCGGATCGGGGGCGGGTGGGACAAAGGACTGCGCCGGCCCGTTGGTATTCCACAATATCTGGGCGGGCTGCGGCGTAATGCCCACTTTGTTGTCGTACTGTGCAGCGCAGCCGGCAAGACCGAGTGAAACGAACGATGCAAGAACCCAGACCATTGATGAGAGGCGGCGGGGGGAAGCTGTCATGAGCATAATTAAATCACCTTGTGGAACTTCAATTGCAATAGAGCTTTGTCGTCTATTTCGTCGCTGCTCCCTACAGCCGCAGCAACTTTTGTGTTGATAGGCACTGGACTAGAAGGAGTACTTGAAGCCCACTTCAACAATACGCAAGCTGGACTTGTATGGCGTCGAGCCAAAGTTGTTGCTGGTTTGCACCAGGCTAGCGCGCGCGGCCGCATCGGACGTCGGATAAATAATCGAGCCGCTCGGTGTTTTCTGCAGATTTTGTCCGAAGCCCAGGCCGAGCCCCGCAGCTGGACCACCATAGAGTTGCCAGTTGGGATGGTTCAGGAAATTGAACGCGGCCAGCCTGAACTGCATGCTCTGCTTTTCTTTGATATGGACATTCTTGATCAGGGTAAGGTCGGAATTGAAGTACATCGGGCCATGAATGTCCGGCAGCTTGAAGGAACCATTTGTACCCGGAGCCGGCAGAGTGAAGCAACCCGCATTGATGAAGGTCTTCGCGCCGTTCTCGATACCGGGGAGATTGAACTTGGGATCGCAGGTAATCAGAGGTTGAACCGCCACGCTGGGCGTTCCCAACTGGGTGATTGAGTCAAAGTTGACGCCGATGGGGACGGTGGTTCCAGCCGGCTCGTATTCATATCCGCCACCGAGGCCAAAGTTCGAGTTGAATGCCGCAACATCTGGACCGCTCTGAATCGCGGTGATGCCAGAGATCTCCCACTGATTCAAGACGCCGCCCACAATCCTGTTGCCGTGATACTTCGTTCCTTCCTGGTAGGAGAAGGTAATATTGACGGCCTGTTTGCGGTTGTAGGGAAGCATCCCGTAATCGTTGCCCATATTCAATGAATCGCCTACAGCACCGTTGCCCCCCGTGCCGCGGACGCCGAGCGCCTTGCTCCATGTGTAGTTCAAGTTATAGGTCAACGCTCCAGTCTGCTTGTTGAGACTTAATTGCATCGCGTTGTAGTTCGAATAGGAGATGTGATTTTCGACAATAATGTCCGTGTAGTTGGGATAAGGCCTCCAGTCCTCCTGATTGTAGTAACCCACGTCAAGGAAGTTGACGGGAGCGATGACACCATAATTCAGGGAGGAGGTATTGGGATCTGGCTTGTACATTCCGCCCAGCGGAATCGCATTTTGGTTTGAAAGGTCGCGGTCGGCCCCATCTCCCCCCGTCAAAGCATGCTGCGTTTGGTTGCCGACATAGCTTATTTCGAGCAGGCTGCCATGGCCCAACCGCTGGTCTACCGTGAAGTTATAGTTATAAGTGACCGGCTGTTCGCTGTCGTGCTTGTCCGCTGCATGGATCGAGAACGCGCTGTAGGTGTTGGTGGCATTGTTGCCGCCACAGGTTTGGCCGATCAGATTCACAAACGGACCAGACCCGAGAGTCACCGTGGGCCGGCCGGCACTGATATCCCCCGAGTTGCCGACTTGAGCGAGGGTGCAGCCGCTAGCACCTCCGGGAGGGTTATAGGTCGCGACGCCGAGCGATGTCAGCAGCGGACCATCCGAGGTGTAATAGGAGTCGTGATAGCGATAAGCGCCCCAGCCTCCTCGAAAAGTAGTCTTGCCGTTCCCATACAGATCGTACGCAAGGCCGGCGCGCGGGGAGTAGAACATCGCTGTGCTGGGGCTTCCTGAAAGAGGAAGGCTGGAGTCCAGCGTGATGCCCTTTCCGTTGTGCCAGGCAATGCCGGGCCAAGTGGTGGGATCGTTGGGGTCCAGGCTGTACTGGATGTTTTGTTTGATCTTTTCCGGTTCCCACACCGCGAGGCCCTGGCCATGGGAATCCACCCACGGGCCGAGATGATCGAAGCGGACGCCAAAGGTCAGAGTAAGCCTCTTGGTAGCCTGCCAATCATCTGTGATGTAGCTGTCTATCGTCGTGTACTTCATGTCGCCACTTTGAAACTTGTTCACCTGCGTAAAGCTGCCGCAACCGTTCAGGAAGTTGCCTACATTGTTGCCTATAATGGTAGTGAGGCCGTAGGTCGAGGGGCCGGAACCGTAAACATTGCAATCATTGTACTGCGTGTAGCTCATGTTGCCCTGCGGATCGTTATACGATGCATCATACTCGTTGTTGGCGGCCTGCTCAGCATAGAAGCCCACCTTGATCGAGTGCCTCTGAAGCTGCTTCGTCAGGTTGTCCGCGGCGTTAATCGAATACTTGCGCTTGGGAGCGCCCCGGCTGGGGTCGAAGTAGCCCATGCCAAAGCCGGGAACGCCAGATGAATAGCCGGTGTTCTCGGGCAGTTGCGTATACCCATTCTGGTAATAGCGGGGCCCGACAAATCCCGTGTTCGCATCCTGTAGCATGCTGTTGTTCTGGAGTTGCGCGGGAGAGTAAAAGTAGACGCCGGCGAATATGAGCTCGTTGGTCAGAGTAGGGCCAAATGTATGCGTATTGTTGATACTTAACCGGTGCGAGTGGGCGTACGTGAGTTCTCCTGTGGGCGAGGGGATGACGTCCCCGCCGCTGTAGCCGGTGCTACTGGTAGGGTTCTGATCGCTCACATGTTCGTAGTCATAGGTCACATAAAGCTTGGTGGCGTCGCTAAAGTTCTCGTCTACCCGGCCGTGGAACTGGTAGCCATTGTGCTGGGCAAAGATATTGGTGTCATAGTTGATGGTGTCGGAGCACATCTGGCCAGGTTTCGCGAGGGCTGTTCCCGTAACTTGATTCCAGAGCAATGACGGGTCCGTGCATGTGGCCGGCGAGATCCCCCCTTGAGGCTGCGGCACCCGATTGATCTTCGGATAGAAGCGCGTGTAGGCACTCACATTGGGGTCAAAGTCCGCAGCCGGAATTTGCCCGCCGATGATATCGTGCCCCTGGACGTCCACCGTATTGCTGGTGGGGGAATAAGCGCCTTGGAAGCCGTTGAGGGCTGTGCAGCCGTATGAGGTGGGACAGAGGGCGCGCGAGGCCCCGCTTGGAAGATTCAGCGCGCTTTCGATAGAATTCGTGCTGAGATCGCCGCTCAACATGCGCGCGGTGGGAATGAAACTAAGGGTTGCCGTATTGCCATACAGGTTCCTCTGGTCGTATACCTCTCCAGCGGCAAAGAAGGTCATCTTCTTGCTGCGATTGAAGCCAGTGCCGGGGATCTTGACTGGACCGCCAACATTGGCACCGGGGAAGTAGTTGTAGGTGCCCGCACGCGGATTATTGAAATAATTATCCATCCAGTCGTTGGAGTTGAGGGCACTGTTGCGCGCATATCCGTAGACGGAACCGTGATAGCTCGATGCACCCGACTTAGTGACGGCATTGATCACCACCGGTCCGTTGGCGGTGTCGGCACCGAAGTTCGACGTCTGGACCTTCACCTCGGCGACCATCTCCATATTAATGTTACTCATCGAACTGGTGGCGTCGGCCGGGTCGGTTGTGCTGGCGCCGTCGGAGACGACCGCGACCGCGCCCGCGCCGGGGGCGGCGCCATTGGCTGCAAAGCTGCCAATCGAGCTGCCGCCGAATCCAGCGACCTGGCTGCCGTTGTTGGTGGAATCGTTATTGAGTCCTGCTGAAGCGACCGCAAAGCCGGGCAAGATACGAATCAGCTCGGTTGCATCGCGCCCTACGGTGGAGAGACGCTTGATGTCTTCCTCCGTGATGAGATAACTCTTCTCCGGCGAATCAAGTTCGACTCCGGCCACACTTGAGGTCACTGTGACCGACTCTTCAACCCTGCCGATCTTGAGCGTGATGTTTTCGATATTCCTGCTGTCACCCGGATCCATATGGATGCCCGTAATGACGTACGTCTCAAAGCCCTTGGCGGTCACATTCAGGTTGTAATCGCCCGACTGTACCGCTGCAAACGAGAAGAAAGCGCTGCTGCTGCTCATGCTCGAGCGCACCGACTTGTCGTCCCTGTTCACTAGCGTTATCTTCGCGCCGGGAACAATTGCGCCCGCGCTGTCTTTGACCACACCGGTCAGGGTGCCGGTCGTCTGGGCGAAAAGATGGTACGGGCCGAACAGCATGAGCGCCAAAGCGAGACCGGTCAGAAAGTGCTTCAAGTTCATGCATGCCAGTAAACCTTGGAACCGGAAAAGATCGTTATTTCGAACCACAATAGCCTCCGAATGAACAAATGGAGAGAACGTATAAGCAGGTTTACTCCGCGCTCTCTGAGTACTAGAACGAGGTCGTTACTTGACGGTAAGGGTGAATACCATCGGGTCGGGCACGTCAGGACGGAAGGTTTCCCAAGCGTACTGGCCATCGGGATCGATTTGCGCGCCGGTCATCACCAGATGAAAAGAATAGGTTCCCGGCGGGGTAACGACGGAGGAGGAGGAGGTGCCCGAGCTGCAGCCTGAAGAGCCTGCGATCCCAGCAACCAGGAGCAGTGCGAGCCCGACGATGGTCAGACCGCCCGCGGCTTTCCGGAAATGGCGGCGGCTAAGGATAAGCAGGAATCCCAGAAGCACAGATGACAGCCAGAAGAACCCGCTCTGCGTTGTTGCGGTGGGAACATAGGGCGGAACATTGGTGGTAACCGTCAACACCACCTGGGTTGGCAGCAATGTTGCTCCCAGCGTACTGGGGCCCACGGTGTTGTCCTCCCCCGGATTGGTGGTACACGTAGCGAACTGAGGCAGATCGGGACAGGAAAATTCGACGGCTCCATTCCAACCGCCAAGGGAACTGATGGTCAAGACAGTCGTACCCGGTGCGCTGGCAGAAGAGGTGATGCTGGTGCTGGATGCCGTAACCGTAAAAGTAGAAGGATCAGCGGGCTGCGAAGTCGTTATCGTCGAGGAGGCGGTGCAGTAGGGTGCTGGGCCCATGGGCGTTAGCGGCAAGATTATCGGCGTAAACGCCGTCGCCTTCTGCGCGGTCTGCGCACTTAGCGACACCGCAGTTCCAGAGGCCGTTGCGGCCGCTGAGAGCGTGATAGTGCCGCTGCCGATGGCCGTGATGGTGGTTCCGGCGGGGATGCCAGGGCCAGTAACAAACTGGCCTACACCGAGGGCGGCGGTGATGGTGACTGCGGTTACAGAATTACTGGAAGTCGCCGTCGTGCCGGTAAAGCTGGTAATAGTACTTACATCGACGACGGTGACGATGGTTGCAGCCGATGTGGAGGGAAGATAGTTCTGGTCTCCGCTGTAGACCACGGTGATGACGTGAGGCCCTACCAGGACATTGTTTTCGCCCAAGGTGGGGGGCGCGCCCTGTGCTTCCAGGGTATCGGCGTCCGAGCTCATATTGCCCGAAAAGAGTCCGCCCGGATATGGGAGCACCGCGGTAGCACTGGGAATATCCGTCAGGCCCGTGATTGGATCCAGACCCTTTGTTTGAGTGGACAATGACCCCGTGGTCGTTAGATTGGGCGTACCGTTGATCTGCTTGCCGTCACTGTAGAAGGTCAGGGTTCCGCTCGGCACGCCGACTCCCGGAGAGCTAACCGACGCTGTGAAGTCTATGGGATCGTTCGGGATAGCCGGCCATGAGGGGGTGTTGCGATCGACGTCCAGAATGCTGCAGCTTCCATTGTTGGAGTGGCGCAGGCTGTACGGGTTATTGTAAGGAATCTTCGTGATGGTCAAGGTTGGAGTGGTCGGCGCCTTGGCTATGGTGACGGGCATCACGGCGGAGGAGCTTGCATTGTCGGCAGTATCTCCTTTGTAATCGGCGTAGATACTATGCAGTCCGCCGGTCAGGCCGCTGTTGAGCTCGAGCGTTGCCACTCCTTTGACAACGGACACTAATGCGATCTGCGTACCGTCCAGGACAAATGACACAACCCCTGTAGCGGTAGCCGGTGCGATGGTTGCCGTATAGGACAGAGGCTCCCCATAGAAAGGTGCCCCCGCCACGGAAGTGATAAGGGCCAGCGTCGTAGTGGTTGCGCTGGGGGTTACGCCTGATCCGGTCAGCGTCACCTGCGGTGCATTCGCTGCATTGCTGGCAAACACTATAGTCGCCGACCGGGAACCTGCCACCGTTGGCGTGAATGTGGTCGCCAGGTCGCAGTTGGTCCCGGTAGGCAGCGTGAGGCTGTTCGCACAAGCGCCCGTCGGGGAGGTAATCGCGAAGTCGCCCGCGTTGCCCGTCTCCGTAAAGTACGGCTCATTGAAGACCAGCGGCAGGTTGCCGGCGCTCTCCACCGTAAGTGGAAGCGCGGTACTTGGCGTCCCCACGGCAAGGTCTCCAAAAGCAAGCCCGATCTGGGAGCGCGCGATCGTATAGGCCGCGGCATTGGTTCTGTCGGTTACATACAGATTGGACAGGGCGTCGATCGCGACGCCGTAGGGGCTTGCGACCCCCAGTCCAACCTCCGCAGCGCCATTGGGATTGAGCGTGCCCTGCACAGAAGGAATTCGCAGAACGCGGAAGTTGCCCTGGTCCACTACAAAGAGCGAGCCTGAACTGTCCGTCGCAAGCGCGGACGGATTGAGGATATCGGCGGCGACGATCTCCTGACCGGCCCCGAGAGGATATTCCAAGATCTGGTTGTTGCCCGAGTCCGCGATGTAGACGTCCCCAGGACCGTCTACCGTGACGGCGAGAGGACCGGACAGGCCCACACCAAGGTTGATTGGCGCACCAAAAACGGCGCCATTGTTGGTGGTCCCGGCGAAGCTCGGGTAGACCAGGACCGTATTAGCCCCTGTGTCGGCCACGTAGAGGTCCCCGTTGGTATGTACAAAGACGGAAGCAGGACTCTTCAACCCGCTGGCGATAACCGTACTCCCCGCTGGGCTCAGGGCGCCATTCACGGACGGCACCTCTACCACGCGGTTGTTTCCCGTGTCGGCAATGAAGACGTCGCCCGCACCGTCAACCGCAACGCCCGCTGGCGCCGAGAGAGGGGGCTGTAGTGTCCCAATCGACACTGGAACTGCCGCACCGCCGCCTGCCGGGAATTCCGTGACAGCGTTATTGCCGGGGTCGGCGATGAAGGTGTTACCTGCGCCGTCCACAGCAATGCCCTCAGGCGACTTGAGGCCACTGCCGGCGGGCGTCACCGTGCCCGGGTCGAGCGTGAGCAACGCTCCCTGGCCGATACCTTCCACGAAGGCGCTTATGGTTTGGGTAGCACTGCCGGCGGTATAGCTGAGAACAACCGCGCTGGATTGCTTGCTCACGGTCGTCGGCATGAATCCGATGGTAATCTGGCAGCTCTGGACCCCTGTCGGTCCATAAGATGCCCCTTTGGTGCAATTAGTGGTTCCGGCGGCGGGGGCCAGGATGCTGAAGGCACCCGACGGAGCCTGGATGCTCGTCAGCGTTGCCGCAGCGTTGAACTGGAAGTTTATGACCCTGGTCGCGCTCTGCCCTATGGTCACCGCGTTGAAGTTTGAGTTGCCGAGAGTCAACTCCGAGATGCTCGTTGCGCCTTCTGAGGTGTAGTACATGTCTCCGCGCTGATTGACCGCAACCGCAACAGCGATCTGGAGGCCGCTGGCTACGACGAACTGGTCCTTAAGGTTCAGCCCTGCCGATTCATTCGGAATCTCGTAGATAGCTCCAGCGCTTGAATCCGCAACATACAAATTGCCCGCCAAGTCCACGCTGAGACCGACCGGATTTATGTATGACCCATAGGGAACGGGTGCCGCCGCATACAGCCCCGGCGCCCCGGCATATGGCAGTTCATAGACAACGCCGGATTGGATGAAATACACGTTCTCGAGCTTGTCGATGGCTATCGACATGATTTCTGGGTCCGAAGATCCGCCGAAGGAGCTAAGAAGGATGGTGCCGTTGCCGTTGATCTCGCCGTTGACCTCTTCTGTAAGGTAGGTCCCAGAGGATACGCAGCAGGGATCGTTTGTGGACACGAAAACGTTGCCGGCGAAGTCCGCGGTCAGGGTTTGAGCATTGAACCAATACCACAAGGCCCCATTGCCGCCGCCAGCACCGTGGCCTTGCCCAACCTGCATCACGCAGTTGACTATCGGATACACCGTGACACCCGTGTTCCACCAGAAAGACTCCAGCAGGCTGTTGTGGGCTTCATCCTGCCCTATGTATTCGGAGAAGGAGGTTAGGTTGGTCGCTGATCCCCCGCCTGCAGGAACCTCGAGAATATTATTCTTCGTCGTTTCCGCCACGTAGATGTTTCCGCAGGCGTCCACGACGACCTGGGTAGGCGTAAGGACGTTGGCCTCGGTGCCAGTGGGGTTTGCGTAGACCGTCGTGGGCACGGTGGTGACCGAAGAAGAGACCACAGGCGGCACGTACTGCAAGGTCTGGGCGCGGGCCGGAAGACACAGGAGCGTCGCGCATGCTATTGCAAGCAAAACCATGGCCGCCCGGCGAAGCGGCGATCTGTCGAAAGGACGCGCAACAAGCGTCTTTGACGTATTTCCAATGCCAGGCAGCGGACGACGAGATTCAAGTACCACATTGGGCAGCATTCCCCGGAGGGGAGAAGCCGCCATGGGCCGCGTGGAGCAGTTGAGAATGATCTTGAACAAGTGGTCCTCCAGAAAATCGGTCCCCATTTCGTTTCTACTGAATCGATTTAGCAGAACAACCGAAACGGGGCATTTAGAGTAGAGTTGCACTTGTACTAAAATGATCGGCGGTTGTCAAATACTTTTTTGCAAACCTATTCTTTAGGGGAATATGATCGCCCTCGCGGCCGCCAAAGTCCCCTAGCCCTTCTGTCACATTGAACGTTCGTAAAAATACATAAGATGTAGTACAAGAGTCATATACAGGCGGGTTAACCAGTGTCGTTTGGCCGTATCCGATCAAGCCCGGCTTAATGCATCTGCGAACCGATTTCGCCAGTGTCTACCGTTGGAACTTGCAGCGCAAAGCGTCTGTTCCCCGCACATACTGGGTGGCGCCGAGCAACAGCATCTGCGATAAATAGAGATTCGGTGCCACGTACACTTATTGATCGAGAGGCCACGCAATGCAACGTAACTCGAGAAGCGAACAATGATGGGAGTCAGTCGATCCATTTCTTCCGCGCTGTGCTTTTTTTCTTTGATTGGCGCCCTCGAGGCGCAGGCCCCGCAAACGCCTTTGCCGACTCAATCTTCCGCGCCTTCAGATAGCCCAGGAACACAATCTCCCGGATACCAACTCACGGTTAAAGTCAGTCGCGTGGTCCTCGATGTCGTCGTGACGGACGCCAAGGGCAAGCCTGTGGAAGGCCTGAAGCAGGACGACTTCAAAGTGCTTGAGAACGGAGTGGTCCAGCGACTCCGTTTCTTTGACGTGCACACTGCCTCACTCGCGGGCTCAACTCAGCAAGCACTCGATCTCCATTTGCCCCCGGACACCTTCTCCAACCTCACCCTGGCCCCGCCGGACAGGCCGGTGACCATATTGCTTTACGACATGCTGAACACGCCTCTGTCGTCGTTGCCCTCCGCCCGCCGGGCATTGGTAAACTTCATCAAAGATCAGAAGAACTCGTCCAGCATCGCGATCTTCGCGCTGACCGACCGCCTGCACCTGTTGCAGGGGTTTACCGACGACGAAACCCGGCTGATGGAGGCCGTCGATTCGAAAAAAATAAAGTCTTCCGTTTCGCAATTGCGCGTCGCGGATACGGGTGATGACGCGGCGTCCCTGCTTGCCGCAGACCCAGCCGCAACCGCATTGGCCCAACAGGCGCCGGTCAGCGCCGGAACCATACCCGTTGGCGCGGACGCCGTCCTCGCGCAGTTGAGTAACGCCGAGGCCCAGGAAAGTGCATTCTTGCTGCAGCAGCGCCTCGAGATCACGGTTGATGCCTTTACCGACATCGCACGATTCGTCTCGGCGCTGCCTGGACGCAAGAACCTCATCTGGATGTCCGGTTCCTTCCCCTCGCAGGTCTTTCCCGACAGCACGCAGCTCACTGGCTCGCAGAATGAGTTCAACAATGCGGTCTATCTTGAAGCGGATGTGCGAGCCGCGCAGGAGGCTCTCAAAGAAAGTCGGGTAGCGGTCTACCCGGTGGACGTTCGCGGTCTCCAGACCGACACACAATTCAGTGCCGGCACCCGGTACACGGGGCCGCCGAAGGCGAGCACCTTCGGCGTGCAAAAGGGGGCTGAGCACGCCACCATGGACGCCGTCGCCGACAGCACAGGTGGACGAGCCTTTTACAATACAAACGGCTTACAGGAAGCCATGAACGCTGCGATCCGCCAGGGCTCCGAGTATTACACGCTGACCTATGCGCCGAGCAATAGCAAAGCGGACGGCGCCGAGCGGAAGGTCAAGGTCGTGGTGAACAATCCAAACTACCAATTGTTCTACCGCAGACGTTATCTCGCTGACGATGCCAAACACCCGCGTCCTGCGCTTTCACTCGCGCTTGATATGAACATGCAGCACGGCGCACCCAATTCCTCGGAATTGTTCTTTGAAGCCAAGGTGAACCCAGTGGGCGGTGCGGTGGCAGCCTCAACGGACGAAGTCGAGACTCTCAACACGTTTCTTCAGACAAAGGCCAAGGGCATGCGCACGAAGGTTGCAAATGGCCCGGAAAAGGTTCAGCACTACGACATCAACTTCGCCATCATCGGAAGGCTGCTCAGTATGCCGCCGACACAAAATGGAGAGTACGCCACCAACATGCGGTTTGGTCTGGCGGCATACACGCAGGATGGTGAGTTGTTGAACGGCATGGAGGTCAGCATCAAGAACGCGATTCCGCAAGCCCAGTACCAGAAGATTGAATCTGAGGGATACCATGCATCCATGATCTTCGTGGTTCCCGAAGAGGCTGTTTCGCTGCGCCTCGCTGTCAGCGATGAGATTGGCAAACGAATCGGAACGATGGAGATTCCCCTTCCCCTCCCCGTCCCAAAAAACATCACCGCTACCGGGACAACGAGGAAATAAGATACATTCCGGGTCACAATCTTTGGACCATGACCCCGCTGGACGTCAACACACTTCCGAGCCCCCCTATACGACCATTCTTCACACTCATTGTCCCTGGGTGAAGCAATATTGGGTTCGTCCCTGTGTAGCTACTTTGCGAGCGTCTTGTGCTCCGGTGTTATGTGCTCAGCGGTCTTGGCCAGCGGCAACTGGACTTCGAGCGAGCCAACGCGGTTGCCGCGGATGTCGCGCACGGCGAAGCGAATTGACGACGCGGTCACCGGCACGGCGACCGATTGCACGACGTGGTAGCCGTCGCTGGCGAGCTTCGCATAGCGATCCGCGGGAATCGTATCGTCGATGTGGGTGTCCAGTCCATTCAGTTTGCGGCCGTCTTCGTCGTAGGAGATCAGGCCAAACTCCAGCGACACCTGATGTGCGCCCGCATCGTCCGCAGACATCTCCAACTGCCGCGCGATCAGGCCGTAGGAGATGAGGTACTGCTGCATCAGGACCGGCGCTGTGACTGCAGCCTTTGCTTTCGTCTTCCTTGTCAACGGGTCTCCGTACTGCGACAGCACCTGCATCTGTTCCGGCGTCGCGGGAGTTGGCTGCCCGGAGGCTTCGAGGTGAGCCTCGATAAACAGCCCGTGCGAGAGCGGAGTGCCGCGTTCCAGCGACGGCGTCAATGGGTTCTGCGGCGCGTCGGCTACCTTCTGCGCGGCCGCTTCGAGATCGTCGGCGAAGTAGGTCTTGCGGTAGGAGAGGTTGTAGCCGGACTTCCTGAGCGTGACCTTGATGTGGCGCACGCTGCTGTCGTACTTCGGGTTCGTCGGCTCGTAGGTAAGCGCATAGTAGGTCGAGCCGCTGAGCATCGCAGTGTTGACGGCCTCCTGAAGACCGTTAGTTCCGGAGAAGGCATGGCCTCCGGTGTCGTCGGCGATCAAGTCCATGGTCGCTCGCGTAGCCTCGTCTCTTTGGATGAACTTCCGCTGTGAAAGGTTCAGGCTGTTAGAGGTAGTGAACCCAGGGCTGCCCTGGATTGGACGGAGTCCACTGGCCCCGAAGGCCGCGTTGGCTGCAGCATTGAGATCTGAGTTGGCGCGGAGACCACGGATGTCGACGGGATAGACCGATACGTGGCTCAGGTTCAGCAAGTCGGTAGCTTGTTTGATCTGACCGGAGTAATCACGAAGGGACTCACCTGGCCCCTGCTGCTCACCGGCGATGCTGCCCACTGGGAAGGCCGACGAAAGCCAGATAAGGTCCTTGCGACCGGGCAGTGAAGCAAGGAAGCGGCCAATGTCAGTGAGCGCGTTCACAGTGAGATCCACGCGCTGATCCTGAAGCTGATCCTGATCCAGAGTGTCAAAATGGCGGGCTCCGTCGACGAAAGCGTTGAATACCTCATCTGGATCGGACCCAGAATTTGAGGCGGTTGCACCGATGGGGGGATTGCCGGTCATCGGCGTTGATGCAAGATCGCTGCTGGGTCGGAGCAAGGTTGTCGTCTGTGGGCTGCCTGCCTTCGAAGCCAGTGCGGCACTGAGCTGATCGGTATCCTCCGTGAAGCCTTGCAGCAGGTGGAGCTTGCCAGTCAGGACGAAGATCGCGATCTGGGTGCCGGGGCGGCGATGCTGGATGAGGTCGAGTATCTCGTGGTGACCAAAGTCTTGTTCGGTGAGCGGTGTGTTCAGAGCGTCGTAGAGAATGACCGTTGGCGTGCCGAACTCAGGAGCCTTCGCGAGATTGAGAAAGGTGTTGGGAGGAAGCGGAGGGATCCTGGGCGCGACAAAGTCGGCTACGGGAGCAACGGCGTGAACATCGAAGAAACGCACGGTCTGAGGTACTTTATCTTCCTCAACTTTGAAGTCGCCCTGTATGAGTCCGGTTACCGGGCGCCCCTTGGAGTCGGTGACGACAACATCGACATTGACGCGCCGAACATCGGTCCTTAGAGGCGTTGCCTGCGCAGACGGCGCGTCGGCAGTGTTGGCAGCAGCCGTTGCCTGACCGAGAGCGGGATGGCTTACGGCAGCCAACAGAAGCGCCGCGAACACCGCAAGGGTGAACGAGCCAGGACGGCGGATAGATAGTTGATCCATTTGGGTAGTTATCTTCTGTTAATTCCTTCAAAAAAACAAACGAGATGACTGGCGAGACATGTGAGGCGGGATGGTTAGACAACGCGGTTCTGGCGGATGACCTCCTGGTAGAAGCGGGCGCTGAGTTTGGGGGTGCGCTTCTGGGTCTTGAAGTCGACGTAGACGATGCCGAAGCGCTTGTCATATCCGTCGGCCCACTCGTAGTTATCCAGCAGGCTCCAGACGAAGTAGCCTTTGACAGGGACGCCCTCCGCGACGGCGCGGTGGAGCTGGCGCAAGTAGTTGCGCAGGTACATGACGCGGTCGCTATCGTAGACGTGGCCATCGGCGGCGAGTTTGTCGGTGGAGGAGGCGCCGTTCTCGGTGATGTAGAGCTGCTTCGGCTTCCAGAGATCGGTGACAATGCGGGGCGCCCAGTAGAGGGCCTCGGGGCCGACGTAAAGCCAGGGACTGTACATGTGCGGGAACGATGCAGGAGGACTGAGGACGGCATAGCCCTTCTCGGAGTCGTCCGCACGGACGTAGGTGGGCTGGTAGATGTTGAGGCCGACGAAGTCCATCGGCGTCCGGATGATGTCCATCTCTTCGGCGGTGAATCTGGGGGCGTCGGCGCCGAGGCGCTTGAGGTAGAGGTCGGTGTAGCGGCCTTCCTGGATGACGGTGAGATACTGGGCATTCTGCTGGCGCATGGCCTTGTGGGCGGCGGTGATGTGTTCGGGGGTTTCGAGCGCGGGGGTGGCGGCTTCGACGTTGTCGGCGATGCCGATCTTGGTGCCGGGGCGGGCGTGGGCGCGGATGGACTGCACGGCCATGCCGTGGGCGAGGACAGCGTAGTGATTGAGCTGGGCGACGCGTTGGGCGTTGAGTTTGAGGCCGGGGGCGTGGATTCCCTGCTGATAGCCGAGCTCGACGAAGCTGCGGATTTCGTTCATGGTCATGAAGTGCTGGACGCGATCGGAGAGGAAGCCCGCGGTGAAGCCAGCGTAGTCGGCGAAGACTTTGGGGATGTCGGGATTTTCCCAGCCGCCGCCGTCGTCCTGGAGCGGTTGCGGGAGGTCCCAGTGGAAGAGGGTGCAGTAGGGCTGGATACCTGCGGCGAGGAGTGCGTTGACGAGGCGGTTATAGAAGTCAACGCCCTGCTGGTTGGGCTTGCCTTTGCCGGTGGGGAAGATGCGCGGCCAGGCGATGGAGAGACGGAGCGCCTGGATGCCGAGGTCCTTCATGAGGTCGATGTCGCGGGGGTAGAGGTGATAAAAGTCGCTCGCAACGTCTCCCGTGTCGCCGTTCGCGGTGTTGCCGGCGATGTGGGAGAAGGTGTCCCAGACGGAGATACCGCGGCCGCCCTCGTGAACGGCGCCTTCGACCTGGTAGGAGGCGACAGCGCCGCCCCAGAAGAAGTTCCTGGGAAAGCTGTCGGGGTGAGCGGCCACGGCGGTGACTGGAGCGGCGGATGCGGCAGGCAGCAGGCCGGAGAGGCGGGCAGCGCCGAGAGTGAGGCCGGTAGTCTGGAGGAATTTACGTCGGTTCATGAGGTTTCGTGCTCCCGTCGGGGTACGTGGATGTGGCTTGTGTGGGTAGTGGGCATGAGGCAGCGCGTCAATTTCTCCTGAGTCCGAGTGCTTCTAGCGTGGCCGGGTCGGGTTGGCCGGGCTCACCGCTTCGCCTGAGCACGACGCCGAAGCCGCCATGGTAGTCCCACATGGCCCAGCCGATGTGATCGCTCTCAAGCGCAGTACGGACATCGCGGATCCAGGCGTTGCGCGAGGCAGGATCGCTTTTTTCGCGGAAGACGCCGAACTCGTTGCAGAGGAGCGGGACGTGGTTGGCCTGTCCCCAGGCGGCGGCCTCGTCAATGGTGAGGCGGATGCGGCGCCCGTCCCAGTGGTCGAGAAAGTAGCGCTCGAGCGAGTAGCGGCTGGCGGGATCGGGAACCTGCTGAAGGACCTGCGGCATGGCGGCTTCGGTGGGCGGGTAGGGGATGTCGTGGGTGTAGCTCCACCAGGAGGTGCCCCAGGATGCGCCCTGGTGGGTGAATTCGTGGGGATCGTAGAAGTGGAAGTTGTAGATGACGTTGGGGTCGCTGAGGGGATGCAGGGTGAGCAGGTCGGCGATGTCGGAGAAGTTGGGACCGGTGGCGATGATGGTGTTGCGCGGAGCGGCCTCGCGGATGGCGGCGGCGACGCGAGCCTGGATACCGGCCCAGCGGTAGGCATCGTTCTCTTCCGGCTCGTTCATAACCTCGAAGAAGACGAGGTCGGGGTTGCGATTGGCGTAGTGCGCTGCGAGCTTGCGCCAGAGCGCCGTGAGGCGGTCGACTGCGGCATCGCTGGTGCGGAGCTGCATCTTGTAAGGCTCTTCGGGATGGAGGTCGACCTGGACGGCAAGGCCATCGGCGAGCATGGTGTCGAGGGCGTGGTCGAGGCGGCCGACGAAGTCGGCGTTGAGACCGGCAGCGTCGAGGGGCTGCTGCTCGAGGGGCGCGGCGTCGATGCTGAGGCGGACGTTGTCAAAGCCCATGCGTGCGATGAGGGCAATGTCGGCGTCGTCGGTCTCAGCGGCGGTGTGATGCGCGGAGTAATCGTTGGCCGATTGTGAGAACCAGTGGGAGACGTTGATGCCGCGCTGAAGGTGCTGGGCACGGGTGAAGGCGAGGGAGGGCTGCGTCTGCGCGAGAGCGGAGGTAGCCGCCATGGTGAGGAGGAGGAGTAGGGCGCGGACGGCTGAGCGGTTCATGGGGCTCCCTGGGCACTTCGTGCTGTTCTTGACGCTTCACGTGAAAGGCAAAAGCAGATCCCCTTCGGGAATGGCAACCAAAGAGGCGATGCTGGTTAGGGGACGATGAAGAGTGTGATGGACTGGGCTGGGAACGTAGTGGTGATGGTGCTGGTGGTTCCGGATGCCGTTGTGGTGACGGCGATGGGTGTTTGGGCGACGATGCTGGAGAGGTTGGCATTGCTATAGAGGTAGACCTTGGCGGTCTCGTTGGCGGCGGCGGTGTGGTGGGCGAGGGAGACTGTGGAGGTGAGGTCGCCGAAGGTTTTGTTGAGGATGACAATGGTGTAGCTGTTGTCGGAGGTGCGGAGCGCGCCATAGACGGCGAGCTGGCCCTGGTTGGCGCTGGTGGAGGCGAGCGCCTGGTTGCCGAAGGTGGAGTTGTTTCCATCGTAGTTCCGGTAAATCTGGAAGGCTTTGAGGCCGGGGAGCTGGGTAGTCGGGTTGGGCGCGCCCCAGAGGGTGCCGACGTCGAGGCCGTAGCTGCCGAAGATGCCGAGGATGTCGGCCTGCGCGAGGGCGCCGTTAATGGACTCCTGCCCACCCCAGTTGTATTCGGTGATGGCGGTTTTGGTGCCGGGATAGTCGTTCTTGATCCAGGTCTGCATCATCGGGATGACTTTCGGGGCCTGCGCGAGGACCGAGCATCTGGAGGTGAAGTTGGCGTCGGTGGTGTAGTTCGGTTGCGGATATTTGGTGTCGGTGTAGGTAGGGTCCCAGAAGACGCGGGTGGAGTTGAGGCGGGCTGCCTGGGCGCCAGTGTCGCCGGCGGTGGCGAAGCCGAGCGACGCGCCGTTGTAGTCGGCGACGAAGTAGGTGTGGAGATCGAGATAGTCCAGCAGACGGGGTTTGCCGTTGGCCTGCTGAGCGGCGAACTGCTGGAGGTAATACTCAATGAAGGGGATTCCCTTGTGGGCTTTGCGATCGGTGGGATTGGCCCAGGGCTGATGGCAGGGGCCTGCGCCCCAGCCGGACTCCATGTCCTTCTTGGAGTAGAAGTAGTTCCACCAGTTGTCGACGACGGGTCCGCTGACCTCGGCGGTGGGGTCGGCAGTCTTGATGGCCTGGGCCACAGCGATACCGTTGTTGGTGACCTCGTCGTAGGTGGAGGGTAGCGGGTGGACGTCGCGGTGGACGGAGTTCCACCAGGCGGGCTCGTTGTCGAGGTCGTAGATGGCAACGCCGCCGTTCGCCGTGGTGCCGAATTTGCCGGCGAGGTAAGTGACCCAGTTGCCGGCGAAGGAAGGGTCCACGGCAATGCTGGTGTCGGTGGGACTGTTGCCGGTGATGTTGGTCTTGTTGACGTTCTGGCCGTCGCCGCAAGCGCGACCCTGGTCAACGGCGAGTTGATTCGGATAGAGCGACTTGGGAAAACTGCAAGAGGTGCCGTCTTTGGCGACCCAGCCGAGGACGTTGACGCTGGCGATGGTTTTCGCGCCGATGGAGGCGTCGGCAATCACCTGCGCGTTGAACTGCGAGGTGTCCTGATGGCCGGTGGCGCCGGTTTGGTTTTCAAAATACCAGTCGGAGGCGGAGCTGGAGACGTCGAGCAGGTAATTGTAGCGGGAGGTTCCGTCGCCGCCGAAGCGATCAATGGTGATATTGGCAGCCTTCCCGACCGAGGAGGCGAGATTGAAGGCGTTCATGCCGTAGATGTAGGGGCTGATGGCGTGGGTCTGGTTGGCGGTGTCGACGGTGAGCGCAGGTCCGGCGGCGGGGGCGGGCGGCGACAGCGGGATGACGACGGCAGCGCTCTTCGTTGGGTCCTGCACGCTGGCGGCGGTGATGGTGACCGAGGCCGGAGCGGGATACGGCGTCGTGTAGAGGCCGGTTGGGGTGAGCGTGCCCGGGCTGAACGCACTGCCGGCAGGAGCGGCGAGCGACCAGGTGACGGCGCTGTTGTAACTGCCGGAACCGGCGACGTTGGCGGTGAACTGCTGGGCCGATCCGATCGTGACGCCAGTCGTGGGAGTGACGGTGACGGAATGGATGGACGGTTGGCTATAGTTCGCCGTTACGGCGGTGCTGGCGTTGAGGATGACGGTGCAGGTGTAGCCGACAGTGGTGGTGCACCCGGTCCAGGAACTGAAGCCGTAGGAACCGGCCGTAGCCGCGGCAGCGAGGGTGATGGAGGTGCCGGCGTTATAACTGAGCGTGAAGGAAGAAGTGCCGGAGGACTTGCTGTAATTGTCCACGGGCGAGGCGGTGATGGCAGCGCCGCTGGTGGGATTCGTGGAGTTTACGGTAAGCACATACGCGACGATGGCCGGGGGCGTGGGGGCAGGGGCGCTCTTGCTGCTGCACCCTTCGAGGGTCAAGGCCAGAAGAATAGCCATTCCGGTCAGGTTGAATCCGAGCTTGCGCATGGAAGTGCCGTCGCCCTTTCGGTTAGTGCTGATCGATGTTCGAGGCACAGGGTTGTGCTGGTGATGCTGGTTGAGCCGATCGCGAAATCATCGTCGCCCACGAGCGGTGGCGGGGTTGCGGGAGATAACGCGATACCGATCTAACAGCTTGGGTGATCTTCAGTAAACGATCACAAAGTCCGTCAAAATCGATTTAGGAAGCAGGATACGACCTGACTAGCTCCCTGGCGGGAGTATTATCGAGCGCGGCACGCAGACTCGTCAATAGCCACTTCTTACTCAAAGGTAGTGTGCGGATACAACCGTGGGAAGCGGTTTACATCCCGAGCGCAAGCCTCGAGCGAAGCGTCAAGAGGAGTATGGTCGCAGGGATCGGCGCACAACATAACAGGAATGTGCGTACAACAAAAAGCCATGATACGTTCACAATGTCATTATTCGGACTTGAGGTTGCCGCCATTCGGTTCGTCCATGAAATGCCTTTTGGTGTGTCTTCCTTTCCGTTGCTGCTTCTCGGCGCCGACGTGGTCCTCTCGCAGGTTGCGCCGGCGACGCAGCTGCGGCACGTTACGCCGGAGGCGGTGAATTGAAGTTACGCGGTTGGATGGTGGTCTGGTCAAAAAGTATGGCGCGGCCACGGTATGTGCGCTATGGCTGGAGCAGCGTGGTGACGCATAGTCTGTACAACGCCGCGCAACTGCCGCTCTCGACCTTTAGTTCGGAGCCTCATCTCATAAATTGATCGAATGGCTTTGGACTCATGTAAGTTTATCAAAGAAAACGCTGCTCCAAAGAGCTTTCCGCACCGCAGCAACAGGGCATTTGCGCTAATTGGCGGGACTCTCCGCGGTGAACGGCGAACAACAGGGCTTCATTACGGGCTGAAACTCCATCAGCTCGACGCGAGTCCCGTCGGGGTCGTAGAGGTTGGCCTGCCATTTGCCGTCCTTGCCCATCTGCGGGCCGTCGTGGCGGGGGCTGAGTCGATCTTCCGAGATCAGTCGAGTGACTGCCTGCTCCATGTTGGCGACGCCGAGTGAGAAGTGGTTGAGGACGCCGAGTTCGCGCTCATCGACATGGCTGAGGGGCGTTGTGGAGCCGTCGCCGACCAGCATGTACTCCAGCCAGTCATGACCGTCGGGCACCTGCTGCGAGACCCAGTCAAGGCGCTCGGGCTGCATGGCGCCGAACCAGTAGGGGCGGAAGCCGAGGATGTCGCGGTAGAAGACATCTTCGGCGGCCTTGCTGTGCACGAGGTAGCCAATGTGGATGATGTGCGTGCTGATGGGGTCGGCGGCGGCGAGCCGGAGAGGTCTTCCGGGTTGGATAAAGCGGATCTCGTTGCCTTCGGGATCTTTCGCCTTGAACCAGCGGCT
>Ga0224555_1001988_pt1 | contig 25524 bp, 24 predicted proteins | sample 714S23034metaG_FD_180687 | JGI IMG/M metagenome (GOLD analysis project Ga0224555, IMG submission 180687) | Peat soil microbial communities from Stordalen Mire, Sweden - 717 S2 30-34 | ecosystem: Environmental > Terrestrial > Soil > Wetlands > Peat | place: Sweden: Norrbotten County, Stordalen...
TGAATTGCTGCCCGCCGAAGCCGGGATTGACGCTCATGATGAGCACATGGTGAACCATGGGCAGGATTTCAAGGAGCACCTCGACGCGAGTAGCGGGATTGAGGACTACGCCGGGTTTCATGCCGTGCTGGGCGATTAACTCGAGGGAACGATGGAGGTGGGTGCAGGCCTCGTAGTGGACGCTGACCCAGTTTGCGCCGGCGTCGGCGAAGGCGGCGATGTAGTCGTTGGGGTTCGAGATCATCAAATGGCAGTCGAGCGGCAGGCGGGTGACCTTGCGCAAGCTCTTGACGACCGGAGGGCCGAGGGTGATGTTGGGGACAAAATGGCCGTCCATGGCGTCGACGTGGATGACGGTGCCGCCACCGCGCTCGGCCGCGGCGATCTGGTCGGCGAGGTGGGCAAAGTCCGCGGAAAGGATGGATGGGGCGAGTTCGACCATTTTTTTTCGGGTGACTCCCTGGCGGACAGTTTATCAGCGTGAAAAGGCGCGAAAGAACTTTCCAGCAGAAAAGACAAATTCTATGTAACACATCCGCGGAGATAGAATCGCGATCAAGGAACCTTCTGACCATGCGAAAGAACTCTATCCTGGCCATTACTGCGTATTTTGCGCTTTCTATCGGCGGCGTTCGACCGCTGTATGCCAACTGGGGCGGCGAAGCAGGCGGAAGTGTCGCGACGGGGGCCTTCAAACCCATCGGCACCGGCCAGGTGGAAATGCTGAAGGAAGACCTGCGCATAAGTCTTTATCGCGACCGCGCCAAGGTCGAGATCGACTACGTTTTGCACAATACCGGCGCTGCGATTGACGTGAAGGCAGCCTTCCCCAGTCTGGGAGTGAAGATTGAGGATGAGAAGCACAGAGAGATTGAAGATTATTCGCTTTTCGCGGACGGTAGGAGTGTGCCTTTCCGTCGAGAAGAGGGCGATTCGGCCCCCTACAAGTCTCTCTATGGCAAGGACTTTCTGGACAACGCGACTAATGGAGAAGACGTTCCCGGCATCATGCTGCTGGAGTGGTTGGTTTCAACGGTTCGCTTCAACAAGGGAGGGTCCAAGCGGATTCACATCGAGTACGAATCGCTCTATGCATTTAGCGACGGAGGGCTTTCCGATGATTCCGATTACCTTGACGACCGTTTCGTCTATCTGCTCTCGACCGGAGCGGCATGGAAGGGGCCGATTCACGAAGGCCGCGTAACGATTCAGGCGGTTACGGTAGACGCTGCCAAAATCATCGTCTCTCCCAAAGGACGATTTCGACTGACTAAAGAGGGTTTGGTCTGGGAGTTTCACGACCTGAAGCCGACGATGGCCGACAATATCGTCGTCAATCTCAACAACCATTTTTCAACGATTGCTGATTATGAGAATCGCTCTGATAAATCCATATCCGATATGAACTGGTATTCCTCCGAGAACGGTCAATACTACTTCAATTTACACAATTTCACTGTGCGCAATGCCCAAGGCATAGCTGGCTTTTTGGCAACAGATTCACGGAGTGGCGGCGAAACAGAGTGGAAATCGGCTCACTCGCCTGGTCTAGGCGAGACCATATCGCTTGAAATCACATCACTCACGCATATCGACCAGATTGGTATCATACCCGGCTGCGGTAAAGACAAAGCGGACTGGTTCAGTCACAGCCGTATCAAGGGTTTGAATGTCACCGTGAATCGAAAATACTCCGTGTCAGATTCCCTGCCGGACGAATACATCTCATTCGCGCCCGAATCATGGAAAGGCTACGAGCTGGTAAATCTGCCCACGTATCCGGGAGACGCAAAAAAAATTCAACTGACCATTCGCAGCGTCTATCCGGGCGAGAAAGACCAAATCACCTGCATTAGCGAGGTGCTGCTCCGGCAACGTCTCAAAGTCAAGCCGAAAGCGCAGGGTGTAGACGGAAAGGAACTTCCATAATGTGTGTCTGGCGCCGTCCTTGCTGAGCGGTTCAACGGCGGATCAGCAGGAAAATTGCAATTGCGACGACTACCGCTGCAAAGACCCAGGCGCGGGCTGCGCCGAGACGCTTCATCCATTCGCTATTCATCGGCGCACCTCTTTTTGGAGTATAGGCCGGTGCGTGGGCCGGGTTCCAGCATCTTGAGCAGGATGCGGCCACGGGCGCGCATGGCCGGGGTTCCCGAGCGCGACAGGATGCGGAGCAGGTCGAGGGTTTCGGGGAGCAGCGCGGGATCCTGGAGAACCAGGCCGGCGAGGCCATGCATGGCAGCGGTTTTCACAATCGAGCTGCGGTCGTCGAGGTAGGTCTTAAGGACGGCGACGGCGCGGGCGATTTCGGCCTTGGTGAGCTTGAGGCGCGGAACCATGAGGGCCAGATTCCAGCGGAGCTTGTTTTGTGCGGCTTCGGCGAGCAGGCCAAGCAGGGCGTCCTTCCATGGCGCGAGGAGATCGGGGCGGTGGCAGGAGGCACGCTCGAGGGCGTCGGCGGCGCGGTTGGCTACACCGGGGTTGGAATTCCAGAGGCACTGGACTAACTGCGGGGCTTTACGCGGCTGAGCGAGGACGAGTTCGGCGACTTCGCGGGCGCGAGCTACGGAGAGACGCGGTCCGCGGGAGAGGAGCATCGATCGGATGGTTTGCGGCCTGGGCATGGGTGCGCTGCAGATATTGTGCTACGGATGGCTGGCTGGCGCGAGCATTTTTGCGGCGACGCGGCCAGCTCCGCGGAGGATTGATTTGATGGGCCAGCGGTCTTCGTCGCCGGGAAAGAAGATTTCGCCGGCGCGGCGGGCTTCGGGACGGTAGTACCAGCGCTTGAGGAGGGCGAGATGGCCCTGGCGCTGGGTGGGCGAGGGCGCGGAGGAGGGTTCTGACAAGGCGGCGAGGGCTGATTCGAGGCGGGATTCGAGCAGGCCGCGGGGGAGTTTGAGCGGGGCGATGGCTCCGGCAGGGGCTAAAGCCCCCTCTTTATGTTGGCTGTTTTCGGCACGACTGAAGTCGTGCCCTGTTACGAGACCTTCCTTTTCCTGAGCGGCTTCGAGTTTCTCCGTGGGCTGGACCGTCTCTGCGTTTTGTTGGCTCTCTGTGGCAGGACTGGCTTCGTGCCCTTTCAAAGCCTCGGCTTGCGGATCGGCGCCGGCTTCTGACCCCTGATCCCTGATCCCTGTTCCCTGCTCTTCGTTCTCGGGGATGGGCTCGATGGCCATTGGGTGGGCGAAGAGCGATGTGGAACCGGATTGCTCGTTCTGGATGCGCATGCCGAGGGTGGAGAATGCGGCCGGACCGCGGAGTGAGCCGTCCTGATAGAGGAAGACGGAAACTTCATCGGGTTGGGCTGAGGCTTGCAGGATGACGGCGCGGAGCCGGCTGATGGGGCGAACGAGTTCAGAGGCGAGGGCGCGGACGCTCTCGACCCGCTGGACATGCGCATGGATGGCGGCGGCGGACTCGAAATCGAGGTTGGCGGAGGCTTGGTCGCGCTGGGTGCGGAGGCTGACGAGACGGCTCTCGCCGCGGGTGGCGAGGAAGCTCTCGACGGCGGCGGATTCATCGGCGTAGCGCTCATCGGTGCAGCCCTGGTAGCAGGGGGCAAGGCACATTTTCATCTCGGAATAGACGCAGCCGGGGTGGGAGGGATGGGGCGAGAGATCGTCGGTGCAGCGGCGCAGGAGGAAGAGCTTGAGCGCCTCATCGGCGTAGCGTTCGGCGGCGGCGCGGGAGGGGAACGGACCGTAAGCCCAATCGGCTTCGCGCTGGCTGGGGCGATGGGTGACGGTGATGCGCGGATAGGGATTGCCGCCGAGGAAACGGACGAAGGCCGGGTGGCGCAGGTGCATGCGGGCAATGGGTTGATCTGGGCCCTTCGCGCCGTAGACTTTTTGGAGTAATTCAAACTGGAGAAGCAGGGACTCGAATTCGGAGCCGGTGAGGCGGAATTCGATGCGGCGGACGCGGCCGGCCAACTGAAGGCGGCGGGGATGTTTGGCGGAGGGCTGAAGCAGGCGTTCGAGGCGGGCGCGGAGGTTGGGGGAGCGGCCGATGTAGGGTTCGGCATGGGCTTCTGCGGCGTAGAGGGCGAAGACGGCGGAGGATTGCGGAAGCTCGGCAAGCGCGGCTTTGGGGTTGGCGGGGTCGAAGGGGAGCTGCTGCATTGCGGCCCCGGAGATTTGCCGCGCCGATCCGCTTTGTTCCGCTTCATTCATAACTGCTCCAGCTACGATGCTATGCGCCTGCCTGCGGGCGTGGGCCAGAGGCCCGCGCTACTTTCCGGCGACGGTCATGCCTTCGATGCGCAGGGTGGGTGAGGCTACCGAGCCGCGGAAGACGAGGTCGCTGCCGATGGCGGTGATGTTCATGAGCATCTCGGCGAGGTTGCCGGCTATGGTGACTTCCTCGACGGCGTGGGTGAACTGGCCGTTCTCGATCCACAGGCCGGTTGCGCCGCGGGAGTAGTCGCCGGTGACGACGTTGACGCCGAATCCCATGAGGCTGGTGACGTAGAAGCCGTTCTGCACCTCTCCGAGGATTAGCGTTTCGGTTTGGATACCGGGCTGCACATAGAGATTTCCGCAGCCGATGCCGGGCGTGCCGGCCAATCCTCTTGAGGCATTGTGGGTGGATTTCATGCCGAGCTTGCGGGCGGAGTAGGTGTTTAGCAGGTAATTGCTGAGGACGCCGTTTTCGACGACGGTGGTGCGCAGCGAGGGCAGGCCTTCGCCGTCGAAGGGCGAGGTGCCGAAGCCGCCGGCGCCGGTGGGCAGCAGCATGGCGTTGTCGTCGACGATGGTGAGGGCGGGCGCGGCGATTGGCTCGCCCAGGCGGCCGGCGAGGAAGGATGCGTGACGCCAGATGGAATCGCCCGACGCGGCCTCGAAAACGGAGCCGATGAGGGAGCGCGCGGTTTCAGGCGCGAAGACGATGGGGACGCGCTGGGTGGGCACGCGGCGCGCGCCGAGACGGCGGAGGGTGCGGCGCGCGGCCTCGGCCCCGACAGCTTCAGGGGTTTCGAGGAGCGCGAAGCTCCGGGCGCTGGACCACCAGCCGTCGCGCTGCATTTTGCCGTCGGCGTCCATGGCGAGCGGCGCGGCGGAGACGCCTGCGTAGCTAGTGCGATAGCCGCCGATGAAGCCGCGGGAGTTGGCCAGGACTTTGCGGCCGGTTGCGGCGTCAAAGCTGCCGCCGTCGGAGTTGGTGATGCGCGGATCGGCGGCGAGGGCGGCGGCTTCAGCGCGGCGCGCCCACTCGATGCGCTCGGGGCCGGAGAGTGAGTAGACGTCGTCGTAGTAGAGGTGCAGGTCGCCGGGAATGGAGCCGAATTCGGCGGCTTCAGGCAGGCCGGTGAAGGGATCCTCCTCAGTGACTTTGGCGAGCGCCATTGCGCCGTCGACGAGCTGGCGGATTCCGTCGGGAGTAAGGTCGGAGGTCGAGGCCGAGGCGGAACGCGTGCCCAGAAAGATGCGCAGGCCGAGGCCCCGCGAGCCGGATTCCTTGAGGGTTTCGACTTCGCCCATGCGGACGTTGACGCTGAACTCGTCGCCTTCGCGGACAACGGCCTCGGCGTCGGAGGCTCCGGCTTTGATGGCGCGCGCGACCACGTCGGCGGTGAGGGATTCGAGGTCGAGAATGGTGTCGGCGGCTGGCGGCGCGGTTTGGGGCATGGGTCAACAGTAACAAAATGGCTGGGTGTCCGGCTTATCGTGCAGGAGCTGAAGCCCGATTCATTTTGTGGTTGATTGCGGCACGGCTGAATCCGTGCCCTAAAAAGAGACCGCTCCAATTCGCGTTCTTGCGATCCCACCCATCGAGCAAAAGACGCTCGATGGATGGGGCACCAGAGTTTCATTGATCCGTGGGTCGGCATCGCCGGTGGAAGACTGTTACAAAACGCGGTGGAGTTGATGCTTTCCCATCCTTTTCGCTGTGAGAGTGTGAAAAGGATGGGGCATCCGGCATTACAGCATGTGCCGCGCCCACCACTCGAGCCATGCGCGCGAGATCGCTATCCATGTGTCGTTGAAATACAGGCCGGTGGCCGTGAGGCCCACGGCGATGACGAGGAAGGCTGCATAGAGAAACTGTTTCATCACCCGGTTGCGTTTCCAGTCCCAGAGGAACATGAGAAGGATGAGGAAGACATTGCCGCCCTCATAGAACAGGTAGGTGCCGAGAAAGGTGGTTGGCGCAGGCAGGAAGAGGCCTACAAACCGGGAAAAGCCCGCGTCGCTGATGCAGATAGCAGCCAAGATGAGCACGCGCCGGTGGGCAGCAGAGTTGCGGCGCAAGAAAAGACCCCAGGGGAGCAGCACGGCCATGCAGAAGACTCCGCTGAAGGCGATGGAAAGGAACTGAGGCGGCAGAGAGCCCGGAGTCTGGAGGTTCAAAGCCTGCCAACTGAGCTCAGACCAAGGTGCGATCACGATGACGAGAGCGGCATAGCCGGCAGCGAACCAGCCGAAGCGGCGATGGAAGGCGACGTTGCCGGTTTCGACCATGAGCACGAGCGCGGTTGCGGTGAGCAGCCAGATCGTGGTGGCGATGGCATGAACATGAACGATGAAGGGTACGGGCGGCAGTTCATGGAAGTAGTTGTGCAGATCGAAGCCGAAGCCGACGCCTACGAAGGTCCAGAAGATGGCGAGCCACACGAGCGCGGCCCGGCGATCTTCACGCGCAGGCCAGGATGCGGTTGTATGAAGGTGCACCCGCTTTGCCCTCCTTGACAGGCAGTAAAAGGAGAATAATGCATCTCTGAGATAAATCTATTTTGAACCTTGAGCCGGCGTTTGTTATCTTCCAGTGCCCCCGACGGTCATTTTGTCTAGTTTTATGGTGGGCATGCCTACGCCTACGGGGACGCTTTGGCCGTCTTTGCCGCAGGTGCCTATGCCTTCGTCCAGCTTGAGGTCGTGACCTACCATCGAGACGTGTTTGAGGGCTTCGGGGCCGTTGCCGATTAACGTCGCGTCGCGGACGGGGGCGGTGATTTTGCCGTCTTCGATGAGATAGGCTTCGGAGGCTGAGAATACGAATTTGCCATTCGTGATGTCGACCTGGCCGCCGCCGAAGTTGACGGCGTAGAGGCCGCGCTTGACACTGCGCAGGATGTCTTCGGGCGAGTCGTCGCCGGCCAGCATGTAGGTGTTGGTCATGCGGGGCATGGGGATGGACTGGTAGCTTTCGCGGCGACCGGAGCCGGTGTTTCCAATGCCCATGAGGCGCGCGGAGAGCTTGTCGGACAAATATCCCTTGAGAATGCCGTTCTCGATGAGGACGGTCTCCTGGGTGGCCGAGCCTTCGTCGTCGACGTTGAGCGAGCCGCGGCGGCCGACGATGGTTCCGTTATCGACTACGGTGACTTTGGGGCTGGCGACGGATTGGCCGATGAGGCCGGTGAAGGCGGAGGTTTTTTTGCGGTTGAAGTCGGCTTCGAGGCCGTGGCCGACGGCTTCGTGGATGAGGACGCCAGGCCAGCCGGGGCCGAGAACGACTTCCATTTCGCCGGCGGGAGCGGGGACTGCGCCGAGCTGGAGGATGGCTCCGCGCGCGGCTTCTCTGGCGAGGTTCTCAGGACTCTTGGAGTCGATGAACTGATCGAGACCGGAGCGGCCGCCGCCGCCGGCGGAGCCCCTCGTGGTGATTGGGCCTTGCTTGGCGATGACGGAGACGTTGAGGCGGCAGAGGGGCTGGGTGTCGCTGGCGAATGCGCCGTCAGAGGCGGCAATGAGGATGCGGCGCAGTTCTTCGCTGTAGCCGGCGCGGACATGGACGATGCGGGAATCGAAGGCGCGGGCGGCGCGATCGGCGCGCAGGATCAATTCAAGGCGCGCGGCGAGATCGAGATCATAGCCGCCGAGCGGGACGGGATAAAGATCGGCCGCGGAGGTCTCGGTAAATCCCTGGACGGTCTGTTTGGCGGGGCCGGAGGCGATGAGTGCGGCGGTGCGGGCGGCGTGGAGCAGGCGATCGGGGTTGAGGTTGTCAGTGTAGGCGTAGCCGGTGCGCTCGCCGGAGAGGACGCGGATGCCGCATCCGGCGCTGGTGCCCTGGCTGGCGGATTTGACGATCTGTTCGTCGACGCCGAGCGAGGTGGCGATGACTGACTCGAAATAAAGGTCGGCGTAGTCGCCGCCGGCAGAGAGAGCCTCGCCCAGGCAGCGCTCGAGGAGCTGCTCGGTGATGCCGAATTTCTCAAAAAAGAAGCGCTTATGGCTGGGAACCGGGGGAGACGGGGAGTGGCTCATCGTTGTTTCAGTGTACGCCGGGAGAGGGTGCGGGCGGGGCGGTTGCCGGGGTTGGTGCGGGGCTATTTCACCGGTGCAAAGCGGGCTGGAATCGTGTTAGGATTTTTGCCATGAAGAGGATGATTGCAGCAGCGTTGCTTCTGATGGTGTTTGCCAATCCGGCAGCCTTTGCCGCGAAGCATCATCATCACAATAACCGTCACCACCACCACCACCATCATCACGCCTGAGGCGATCCCCGGTCTCTAGTCAGCACCAACGCCGGACCGGGCGCTTCTTGCACTCCTCGAAGTTTCGGACATGCAGACGGCAGGGGCTGAAGCCCAGCTTTTTTCTTGAGCCGTTTGCGGCCCGACTAAAGTCGTGCCCTTTCAAAACCACTCCGAAGGCGGTTTGAGGCCGATGGGAGCTGGCTTGCGGTGGTTCCCGGGCCCCAGAATCGGGACCGCGGGGCACCCGTTTAAGAGGTGAATTCGCTTCCCATGTGCGGGCGTGGACGCCCGCACTACAGCCGGTCTGGAGACCGGCGCTACATCTGTGGAATCGTGCCCTGGTTACACAGCATCGTTTTCACGCCCGGGCGTGGATGGTTGAGAGTTCAGGCGGCAGATCCATGTGGCTTGGTGGTAGGATGGGTACGGTTTTTGCTATGACAGAACTGGATCAATTGCGATATCCCGTGGGGCGGTTCATGGCGCCGGCTGCGAGCATCGGGAGCATTCGCGCGGCGCAGATTGAGACGCTGCGGCTGCTTCCGGAGCGGCTGCGGGCGGCGGTGAACGGGTTGAGCGATGCGCCGCTCGACACGCCTTATCGCGACGGCGGATGGACGGTGCGGCAGGTGGTGCACCATGTTGCCGACAGCCACGCGAATTGTGTAATCCGCTTCAAGCTGGCGCTGACCGAGGATTGGCCGACGATCAAGGCTTACGACGAGAAGGCATGGGCCGAGCTGGCCGACAGCCGGCTGCCGGTCGCGGGGTCGCTCCAGTTTGTAGAGGCGTTGCACGAACACTGGGTTGCGCTGCTCGAAGCGATGACGGAAGAGGATTTCCATAAAGGGTTCACCCACCCGGAGCACGGCCGGTCAGACCTGGCCAAGGCGCTGGCGCTTTACGATTGGCACTCGCGGCACCACGTTGCACACATTACCAGCCTGCGTACGCGCATGGGCTGGTAGCGGCTCCCCGTGGCGGCGGGAACGGAAGCGGTTCCGGCAGCGCGCCTGGCCAAAACCATCGAAGAATACTTAGCGGATCATCCGGCGGCGGCGCTGCTGGAGGATGGGCGTGTGCTGTTTGACCTGCGCCGGGCGCATTACTCGGTGAGCGAGTCGCACGGGCGCTGCCTGCTGCAGATGTGGAGCGACGAGCGCAACGTGGTGCGGACGGTGGTGGAAACGCAGGAGCGGGCACAGTGCCTGCGGCTGACGACGCGGCGGATGGGAGCGGCGAAGCCGCAATCTCTGGAACTGGTTCCAACCAGCGACCGGCGGACGCCCACGGCGCGGGATGCGGCGCGGCGCAGCTATCAACGGCTGCTGGAGCGGGCGCTGACGCAGCGATTCATGGGCGCGAAGGTGGACGGGCTGCGGTCGGCCATGGACCTGGAGCACAGTTTTGGGCCGGCGTACGTGCGGGGACGGCTGCTGAGGGGAACGGCGGCGGACGCGGTGATCGGGGTGGGCGGGGCTGAATCCTCGGCCATGGTGGACGGAATTCTGACGCTGGGAATTCTGTGGCTGGATTACTGCCGTCAGAAGGGCGACGCGCGGCGGCATTATGGCGGGCTGAAGGTGATTGTGCCGGCCGGCGCGTGGCGAACGACGGCGGAGCGGATGGCGTGGCTGAACCACGCCGCGGCGGATTTCGAGATGTTTACTCTCGATGAGCGCAGCGAAGAGCTGACGGCGGTGGATTTTCGCGATACCGGGAACCTGGAGTCGCGGCTGGTGCACGCATTTTCACAGGCCGCGGCGAAGGAACGCTGCGCGCCGGGAGTTGAGCGGCTGCTCAAGCTGATTCCGGCCGGCGCGCGGGAGCGGGTTGAGGTGCGGGCGGGCTCGGCCACCGAGGTGGGACTGCTGCTGCATGGCCTCGAATTTGCGCGGGTGCGGCAAGGAGTTGCGCCCAACAGCTTTGCGCGCCAGGAGGAGATCACGTTTGGCGCGGGCGCCAACGAGACGCCGCTGAACGAGGAGAACGAGGGGCTTTGCCGGGAGCTGATTCTGCGGCTGTTTACGAGCCGTTACGCGGACGGGGCGCACAACGATGCGCTCTACCGCATGCAGCCGGAGCGGTGGCTGGAGTCGCGGCTGCGGGCGGGAATCGCGGAACTGCTGCCGGGGCTGCGCGCGGATTTGCTTTATTCGCAGGTTCCCGCGCTCTCAGTGGGCGAGCGTGGAATGCTGGACCTGCTGGCGCTGGACGGCAATGGGCGGCTGGCGGTGATTGAGCTGAAGGCAGAGGAGGATTTGCATCTGCCGCTGCAGGCGCTCGACTACTGGATCAGGGTGCGGGCGCTGAATAACGACAGGCAGGCGACAGGTGGAGGCAGGGCGCTGTCGGCGTTTGAGCGGGAGGGATATTTTGGCGGCGCAGAGGTTTCGCCGCTGGAGCCGAGGCTGCTGCTGGCTGCGCCTGCGTTGCGGATTCATCCAGCCAACGAGCCGGTGCTGCGCTATTTTTCGCCGCAGGTGGAGTGGGAGCTGATCGCACTCAGCGAGCATTGGCGGCGGGAGTTGAAGGTAGTGTTTCGGAAGCGGGCGGGCGAATAGGGAGCGAGTGAAGAAGTGAGCAGGGAATAGGGGCTGAGGGACTGGCGGACTACGGTGGAAACCTGAAAGCCCGCCAGTGGCACAGGGGACTGACTTATTGCGCGGGGAGGTGCTGGTCGCCGATTTGCTGGTTGGCGGCGGAGACTTTGGCTGCCCAGTAGGCTCTCTCGGCATCTTCGGCGGCGATGTTCAAGGTTTTTCCCGAGAAACAGGGATTGGTGAATTCGTTGCCGGCATCGGAGTTGCCGGGGTAGGTCATGCTGAGCGCGCTTGCCCAGAAATCGGCGGCCATGGGATTTTCGCTGGCATTGGGGCGCACCAGTCCGCCGGCGGTGGTGGTGATGGTGTTGTTGTAGAAGAGCGCCGGCCCGGAGCCATAGGAATCCCAAATCGAGGCCGCGTTGACGAAGGTCGCGGCAAACCATGCGCCGGAGCTGTCCTGTCCGCAGGAGACGACGCGATTTCCGGTGGCCGTGACGTCGTGGCCGTTGTCGATGGAGACGCCTGAGCCGGCGGTGTGGACGATTTCGTTGTCTTGAAAAAGAGCGAAGGCCGTGACTGGGGCATCCTTGCCGCCATCGGCGATGATGCCGACGCCGTCGAAATCGCCAGGCGAAACCGGCGAGGAGTCGCCTTCCATGTAATTGTCGTGAACCCAGATGGGATGGCCCGAGGCGCCCTGGCTGCGAAAAATATTGATGACATCGGTGGTCGAACTTTGCCCCATGGTCTGCATGTTCTGATTCCATGCGATCTCCGCGCCCTGGGCCGCGATCACGTTGCTCAGGATGATGAAGTGGCCCGGGTCCGGCTCCTTAGCGAGCAAGCCACCCTGGCCGTCGCTGGCTCGATCTTCAAGGTTGACGGCGAGGTTGTTAAGAATCTCGATGGATGAGGCGGCGGTTTGGGAGACTGAGATGCCGAAGCTGACGCCGGTCATGGTGCAGTTCTGGACGGTAAGGGAGTTGATTTTGGAGGCGAAAACGAAGGCTCCGCGCATTTTGCCTGCGACCTGGGGATCGAGGCCTGTTCCGGTGACATTGTCGATGGTGACATTGGCGCCGGTGGTTACGCCGCTGACTTGGATGAGGGCGCCGCGGCCGGTGATGACGGAATCCTGGATGGTGACGGGTCCGTCGGTGTGGATGGTGACCGCGGGCGTGGCTGGGTCGCTGCTGTTCCAGTTTCCCGAGTAGGTTCCTCCGCTGGTGATTTCGATGGGCCCGGAGACGGCTTGCGGAACGACTTCAACGAGGGCTTGAGCGGTCTGGTTTCCACAGGCCACCGAAACGGTCGCATTGCCTGCTTGCCGGCCCTGAAACTCTTCGTCTCCGACTGGAGGAAGGATGGAAGAACTGGAAGAGGACCAGACGCAGGAGGTATCGGCGGACTGGCCGGTGAGAGAGAACTGAATGGTCTGCCACGCCTGGATGGTGGTGTTGGAAGGGTCGAGGGACAAGGCGGCAGGGCCAGGCGCTGGAGCGGCAGCGGGCGCTGGACTTGAAGCTGCGCTTTGCAGGGAGGAAGTGCATCCCTGAGAAAAGAGGAGCATGAGGGCTGCGGCGAGCAGCGCGGTGAGGGGAAGAGTTTGATGAGGCCGGGAAGATTGGGTGGCGAAGAGGGAATTGAACGGGAGCATGGGACGCCTCGCGAGGGCGCGGGTGATTTATTAGGAGCGCCCAAGGTTTGTGTGAGAAAGAACTCACACAGTGAGGACATCGGCGTTGCGGAGGGGGACTTTCGGGGTGGGGCGCTGGATTATGAGCCCGCGGTAATGAGGAACGGCTAAGGTATTAGTTTTTCTGAGGGAGGTAATGGCGGGTACTTATGAGCTGGGTGGGTTGGGGGATGGGTGATTCAGGGGCGTGCGATCCCACCTTAGCGACAAAAACAAGGGCGTCGTGCCCAGAGGGCGCCCAGATGGGGCACCCGGGTTCGTGACGGGTCAGGCTGTGCAGCGGGGCGCCGCGCGGCTACTCAGGACGCCAGCGGAGGATGGGTTTTCTTGCGGCCTGCACTTCGTCGAGGCGGGAGACGCGGGTGGAGTGGGGAGCGGACTTGACCAGGCCGGGGTTCTCCTCGGCTTCTTTGGCGATGGCGCGCATGGCGGCGATGAAGAGGTCCAGTTCTTCAACCGATTCGCTCTCAGTGGGCTCGATCATGAGCGCGCCGTGCACGATGAGCGGGAAGCTGACCGTGTAGGGGTGGAAGCCGTAGTCGATGAGGCGCTTGGCGATGTCGCCGGTTTTGACGCCGTGCGCGGCCTGGCGCTTGTCGCTGAAGACGACCTCGTGCATGGAGGGCGTGGAGTAGGGCAGGTCGTAGAGGTCTTCGAGCTTTTTGCGGATGTAATTGGCGTTGAGGACGGCGTCCTCAGTGGTTTGACGGAGGCCGTCGGGGCCGTTGGCCAGGATGTAGGCCAGGGCGCGGATGAACATGCCGGTGTTTCCGTAGAAGGCGCGCACGCGGCCTACGGAGTGGGGACGGTTGTAGTCCCAGTGAAGTGGAATGTTTGCCGGGGTGTGGAGGGGCAGGGGATCGTCGTCTCCGGCCCGTTCGCCGGTTTCAGGTTCAAAGAACGGGGCGCGGAACAGGGGTGGGCAGCCGCCGGGGCCGGGCTCGGCATTGGTGTCCTCCCAATCTCCGGCGTCGGGGCAGTCCTTCGTGCCGCCCTCGTTTCGGACGAGGACCGGGATGGGCAAAAACGGCTTAAGGAAGGCTTTGCAGGCAACGGGGCCGGAGCCGGGCCCGCCGCCGCCGTGGGGCGTGGAGAAGGTCTTGTGCAGGTTGAGGTGCATTACGTCCACGCCGAAGTCGCCGGGGCGGACTTTGCCGACCAGGGCGTTCATGTTGGCGCCGTCCATGTAGAGCAAGGCGCCTTTGGCGTGGAGGATGTCGGCGATCTTGTGGATCTGGTTTTCAAAGACGCCGAGGGTGGAGGGGTTGGTGAGCATCAGCGCGGCGGTGTCTGAGTCGACCTGGCGGGTGAGGGCCTCAAGATCGATGCCGCCGTCGGAGTTGGACTTGAGGTTCTCGACCTGGTAGCCGCAGATGGCGGCTGTCGCCGGGTTGGTGCCGTGGGCGGAGTCGGGAATGAGGATTTTGCGGCGGGGATTGCCCTGCGACTCGTGCCAGGCTCGGACGAGCAGGATGCCGGTGAATTCGCCGTGCGCGCCGGCGGCGGGCTGGAGGGTGATTGCGTCCATGCCGGTGATGTCGAGCAGGCAGCGCTGGAGCAGGTCGTAGACTTCGAGGATGCCTTGGGCGAGCGATTCGGGCCGGTAGGGATGGGCTTCGGCGAGGCCCTCGATGCGGGCTACGAACTCGTTGACGCGCGGGTTGTACTTCATGGTGCAGGATCCGAGCGGGTACATGCCGAGATCGATGGCGTAGTTCCAGGTGGAGAGGCGGGTGAAGTGGCGGATGATTTCGATCTCGCTGAGCTCTGGCAGCAGGCCTGGGGTGGTGCGATGGGCCGCGCCGAGCAGGGCGGCGGGGTCCACGGCGGGCACGTCGAGCGGGGGGAGTTTGTAGGCGCGCTTGCCGGGCGAGGACTTCTCGAAGAGCAGGGCTTCGTTCTGCGTCGGGTGGGGGCGGACTTTGCCCAGGGTGCGGTGAGTATTTGCCATGTCGTGATTGCCTCGTTACGATTCGTCTCGCTCGATGCTAGTCGGGTTTCTTCCTTCGTTCATTTTCATCGTGATGCGAAAGCGGTTCTCTTGGGCATGCCACTCGTTCCAGCGAACAATCAAGCCGACGACGAAAGCAAAGGAGCTTGCGGCGAACACGGTCCCGCCAAGGTTCATATGCCAGTAAAAATACAAAAAAGCCGTCGCAACACAGAAACCGAAGAGGCCGCTGACGCCTACTCCCCAGATGACCGCATAGAAAAACGGTCCAACTCGCCGACGGGACTCCCACCGTCTGAGTTGTCCTTCATTCATCGGGACAAAGGTCATGGAGCCAAACAGGCGACTTGTCATCGGCAGCTCCCTTCGGTATCGCGGGAAACAGGTTTCAAACTACACCCCAACCGGCGCGGCGGCGAGGACTTTGGCGGCTTTGTCGATTGACTTCTTTGCGATCATTTCGGTGGCGCACCAAAGGGTGGCGTTGCCTAGCTCGGGATACCAGCGGTTGAGCGCGATGCCGCCTACAATTTTTTCTTTGAGGAGACGTGGGCTCCATTGCTCATAGGGTTCGGTGGTTTGGAGAACAAATTCGTGGAAGCGGGGCGCGCCGGTGAAGAGCAGCTCTACGCCGGGCTGGGCGCTGAGCGTTTTGGCTGCGTAGTCGGCCTTGGCCAGGTTGTGCTCGGCCAATTCCCGGATGCCTTCTTTGCCGTAGACAGTGAGGAAGATGGTGGCCATGAGCGCGACGAGGGCCTGGTTGGTGCAGATGTTGGAAGTGGCTTTTTCGCGGCGGATATGCTGCTCGCGGGTGGCGAGGGTGAGCACGAAGCCGCGGTTTCCTGCGCCGTCGGTGGTCTGGCCGACGAGGCGGCCGGGCATCTGGCGCACGTACTTCTCTTTGGCCGCGATGACGCCGCAGAACGGGCCGCCGTAGCTGAGCGCCACGCCGAACGACTGCGCCTCCATGGCGACGATATCGGCCTCGACGGGCGGGCGCACGATGCCGAGCGAGACGGCTTCGGCAATGGAGACGATGAGCAGAGCGCCTTTGGCGTGGGCGATCTCGGCGATGGCGGGAATGTCTTCAATGATGCCGAAGAAGTTGGGACTCTGCACCAGAACGGCGGCGGTTTCCCCGGTGACGGCTGCATCGAGCGCTTCGAGATCGGCGCGGCCGGTTTTGGCGTTGTAGCCGATGAGCGTGGTGGGCAGGCCTTGATGTTTGGCGTAGGTAGCGAGGACTTCGCGGTACTCGGGATGGACGGTTGTGGCGACGACGGCCTGGTGGCGGCCGGTGACGCGGACGGCCATCATCACGGCCTCGGCAGCGCCGGTTGAGCCGTCGTACATGCTGGCGTTGGCCACGTCCATGCCGGTGAGTTCGGCAATCATGGTCTGGAATTCAAAGATGGCCTGCAGCGTGCCTTGCGTGATCTCGGCCTGGTAGGGGGTATAGCTGGTGAGGAATTCGCCGCGCTGGACGAGGGAGTCGATGATGACGGGACGGTAATGGCGATAGGCGCCTGCGCCGAGGAAGCTCGCGTATTCGGTGGAGTTCTTCTTGCCGGCGGCGCGGAAGTAGTCGATGATCTCGCTCTCGGCCTGCTGGCGCGGGACTTCGAGGTCGCGATCGAGGCGGTACTCGGCCGGAATCGTGGCGAAGAGATCGTCAATGGAGGCCGCGCCGATCTCGGCGAGCATCTTGAGGCGTTCGGCGGGGGACTTTGGAAGATAGCGCATGGTGGGTCCCTCCGGGACCAGGGACTAAGGGACCAGGGACTAAGGGACTAGTCCCTTACGTGCCTGTTTCTTCCGAGACGAAGGCTTCGTAGGCGGCGGCGTCTAACAAGGCTTCGTACTCGGAGGGGTTGGAAAGCTCGACCTTGATGATCCAGGTTTCATGCGGGGCGGCGTTGATTTTGTCGGGCTCGGTTTTGAGGGTTTCGTTGACGGCGGTGACGGCGCCGGAGACGGGCGAGAAGAGATCGCTGACGGCCTTGACGCTCTCGACGGAGCCGAAGGTTGTGCCGGCGGTGACGGTGTCGCCGATTTTGGGCACGTCGACGTAGACGATGTCGCCGAGCGAGTTCTGCGCGTAGTCGGTGATGCCGATTGCGCCGATGGTTCCGTCGAGCGAAATCCATTCATGTTCGCGGGTGTAGCGGTAGTTGGCAGGGTAGGGCATAAGTGTGGGTTCCTCGAAGAAGTAGTGTACGGCGTGAGGGAGGGGTAAGAAAACCTGTGGAAGGCGGGGACGGGATTGAGGTGGGGGTTGTGGCGGGTGAAGAGTGGGTGGTTCAAGGGCGTGCTGCCCCACCCTTGCGACAAGAACTAAAGCGTCGCAAGGATGGTGTGCCCAGGTTCGTAACGGGTCAGGCGGTGAAGGAGGATGAGGCGGGCTGTTGCACTGCGCCGCGGCGTTTGGAATCCACCTGCAGGGTGAGGGTCTGCTGTTTTTTGTCGCGCAGGATGGTGACGGCGACGGTTTTCCCCTCATTGGTGTGCAGGGCGCGCTCCCAGTCGGCGGAGGTGGTGATGGACTCGGGGCCGACCTTGAGAATCACGTCGAAGGCGCGGAAGCCCGCGGAGGCAGCTTCGCTCTTGCGGGTTACCTGCTTGACCATCAGGCCGCCGGAGACGCCGAGGTACTCGGCCATCTGCGAGGTGAGCGGCTCAACCAGCGCGCCGACCTTGAGGGTGCTGCCGAAGAAGGGCAGGTGGAATCCGCCGGAAAGCGGGGCGTCGCCCACGCCGCCGGCGAGAATGCCCATTCCAGGGACGGGCGCGGAGACATCGGCGCTGCCGATCTTGTCCCAGACATCGTGTTCGAGGGTCTTGCGCTCGGCAAGCTGCACGGCGATGGTCTGAATGTTGCCGTCGCGGCTGATCTCGATGCTCACGCTGCGGCCGGCGGGAATCTCCTTGAGCATTTTGCGCAGTTGCTCCGCGCCATCGACATTCTGGCCGTTCAGCGCCAGCACCACGTCGTTGACCTTGAGGCCGATCTGGCCGGCGGGCGCATCGTGGTCGATGAGGGTGATGACCGCGCCGCGGGTTTCCCTGAGTTTGAGCGCCTGCGCCTTCTCCGTGTCCACGTCGGAAATGTCGACGCCCAGATAGCCCTGGGAGCTGGCGTGCACCAGCAAGGGATTGGAGTCCTCGAAGAACTGCACGATTCCCTGCGACTGGGCATGGGCGGGATGGGAAGCAACGGCCAGGCAGCAGCCCACCGCGAACAACGCGAGCGAGCTTTGATGGAGTTTCCGGTACGGCCTCAAAAGGTGTTTCATTTTGTCTTCTCCAGCGGTTCTCTTTGTCCGGCCCGCGTTCTATCGTGCTGCGCGGTTGCCGGATGGGTAAACAGATCTATTGAATCTCCGGCACCCGGCTCAGGACCTGCCGGGAGACATTTCTGATCTGGGGACTTTCGTCCGAATTGGAAACCGAATACAGGACCTGGCGCACGCTGGTGTCGGCTTCGACGGGCTCGAGCAGGTTGATAGCCGCGGTGCGGATTCTGGGATCGCTGTCGTTGAGCAATGCCTCCAGCACGGCATCGCGGACGCGCACGTCCTGGGCCACGTAGGGCTCGAGGCCTTCGAGGGCCTTCTGGCGGACGGCGGCGCTTTTGTCGTAGCGGAGGGCGACCATGAGCGCATCGCGGATGCCCGCGGGCTGGCAACTGTGACCGGCGCGGCACTCGGCGGCCAGCAATCCCACGGAGTCGTCGCGGATGCCCGGGGAAGCCGAATCCTCAGAAGCCAGCATAAGCAACTGGCGAATCTGCGGGTCGTCAAGGGAGCCCTCGATGCGGCGCGGGACGAGCTGGTTGTAGGACACGTCGACGATTTCGCTGTTGGGCTGGCGGACAATGCCGGAGATGCTGGCGACGTTGGCCAGTTCCGGAATCGATGCGACCGGCTGGGCTTTGGAGGCAGCCGCGGTTTGGGCGGCAGCGTGTGCGGCACGGATCTGGGCAAACTCATAGCTGCCCAGGCAGCCCGCTCCGGCGCCGGCCACGAGCAGCAGCAGAGCAGCCACGGGAGCGGCCTGCAAGCGGGCAAAGTTGTTGATGATGCGGCCGCCCCAGCGCTCATACCAGCGCTTGGGGGGGAGCGTGTCCAGCGCCTCGCCCAGGCGCATGCGGGCGCGGGCCACAAGATTCGGGGGCGGCTCCAGCACGGGGTGGGCATTGGCCAGCACCTTCAGCGCCAGCGCCTGCTCCCGTTCTTCCCGGCACAGGTCGCAGCCGGACAGATGCTGCTCCAGCTCATGGACCTGTTCGTCGGCAAGTTCCCCATACGCCGCAGTCACGATTCGTTCCTGTGCAAGTTCGCAATTCATCGCTACGTCCTTCCAGCCTCGAAAAGCAGTCCCACAGTACAGCTATCAGTTACCGTACCTCCGCCAACTGCGCGCGCAGCTTTTTGGTCGCCCTGAAGAGCGTGTTCTTGGCGGTTTCCTCGGTGGTGCTCAACATCTCTCCGATGGTGCGCAGGCGGAGACCCTGGTAGTGCTTCAGTTCAAAAACCATCCGTTCCCGCGGCGTGAGTTTAGTGAGGGCGGCCTGGATCTTCTCGCCGAGAAGCTTGCGGTCCAGTTCGCGCGCGGGGTTTGAAAACGACCGGTCGTCAGAGACCGCGGCCAGGGTGTCGATCTCGTCTCCGGCGCGGTCCACAATCACCGCGTGATCTTCGCGGCGGGTTTTGCGACGCCGCAACTGATCCAAGCAGAGGTTGGTGACGATCCTGTAAATCCATGTATAGAAAGAGCATTCAAAGCGGAAATTTCCGAGATACCGATAGGCTTTAAGGAAAGCTTCCTGGTAAATGTCCTCGGCGTCGTGCTCGGAGCCGGTAAGGTGGAGCGCCAGCCGGAGCACCTGGTGCTCATATTGGCGGACCAGCGCGTCAAAGGCCGAACGCGACCCAGCCTGGGCCTCGCGGATGAGGTCCATCTCCGCTTCGCGGGCCTGGAGGCGCTCCTGTGTCTGAGCCGACCCATCGCGATTCGAACCGCCCATTGCCCTGGTTGCACCCATGCCTGCTGAGGATTGTACCCTCCGGCTGGCAGGCCAGCCTAAAGCGCCGGCGCCCGCAACCGGGGAAATGGGAAGACTGACCGCGTCTGCTGCCATGGAATGCTCCGCTTCTCCGCTCCAGATATCCGCTCTGGGGAAAAGAGTCTTTGGGTTATCAAAATAGACGCTGGAAATGGGGTTTGGTAAGCCGGGGGGGAGAGTCAGCAAGTCAGCGGGTAGGCGGGGCCGGATTTTTAAGCGGGCGATTTGCTGCGGCCCTCCACAGGGAATTCAGGCTGGTTGCGGAGCGTGCCGGTACACTAAGAACCGATGAGCGATCAAAGAACTGGAAACCTGTTTGGGGATTTGAGGGCGGATGAGGCGGCGGGGTGGTTTACGGCTCACTGCGACGGTGGGTCGAGGGGCAATCCCGGGCCTTCGGGCTACGGAGCGGTGATTGAGGATCCGCAGGGTCAGGTGGTGGCGCGGCTGAGCCGGTTCTTGGGGCGGCAGACGAACAATTATGCGGAATATTCCGGGCTACTGGCGGTGCTGGAGTGGGCGCTCGGGAATGGGGCGAAGCAAATGCGGGTGGTTTCGGACTCGGAGCTGATGGTGAAGCAGATGAAGGGGCTTTACAAGGTGAAGAGCCCGGGCTTGATTCCCCTGTGGCAGGAGGCGAAGCGGCGGGCTGCTCGGCTGGAGCGGTTTGAGATGCGGCATACACTGCGCGGCGGGAATAAAGAAGCGGACCGGCTGGCGAATGAGGCGATGGATAAGGGCAGGGAATAGGGAACAAGGGACCAAGGGAATAGGGTATCGATACTCGTCGGCGCAAATGAGCTAGTGAACAGAGTCATACTCGGGCCTGCCAACTGCTTCTCCTCGGAGGACGCTATCGTCAAGTCGACCACTTTTTTCAAATCGGCTGCCGTTCCAGCGAAAACGCATCAGCACGAGCCAAGTCGAGCAGCAGTCCCCCGTTCGTTCGCGGGGGTCTAAAAGTTCGAAGACCAACTGCCCATCCTCGACGTAAACCTTCGAAAGGCCGTAAAGAGCGCGGTCCCCGGTATGGCAATAGGCCAGAAGCTTCGGCTTCCCGCCGTCAAACGAATAGATGTAAACGTAGTGGGTATTCTGTGTGCCGCCAGCTTCATATCGCAACACGACAATTGCATCTTCTTTGCCCTTGCCGGCGACGTCTGCGTACTCAACAGACTGCAGAGTGAAGCCTGTAGTGTCGACCCCGTTGATGAGGCGTATGGGTTTTCTCTTCGAATAACCATCCTTCGGATTGCCGAGCCATTTCAACTCGGCGTGGCCGAGTAACGGGGCGCTCAACGGGTAGGTGAAGTTTTTGAAATCAATTTGCCGTATGTTGTTCTGTGCTGAAGCGAATCCCGCAGAGATGCAGACAAGGATTCCCAGTAAGAGTGCGCGCATAGGCAGAGCTTACGCCGGGAATCTCTGCGTTTCAATCGCGAGCACCGCTAACACGTGATTTCCCGGGTCTTGAGCTCGAAACCTGGGCCACCCATTTTTTTACTGGTTCCTGATCCCCGCTCCTATTCCCTACTCCCTATTCCCTGTTTCTTACACCTTGCGGCCGAGGTCGTTTCGCCAGGTGTGGGTGCCGCTGCGTTCGAGCAGGTGGTCGGCGCATTCGGGCCCCAAGGAGCCTTAATCGATCGGCAGTTTCAGGAAAGCCTCCCGGAATTCTTTACTTCTGCTAAAATGTAAAGGGGGTATCTCATCATGGAAGCCAAACTCAGCAGTAAGGGGCAGGCCACGATTCCCAAGGCGGTTCGTGAACGGCTACAGATCAGGGCGGGAGACCGGTTCAAGTTCTTCTTCCATCCGGACGGCGTGATGATTCTGCCCAAAATTCCGACCAAGCGCCTGAAAGGCAGCATTCCGAAGCTGCCGCGGCCGGTATCTGCCAAGGAGATTGACAAAGCAATCGAGGCAGGAGCCACGGAGAGATTTCGGCGGAAGAAATGATCGGGCTTGGCAATGATCGGACTTGATACGAACGTCCTCCTGCGCTACCTGGTGCAAGACGATCCCGCGCAGTCACCCCAGGCGACGGAGATTATCGAACGCCGTCTGACCGAGCAGAATCCCGGTTTCGTCAGCCTTGTCTCGATCCTCGAAATTGTCTGGGTTCTTGGAAGCCTATACAAGCGCACGCGCCGGGAGATTGCCCAGCAAATCGAAATGATCCTGGCGGCCGATACCCTAGAGGTGCAAAACGAGCAGGAAGTCTATCAGGGTGTCGTCGCACTTAGAAGTGGAACTGGGACATTCGAAGATGCATTGATCGGCGGCATCGGCATTTGGAGAGGTTGCGCCGCTACTCTGACGTTCGATCAGAACGCGGCTAAACGCCTGCACGGATTTCGTCTAATCTAATCTAATTACGTCACGGTCCCCCTGTGGCCGCCGACGGATATCCGCCGGGATGTCCTGGTCCGTGTTACTTCCGGCCGAGGTCGTTTCGCCAGGTGTGGGCGCCGCTGCGTTCGAGCAGGTGGTCGGCGCACTCGGGGCCCCAGGAGCCGGCAAAATAATTGGGGAAGACTTCAGGCTGTTTGGCTGCCCAGGCCTGGAGGATGGGGGTGTAGAGAGCCCAGGTGATTTCGACGCCGTCGCGGTGCGAGAAGAGGGTCTGGTCGCCGAGCATGGCGTCGAGCAGCAGGCGCTCGTAGCCGTTGGCGCTTGATTTGCCAAAGGCGGTTTCGTAGTCGAAGTCCATGGTGACCGGGCAGACATTCATCTCCGGGGTGGTGGGCACCTTGGCGCCGAAGCGCAGGGCGATGCCCTCGTCGGGTTGGATGCGGATGGTGAGCAGGTTGGGCTGAATGTCCTGGCATGGGCCGCTCGATTGCAAGCGGTTGAAGATGAGCAGCGGGGGCTGCTTGAACTGGATGCTGATCTCGGTAGCGCGCTTTTTGAGCCGCTTGCCGGCGCGGAGATAGAACGGCACTCCGGCCCAGCGCCAGTTTTCAATCTGCAGGCGCAGCGCCGCGTAGGTTTCAGTGCCCGACTCGGGGTTGACGCGGTCCTCGTCGCGGTAGCCGACCACGTGCTGGCCGGAGACGATGCCCGGGCCGTACTGGCCGCGCACCGTATTCAGAATCGGGATAGATGGAATGGCCTGCCAGACTTTCACCTTTTCGCGGCGCACGCTCTCGGCTTCAAAGCTCGAAGGCGGTTCGAGAGCGACTAGGGAGAGCAGCTCCATCATGTGGTTCTGCACCACGTCGCGGAGCGCGCCGGCCTTTTCGTAAAACGGACCGCGGCCCTCGACGCCCAGCGTTTCAGCCACGGTGATCTGCACCTGGTCGATGAAGTTGCGGTTCCAGACCGGCTCGAAGATGCCGTTGGCGAAGCGGAAGACCAGCAGATTCTGCACCGTCTCCTTGCCGAGGTAGTGGTCGATGCGGAAGACCTGGTTCTCGTGGAAGACGGCGTTGACCTGGTGGTTGAGCAGGCGCGCGGAATCGAGATCGTGGCCGAAGGGCTTTTCGATGACGATTTCTGCCACACCCTTTTCCGGATTCGCCATGCCCTGAGCGCCGAGGTTCTCGATGATGCCGGCAAAGAACTCGGGCGCGGTGGCCAGGTAGAAGAGGCGGTTGCCGGCGATGCCTTTTTCCCGGTCAATGCGCTCCAGTTCGGCCTTGAGGCCCGCGTAGTTGGACGGGTCGTCGAATTTGAGTGGAAAGTAACTGATGTGGCTCAAGAATTCGTCGAGCTTGGGATCGCTCGCGTCCGCGGCGCCGAATTCGACGATGCCTTCGCGCATGTCCGCGGCGAACTCATCGCCGAGCGGGCGACGCGCGACACCGACAATGGCAAACTGTTTGGGCAGCAGATTGGCCTGGCGCAGGTGAAACAGCGCGGGCAGCAGCTTGCGCTTGGTCAGATCGCCCGAAGCGCCGAAGATAACGAGAATTCCGGGCTCGGGAATCCGCTCCGCGCTCTTGGGAACCTGGGAAAGATCTTCGGGGCGCACTTTCATCTGGATTGTGGCCATGGTTGGCGTTCCTCCGGGACAGTCGTCAGTGGTCAGTGGTCAGAGATCAGTGAAAAAGTGAATGAGTGAATGAGTGATCGGTTAAGGGTGCTCGCTGGCTACTGTCTTTACTTCGTGGCCGCCGAATTCGTTGCGCATGATGGCTAACATGCGATCGGTGAAGTTGTTTTCCTCGCGGGAGCGGATGCGGCGCATGAGCGACTCGGTGATGATGGGCGCGGAGACGTTGAGGTCGATGGCTTCAAAGACGGTCCAGCGGCCTTCGCCGGAGTCATCGACAAAAGCTTCGAGGCCCTGGAGCGTGGGATTCTTGCTCAGCGCGTCGGCGGTGAGATCGAGCAGCCAACTGCGCACCACGCTGCCGTAGCGCCATATCTGGGAGATCTGCGGCAAGTCGAGGCTGAAGTCGGTTTTCTTTTCGAGAATGGTAAAGCCCTCGGCATAGGCCTGCATCATGCCGTACTCAATGCCGTTGTGGATCATCTTGACGAAGTGTCCGGCGCCGGCGGGACCCACGTGTCCCCACCCCTTGTCGGCTGCGGGAGCCAGGGTTTCAAAGATGGGGCGCAGATACTCGACGGGATCTTTGTCGCCGCCGATCATCATGCTGTAGCCCTCTTTGAGGCCCCACACGCCGCCGGAGGTGCCTGCGTCGACAAACTGAAATCCTTTGGCCGTGATTTCCTGGTAGTGGCGCATCGAATCCTTGTAATAGGAGTTGCCGCCGTCGATGAGAATGTCGCCGGGATTGAGGAGCGGCTCGAGTTTGGCGATGGTGTCGTCAACCGGCTTGCCCTGGGGCACCATAATCCATATGGCCCTCCGGGCTTCCAGCTTTTGGACTAGTTCATCGAGGGTGGAAGCACCGACATTGCCTGAGGCGGTCAGTTTGGCGACTGCATCCGCGTTGAAATCGAAGCCGACGACCCGGTGGCCGCCGAGCCGCAGCCGTTCCGCCATGTTCGCGCCCATCTTGCCGAGGCCGATCAATCCTAGTTGCATAAAACCTCCAGTGGTATTTCTCTATAGAACGCTTAGATCAACCAACTCGCTGCGCAGGGCGGTTTCGCCTGTGAAGCGGATGGATTTCATTCCTTCGGCGGTTGCGCCATCGACATTTTCCTGCCGGTCGTCGATAAACAGAATGCGCCTGGCGGGTACGCCGAGAATGTCGATGGCGCGGCGATACATGGCGGCCTGCGGTTTGCGCAGGCCCACATAACACGAGCTCAGCGCCACCTTGAAAAAGCGGCGCAGGCCGAACTGGGTAAAGCGATAGTCGTTGGTTTCACGGGCCTCATTGTTCAGCGCGCCTAGCATACATGGGTTGGATGCGGAAAGCTCGGCGAGGATTCCGAGAGCGCCGCCGGGGAGCGGCCTGGATTGGGTGAGCATGAAGGTGAAAAAGTCTTTGCGGGAGAAGCCGCGGGGCTCATAGAAGACGGTCTGATCGAGATACCAATCCAGGTTGATCTCGTCCCGCTCCCAGGGCTCGAAGACGGCGAGGTGCCGGGACTCGAAGGCCTCGGCGTCGAGATGGAAATGGGCCACGGCAAGCGCGCGTTCCTGGCGATCCCAGCCGTTGGTCAGCAGGACTCCGCCTACATCGAAGAGGATCACGTCGAAGGGGAACATCGGCGTCTTGTCTCCGCGCTTGCGCGCTTGTGGTGCGGGTAACCGAGCAAAGCTCTCAAATGCGAGGACGTTTCCTCAGGGGCTAAAGTGTTTGCGTGAGAACGCCGTTTGCCCCGTTGCTTGGCGGTATTCGAGTTGAGTTTTTCCGGTTGCGGTGTTGCTTTTGTCTGCTTACCGGTCGGTCTGGTTCTTTGCGGTTAGGCTCAGGC
>Ga0224555_1001989_pt1 | contig 25514 bp, 17 predicted proteins | sample 714S23034metaG_FD_180687 | JGI IMG/M metagenome (GOLD analysis project Ga0224555, IMG submission 180687) | Peat soil microbial communities from Stordalen Mire, Sweden - 717 S2 30-34 | ecosystem: Environmental > Terrestrial > Soil > Wetlands > Peat | place: Sweden: Norrbotten County, Stordalen...
AGGAGGCATTGCGTGCCTGGCGCTTGAGTGAGGCGAAACACAGAAATATTCCGGCATTCCGGATCTTCGGCGATCGGGCGCTGCGAGGTATCGCTTCGACCTGTCCCCGGAATGATGCAGAGCTATTGGCTGTACCGGGCATTGGAATGGCGATCGTGCAAAAATATGGGTCGCGTATCTATCGCCTGATTGCAGGTTCCAGCTGATACGCGCGTACCCTCGTGCGGTTGGCATGCGTTATGCCTCCACTCGATTGGTTGCTGGGCGAAAGTGTTCAAAATCTCATCCGCGCCGAAGGCGGCCTCGGTAAATTCGAACTTGCCGAATGTAATCCATTGAAACGCTTGAGATCGCGGTTTAGAGATTCAACGTACTTGTCTCTGGGCTCTGCACCAGAGCGGTAAACCAGCAGATATCCGTAGTAATCAGTGAAACCCTCATGAAACCATTCTGTTTCTCGGCCGGCGGTGCTATTCCTCGGTTCCATCCGGCCGGGGTTCCACTCGTGGAACGCTTCATGTGCCAGTTGCGGAAGCAGGTTGTCGAATGAGTCCTCTTTCGAAAGGTACATCCAGAACGCGTGGGTGAACGCGCTCCCATCGCTGCTGCCTTTGTCCTGGTCGTAAGGTTTCAAGGTGACCAGGAAGTATGGAAAATTGTTATCGCGCCAAAATGCGCGTACGCCGCCGATCACTTCTTGGAGACTCGCGATTGCCTGTTGATCCGTGAAGCTCCAGGTACCCCGAACAGCCAGCACCGCGGGTTTGCCGTTGATCTCAAATCGGTCGATTCGATAGTCTCCGGCGGCATAGAGTCCCTGACTTACATCACGCCACGGGCCCATCACAGACTGGCACCTCGTTTTCAGACCTTCACCTGCTGCGCTCGCGCCGAAACTTGTCGCCAGCGACCATTTGCCCGGGATACTCTGCCAATCAAAGTTCGTCACGACATCGACGGACTCGGGTACTTCCGGCTGAACCAATCCATTGCTTCCGGTGAACTCTAAGTATTCCGGCAGCAGAACCGGGTGAAACTGCTTGGGATGTACGAGTGGTCCAGTCCAGTCCTTCGTCACCTCGAACGCCACCGTGACAAGCCGTCCTGGATGCGCATGGAGAATCTTGCTTGTCGCGTCGGCGCCGTCCGTCAGCGTTGCTCCCGACGTGACGACTCGAAGATGAGACACGGCGTGGATCTGCTCCCCGGCCCATTGCGCAGGAATCGTCAACAGCAATTGGCCGCTCGGTTCCGTCTCGGTTTCAAGGGTGACATGCAGGATCAGACCATAGGGCGTGACTTCGGGACGGAACCGGTAGGTTATCTCTCTGTGAGTCTTATTGGGTGAGAAACGACACTGCGTAACGGCCAGGCCGGTACACGAAAGGAGGATCAACAAAACTAAGAACAGTGCGCGGCTAAGGATGGCTGCCTGCCTTTTTTCGCCCTACTTCTCGTACTCTTTCATGCAGATAGCCTCTCGTATTTGTGCCGTTTTCTTCATACCATGGAGTCAATCAATAGACGAGGCCGCGCCCACCAAGGTGAGCTAGTGCGAAACGCTTATTGTTGAGAATTATCGCCGCGCTCGGTGAGCCTGGAACCGCTTGCGCTCCCCGAATTGCCTGAAAAGTCTGGCGGGCTCAACCGGTCGATGCAACACTGGCTTGGAGTTTACTCGCCGGGGTTTCAAAGCCCAAGGTCTTTCGCGGGCGTTGATTGCCCGAATCACCATCAATTCGCCGATGGCCGTTCTATATCATCCACCACCAACACCTGCGCTGGCGCCTTCACCGCCTCCAGCTTCAGTCCAGCTTCTCCACCGACGCAAACACGCTCGTCCCTCCTCCGCCGCCGGGATCCGATGCTTCTGCCGCCCCACTATCCGGCGGGGCGGCCGTCCCGCCCGTTGCACGCCCAGCCGCAGCCATCAGGTCCGCCATCGAGAGATCGAGCGCCACCTCGTAGTGCTCCGTCAGCCCCGTCTGGTCCACTACCGGCCGGCTGCCCGTGCCGTCGCCCCATCCTTTGCATTACCTGGGTCAGCATGTCGGCGGATCCATCCGTTATCACTCCGTTGCCGTCTATACGGGCGGTCTGCGACTGTTCGTCGATTCCCTGCACGAAGACCCCTCGCGTTCCCATATCCAGTCTCGTCGCTCCCTGCAGAGTTTTCGGCGCATCGACGGCGCGCGACACGCGTGCCGGACCGTCCGGCAGGTCCAGCTTCAGTTCGCCCGGTTTCAGCTCCGCGTCCTCGTCAATCCCCGGACGAGCGGGGGAGTCCTTCAGCTTCGCCCCTTCCTTCGCAACTACCAGCACGTATACCGGATGCTCGCGTGGTTGGGCCCAGGTGCTGGCGAAACACGTTGGCCGATCCTTCTCGCCTTTGTCGTGCTGCTTGCCCCGTCGCTGCTCCTCTCGGGATTTGTCGAATCTTACCTATTGGGCTTGCGGGCATGGCTTGATTGCCAAGGCCCTAGCGCGCGCGTTGTGTGGCAGGCGAATCTGCTGTACTACGCTTTTCTCGCTATCGCAGGCTGCGGTCTGCTTTGGAGGGAGATGAGCAAATAGACGGGCTGACGAGGCGAAATAAAAGAACGGCAGGCTCGGAATGTATGTCCGGCCTGCCGTGGTTGAAAGATTCGGCCCTGCGCGTTGCACTTTGAGGATGTTTGTCCCCTAGTGTAAAGGGGCAGTCACGGGGTCTTCCTCTTCGAGTTTGCTTAGTTCGAGGTGACGGGCGTTCCCGGCGTGAATGAAACGCCGCGCAGCACCTCGCCGCCGACGGCATCACGGAGGTCCGTGAATGTCTCGTCTGCCGCGACAGTTGGAGAGGTGTTGCTGAGGCGGTCGGTGATGACGAACAGCTTGTTGGGGTCTGCGCCCTCGTCGCCGCCGCCGCTGACGGTGGAAGAGATGGCCCAGATAACCGCGCTATAGCCCTGGATGCGGTTGCCGGCGAGCGTGCCGATGATGGTGCGCAGGCCGTCGGTGGCGGGCGACCAGGGCAGGCCGGTGCCGTTGTTGAGGCCGGTGGGGTAGCCCGAGGGAGCGTACGGAATGCCAAGGTTCAGGCCGGTGGTAAGCGTGTAGGCAAGCTGCCACGTTTGCGTGCCTGCGTTGAAGATCCACTTCTGCAAGCCGCCGGTGTTCACCGAGCTGGCGGCATCCGTGTAGGTGTTGCTGGATGCGCTGTAGGTGTTGACGCCGTCGCCTTCATCGGCAACATACAGCGTGGTCGCATTGGCGAACCAGAGGCCGAAGGGATACGCGACGGGCGGGGTGATTTTGTTCACTTCGGTGGGGAAGCCGGCCAGGATGCACATGTTGTTGGCCAGACCGTTGGTTGAGGTGTAGGTGGGGGCAAGGTTGGTGGTGGGCAGCGGGGCTCCGGGCACCGGCAGGCCGACGCCGTTGGGGCATGCGGTGCCGGTGGTGTCCACGAAGTACACGGTGTTGACGCCGTTGCTGCCGCTGCCCTTGGTGGTGTAGAGGACGTTGTTGTAGAGGGTGAGGCCGCGGAAGTTGTCGTCCTTGCCGACCTTGTCCGTGCCGGCCGGAACGCCCGGCAACTGGTTGACGCTGAAGCTGGCAACCGGCGTGGGCAGGCCCGGGGTCTGCGACGCTTCGGGCGCGTTCGCGGGCGAGATGATCTGCAGGCCCGCACCGTCGACGACCTGCTGGGGCTCGGGATTGCCGCCGTTGCCGGCGTTTCCGGCGGTGTAGAAGAAGTTATTGGGCACGCCACCGGTTGTGCCGGTGTTGACGTAGATGGCGGCACGGCCGTTGTTGCCGCTGTAGGCGTTAGTTTCGGTGAAGCTGAACTGGCCGAGGGAGTTCACTGTGGCAACGGCGCGGTAGTACGAACCGGGTACCGGGTTGGTTGGGTCAATGACGGCGGGCGTGTTGGCGTTCGAGACATCGATGGTGTTCAGCGGGGCCACATAGTCCATGAAGGTGAGGTACTGGCCGTCGGTAGAGAGATGGAGCGCCTCTTCGGACTTGGAACTGAAGCTGGTCACCAACTGATCGCCCGTGGTGGTGGAGCTGTTGGGAACGGTGATGCTGTTGATGACGGTGCCCGTCGGCGTCATCTCGTCGAGGATCAGGGGCGATGTAATGCCGAAGCTGGGATCCGGCGTGTCGTTGTTGAAGACAGTGGGGAAGGTGCCGTCCACCGCCGCGGTGCCGCAGGTCACTTTGTTGGGCTTGCTGGGGACGCAGCCCGGAGGCAGCGTCTGGCCGACCACGACGGAGGCGGGCAACGCGCTGTAGACGGAGCGGCTGACGACCAAGTTGCCGGGCGTGAAGGCCGGGGACTGTGCGGAGGCGCCGAAGCCGGCGGCCATCACGCTCAACGCAAAGCAGGCTGCCGCGCGGCCGGCCACGAGTCGAGTAGCGCGCTGCGAGGAATAGAAGCTGTTCATAGGTGCTCCTTGTAGAACTCTGATGTTGGGTATTCCGCAGTCCTTCGCGGCCGCGGAAAGGCGGTTAAGGTTCCCGAGACTGCGCGCCAGACGCGAAGCTTGCGCGCTCGGAACGGAGCTGGCTCAACTTCTAACCGAGTCCGCCTTTAGTTAGCGAAGACGGACCTTCCCAGGCGCTTCCTGGCGGCCAGCAGGCCCAGGCCGATCATTCCCGTCAGCGTCAACACAATCGATCCCGGCTCCGGCGTTGCAGAAATGCCGACGTCGTCGATCATCACCGAGCCGTCGGTCGACCCAATGATGGGATCGCCGGTGGCGGTGAAGGTCAGATCGGTGGTCGTGGAGGTCGCGGTGAACTCGCCCGTATAGTCCACGAACAGGGAGCTGTTGGTGATCGTGCCGGGGAAGCCGTTGTCCACGATGCTGGTGGGGCTGCCGGTTAGCGCGCTGCCGTTCTCGGTGAGCGAGAAAGTGTTGGCCGAATCGGAGTTGGCCCAGAAGTTGACGGTGTAGGTCTGACCGACCGTGGTGGTCAGGGTCTGCTCAAGGGAGTTGGGTACATAGAGATTTGCGAGGGTGAGATTGACGGAGTTGCTGCCGGCGTAGACATACGGATCCAGAGTGTCGATGTAGACCGCTCCGTTGGTGACGTTCCAGGAGCCGCCATCGATGCTCTGCCCGGCGAAATAAACGTTGCCGCCGCCGGCCGCCTCGAAACCGCCATCGGCGATTACGGTGCTTGCGTGGGCGGAAACACTAAGGCCGACAACCGTGGCGATTGCGGCCACGAACATGCCAAACGATGGGTTTTTACGGCGGGGACTGAAAAGATTTGCGACAGGAATCATTCTTGCCGTCCTATGGATAGGGGATTTGCGTGCGTAGTGCCAAAAGAAGAACACTCCGGCGGCAAGCGGTGTTTGACAGCAGATTGAAGCTTCAGTCAATTTCCTGTGACTGCAATCTTCTGCACACCGCGATGCGAGAGAGGCAGGCGCATCCCGCGGCGATGGGCATTAAAGAGGTAACAAGCGCAATCCAGCCAGTAAGAGGTGCGGTCGAATAGAAATGCCAGCCCGTGGCTTCCTGCTCTCATCAGGGAAGAATCCAACGAGTGATGATAGTTCCTGGATCGAGGCGTTATGAAGGCAAGACAGAAGAGTACGAACAATAATGAGAGTGGGCAACTCCACCTGACGAGCAGGTTCACCAGCGCGATCGAGTATGCGCGTCACATCCACATCGAACACCGCAAGGGAACCGACGTTCCATACATGGCCCATCTTCTGGGAGTTGCATCCCTGGTAATGGGTGAAGTTGGGCACGCCGGGTTCCCTATCACCGAAGACATGGTGATCGCCGCCCTTCTTCATGACGCCGCCGAAGATCACGGGGGAGTACCGCGGCTCAAAGACATCGAGCAGAGTTTCGGCTCAAACGTGGCGCGCATGGTCAATGGGCTGTCTGACAGTCTTGCCGAAGACCCCAACAACAAGCAGTCCTGGCTGGAGCGCAAACAAGCGTATATCCGAAGGCTTCGCAAGGAACCGGTAGATGTACAGCTCATCTCAGCCGCCGACAAGCTCTACAACGCAAGAGCAATTCTCGAAGACTACCGAGAGATCGGGCCTCGGGTTTGGGATCGATTTAAACGCGGCCGGAAGGACCAGATCTGGTATTTCGACGAACTCTCAAAGGTGTACAACTTGTTTGGATCGATTCGGATTGTTGGTGAGCTGCGGCGAGTCGTCACCGACCTCAGTCGGATATCGGCCGATGAGGCGGGTTGTCCTTCCACGAAATCTTGAAATCCGGGTGAAGAACTGAAGGAGCGGAGCTGCAAACCGCAGAGGAGCTCGCGGATCTCATAGCCGCGAGAAGCCCTGTATACTGCGCTTACGATGAAGGTCATATCCATTTTCAATAATAAAGGCGGTGTTGGAAAAACCACACTGACCTTCCACCTCGCCCACAGTCTCGCTGAAATGGGCCACAAAACTCTATTGGTGGACGTCGATCCACAATGCAATTTGACCATTCAGTGTTTGGATGAAGAAACGATTCACCAGATATGGGCAACTGAAGATCCATTTATCGATGATTTCAAGGCGGCAAAGAACAAGTTAACCGGTGAAGAATATGAAAAGGTCTTGCATGAAGCGCGTACCATTCATTTTCTCCTAAAGCCCACCGAGGATGGAATCTCAGATCTTGATGTTCTTCCACCTGCCAGGCGCTTGGTTAAGAACCTTGCTCTGATTCCGGGAAGACTGTCGATGCACCTCTATGAAGACAAACTGTCGCGGCGTTGGAGTGACCTCTATCAAGGCGACCCACTTGCGATAAGGACCGCTACAAGGATTCGCGAGCTAGCCTGTGATTACGCCAAGCAGTCTGGCTATGAATTTGTGATAATCGACACTTCCCCGAGTTTGGGGCCGTTGAACAAGGTCGTCATTTCTACTGCCGATGGGTTCCTAATTCCTTGCGCGCCAGATTTGTTCTCGGTTTATGGAATCAGGAATATCGGCAAAGCACTGGGATACTGGAAAAAAGAGTTTGAGACGATCTACCAACTGCTTTCAGAGAGCAAACGAGCGGCTTTTCCTGACACATTCGTTCGCCTGCTTGGTTACACAATTTATAACGCTAAACGCTATTCAGGGCAGTCGAATCGCTGGAATCTCGCAACGGGGCACTTAAATTATGCGCGGCAACTTCCTAAGGTTATCCGCACGTTCGTACCACCAGAGGTTAGAAGCGCATTCGATGACAAGGTCATGGCTGAGCCCATTGGCGGAACAGCCGTCATGCACTCACACAACACGTTAGTTTCGATGGCGCAGAAATATCATCTTCCGATGTGGAAATTGCCATCTTCGGGCGTCGTGACTTCGGACGACGCGCCGACCATCAGTGGTAATCGGCAGAGCTATGAAGGGACTAAAGAGGCATATCAGAGATTCGCCGAAGCGCTTCTCGAACGCACGGAGGCTCTGTAATGGCCCCGACCGCCTTGAATCTCAAGCCTTACATTTCCGAATTTGGGGGGATGAAGCATGAACTTACCTTGTTCATGAACACAGTCGCTAACTGGTTTGCTACTCATCCTGAAATGAATTCAGGGAGGCCTCCCCTTATACATTCGGTGAAGAGCAGACTAAAGGCTGAGGATCACCTTCGCGAGAAGATCAGGCGCAAGTACGTAGCTGAAGGGGCAATTACTTTTCCACCGGAAGATCTTGGTATCCGCGTTACAGACTTGTCAGGCGTGCGTGTCATGCACCTTCATCAAACGCAGTTCACGAAGATCAGGGAGCTCCTGTCTGCCAAGATTGCCTCGGGCGATTGGCATTCAGTAGAGACAAAGGCATTTACTTGGGACCCTGAATCTGCCGCCTATTTTCGCGCTCTAGGTCTCGAACCTGAGGTTCGAGACACGTTCTACACCAGCGTCCACTACACGATTCGCCCTAACGAAACATCAAAGCTCGTCTGCGAAATACAGATCCGTACCCTCTTTGAAGAAATCTGGGGGGAAGTTGACCATACACTCAATTATCCGGATAAGACGAAAATTAGATCCCATCAAGAGCAACTGCGTGTGCTGAGCAAGCTGGTCGGAGCGGGAAGCAGACTTCTTGATTCGATTTTCATCACCAGATAACAGGAGCGATTGTGCCTATTCACCTTGAGGGAGAACCATACAGCGTAACGCGGTCCGCGCGCTTGATGGCATCTTTGAATGGCGCTTCTTCTGGAACCAGGAGCATTCGCGACTTCAGGCAGAACGGCAATACCCAGAGTTGTAGGCCCTCGGGCTGGCAGAACTCGAACACCGGGAGCGGCTGGCCAAACGCGGCCGTTTTGGGATAGATCAAGACCACGTCGCCTTTTCCATTTAGGTAGCTCTGCCCGTACGCCTGCAACTGGTAGAAGTCACCCTGCGAAAGGCCGTATTTGTCCGAACCGTTCGACTTCAAGCTATCCAGTAATTTCCATTTGGTGTCGAGCACCAAAACGTCACGACCGGCATCTCTAACCACCAAGTCAGGCTTCAGCCTGAACCAATTCTGATCGAGGTGACGAACTAGATGGCAGGACTGTGCCTGGCTCTTCAAAGTCAAAGGGCGCACCAGTTGTCTCGAAAGATGGCGAGCGACGAACGCCTCAAATACCGCCTCCATCGGGAATAGTAGCGACGGCGCAGTGTGCTTGCCGGTGCCAGTCAAGGGCGCTTCGTCTTCGAGAATCAATCGAGCCCAGGCCAGCGCATCGGAGTAGTACCCCATATCCCGATCCATCCTTATCCGCTGGAAGTCGAGCCATGGTTGCGTTGAGACTGGCACATCTGCGAAGACAAAGCACAGCTCACGAGCGAGCTGCTGGTTCGTCTGCGAGGTTGAATGCAACAACGTCGCGGACAACGCAGCGTGCAGCAATCTGTTCTCTGGCCTATTAGGTGAAAACTCGTCGAACTCCGCAAAGAAGCGGTCAGCCCGGCACAAGTTCTGCCGCAAATGGGGCGCCATCAGGAGCTTGCCCCGCAGCGCAGACAAGTTGTCTGTATTGGGCAAGTAATCGCTGCGCAGCCCACGCTTCACCACGTGCTCGACAGTGTTCAGAAACTCTGTGATGAAGATCTCCCACAACGTCATGTGCTTGGCCAAGAGCTTGGCCCTGGCGGTTTGAACATGGCGGAACCCTTGCAGGCAGCAGAGCATCTCGATCAAGAGATCCCGGGCCTCCCCATAGTTTCCGCCGAGCATCTTGCCAACCTTAGGAAGCACCTCGATTTGGTATCCATCCGGTGTGCGAACCACGCCCACGAAGCTCGTCATCTGCACAGCGCGGCGGCCTTGGCGCTGGGTCAGTCGGAGCCATGGTGCACCATCTTTGTCAGCTGTTCGAAGGCACTGTATTTCTAACCACTCAAACACGCTTGCGGGTACAGTGTGGAGGCTCCCGGCACATGTGAAGTCCGGCGCGGCGGTGAGCATGTCGAATTCGTAAATCGTGATGCCGTTCATTTGCCTGCTGGCGGTAACACGGATGGCTTCTGGTAAATGCCGATATAGGCATCCGGGTTCGACAACGCCGAATCCTGCTTTACGTAGCGGCGCTTCGTAGCGTAGCTGTCAAGACCGTGGTCATTGCCAAAGAGGAAGTTTAGATCTTCCTCTTGGTTTTGATTCTCAACGACAAACTGGACAGCCTTGGGCTTCTGGTTGTCTGCCAGAACAAGCCGTATTTTCTGCCAATCCTCAAAGAAATACTCCTCTAGCAGGGGCAGGAGGCGATTGCTGAAGAGCTGTTGCAATCCCACGAGTCGCTCTTCGCCGTCATGTATCTTGCAAAGAGGCATGAAGTAAGCGTGACCGATGCAGTGGTCGCGGTCATAAAGCGCCTCAATCCGTTGATTGATAGCACTCAGCATTTGGGGTATGTCAATTACCTGGTCGCCCAGATTAACCCGTAATCCGCCGAGCGGGGCGCCGGACTCGTCGCGCGTATCTGGGATCAGGGGTTGGAACTCGAAACGACGGCGCAACGCAGTATCCAGCAATGCGAGGGACCGGTCTGCAGTGTTCATGGTGCCGACGATGTCAACATTGGCTGGCACCGAGAAGCTTTCCCCGGAATATGGCAGGATGACCGAGATCGCGTTCTCGGCGCCTTCGCGCTTGTCCGGCTCGATCAATGTAATCAATTCACCGAAGATCTTGCTGATGTTGCCTCGGTTGATCTCGTCGATGACCATCGCGAAGCGTTGATCCGGTGTTAGTCGCGCCCGCCGGCAGAGGTCTTTAAACACGCCCGCCCGAATCTCGTACTGAATCTGTCCGGACTCATCGGCCCGGTCAAGGACTGGCCGCAGCCCTTCAACGAATTCCTCATAGCCGTAGGACTGATGGAAGGTCACGAAGCTGTAGCGGCGCTGGACATCCTCAACGTCATGCTGGCCAGTTCTGAACTGATCGACGAGACTGACCAGATCCTCACAGTCATCGCGCCAATCACCGTCGAAATGCCAAACAGAATCGGCCGACTTGTCAAAAACTCCTGGGGTAGAACGTTTCTTGAGCTTGACGGTAACAGATTCTTCTACCGCGTGGGAATTCAGCGTCTGCCATAGCGTCTGGTGTACATTCCGGCTCCTCCCATTCGCGGTGACCAAAGCCTGAACGAACGGGTGCTCGGAGAGTGCGCCCACCTTGCTGCTACCGCCCAGGTCGTAAAGAGCTGCAGCGGCGACCTCCCACCACTTAAGAACAGCGATTTTCTCCGTGATGAACTGGCTGCGCCACTCCTCATTCGATAACGAGGTCATGGATTGCTCATATTCACGCTTGAGCAACTTTGATACTTCGTAGGTCTTGCCGGTGCCCGGCGGTCCGTAGTAAATGCGATTCAACGGCGACTGTACTACATCATCGAAATCACCGGACTCCTCGTCGCTGGAATCTTCATCGGAATCTTCGCCAGGGTCAGCGGGATCGTCACGCAGTTCATCTGGCCACAGGCCCGGCCGCTCGGTTTCGAGCGCCAGCAAATCCTGCCAAGAGTCGGGCTTTGATGCCAGCGCCGATTCGATCTTGGCAACAAGATCGTCAGTAAGAGGCTCCCGATTCAACTTGGCAACATCGCCGAGAGGCCGCCTGAAACTGACCTTACGGGTACGAGTGCCTTGGATTATGCCCAGCACTCCAACCGCACGCTCATCGCCTGGGTTCTTGCGCCCAAAGCGAACTTGGACGCTCTTGCCCATGTGCCACCAGTCCAGTCCGGCGGCGTTAACTGCCCGCGCCAGCCGGCAGAAGATCGCTTTATCCTGGGCCGACCATGAAGCACGAAAGGTCTTAAACACGGGCTTTCCATCAAAATGCTTGAGCAAGTCCTCGTCACTGAGTTCCTTCCCCAATTTCAGCTCCTTCAACACGTCGTTGTAGCTGAGTTTGAAACCCTGGATCCCTTGGACACTCCACTCGACCAGTTCTGGCATCGACTTCCCGAGACCGTCGGCAATCGGCAGTGTGGCCACGATCGGTGAAGAGCTGTTGTAGTCACCGCGCAGGGCCAAGTAGGCTTGACGATATGAGGAGCCTTCAACAAGTTTGACTGTGTCGATCTTGACCACAAATCCATCCTCAGCCGCGATGCCAACTGTGTAGGCCAGTTCCTCCGGTGAGCTAGGCGAGGGATAGATACGTGCCCAGTTGTAGGGAAGGAATTTGTTGGCCTGGCTGGTCGGGCGCTTACGAATCTTGACGGTTCCGTTTGGGAATAACTTTGCCTTAACGGTGGCGGCCCAGGCCTCCGTGACTTCATACGCTTTCTTCAGTTCCTTGTAGGCGCGGTTCTGCTCCGGGTTCGACTCGTCGCGTTTCTGTCCGGCCCACTTCTTTAGCAGTTCGAAGTGGTCACTGCTGAAATAGTCGGCCATCGTCTAGATTCCTCAACATCTGATTCCGTGTTTGGCTAAGCGCAACGACACTGAATCCGTGGCGGAGCTACAGCATGGCATTCAATCGCCAAGAGCGTCGGCGATTCGCTCCTGTTCTGCTCTCGAGGGCGTGCTCTGCACGAATCTCAGAGTAATAACGTTGCCAGACCGCGGGTGAAAGAGCCTGACTTTGTTAGCTCTTCGGCTCAGCTCAGTTTAGGGACACCATCGTAGCAGGTTCACTGGCCACCGCGGGCCGGGATGATCTGGCTCATTGACTTTCGCTAATCCGACCGGGAGTTCCCCTGGCTGTGCCGGGGACCCACTTACCTCGGGAAAAGACGCCCTGCATGGTCAGACGTAAATACGGCGGCCCAGAATATCCATCATCCAATACGTATTTGCAATGGCACCTCAGCGACGAGCTCGCGCGATACGCATGCGACGCGAGCGGTGGATTGTGGGCGACGCCTCCACCGGGGCCGGGATCTTCCTGATTGAAGAACCCTCAGCCCGAAGGGCTTCTATTCGCTGAACCAGCTTGAAGTCATCAACGGCCTTGGGCCGACGGCCGAGCGGAGACGCCTAGGGCTGATTGGACAGTTCCCTTTCTTGCCAGGTCGAAATCAGAAAGGACGCCATCGTGCCCGCTAGATTCACTGCCAACTCCGCATGACGCGGTTTCGGCTTTACGGGCCTTCGGCCCTGTCCGTGGGGTCCAACCTCTGAAGCGGCTCACCTGAAGCTTAGAGCAAAACCTCAAGTGCGGACAGAGCAGCCACATCCGCTGTCACTGCCCGCGATCCGGGAGACGTAGCAGATCGACCGCACTACCCGGTGTCAGACTGGTTAGGTTTGAGCATTATTCTGAGAGTGAACGTTCTAAACAAGGCGGATTTCTCGGAATGTGCGGACGCTACTATAGAACGGCTGACAAGCAGGCGATTGCAGAACAGTTCCACGCGGCAGCGACGACAGACGAGCCGCTACCGCCCGGCTACAACATCGTACCCAGCACCACCCAGCCTGTCATCCGGCAGAGCCGCGATACTTTCGCCCGCGAGTTGGTTGGTATGCGCTGGGGGCTGATCGGTTTCGGTTCGGCCGGACCGGACCCGAAGCGCGCCACCTTCAACGCCAGATGCGAGAACCTCGAAAAGAGCAGCCTCTGGCGCGTGCCACTGCACAAGCGACGCTGTCTGGTGCCGATCTCCGGGTACTATGAATGGCGTAAGCCGGACAAGGCACCGTTCCGCTTCACCCTGGTCGACCAGCCGATGTTCGGGCTCGCGGGCCTGTGGGACGCCTGGAAGAGCCCGGCCGGGGACTGGCTACAGAGCTTTTCGATCATTACCGTTCAGGCCAACACGGCTATGAGCCCCATCCACGACCGCATGCCCGCCATTCTCAGTCCGCAGGATTACGACGAGTGGCTAGACCGCGGCGAGGTGGAAAGGGCGCCCATTCACTTGCTCCGCCCCTTTTCTGAAACCACACTGCAGATCCACGCAGCCAATCCGAGGGTCGGCAATGTGCACAACCAGGACGCTGCCTTGCTCGACCCGCAGTAAGAATGGATGACAGCCACTCTCAGCCGAGGCGACAAGTGTCGATGCTGGGTACAGTGGCTCCGCAATGTTTGGATTCTTCGCGACGACCCCGCCATTCAAGAGCCAGGAAGATCAATCTTGATTTAGGAGAGGAAAGAAACTAGGATCTGTGGATCTTGTCCGATTGGGTCGGACAAGCTCCGGTTAGTCAAAATGGGCGTCGTACAACCGTTTACCTGTGGAGCAGGCTAGCGATTGCATTCAACACCGCTGCGAGGGCAATGCTCGGGGCAAGTGAGTAGAAGCCGCCGCGCCCGCGCGTCACATGGGGCGCCGCAACGCCGGCGTTCGGGAGAATGCCACAGCAAGGTCTGAGCCGGTGGAACACGAAACCCCGCCAGTTATCGCTGGCAGGTTTCGTGATGGAAAGGACGTTGCTTCAGCCGAATGAAACCTGTCCGCAGTTTGGAAATTGCAGCCAGCACGCCCGTCAAAAGTACAAGGCCCGAAGATGTTCGGGCTCCCATACCTGCTTTGGTTGAATGCGATAGTTAGCCTCAATTGCCGGAATCGCCAGCGGTCGCTCCTGGGGCCTCACACGGCGGCGGTTTTCGGCATCTCGACGAACTTCTGCTCGGAGTGGGAGTAGATCTGGCCTGGGGGCGCTGCGATCTCGTCAATCAAGGAGCATGGGACCGGGAACCGCTGCTTGCCGGCATTCTCGACCGTCACATGCGCCACAAACTGGGATTTGTCGCTGACGACGATGTGAAGATTGAACGCCGGATCGCCGGCGCTATACTCCTTGTCGGCTGGGCCGGTGGCGTACCAATAACCCACGCGTGTTTCTGCCATGGAGTCTCCTTTGGATATTTAGGTTTTGTGTGGGAGGCGGGAAGCGTTTGGACCGCCCGAGATTGGAGCTCACAATCGAATCGAGCGCCGATGAAGTGTGGCCACAGGCGTGCAATTCACCCTCACGGGGAGGTGAATTTTGAAGGGCATGCTCCTGCTGCTCGGAGTTGCGTAAAGCGAATTCTCGACGCGGCGTCGATCACTACATCCGGCACGGTGCGACCGTTCAAGGGCAACGGTTCCAAATTCGTGAAGGTCTCCTAACCCGATGGCCAGGCCGAGCATCGAGGAAGGTGTTCGAAAAGCGGTTCGCGAGTACCTTTTGCTTGCTGAGAATCTGTCTGCAGAAGAGGCTCCGCTGAACACACTTGCTGTTGCGGCGCGGCTCAACTTTGACCGGAAAACGCTTAAGAAATACCACCTTGACGAAGACATTGCAGCCGCCAGCCAGCGTCAAGCCAGCCGCGGCAAGCCGTCCCCAAAGGAAATTGAGCAGCGTTCGATTCAGAACAGGCTCAGGGCGCGAGATGAGGAAATAGTGTCTATGCGCCTTCGCTGCGAAGCCCTCATCGAGAGAGCGTGCCTCGCCGAAGGCAATGCTCAGCGGCTCGGGGTTGATCCTGCTGAACTCTGGAAACCGTTGCCCCTTTCAAATCGATCATTGCCGCATACTGGCGGACGCAGGCGCAAGCGACGAGCATAGGCACGAACTCGCGAGTCGAGCAGCTCGAGCCCCATCGACTGCCGATAGCGGGATGCTTATGAGGCATAGTGAAATGCTGGATGAGACGGAATGGTGTCACTCCGCACAAGATGGAGTCGGAGCAACCGACTAGCCAGCCGTAACAGCGTCGACCACCTGCGATCTCTCCTAATCCTCGTTCTCGAAATCGAATGAAGTGAACTTCAGCGTCTTGCAGTTCTCTCGCACTGCACGCTGAACCCCCTCATCAAAGCCGGCGCCCGATCGGGCTTGCACCTCGACGGTAATGGTAACCTCGCTGCCCACCTTAGTCGTGAACTGCTGAACAACTTCATCGACCACATCGGCAAACTGCTTCTTTGCCAGGATTGGGTCAAGGCCGGTGGTCCCAAAGAAGCGCTTCTTGGTTGAGCGGATGGTTTGCGGTGCGGCCGGGGCCCCGGGGCTATTGGGTTGTGGTGTAGCCGTCGGACTGGTCGGCGCAACTCCATCAACGCCGCTTCCTTTCGCTTCTTCCGCTGCCTTGACTGCCGCTTCATACTCGGCGGCAACTTTCGGCTCGATGATCAGGGTCTCTTCGAGGTAGATCGCTGGCCTACCGCCGAAGCTAAACGACAGGTATTTCTCGTCGCGCTTCCCCATCGCGAGGCCGAAGTAGTCGCGGCTACCCGCGCCGTCCGCCAGAGTAGCTTGAAAAACATGGCTGTCCTTCAACCGGGGCAAGTAGAGGTACTGGCAGGTCTTCTGCCAGATGTCCTTTGCCTCCACATCGCGCACGCCATCCTTCCAGAACCAGGTGCGCAGGATGGTGTCGAGATGCACCGGCGCCCACTTTTCGATCACCAATTCATGTTCTTTCAGAATCCGCTCGATCTCCTTGGTAAATGACTGAGCTCCCGGGTTGATCGCGAAGCTTTCCCAGTGCATCGGTGAGATTCCCTTGGCTTCGGCTTCCTCCGTTGGTGCCAGCAGCCAGCGGTAGGTCTCGCGGATCGTTCGATTGACGGCTTCCGAGGCACTGTCTCGAGTTTTGCGCGCCTGTCTGCTCTGCAACTGATCGAGGTTCAAGGCCATCTCGTCGATGTCCTTGACGATCGACTCCCACGCCTTGAACGTGCAGGTCAAGTCTTCGAGCCGCCCCGTGGACTCGGCGTCGGCAGCCAGGAAGAGCAGTCGATTCCGCTTGATGCGAGGCTGATCGCCGCGATTGTTCAATATCTCCAACGCAGCCTTGGTCGCAAGTGGATTGGGCCCTTTGCCGAATGGCATCGCCGGCGGCAGCACCGCCAGATGCATCCTCCAGTCATCCGGCACGTCCGCACTGGGAGTGAAGACATGGACACCAGCGAAGGTCGTTAAGTTGATGAGGCTGGTCAGTCGATTCTGGATCTCCGGTACCAGGTCGCCCTTGGCGGTAAAACGGCGCTTCCGATCCTCCATCTCCCGACGAAGATTCGGTCTCACGTCAAACCAGTAGTGGTGTTCGGACTTATTCAGGTAGTGCAGACGGTCGGAAAGGCGGCGCAAAGCGTCCTTGTACACGCTCACCTGCTGACCCGGCTGGAGTACGCCAAGCAAAATGTGCTGCGCGTCGATACCTCGTACCGTCTGATTCGCAGTTGTCGGTGCGCTACCGAGAAAGATCGTGCGCGCAAGCCGCCGACATGCCTGGAGGCTGCCAAACCGCGGGTCCTGGGCCTCAATCTCAATTGTCTCGGCCCGTTCGCCGTCGATGTCGCTCTCGACGACCGGGTCCCACCCTTGCGGCAGGTAGTAGATCATGTCGTTGCGCGTCTGCGCGTCCTGCAGTGGCAGGCTTCCGGGCATGATGAAGGGGTCGTTGTTCCCGTCCTTCCACAGCCGGTGAATCACCTTCGCCATCAGCGTCAGAACGCCGCGGGTGCGCTGGAAGTTGTCTAGCGTCGACCAGTCCTCATACAGTCGGTCGAAGACCTCCGGATGGATCGGATACGCGCGAACCATGCGGTCGTAGTAGTGGCTCTCCAGCGTTTCATTCGGTAACTCCTGCTGGTTCTGCGTGTAGGCATCCGCGAACTCTCGGCATACTGCCTCAGCCTGCGCCTGATCTGCAATCTTCGTGAAGAGCCGGCGACGGACGATTTCAAAGGCTTCCTCCGCGCCCACAGGCTTCCACAATGCATGAACCCGTCCGACTGTCTTCTCCAGGCTAGTCAGCGAGAGGGCGCCCTCCACCGCGTCCATGGCCCTCTGACCGCGCGCGCTACCAGCTTCGGACACCCTGGACGCAGGCAGCGAGACCAGCAGGATCGCTCGCGGGATAGCCTTGAATGCTTGTGTCAGGTTCTGGATGAACGTGAGATTTGAGTCGAAGTTACCACCGGGATAGCTGCGGCCGTCCTCAAATTGCCGCAGATAGGCAACGAGTTCGTCCACAAGCATCACAACAGGTTGTTGCGCTGCCAGCAGCCCCTCAATGAGGGAGGCATCCGGCGCGGTTCCGTTCGCATCGCTGTCAGCCACTACGGCGAAACCCTCTGCGCCGGCCAACTGCCACGCCATCTCGCCCCAGAGCGTCCGGACGACCAGGCCGTCATGTTTCTTGGGCTGACTCGGAGAGAAGCGCGTGCCGTCCAGAACGATCGTCTTGGCGCGTGGCAACTCTGTAATGCCTGCCGCGTCCAGAATCGCAGAGACTCCCGACAGCTTGCTTGCGGGTATTTTGCTGTTCGCCAGGTGGTATACGGCGAGCATGGTGTGGGTCTTGCCGCCGCCGAAGGCGGTCTGGAGCTGGACCACAGGATCGCCCCCCTCGCCCGACAGCCGACGCACCACGGAATCCAGCAGCAACCGCATGCCTTCGGTGATGAAGGTGCGATCAAAGAACTCCGCCGGGTCCTGGTAGCCCGCGGGCGCAGTGCCCTCGTGGACCTTGGCGAGATCGGCAGCAAACTCCGACTGTTGGAAGGTTCCTTTAACTACGTCTTCGTGTGGTACAGCGACTTCGCGCCAAGGCTTCATTGCGTAACGTCCTCTAGAACAACTCAGCTTGTGTCTCTACCGGTCCAATCTCGATGGCTGCAAGCTCGATTACAGCCCATGCACCGATCAACTCATTGTAGGCACGCGCATCCTCGGCCAGGCCCCTTCGCTCGCAAAGAGTGTACAAGCGGTAGGCTAGCGTACGGACCGGTCCACTTACCGCGGGCATGCGCGCGAGCAGCGCCGCCGCAGCCTGTTCGCCGTGGGTGTTCAGACTGCGGATCAGCTGGTGCAACGCCTGCCACACAGAGGTCTGGTTGCCATCTTCTGCAGACCAGCCGTCCTCAAGCTCCGTCCAGCGCAGGAGGCGCACTTCACCCGCGCCTGATTCGAGCACGCCGTCGCGATTCAACGTACTAACGTCCGTACCCTTGGCTCGGGCGGCGACGTCGGCAGAGCCGTAAACGCCGGCGGTCCAATAGTTTGTTTCGAACCATTGCAGGCAGAACTGAGTCGCTGGATCGAACTCGTCGTCGGCGAGAAACCTGTTGATGAGCTGTAGTGCGGTGCGCACTGTCATCGGACTACCGTCGGCTTCGAGCACCGCCTTGTATTTCGAGAAGATGCCCATACCGGGCCCGATGATTGCCTGGGATAGATCGACGGGTGCGACCGGTGAGTTTTTTCCGCCGCGAGTCATATCGATGAGAGCATCGGGGAGAATAGTGCTCAGTTCGCGGAGAAACTCGCGGCGAGAGATGGCAGGGGCGTCGGCATCCCGTTGGCGGCAAACAAGGATGATCGAAGATGCCAATGCGTTTGCGCCGATACCGATGGATCGCTGATCGCGTTCGGTTCGCATCGGCCAAGTTCCGACAATAGAAAACCCGGACGACACTACGGCGCTAAGAAAAGTATCCCAGCCCGAACTGGACACACCGTCTGTCTCTTCGGAGTCAGATTGTTTGAAAGCATAGTAGATTGTCACCGGAAACGCTGGGTGTCCCTTTAAGGCGAGGTTATGAATGGCCCTAGACATTCCTTCGAGAAAGAACTGCTCAGCAGCTGCTTTGCCACCATGGCGATATGGCGTCGCAACTAACTCGTCCCCCTTTGGAACTGAGAGCGTGCTGAAGAGTTCAGGGAAAGACGAACGCAGTGCGCGGCGAAGCCAGACATAAAAGAAGTCGGACAGATCGGCATAGCCGATATTGTCAAAGTACGGCGGGTCAGTTGATAGGATCTTTCCCGAGCTTATAGATTGCGTTTGCGCGTCTGCTTGGACGACATAGCCTGGGTTTATACCTGCGCACGCGATGGTGCGAACGATTCCAGCCAACGAAACGCCAATATCCCCGGCAGCATCGGCAAACACATTGATTTCGGTAAAGTCCCAAACCATTGGCAAGGCTTGACGAGCAAATGTGGTTTTCGCTTGACCTCTGGTTGGGCTCCAAGCCACTAGCGTACTGCCGTAGTCCGCCACCTTATCCACTGCCAATGCCAAATACACGGCTAGGGCCTGGGAATATGCTAGTGCTCCCGACCCTCCCTGATCGAGCGAAGTCGAATCAGCCAACAAGCCCTTTGCGAGCGCGTCAAGCCGGCACTTCTCCGTTGCTTCGCTTACAAGGTCAGAAAACGTGTTTAGTGCAACTAACTGCCTTGGCGTGAAGAGCTGGCCGAAAGTGAGGAGACCGTAGTTTGGCGTCTTGAAGTCGCGAGGATTGCTTGGTAGCGGCAGCTCGGGGGTCCAACTCGGAGCAGCCTTGGCAGCCGTGTCAATCTGGAACTGATCCGGCGCTAAGTACAACCGACCGCGCTTCCCTTCAGCTACAACAGCCATTAGTCGTTGACTCATGCCTCCAGTCCTACCCTCTTTGCGGATGTAGTCATAATCGATCGGTGTGTTCGACATGAGGCACTGAAAGGCATGACGCTTTCCGGCAGTCGTTCCGGCATGTAGGCTCTCGGGGGGATTGCCCAGTTTGACGGAGAATCGATATTGATCGCCGCGGATTACAGGCTGGATATAAGCTTCCTTGCCGACTTGGGACGACAAAACAAAGCTGGATACGAGCGGCACTTCCACATGCGAATACGCAGGGTTTGGTGATCTCACTGTGCGCGCCCAGAGCCACGCGATGACGGTCAGTGATTGATCTAAGAATGGTTGGAGGTCAGGCCGGTCGGCAACCATCTCTGCTGTAATCTTCACCTTTGGATATAGGTGACCGATGCGCTTTTCGGCTTCCACACGCATCCACGCACCATAGCGGCGCACATCCTCGGCGAGCCCACTAGCACCGGGCCAGTCAGACCGCGAGAGACTCGGGTCGCGCTCCCCCGGAGGCACAGGGCCAATGGATGCGCGCCCTGCGAAGCGCGGCGGAATCTCGATCATCGCCTTGTTGATGGTGACGGCAACCGGGTTCAGGTCAGAGGCGTAGCTCTCCAGCCCCAGACGTTGAGCTTCCAGTGGAATAGCGCCGCCACCGGCGAATGGGTCGTGGAAGGCGGGCAGCTTCTCTGGATCGAAAAGAGTGGCCGCGTCCGGATGATTGCGGTTCAGCTCGCACGTCTCGCGCCAAGACTTCCAAATTTCAGCCCGCGCCTCATTCAATACCGCCTCGTTGTTGGTGTTTTCCCATTTGACGAGTTTCTCTATGATCAGAAAGAGTCGGTCGCGCTCCTTGGCAGCCTCCACTTTGTTTACGCCCCGGTTCAAATGGCGCTCATAGCCAGGATCGTTGACCAGTTGTGCGAACAGAACGGCACGCGCGGCAGCCAACGGTCGCCGTGCCCACCACAGATGGAGCGTGCTGGGATGTCCGTGACGAATGGACTTCTCACGTGCCGCGGCGGCATTGATTTTGTCGAGCGGCAGAGCCACTTCGATGAGCTTGCGAGGGCTCTTCACTGCAACGGTCTTGCTTGGGGCCATAGGTTGATTATCTCGCTAGTGCGGCACGGCGCGGGAGAGTAGCTGCTTCAAGTCGAGGTTGACGCTGGTAGTGGCCCAATCGGGCTCCTGGGTGAACGGCCGGCGGATGTAATGCGGCCCTTGCACCTGTTCCCCATCCACCAGGACCACGGCCAACAGGAACTTGTCGCCCTGGTTGAATCCCTCGAAGACTTCGCCTTTGGTCACCGTGATAGTATCGCTTCCCAAAACGCGGCCCTTCACCTCAATATGTCGAGGTTCCGGCAATCCGCCGCCGGGGGTGATGGGCGGCTGGCTCGTAACGTCCCACCCGCACTTTTGCGCCGAAACGTCCTGGACGGAGTTCCCCAGCGCCACTTCCGTCGCCATCACCGCATCCATGGCAATGCGCTCGATGCGGGCACGTGCCACGGGATCGACGCTCCAGGTGGTCGCGCTGGCCGCCTCGCCCCTGCGCTTCGCCAACAATCCCGCCGGAATCACCAAGGCACCGCCAAGAATGACCGGCGTGGCCGAGCTGACCTCCTTCATCGCCGCCAGCTCAATCTGCCGGCTGCGTAGGCGGTTGGTAAGGTCGTCGAGCAGTCGGTCGACATTGGCAAGGGTCATGCGCGGGACCTGGCCAGCCGCGATTTGATCCTGGATGCGCAACCGACGGTTTTGGAGGAAGTTGATCTCCTTCACTAGGCGTTCCTGCACCGCCGCGAGCACGCGGTCCGCCTGCTGCACCACCCTCTCTTTAACTGACTGGAGATGCTCAGGAACCAGATACGCCGACACCTGCTGGATGGCCAGCTTTTCAAGGTCCTGGGTGATCCACGGTGCATTGAGGATGTCGGGGATGAGGGCAATGTCGGCTTGAGTTGCCGCCGTCAGGTCGAGGTGCGGTGCCCACCCCGCGTTCTCGGCCTTGCCGTCAGCGGTTGTTTCCACGAACTGGACCCGGCGGGAGATCGTCCGGCCGGAATCTCCACCCTGGCGGATGGAATGGTCGATGAGGAACATGACACGCGGCTCGGTGCCAGTATCGACGGGATCGATGAGAACGGCTCCCTGCTTCAGCTTGCCGCGGCTGTGCTCCAGAATTAGGTCGGTCGTCGCCTGCATTAGAGGATGACCTGGATGGACGAGGCTCGCCATCGGAGCAGTTGGGCGGTCTTCCAGGAAAACGTATTCTTTGTCGAAGCAAATGCGCTCATACCGAGTCGTCACCGGATTCAGGTTACGGCGGTCCCGCCCCGCAAGCTGGCGGTCTCGCTCGCGGACGATCGCCGGGACGTTTCTGATTTCATACCGGCCCAGCTCGCGCGGGGAAAGTTCGCCCCCAAGCTGCCGGAACGCCTGCTGAAAGAAGGCACGGATGAAGTAGGGCTGTAACTTGCGGGCTTCCGCCTTCTCCATCTCCTCTTTGACCATAAAGAGGCGGTGCGTGTCCATGACCTCTTCGTCGAGTGCGTTGCGATTGAGGATTTCATTGATGTGCGCCGTGTCGAGGGCGCCTTCGACCTTGCGACGTAGTTCCGCGCGACGGGCTGGATCGTCGCCATAGCGGATTGCCTCGATGAGTAGGTCTTTAAGACTCTTATCCTCGAAAACCTCTCCCAAAATGTCGAAGACACGTCCGCCGAGCGCCTCTCGCTCCACTTCAAGCTTTGTGAAGAGCCGGTGGAAAACATCGCCTTCGCGGGTTTCGTGCGCCAGCATGTTCCAGAGATGGCAAACTTGCGTCTGCCCGATGCGGTGGATGCGACCGAAACGCTGCTCGATGCGATTCGGGTTCCAGGGCAGGTCGTAGTTGACCATCAGGTTCGCATTTTGGAGGTTGACGCCTTCGCCGGCAGCGTCGGTCGCAAGCAGAATCCGAACGCGCTTATCGACTCGGAAAAGCTCCTGTATCTTACGGCGTTCGTCGCGATGAACACCGCCGTGGATGAGCACGACGGACTCCTCTGAACCCAGCAGATTGCGGATCTTGGTTTCAAGGTAGTGCAGTGTATCCCTGTGCTCCGTGAAGATGATGAGCTTGCGCTGATTGCCGTCGGCGTCACGCATGACGGGCTCTTCCTGTAGCAGCTTTGACAGCTCATCCCACTTGCGATCCTGGTTGGAGTTCCTCAGTTGCAGCGCCTGCTGCTCTAACTCGGCAAGCTGCTGAATCTCTTCCTCAAGCTGTTGAATCGTCTGCGCGGCCGTGGCAAGGTCGACGACCTCTTCTTCAAAGGCCTCAAACTCGTCCGGCTGCATCTGGTCGTCCGCGTCCCAGATGTCATCTGGCATCTGCCTGCCAAAGCTCTGCTCGGGCAGAACACCTCGCGATCGGATCCGCTCCTCGTCAAGTCGGTGCTTCATCTTGGCGTGCCGGCGACGTAGCGACTGATAGATCGCCTCTGGACTCGATGCTAGCCGCCGCTGCAGGGATGCAAGTGCGAATCCAACCGTGCCTTTACGTCCTCCGTCCTGCAACTTATCCGCTTTATTCATCTCCTCGGTCACGTAACGCGTGACGGCCTCGTAGAGGGCATCCTCGGCCGGGGACAATCGGTAGGAGGCTGTATAGGCTTTGCGCTCGGGGAACAAGTGCGTCCCGTCGAATCGGAGCATGTCCTCTTTCACCATGCGCCGCATAATGTCGGCGACATCGACCTTTTGCGCCCCATCCCGGAACTTGCCATAGAAGCGGTCCGCGTCGAGCAGCGAGAGGAATAGCTGGAAGTCCGCCTCCTTCCCATTGTGGGGGGTGGCAGTCATGAGCAGAAAGTGGCGGGTGATGCTGCCGAGCAGCTCGCCAAGCTCAAAACGCTTAGTCTTGTTCACCTTGTTGCCGTAGTAGTTGGCCGAGAGCTTGTGGGCTTCATCAACCACAATCAGGTCCCACTGCGACGCGCGGAGACTCTCCTGCAAATCGGGGTTGCGCGAGAGCTGATCGATGCGAGCAATCATGAAATTGCTCTCTTCAAATGGGTTTCCAGTGATGGCCTGCTCGACAGACTCCCGAGTGAAGATTGTGAACATGAGACCAAACTTCTCGAAAAGCTCATCCTGCCACTGGTTCACCAGGCTCCCGGGCGCGACGACTAGGACACGCGTGGCATCGGCGCGCATGATGAGTTCTCTAATATAGAGGCCCGCCATGATGGTCTTGCCGGCGCCCGGGTCGTCGGCCAGGACGAACCGGAGCGGCTGCTTAGGCAACATCGCCTCGTAGACCGCGGTGATCTGGTGGGGAAGCGGCTCAACGTTCGAGGTATGCACCGCCATCATCGGATCAAACAGATACGCTAGGTTGATACGAAATGCCTCGGCAGCAAGCTTGAATTCGTCGCCGGATGCGTCAAATGCCCAAGGGCGGCCAGCCTGAGCCAGAGAAAGATGGGGCTCGTCGGCCCGAAAGAGCATCCGCTCGAGAACGGCGCCATCAACGGTCTTGTAATACACCGTCAGAGCGTCGTCACCGACGGCCTCAGTAGTGACAATGCGAACCGGGGCGTTGGGGTCTATGCCGGCGACGGCTGCATGTTTCTTAATCTCTTCGAGCTTCAGCATCTGATCCTTGGGTTGGGTAACAGTACATGAGAAGCTTACAGAATTGTTAGCGTCCCGGTACCTTTCCATTCATTGTCCCGGCGAACCTCGTACGTAGTCTCTAAAGATGCTCCGCGTATGACAGTTGAGTCATTTCCTGTAGCTCTGCCTTCGGCATTTCGCTGGTTTTCGCCTCTAAAGCTGGTGTCTTCTTGGTCATAGGATGATTGAAGTAATGATCATCCAAAATCTTTCTTATTCCAGGTGTGGATAGTCCTTGAGCATACGCGCGGACGCCCTTCCCAGACTTCCAATCGATGGCGTATTTGAGGGTACCCGCTTTGGCTTCTTCGAGCAGATCGAGACTCTCTTCATCAAATGATGCCGTCGTCCAGAACTCAAACGTAAAGGATGAGCCCGAGAACTGCTGATCTTGCTTCAGAGTGGAGTAGATCGTTGGAATACTCACGTGCAACCATCTGTCGATTTCCTTTCGGCGAACCTTGACTGTAGGTTGATGGCCCTTGCACTCGTAGATATTGACGGTTCGCTGCTTATGGCAAAGTACATCGATCTCTGCGCTCTTGAAGGTTTCGCTGTTGCGAACGACTCTCCCGACATCGACTTGCCCCCCTTCCAACTCCTTCACACAGTAGCCCACAATCAACTCGAAGAGAGCTCCACGCAAGTTTCCGGCGGCACCCTCGATTGATGACAGTTTCTTGAAAATTCGTTCGATTCGTTCCGAATCGGCCGAAGCCACGTTGGTGAGTACTTGAAGGAGATCCTCCAGCGCCCTTGCAACGTCTTGTCCGAAAACAGTTTCCGGACGGGTAGCTATTACTCCTCGGGAACGGCATTCATTCAGTGCTGCCGGGGTGAAGCTGTCGGCGATGAGCATCGGAATGAAAGGGCGCACGGTCTTGAATCCTGAGAGCATGGCGCATTTTCTAAGAAAGGGAGAAACCATCGCGGAGTCTAGTGTAGTGCGTCAAGCAGATTGCCGATTATTCAGGGATGCTCGGGCACGTTTAACCTTCTCCAGGATGTCGGCAGCTTTGGCGGTCCAGATGAAGGGCTTTGGCTTTTCATTGTGCTGGTCGAT
>Ga0224555_1001992_pt1 | contig 25465 bp, 20 predicted proteins | sample 714S23034metaG_FD_180687 | JGI IMG/M metagenome (GOLD analysis project Ga0224555, IMG submission 180687) | Peat soil microbial communities from Stordalen Mire, Sweden - 717 S2 30-34 | ecosystem: Environmental > Terrestrial > Soil > Wetlands > Peat | place: Sweden: Norrbotten County, Stordalen...
AGCTCTGCGGCAGGCCGAAAAGGCCAAAGCTCCCGCTGCCGCCGCAACCGTTGCGGCCCCCGCTCCAAGCGCGTCCGCCGCCGCCGGAATCGCTGCGCCCCCCACCGGCAGCGGTCCGATCACCTACCAATTCGCTCAAAGCACGCCCGCTGCATCTGATGATGCGAAAGTTTTGGCGGCCTTGCGCCAGGCCGAAAAGGGGCCATCGCCCGCCACTCCTTCCGCTCCGATTACCACGGCGCCGGCGCCGGTGCCCACCGGTGTTCAACAGGCGGAGATGGAAGCATTGCGTCGGGAAATGGCCAAGCCGCAGGCGGCTGGAGTAAGTCCGCAGAAATCGCCCGCGGAAGAGAAAAAGGCAGCGGAAAAGGCGCTCAGAGCCCAAGCCGCCGCCGAGAAAGCCCGGCTGGCCGAAGAGGCGAAGAAAGCCGCCGCCGACAGGAAGGCTGCCAAAAGGAAGGCTGCGGAAGAAAAGAAGGCCGTTACCGCACCTCCTGCCGCCCCTGCGGTCCCCGCTCCAAGCGCGCCCGCCACATCTAATGACGCGAAAGGATTGGAAGCTCTGGGACAGGCCGAAAAGGCCCAAGCCCCCTCTGCCACCGCAACCGTGGCGGCTCCCGCGGCACCCGTTCCGAGCGCGCCTGCTGTATCGGATGATGCGAAAGCTTTGGAGGCCTTGCGCCAGGCCGAGAAAAGCCAGGCGCCCGCCACCCCGTCCGCTCCAATCGCAACGGCCCCAGCGCCAGCGTCCGCCCAAGCTCAACAGATGGAATTTGAAGCGTTGGCTCAGGAAATGGCCAAGTCGAAGCCGGCTGGAGTGAGTCCGGAAAAATCGGCCGCGGAGATCAAGGCCCAACAGGCGCAAGCCCGCAAACAGGCCGCCGAAGAAAAGAGAGCCGCGGAAAAAGCCGCCAAGGCCCAAGCCGCCGCCGAGAAAGCACGGCTGGCCGAAGAGGCGAAGAAAGCCGCCGCCGACAGGAAGGCCGCGGAAGAAAAGAAAACCGTTGTCGCACCACCTGTCGCCCCTGCCGTCCCTGCGGCCCCCGCTCCAATCGCGCCCGCTGTATCCGATGATGCGAAAGCTTTGAAAGCCCTGCGCCAGGCGGAAACGAGCCAGGCGCCCGCCGCCGCCTCAATAATCGCCGCCGCTCCCGCAGCCCCCGCGCCAACCGCGCCCGCCGTATCTGATGACGCGAAAGCTTTGGAAGCTCTGCGCCAAGTGGAAAAGCGCCAGGCACCCGCGCCCCCCGCCGCTCCGATCTCAACAACGCCCGTGCCCGCGCCTGCACCCATGCCCGCGCCCATGCCCGCGCCCATGCCCGCGCCTGCGCCTGCGCCCGTGCCCGCGCCTGCGCCCGCGCCTGCGCCTGCGCCCGTGCCCGTGCCCGCGCCTGCACCCGTGCCTGCACCCGTGCCTGCACCCGTGCCTGCACCCGTGCCTGCACCCGTGCCTGCACCCGTGCCTGCACCTGCACCCGCACCCGCACCCGCCCAGGCTCAACAGATGGAATCTGGAGCATCGCGTCAGGAGACGGCCAAGCCGAAACCGGCTGGACTGAGTTCCGAGGAAACGGCCGCGCAAGTCGAGGCCCAAAAGGCGCAAGCCCGCAAAGAGGCCGCCGAAGAAAAGAAAGCCGCGGAAAAGACCGCCAAGGCCCAAGCCGCCGCTGAGAAGGCCCGGCAAGCCGAAGAGGCGAAGAAAGCCGCCGAAGAAAAGAAAGCCGCGGAAAAAGCCGCCAAGGCCCAAGCCGCCGCTGAGAAAGCCCGGCAAGCCGAAGAGGCGAAGAAAGCCGCGGATGAAAAGGCCGCCGCGCAAAAGGCGGCCCAGGTGGAAACCGCCCGCAAGGAGCGCCAAGCCGCCGCCGAAAAGAAAGCCGCTGAAGAAAAAGCCGCCGCCGAAAAGGCGGCGCGGGAAGAAAGCGCCCGCAAGGACCGCGAAGCCGCCGCCCAATTGAAGAAAGATCAGGAAGCAAAGAAGCAGACAGACAGCCGGCCGGAGACTCCCGCTCCCGCGCCGGCCCGCGCCGCCCCGGCCTCAACTCAAGCCGCGCCAGCCGCCGCCCCCGGACCCGGCTCCGGCGCCGAAATGACGCGCGACCAAAAACTGGCCGATCTGCTCCGCCGCTATAAGGCCGACGAGATCAGCCCCGCCGACTACCACAGTGAGCGGGCCAAAATCCTGGCGGAGCCGTGAGATTTGCATGGACCTTGTCCGCCGGCCGCGGGGCCGGCGGAGTTTTCATTTGACTCGATGCACTTATTCCATCGCCAGAGCGGCGAACTTTATTGCGAGCAGGTTTCCGTGGGGGAACTTGCCGAACGGCACGGCACGCCCCTCTACGTTTACTCCCAAGGCGCCCTGTCCGGGCGTTATCGCGACCTCTCGGACGCGTTGGAGCCACTGGACCACCGGGTCTGCTACGCCGTCAAAGCCAACTCCAATCTGGCCGTTTTGCGCGTGCTGGCCCGCCTGGGCGCCGGCTTCGATATTGTCAGCGAGGGTGAGTTGCGCCGGGTCATCGCCGCCGGCGGGGCGGCGGGCCGGTGCGTCTTTGCCGGCGTCGGCAAGTCGGAGCGGGAAATTGAATTCGCACTCCGGCGGGGCATTTACTGTTTCAACGTGGAAAGCATCCCGGAACTGGTTCGCATCAACCGCGTCGCCGCGCGCCTGGGCAAAATAGCGCCGGTGGCCGTGCGCCTGAACCCCAACATCGACGCCCATACCCACGCCAAGATCACCACCGGCACCTATCAAAACAAATTCGGCGTCCCTTTCGAGCGGGTGGAGGAGGCTTGCGCCCGCGCCGCCCGCCTCAAGAACCTCCGGCTGCGGGGACTCCAGATGCACATCGGCTCGCAATTGACGAAGGCCGAACCGTTCGAAGCGGCTGTCAAGAAGGTTATCCCGCTGGCGCGGAAGCTCGCGGCCCGGCACGGCCTGGAGTTTCTCAGCATCGGCGGCGGGCTGGGCATCGTGTACGATCGCGCCCTGGCCAGCGGCTCTCCCGCATGGTGGCAATCGCCGCCTTCCCGCGGCTTCATCACCCCGGCCGCCTACGCCGGCCGCCTGGCGCCGCTGCTCAAACCTCTGGGCTTGAGAATCCTCATCGAACCCGGACGCTTCATCGTCGGCAACGCCGGCATCCTTGTCACCCGCGTCGAGTACGTCAAAAAAACTGGTGTCAAGACTTTTGTGATTGTCGATGCCGCCATGAACGACCTCATTCGCCCGGCCTTTTACGACGCCTTTCATGAAATCGTTCCCGTCTCGCGCCACACCAACCTGCTGGTTTCGTCGGACGTCGTGGGGCCGATTTGCGAATCCGGCGATTACTTCTGCAGGGACCGCCCGCTGCCCAAGGTTCGGGCGGGGGATTATCTGGCGTTGATGAGCGCGGGGGCCTACGGCTTTGTCCAGGCCTCCAATTACAACAGCCGCCCCCTGGCGGCCGAGGTCCTGGTCAATGGCGCCCGCTCCGCCGTCATCCGCCGCCGCCAGCGCCTGCCCGAACTCTGGGCCGGCGAAACCTTCCCCGCCTGGCTGCGGTAAGGGCGGCACTTTAATTTACTTAGGACCCCTTGGCCCTTTTTTGAAACTGGCCATGGTTCCCATCGAGCAACCCGAGGAACGAAAGGTCCTCGTCCAGATCGGGCCAATGCACACCGAACGGGGAAATCTCGATATGATTCAACTGTTGGGGACGCCTTTTCTTTGTGGAGTTTGAGGTAATATCGGGCGTTAGCCTCGTGTATTCGCCTATCCACGTTCTCGTGATAGTAAAATATTGTTGGATGCTTCGCTCATTTCTATCCCTTCGGAGCAATGGTCCCGACCATCGAGCCGCTGTCTTTGGTCTGAGCAGAATAAAATCTCCTTGGTCTTCAATGCCATAACGCTGACGCCCAGCCCATTCGTGACTCATCTCGACGTTCGCAATCGCGCGACTAGGGAGGCTTACAAATGGGAGAATCCACACTTCCAAGCGAAAAGCACTCTTACCGTCGGCATCCCGCAAATCACGAAAGCGGCTGCATTCGATGTGCGGTTCACGCTCGCCGACGCACTCGCATCTGCTGACCGGTTCACTCCGAAGACGATTTCTTGCTGACGAATGAGGCCACAAACCCGTTCGTCGGCATCACGCAATTCCGGTATCCCGGCATATCCAGGCAGCGGATGTTTGGTTGGCAAGGAATTCGGTTTGTTCTACAACTTGCGGGAATGACTGTTCCAGAAATCATTGCAGCGCTGACTCCCTACACGCGGGATTTCCCAAAGGCCGCCGTGGAGGCGGCCATGGCCCAACGGGAAGAGGTGACGCCCCACCTGCTCCGCACATTGGAGGAAGTCGCCAAGGCTCCAGAGAAGTTCGTCTCTCAGGACCAAATGTTGCATATTTTTGCCACTTATCTGTTGGCGCAGTTCCGGGACAAACGCGCCTATCGCCCTCTGACTGATATTCTCGCCGCTCCCGGTGATACCGCGAATGACCTATTCGGAGAAACCATCACCGGGCGGCTTGACAACATCCTGGCATCTGTTTACGACGGCGACCCGGAGCCGGTCAAACGGCTCGTCGAAGGTGAGGACGTTTACGAATACGTCCGCGGAGCCGCCGTGGACACGTTTATGGTGTTAACCCACACGGGTCAAATCCCGCGCCATGAAGTGGTGGAGTATTACGGGGACCTGTTCCACGGGAAGTTGCGCCGTGAACACAGTCAAGTCTGGAATGCCCTGGCTTGCGCCGTGGCGGACCTGCCGGCGCCGGAGTTGGCGGGAGATTTGCGCCAGGCATACAAGGATGGCTTGGTGGATGATACCTATGCGGAATTGGCCGACCTGGAGCGGGACGCCCTTGTGCCGTTTGGGAAAAAGGACAATTGGCAGCGAGTAAAACTATCGTCGCTCGTTTCGGATGCCGTCACAGAGATGTCGTGGTGGGCCGCGTTCAATGCCGATGAGAGGCCGAAACGGTCCGTGTTGCCTCCAGAACCGATTGCGCCGGCGCCGCCGTTCCACTCCATCGAACCCGACGAGCCGGAAGACGCGGCCCCCGAATTCGATCCCGGCGCCGGCATCCGGCGCGGTCCCAAAATCGGGCGCAACGATCCCTGTCCCTGCGGCAGTGGCAAGAAGTACAAAAAGTGTTGTCTCAGAAAATGATGAACTCCCGGTTGTCCGGGCGGGCGGTTCATTTGGAGGTGCTGAGGACGTTTTCGATCACGGCTGGCTTTCTGGAGGGGGCGATCCAATTCTGCCAATCCTCCCAGTCACGGAATTCCAGCCCTCTTGGATGCGGCCAGGACCACAGATTGCCGTCCGCCGCCAGGGAGAAAATGGTCCAGTCAAAGGCGGATACGGCGAGCCAATCGCCGTGGACGCCCAACCGCGCCGGCGGACCGGTGATCGGCGCCAATGGCAGCGCCCATCCCGATTGACCGCGAGTGCTGAGAATGGTCTCGTGGTTCCAATCCCAACCCCAGAGGGAGCCGTCGGTTTTGCGCGCCACGAGCTGGCCAAGCGAGCCAGCAATCTGCGTCCAGTCCGAATCTTTTCCGATTTGAACCGGCGCCGATCCGCCGACTGGAGCGGCATTTCTAATGTACCATTTACTGTTCCACAGGTTCCAGCAGTCAATCCAAGTCCAGTACCACAATGTTCCATCGTCGCGGACACCCATGAAAAAGTAAGCTTCGGGAGCGCGGACCAGGCTGCGCCATCGGACATTATCCAAGCCGGCCAGGTGCGCGATGAGGATTCCATCGCCGAAATCTTGCTCGACCAGCTTCCGGTCTTCGCCCGTGCTTTTATCCTGCCACAAGCCCCAGGCGCTGCCGTTTGTTTTCCAGAGGAAGGCGTGCATTCCGAATGTTCCCTTCAGCAATCTGGCCCAGTCCGAATCTTTCCCAAGCTGGCGCGGCGTGGAGTCCAGCAGACCCGGCTGATGACGATTGCCTTTGACAAAATTGAGCCGCCACTCCCATAAGGTGCCGTCGCCTTTCAAGAGAAACATCCCACGTTCGGAATTCCGGGCGACGCTTCGCCAGTTGTTGTCATGTCCAAACTGGATGAAATCGGAAGTGTAATCCCGGGACAGCAGATTGCGGGCGTGCGTGTATTTGGAAACCCAAAGGGTGCCGTCGGAGCGAATCGCAACGATCTCCCTCGAACTATTGGCCGCCATGTCCACCCAATTCGAGCCTGGCGCGAATTGATTGACACCCCCGCTCGTCCATCTTTGGCTCCAAGGATGGTCGCGGAAGCGCCATCTCGCACCGTAGCCCACAGAGTCGAACCAGAGCCGTCCATCCGGCAATAATGCCATCATCTCGCCGCCATCGGGACTGCGGAGCACGGTCGCCTTTTCTGACGACAGCCGCGCCGGGCCGTGGGCCGGTTCCAGCGGCGTAAGCCATTCCCAGGCGCGATCATAAACGGCCCCTGTCGAGCCGACGGTCAAGACCGCCATCGTGGCCAGCGCGAAGGCATTGCGCCGCCACAAACGCCAGCTTTCGGACACGTTCCCGAAATTGCGATACGACAACCAGAGCAGAGTTGCCACCAGCGCCGGCCAGCCGACAAACAAGAGCAGGGGGTTTGTTACCAGCCGGATTTCAAACAGCCACAGCAGCAGCCCCACGCTCAAAGTGAGACCCAGGACCGCGAGCGCCGCCGCCGCCAGCGCCTGCACGACGCCGCTGGCCAAGGTGGAGCCATAAAAACCCGCCAGCGCGATGACCAGGAAAACCAGAGTCAAGCCATGAGTTTCATGAACGAAGCCGCTGCCAGTCGCGCGTTCCACCGCCCAAAGAAGCGTCAAACTCAACAAACCGCCCACGACAAGCACCACCATCAGCTTCAGAAGCCATTGAATCTTGCGCGAGATGGGCAGGCACAATTGCGCTTCCATCGTGCCGAACTTTCGTTCTTCCGCCACGCTCTGGCTGCCGGCGAGCGCCGGCACAAAAAACCAGAGGCCGCCGAACATCCCCAGAATCTCAAGGGTCGCGCCGCTGAAAACGTGTGCGCCGGCCTTGCGCGCGGCGATGGCCCCCAAGTGCAACGCCAGGATGCAGCCCATCGCGATCAGAGTGACCTGCTGCAACTGCACTTCCTTCCAAAGCAAGGCGGCCCACGGCCTTCGCTCTCGCATGGCGGACGTTGCCGCGCCGGCCCGCCTGCCGGCAAAAGCGATCACGCCCCCTGTCCACGCCGTGTCCTGGAGGTGAGAAAACTGCCATCGGGCCAGAAGAAACGCGGCCGCCGCATACAGGCCCAGCGCCGCACCGATCATCCAGTCTGCCGCGCCCAACGCACTCATCGTCACGCCCGCCGCCAGCGGGACCAGGAGTGTCATCCAGAACGCCGCGGCCACCTGGCGCAGCAGCACCGTTGTCCAGAGACCGCCCGCCGTAAACGCCGCCGCCATCAGGCCGGTGATCGCCAAAACCTCCAACGGCCGCGCCATCTCAGGCCGGAGCATGGCGCGAAAGCTGCCGGAAACCAGCCAGGCGTCGAAGACCAATCCCACCGAGGCGCCCAGCACGACAACTTTGGTCCACCAGATTCGGGAGCGCTCCAGAGGTTGCGCCAGGGTGAACGAAAGCGTTTTGAGGCCAATCTCGCGCCCTATTGACGAGTGTGCCAGCATCAAGATCCCAAACAAACACAGATAAGTCTGCCACATGTTCGACTCCCAGGTATCACGAGGCAGGAGCCAGACCGGCAGAACGGCCAGCGCGAGCGCCCCGGCAAACGCCGGGAGCAGCAACCGGATTTCTTTTTCGACGAGCGCTTTCATTGTTTGACAGCGGCCAGGGTTCCCGCGGCCACGAAGATTTCCTCCAGGTTCAACGAGTCGCAACGCAACTCGTCCGGATGGCAGGCGCGCAGCTTTTCCAGCAGGCGGTCCCGGTTGCCGTCCGCCAGAATCTCCATGTCGCGGCCGGACTGCCGCACATGGAGCGCGCCCGTCAGGTCGAGGTTGGCGGGCTGTTGCGAAAAGGTGACGCGGATTTTTTGGAACCGCTCCCGCGCCTGGTCGGCGGGCAGGGTGAGGAGTTCGCGGCCGTGGTCGATGATGGTGAACTCGTCGATCAACCCCTCGAATTCGCCAATGAGATGGGTGGAGACAAACACGGTGCGATGTTCGGGATCGGCCGCGTGGTAGGCGCCGATGACGGTCTGGATGAATTCGCGGCGGACGATGGGGTCCAGGCCCGAAGTAGGCTCGTCCAACACGAGCAAATCCGGCTCGTGGCAAACGGCGCCGATCAAGGCCAGTTGCGTTTTCTGGCCCCTGGAAAGGTGGCTGGCCTTCTGGCGGCGGTCGAGTTGGAACCGCTCAATCAGATCGGCTTCCATCGCCCGGTTCCAGCGCGGCCGGAACGACGCGATGAACCGCAGCGTGTCATCCACCGTCATCCAAGGATAGAACGCGACGCTGTCGGGGACATAAGCCAGGCGCGATTTGACGGCGACTTCGTCGCGCCGCGGGTCCAGGCCGAAGACCCGCGCCGTGCCCGAAGTGGGCTGCAACAAATTGAGCAGGCACTTGATGGTCGTCGTTTTGCCCGCGCCGTTGCGGCCGAAAAATCCGTAGCAGCGCCCCGGCTGGACAGTGATATTGAGGCCGTTGACGGCCTCGAGTTGGCCGTAGCGGCGGCTCAGGTTCTTGATTTCAATGACTGGTGTTTCCGTTTTCATATCGAATGATTCACTTTTTTGCGCCCTCCCCGGCGGCGGATGCCTTGCTCTCGAAGTAATCGAGTCGCTCCGCGACCAGGGCCAGGAATTTTTCGCGATCCACGCGGAGTTGGTGCGCCATGACGACTGCTTCGTCGATCTCCGTCAACAATAGGCGCTGGCGGGCCTGCTGGGTGAGGGCGGAGTGGTTGTCTTTGAGGAAGCAGCCTTTGCCGGGGAGGGTTTCGATGACGCCCTGGGCTTCCAGCTCGGCGTAGGCCTTGGCGATGGTGTTGCGGTTGATGCGCAACTCCTCCGCCAGCGGGCGCAGGGAGGGAAGCGCGTCGCCGGGCCGCAGGCGGCCGGAAGCGGCGGCGTGGCGGATTTGATCGGCCAGTTGCAAATAGACGGGCTTGCCCGCCTGGAAATCGACTTGAAAGATCATAACATGTCCACTGTTACGCAACAGTATGACAGTTGGCGGCGGGTGTCAAGGGGGAAAATTACGACTTTTTCTTCAACGGGCACAAATCTGTTTTTGTGACTGGCTCGCCCTCATCCTAACCTTCTCCCCCGGGGAGAAGGAATAGCTAATGAAACGTCATGGCGGTTTGTGTGGCTGTCCGGCAAGTTCCGATGTCGGCTTTCCAATGGGCAGACGACTATTCTCCCTCTCCCGCGCCGGCGGGAGAGGGCCGGGGTGAGGGTGGCACGGCAAGGATCGATTGGGCCAAAAACGGTTTTGCGCCCTTCAAGGCCCGGCAACCAGATCGGCCGCGGCCGCGTTGGCGCGGGCTTGGGCGGGGTTTTTGCAGCCGGGAATCACGGCTGTCACCAGCGGGTTGCGCAGGCACCATGCCAGCGCCCATTGCGACATGGGGACGCCCGCGGGCACTTCTTCCTTTCCGATGCGCTCGACTTCGGCGAAGTCGCGCTGCATTTTTTCGGCGTCAAAGCGGGCGCGCACGTCGTTGGCGGGGAAGGAAGCGCCGGGGCGGTATTTGCCGCTCAACAGGCCGCTGGCCAGCGGCACGCGGGCCAGGAGGCCGAGGCGGTCGCGTTCGGCGGAGGGGAAATACATTTTTTCCGCGCGGCGATCCAGGCGGTTATAGACAATTTGCAGGGACTCGACGCCGAAACGCCGGGCTTCGCGCGCCTGCAATTCGCTCCCCTTGCCCAGAATCGAAACGCCCAGGTGGCGGACTCGCCCCGCCCGCTTCTCCTCCAGCAGCGCGCTCCACAGATCCCCATTCTGAAAAGCCGCGTCGGGACCGGAGTGGAATTGGTAGAGATCGACGCACTCGATCCGCAAGGCGCGCAGCGACGCTTCGAGCTGGCCGCGAATCTCGGCGGAGCCGAAGGCGTCATCCCGGTCCATGAAGGCGCGGAAATGGTGGCCGAATTTTGTGGCGACGATCCAGCGGGAACGGTCGTGGCGGGCGAGGTAATCGCCGATGAGTTTTTCGGCGGTGTGATCGCCGTAGCATTCGGCGGTGTCGATGAAGTTGATGCCGGCGTCGGCGGCGGCGTCGAGGATGGCGTCGGCCTCATCTTGGGAAAAGACGCGGCCCCATTCACCGCCCAATTGCCAGGTGCCCATCCCGATGACGGACAAACGCAATCCAGTTTCGCCAAGAACGCGGTAGCGCATAACAACGGAGGTGATGATCGGGGAGAGAGCCAAACGAACGCAAGAGCATTTCGCCGGGCGCATCTCAATTCTTAAACATAAGCCGGAGCAGTCAAAGAGCGAAATCACGATACGCCGGGGGAAAATGACGAATGACGAATGACATTAGTCATTTTCAGCTTGTCGCATCCGGATTGCTGGAAACTGAGATGCGCCCCATTTCGCCTGGGAAGGAAATTCCAACTTGCGCGTCCCGACGCCCGGATGCATTTTTCCCGGTGACGTAGTCCGAAGGTGTGTGTTATGCCGATTTACGAGTTTGCCTGTCCACGGTGCCGGAGAATTTTCAACTTCCTTTCCAAGAGGCTGCAGCCGGACCGCGCGCCCGTCTGCCCCAAGTGCGGCCATCGGAAGCTGATCAAACAGGTCAGCGCGTTCGCCATGCCGCGGGGACTGGAGCAGCCCGCCGCGGGGCCGGACGCCGGGGCGGAAGAGGGGCCGATGCCCGACCTGGACGATCCGAGCGTGGCGCGGGCCATGTCCGAGATGGAGAGCGAGATGGAGCACATGGACGAGAACAACCCGCGTCACATGGCGCGTTTGATGAAGAAAATGAAGGACCTGATGCCGGCGGGCACCGTGCCCAAGGAACTGGACGTCGCGATCAAACGGTTGGAAGCGGGCGAGGACCCGGAGAAAATCGAGGCGGACATGGGCGACGTGCTGGGGGATTTCATGGGAGGCGAAGAAGGCGGCGGGCCTGGCGGCGCGGGCAGGGGCGGGGGCGGCTACACGCACGACAGCGGTTTGTACGATTATTGACCGCCGCGGTCCGGCTGGGTGGATTTCACTTTTTTGGGTAAGTTCTGTTGGGCACGCAACACGTCGAGATTTCGGACATCTCGATTGAGAATTGGTCATTGAAAATTTGTTATTGGTTATCGGAAGACGTTCCTCCGAATCCTGGCATGGCATCGGAGATGTCTTGGAGCGTCAGGGCGATACGGCATCAATAACAAATGACCAATTTTAAAGGACCAATTTTCAATCGTTTCAATCGCTTAAGCCTTTCCCAAGACAGAGATGCGCCAAAAAAACTGAAATGCGTCCGGGCCGCCGCCGGCCTGTGTTTTTCGGCCCGGCAAACATAAATGAGAATAATGGCAATTACGAGTAATAATAAAAGCTAATTTTAAATTGACCGGCGGGGGATGAATTGTGTAAAGAAATCGGAAAATGAAAAGCATTCATCTCCCGCGGCGGTTTTCAGCCATCCTTCTTGTCTGCTGGCTTCTTCCGGCGTTGTTCCACCCGCTTCAGGCGCAAGGCGCGGCCACTATTGAGCAGCGGCTCGCCCGGTTGGAGGCCGCCAGCGGGCAGGCTCCGGCCATCAGCGCGGGCGATAACGCCTGGGTGCTGGCCAGCGCGGCGCTGGTGCTGATGATGACGGCGCCGGGGTTGATACTCTTCTATGGCGGGTTGGTGCGGCGCAAGAACGTGCTGGGAACGATGATGCACAGCCTGGTGTTGATGACGATGGTTTCGGTGTTGTGGATGGTGTACGGCTACAGCATGGCTTTCGGAGAGGGGAACCCGTTTGTCGGCAATCCATTGCAGTATTTCATGCTCACAGGCGTGGGGGCGGCGCCCAACGCCGCTTATGCGCCGACGATCCCGCAGGAGAGCTTCATGCTGTTCCAGATGATGTTCGCCATCATCACGCCGGCGCTCATCAGCGGGGCGATTGCCGAGCGGATGAGGTTCAAGGCCTACCTCCTGTTCATGGCGCTGTGGGTGACGTTCATTTATTTCCCGTTGTGCCACATGGTTTGGGGCAAGGGCGGGCTGTTTAACTGGAGCCTGGGCGGCCGTTATCCCGTTCTGGATTTCGCCGGCGGAATGGTCGTCCACGTCAGCTCCGGCGTGTCGGCGCTGGTCTGCGCGGTCGTGCTTGGAAAGCGGATTGGTTTCCCGGCCGAGCCCATGCCGCCGCACAACGTGGTCTTAAGCCTGATTGGCACGGGGCTTCTCTGGGTGGGCTGGTTTGGTTTCAACGCGGGCAGCGCGGTCAGCGCCGGCGCCCTGGCCAGCAGCGCGTTCGCGGCAACCCATTTCTCGGCGGCCGCGGCGGCGCTGGGATGGGGAGTGACCGAGTGGCTGCTCAAAGGCAAGCCGAGCGTTCTGGGAGTGGCTTCCGGCATGGTGGCCGGCCTGGCCACGATCACCCCCGCCTCGGGTTTCGTGACGATCCCGGCGGCTTTTGTCATAGGATTGACAGGCGGGGTGGTTTGCTACGTGGCGGTCAGCAAACTCAAGAGAGCGATGGGCTATGACGATTCCCTCGATGTGTTCGGCGTTCACGGCATCGGAAGCGCCATTGGCCTGCTGATGGTGGGATTATTCGCCAGCGCGGAGGTCAATCCGGCGATCGGGAACACGTTCACCGCGGGCGGCAAGGTGGTTTCGCTGGCGGGCGGCGCGGCGCAGTTGGGCAATCAATTCATCGGCCTCATCTTCACGGTGGCGCTGGCCGCCGCGGGAACGTTTGTCATCCTCAAGATCGTCGGCGCCCTGATCGACGCGCGGGTGACGCCGGAGGAGGAGGATTCAGGGTTGGACCTCACGCAACACGGCGAGAGCGCCTACAACGATTAACACTCCAATGTCATGAAGAAAATTGAAGCCATCATCAAACCGTTCAAATTGAACGACGTCAAGGAGGCGCTCAACGAAATCGGGTTGCGCGGACTGACCGTCTCGGAAGTCAAGGGATTTGGCCGTCAGAAGGGCCACACCGAGATTTACCGCGGCAGCGAGTACACGGTGGATTTCCTGCCGAAGATGAAGATCGAAGTGTTTCTCCCGGACTCGTCCGTGAAGGCGGCGATCGACGCCATCCTGCACTCCGCGCAAACCGGCAAGATCGGGGACGGAAAGATCTTTGTGCTGCCCGTTGACAACGCCATCCGCATCCGCACGCAGGAGGAGGGCGACGTCGCGATCTGAACGCTCTCAGCCTTTCTCAATCGATGCGTAGGCGTTGTGGCTGTGGATGCTTTCGAAGTTCTCGGCCTCCACTTTGTACCAAGCCACGTCCGGGTGGGCGTTGAGCCGCTCGACGACGTTGCGCACCAGGTCCTCGACAAAGACCGGGTTTTCATAGGCCCGCTCGGTCACGGCCTTCTCATCGCGCCGCTTGAGCAATGAATAGAGTTCGGAGCTGGCCGAGCTTTCCACCAAGGTGATCAAATCCTCGATCCAGATGGCCTTGCGCGAGCGCACTTGCACCGTCACCATGCCCCGCTGGTTGTGGGCGCCGAACCGGCTGATCGCTTTGGAGCAGGGGCACAGCGTTGTCACCGCCACCTTGACCGTCAGCACAAAATCAATCTCCTTCCCCGTCGCCGTCGCGTCGAAACGGGCCGTGTAGTCCATCACGCTTTCCATCCCGGACACGGGGGCTTTCTTGACAAGAAAATAGGGAAACTCGATCTCCAGGTGGGCCGACGCTGATTTCAGCCTGGCCTGCATGGCGTGGAGAATTTCCGTAATGTTTTCGACGTGGACGATGTGCCCGTGCGAATTGAGCACCTCGATGAACCGGCTCATGTGGGTGCCTTTGAATTCATGCGGCAAATCGACATACATCCCGATAGTGGCGACCGTGTTTTGCAACGTGCGCTCCTTGTCGCGGACCGTGATGGGGAAACGCAGCCCGCGCACCCCCACCTTGTCGATCCGCAACTTGCGATGATCCGGCTCGCTTTGTTTGTCGTGCAGCACGTCCGGCGCCGGACCGCTGGGAAAAAGGGAACTTTTCATGGCTACTCTTCGTTTTTCACCGCCTTCATCCTACCAGCCCGCCGCCCGTTTGCCAACTTCGGCATTTTCCGGGTTGACCCGTTTCGGTGGAACTGACACTGATTGGGCGGACGACGCCTCTTGCCGGCGTCGGATGATCGGAGTGAAAACAGGCGCGGAATGCGTATTATTGAGCATTGAAGGAGCGGAACGATGAAGTTTGCGCCCTTGCCGCGGTCGTTTTTCCTGCCCTCGGCCAGACTGGTGGCGCGCCGCCTGCTGGGCCACTGGCTCATTCGGCGGCTGCCCGGCGGCTTCTCCGGCGGGCCTATCGTAGAAACGGAGGCTTACCTGGCCGGCGACCCCGCCTCGCACGCTTACGGCGGGGAAACAGCCCGAAACCGCGCCATGTTCGGCCCGCCGGGCCACGCTTACATCTACCTCATCTACGGCTTTCACTTCTGTGTCAACGCCGTCTGCCGCCCGGCCGGCCAGGCCGAAGCCGTGCTCATCCGCGCCATCGAAGCGGAATTTGGCCTGGAACTCATGCGCCAAAACCGGCATGTCCCTTCTGCCATCCAACTCACCAACGGCCCCGGCAAACTCTGCGCCGCCCTGGCCATCGACCGAACCCTCGACGGCCTGGATTTATGCGACGCATCCTCCCCGCTTTTCATCGCCCGCAACCCGCGCGCGGCCGCCTGGCGCCGGCGGCGCGGCCCGCTGGCGGCCACGCCCCGCATCGGCCTCAACCGCGCGGCGGACTGGCCCCTGCGTTTTAGTCTTGACCTCAGCCCCTTCGTGTCGCGGCCCCCGCGTCCAGCCTAGAGTCAGGGCCGATTTTCCGCAATGCGTCCGCCCGCCTCCAGCCGCGGCGCCAGCCAGCGCAGGACCCGGCCGGTCAAGCCCGGCGCGCCCACAATTCCGACGTGCCCATGCCGCAGCCGCCAGAGATCGGGCCGTCCCCAAACCTGCCAAAGCTCCTCGATGGTTTCCGGCGGCATAAACAAATCATGCGTCCCTTCGATCAACAAAATGTTCTCCGGCCTGAGCGCCGGACGGGCTGCGGTCAGGTTCAGCATCTCCACCTCGATCCGCCGTCCCTGCAATCCCTCCCGGATGCTCCGGCAGAAGGCAAGTTCCTCGATGACCCGGTCCAGGCGCACGACCGGCGCCGTGAGCACCGCCGCCGCCCAGCGCGCGTCGCGGCACAGCGCCAATCCCGCCAGCCACGCCCCCAGCGATACGCCCCACAGCGCCACCGACGGGCAGCCTTCCCTCAACAGCCATCCTGTCAGCGCGCGCATTTCGGCGATGGCCTGCGCCGCGGCCGCCGCAGTCCGTGACACATCCGGGCATAGGAAATTGCTCCACGCCCCAAGGGCGCGCGGACGCCGTTGAAAATGGTAGGGCAACGTCAACGTGACCGCGTTGAATCCCGCCCGGTTGCAGCGCCGGGCCATGAACGGAAACCGAACCCGATGATTGATGAGATCATTCCAGCCGTGCAGCAGCACGATAGCGGGCCGCTCCTGCCAGCGCGCCTGGCAACCGTAGAGCCGGCCATAAACGATATTGTTCTCCGCGAACCGCCCCGGACGCGGCGTGGGAAACCGAAAACGCCCCTGTTTGCCGGCATCCCATTCCACCCGCGCCGGCTCCGATTCTGCCGGAATAAAATCCGGCCCGGCCAGGAATTGCCGCGCCTCCTCCAGGCGCGGATTTTGGCCATCGGCCCGCGGCATTCGCGAGGCCGCGAATTGAATGGCCGACCAATCCAGCAATTTGGACAAAGGCGCGATCAAACCTTGACATTCAACGCCGAACCCCGGACACGTCAACTGAATCCCGCGCTTGGGTCCGCATTGGTTGCAAAAAGATTGTAACCTGCGCGGGGCCGGAGTAGTCTTCCTTAGCAGCAATCTCGTCAACCATGCGCACGGAGTGCGTTCTTGGTTCGGGCTTGTTCTTGATAACTAAACGCAAATGTATGAAATCTAATGAATTCAGGTCAAAATCTTTAATGAAAGTCCTTGCCTGCACGGCAGTTGCGCTCGGCGCCATCTGTTTCGCGCAAGCCCAGGACAAGGCTGTTGATCCGTCGGGAACATGGACTTGGACAGGTGGACGCGGCGGCCCCGGCGGCCCCGGCGGTGGCGGCCCCGGCGGTGGCGGTGGCGGTCGTCGCGGTGGTGGCGGCACCAATGTCCTGGTGCTCAAATTTACCGACGGCAAACTAACCGGGACTTTGACCGCGCCAGCCAGGCGAGGCGGCCCTGGTGGCGGTGGCGGTGCTGATGCTGGCGCCGCTCCTCCTCCTCCCACCAAGACGGATATTACGGAAGGCAAGGTCACGGGGGATAAAATATCCTTCAAGATCGTCCGCACGATGGGCGACAACGAGATTACCATCCCCTATTCGGGCACGATCAGCAACGACACCATTACCGGCACCATGACGATGCCGGGCTTTGGCGGCGGCGACCCAATGGAACGTCCTTGGACAGCCACCAAGCAGAAGTAGCATTACGCCATGTGACTGGCCGGCATGACCGGCCAGTCATATGTATTTCGGCCCTGGCTCGACAGGGCGCAATCGAGCCACCGGCTGGCTTCTTTTTCCCGGTGATGCGCCCCCCGCCAGTTTAGTCTTGGCGCGGCAGCCTGTTTGTCACGACAATCCCTCATGCGCCAGAGCTTTCGCACGATGTGGACAATGGCCGCCGCCTTCGGGCCGTGGTTTGGCATCTGGCCCGCCGGCGCGGCGGTCCCGATCGGTCGTTACAGTGTTGACACCTGGGGCACCGAGCAGGGTCTGCTCCCCGAAGTCTCGGTCATCGCGATGACGCAAACTCGCGACGGCTACCTTTGGCTGGGCACTCTCAACGGTCTGGTGCGTTTTGACGGCGTTCGTTTCACGGTGTTCGACGAGAGCAACACGCCCAAGCTCGAAAGCAGTCCCATCGTCCGCCTGTTCGAGGACAGCCAGAGCAATCTCTGGGTCGGCACGGAAACCGCCGGCGTTGCCATCATCCTTGATGGGCGCGTGGAGAATCTGAGGATCGGGCGCGGCGGTCGCAAAGGCCATCTCGCCTCAGTCTGCGAGGATTCCACGGGGGCGGTGTGGCTCTTGACCGAAGACGGGCAATTGGGCCGCAGCGCGCAGGGTTCGGTCGATGTTTGGAATTTGAACGGCGCGGGCCGGTCTGTCATCGCCGAAAAGGGCGGCAAAGTCTGGGTCGGCATGGGCAACCGGATTCTGGGCCTGGACCCGGCGGCCGTCCGTTCCAAAGCGCCCCTGCCGGTGACGCCCGGACCGGCTGTGGCGCGGCAGTTGGACCTGTTGCTGGCCAGCCGCTCCGGCGGTTATTGGTGCCTGGCTGATGGCGTCATCCGCAAGTACTCAGGCGCCAGCGTGGACGGCGCCACCACGCGCTATCCATGGAAAAGCCCGACGCTGGAAGTCGTCAAGACGGCCTGCGAAGACCTTGATGGAAACCTCGTTGTCGGCACCGGGGGCGTGTCCGGGCAGGGCATCTTCTGGTTCGACAACCGCACGAATTTCACCCGGATTTGCAACACCAATGATCTGCCCAACGACAACGTCTATGCGCTTCACGTCGATGCGGACGGAGCTTTGTGGGCGGGTTTGGACGGCGGCGGCCTTAACCGCATCAAGCGCCGGGTTTTCAAATTGGCGCCGGGAACTTACGGTTCGGTCGTCCAATCGCTCTGCCCGGACGCGCAGGGGGGGGTCTGGATCAGCGCGAAATCACAGGATTTCAGTTACTGGAAGGACGGCATCTTGACACCGGCCGCATCGATTCCGCCGCATTTGGGCCAGTTCAATCCAACGGCGATTCTCGTGGACCATGAGCAGCGGGTGTGGGGTGCGGCCAAGCCGGAGGTAGGCTCCGGCCTGTTTCGGCTCCAAAACGGGGTCTTCATGTCGGCGCTGGACAATTCGTCCCCCCTCTTTGAAGACCGCGGCGGCGGGCTGCGCGGCACGCCGGAGATGTCCGCCCTCTTCGAAGATCGCGCCGGCGGGCTTTGGGTGGGGATGGCGGGCGGCCTGGCCCATTGGGATGGCAGCCGATGGCAGCGGCTGACCACCAACAACGGCCTTTCCGCCAACAGCGTCCACGCCCTTGCCCAGGACCCTTCCGGCGACCTCTGGATTGGAACCGAGCTGGGCGGATTGAACCGCCTGCACGAGGGCAGGTTCACTTCGTTTCAGCGCGCCAACGGCTTTCCCAGCGACAACATCTCCGCCCTCCACGTCGATGGCGACGGCGTTCTGTGGGCGGGGACCTTTGGCAACGGTCTCATCCGGCTGCGCGACGGACATTGGACCCATTACACCGTCGCGAACGGGTTGATTGGCAACAGTATTGATTACCTGATGGAAGATGGCGAGGGATTCTTGTGGATCGGCTCCAACGCCGGCCTCATGCGGGTTCTCAAAGAGGACCTTGACAATTTTGCCGCCGGCAAAATCAAATTCATCTCCTGCCGCGCCTACGACAAGCGCGATGGGTTGCCGGCCAGCGAATGCACCTTTGGCTCCCAACCGGCAGCCTGCCGGACGCCTGGCGGCATCTTGTGGTTTCCGACCATCGCCGGCGTGGTCTATATCGACCCAAAGGAAATCCACAAAAACACCAATCCTCCACCCGTCCTCATCGAATCGGCCTTGGTGGCGGGCCAGGAAGACACCAACGGCCCCCACCTGCCGCCGCCGCTGTCGGTCGTCATCCCGCCCGGGAGTGAACAACTGGAGATTCGTTATACAAGCCTCAATCTGGGCGCAGCCGACCGGGCGCGTTACCGCTACCAGTTGGAGGGCCACGAAAGCTGGAATGAGGCGGGCAACCGGCGATTTGTCCGCTACCCGACGCTTCTACCCGGACACTACACATTCCACGTCCAGGCCTGCAACGAAGATGGCGTTTGGAATCAAATCGGCGCGAGCCTGGCTGTTGATGTCCTGCCCTTCTTTTGGCAAACGGGCTGGTTTCGCGCCTCCATGGCGGCCGCACTGCTGGCATGGGTCGGCGCGGCGGTGTATTACGTTTCCACCCAGAAATTGCACCGCCAACTGGCCGGCCTGCGTCAACAACAAGCCCTGGAAACCGAGCGCGCCCGCATCGCCCGCGACATCCACGACCAGGTCGGCGCCAGCCTCACCCAACTGGCCCTCCTGGGCGAAATGGCCGAGGCCGACAAGGACAGCCCCGAAGAGGCCGCCGCGCACGCCCGCCAGATCGCCCGGACTTCGCGCGACACCTCGCTCGCGCTAGACGAAATCGTCTGGACGGTCAACCCGTCGAATGACACGCTGGACGGGCTGGTCAATTATATTTGCAAGCAGGCGCAGGAGCACCTCGGCATGGCCGGCCTCCGCTACCGCCTGGACGTGCCGGCCCAACTGCCTGCCGCGCCCATTTCCCCCGAAACCCGCCACAACGTCTTCCTGGCCGCCCGCGAAGCGGTCAACAACGTCGTCAAACACGCCCGCGCCTCCGAGGCCTCCCTTCGCCTGCGCCTGGACCGGGATTCCTTCACCCTTGAAATCGAGGACAACGGGCGCGGCCCCGCCGGCCTGAAGGAGAAGGCCGCCGAGTCAAGAAATGGGTTGCGCAACATGCGCAAAAGGATGGAGGATATTGGCGGCGGTTTTTCAATCGAGGCCGGCAGCCGTGGCGGCACCCTTGTGCGGCTGACCGTTCCGCTGGCCCGAAGCTGATTTTATGGCGATACGAATCTCCATCGTGGAAGACAACGACGACCTGCGCGGCACGCTGGCCCGGATGCTCAACCGGGCTGAGGGCTTCCAGTGCGTCAGCCAATACGGCTCGGCGGAGGCGGCGCTGGAGGGGCTGCCCAAGGACAAACCCGAAGTCGTGCTGATGGACATCAACCTGCCGGGCATGAATGGCGTCGAATGCGTGCGGCGGCTCAAGCAATCGGTTCCCCAAGTCTCGGCTGTGATGCTCACGGCCTATGAGGACACCGAGAACATCTTCAATGCCCTGGCGGCGGGCGCCAACGGCTACCTCCTCAAACGCGCCCCTCGGGCGGAGTTGTTGGAAGCCATCCGCGAGGTGCAGCGGGGCGGCTCCCCCATGACCACGCACATCGCGCGCAAAGTCGTGCAATCCTTCCAGAAAACCAGCCCCGCCCCGCCGCCGGGCGAAGCCCTCTCCGCCCGCGAACAGGAGGTGCTGGACTTTCTCAGCCAGGGCTTCCTTTACAAGGAGATTTCCGAGCGCATGGGCATCAGCTACGAAACCGTGCATACCTACATCCGCCGGATTTACGAGAAGCTCCAAGTCCGCACACGAACCGAAGCGGTGGCCAAGTTCCTCAGGCGGTGAGCAACCGAGCCGGAGGCATTTAACAAATTTTCAATGACCAATTCTCAATTGAAATGTCCGAAATCCAAACGTATTGCTTTGCCAACAGGACTTACCCAAGGAAGTGTAATGCAGACCGCAGTGTCCGGCACATTGGTCATCAACGAAATCTACCTCAGCTTGCAGGGCGAGAGCACGCTGGCCGGGCTGCCGTGTGTTTTTGTCCGGCTGACCGCCTGTAATCTCCGCTGCTCCTATTGCGACACGGCCTACGCCTTCGCCAAGGGAAAACGGATGACGCTGGCGGCTGTTTGCGCGCGGGTCCGCGCCCTGGCCAAACCCTTTGCCCGGACTACCGCCGCCGGACGCCTTCCACTGGTGGAACTGACGGGCGGCGAGCCGCTTTTGCAAAAAAACGCCCCGGCGCTGATGCAAACTCTCTGCGACGCCGGTTTTACCGTTCTGCTGGAAACCAGCGGAGCGCTGGACATCGCCGCGGTCGATCCGCGGGTGCGGCGCATCATGGATTTGAAATGCCCCAGCAGCGGGGAATCGGCGCGCAACCGCTGGGAAAACCTCCCTCTCTTGAAGGCCGGCGACGAGGTCAAGTTTGTCATCGCCACGGCGCAGGATTACCAGTGGGCCAGGAACATCGTCTTGACGCGCGCTCTGGCGCGGGTCTGCCCGGTGCTGTTTTCCTGGGCGTCCCCTTTGCTGCCGGGTCAGCGGGACAAATCCCTGCGCCCCGCGCCGGAGGGCCACACCGCCCTCTCGCGGCGGGAATTGGCGGAGAGGATCGTGGCCGACGCGCTGCCGGTGCGGTTTCAACTCCAGATGCACAAGTTCATCTGGCCGCCGGACCAAAGAGGCGTCTAGCCGCATGAGCGCCAAAACAAAACGCGTCCTGGACCTGCTCCGCGCCTATGAATCGCGCAACATGCTGCTCATCGAACCGGATGGTTCCTGGCCGATTGTCTGGGAGCGGGCCAGCGGCACGCGCGTCTGGGACGCGGAGGGCAGACGGTATCTGGATTTGACCGCGGCCTTTGGGGTGGCCGCGGCGGGGCACGCCAATCCGCGTGTGGTCGCCGCCGGGCGTCGGCAACTGGCGCGGCTGCCGCACGCCATGGGCGACGTGCATCCGCACGCCTTGAAGGCGGAATTGGCGCGGGAATTGAGCCGGGTCACCTTCGGACGGTGGCGCGGGACGCGCGCCAAGACTATTTTCAACAACTCCGGCTTCGAGGCGGTGGAGGCCGCGCTGAAGACCGCGCTGCTGGCCACGGGCCGCAAAGGGCTGGTGGCGTTCACCGGCGGCTATCACGGGCTGGGTTACGGCGCGCTCAACGCCACGCACCGCCCCTTGTTCCGCGCTCCCTTTCTGGCGCAACTGGGCCGCTTCGGCCGCTTCGCGCCCTTTCCGGCCAAGCCCGACGATTTGCCGGCGTTGGAGCGGACCCTGGAAGCCATTCTTGACACCCATCGATTCGGCGCGGTCCTGGTCGAGCCGGCGCAGGCGCGCGGCGGCATCCGCCTGCCGCCGGCGGATTTCCTGCCGCTCTTGCGGACGCTGTGCGACCGGCACGGGGCGCTGCTCATCCTGGATGAAATTTACACCGGCTTTGGCCGCACGGGAAAATGGTTCGCCTGCGAGGAAAACGGCGTCGTGCCGGACCTGATCTGCCTGGGCAAGGCGCTGACGGGCGGGTTCCCGCTCTCGGCGTGCGTGGGGCGGGCGGACCTCATGGACGCGGCGTGGCCGGCTTCCAGCGGCGAGGCGATTCATACCAGCACGTTTCAGGGCCATCCCGTCGGATGCGCCATGGCTCTGGCGCAGTTGGCGGAAATCCGCTCGCGCCGTCTGCCGGAGCGGGCGGTGGCATCGGGCCGGTTCCTGCTGGAATCTTTGCGCGCCGGCCTGGCGCCGCGGAATTGTCAAATCGAAATCCGCGGACGCGGTTTGATGGCGGGCGTCGAATTGCGGAACGCGGACGGGTCGCCCGCCACGGAGACGGCCATGCGGGCTGTCAAAGAGATGTTGCGGCGCGGCTTTATCGTGCTGCCCGAAGGCGGGCAGGGGAACGTCATCAGTTTCACGCCGCCGCTCATCATCACGCGCCCCGAACTGGCCGCCGCCGTCCAGGCCCTGAAAGAATCGCTGCCGTGAAGCTTTCCGAAATGAAAGGGGTGCTGGCCGCGCGCGGCTGGAAACTCACGAAGTCGCTCGGTCAGAATTTTCTGCACGATCAGAACCAGGTCCGGCGCATGCTGGCGGCGGCCCATCTGGGGCCGTCGGACAAAGTGCTGGAAATCGGTCCCGGGTTGGGACCGCTGACGGAGCTGCTGATCCAGGAAGCCGGGGAAGTGCTGGCCATCGAGAAAGACCAGCGCCTGTTTGATTTCCTGGCGGAGTCGTTGTCCGGCGCTCCCCATCTGAAACTCCTGCGCGCCGACGCCTTGGACCACTTGAAAACCCAGCGGCGCTGGGCCGGTTGGAAGCTCGTGGCCAACCTGCCCTACTCGGTCGCCTCTTCCCTCCTGGTCCAACTGGCCGACGCCGAGTCGCCGCCCGACCTCATGGTGGCGACGCTGCAATTGGAAGTCGCCCAGCGCATCGACGCCGCGACCGGCAGCGGGCAGTACGGCGTGTTTGGCCTGCTGCTCCGCCTGCGTTTCCAGCCGCGGGGCTGGTTCAAGATCCCCGCCTCCTGTTTCTTCCCCGCGCCCGACGTGGATTCCGCATGCGTGACGCTGGAGCGGCGGACGCGGCCGCTGCTGCCCGCCGCCCTGGAAGCGCCCTTCACCCGGATCGTCAAGCGCGGGTTTTCGCAGCGGCGCAAGATGATGCTCAAACTCCTCAAACAGGACTGGCCGGAAGACAAAGTGTTGACAGCGTTCGCGGAGACCGGCCTCCCGCGAACCATCCGCGCCGAAGATGTCAGCCTGGAGCAATTCGCGCGCCTGACGGAGCTGCTTGTCAAATGAACGACGAGATTTTTGACATCGTCAACGACCGCGACGAGGTCATCGGGCGGATGCCGCGCGCGCGGGTGCATCGGGAGGGCCTCAAACACCGGGCCGTCCACGTCCTGGTATTCAACGGGCGCGGCGAGATTTTCCTGCAAAAACGCTCCATGACCAAGGACACGTTTCCCGGCGCGTGGGACTCGTCCGCCTCCGGCCACGTTGACAGCGGGGAGGACTACGACGCCTGCGCCGCGCGGGAGTTGGGCGAGGAGATCGGCCTGACGCCGCCCGCGCCGCCGCGGCGATTGTTCAAGATCGAGGCCTGCGCCGCGACCGGCCGGGAATTTGTCTGGGTGTACCGGCTGGAAGCCGAGGGACCCTTCACGCTGCATCCCGATGAGATTGAGCGCGGCGAATGGTTCGCGCCCGGCCGCGTGACGGAGTGGATCCGGCAACGCCCGCAAGATTTCGCCAGCGGATTTGTTTTGATTTGGAAACGGCTGGGTTTGAGCGGGGAAGGCTAAAAGACGATGAACAGAGAGCGGGAAACCCTCACCGCCGTCAAATCAAGCCGTAAATAGGCGTAATTTACCGTAATTTACCGTAATTTCCGTAACCAGCGAACTCCTCCTTCCAATCCAGGAAACCCTCACCACCGTCAATTTAAGGTGCGAATAGGCGCAAATAATCGAACCCAGGCGCCCTGTTTTCGACAGCTACCGAAATGCTCTTTATCGTTATCGCCGCCATGTTCTTTCCCTCAATCTGCGCCCGTGCGAATCTTCCGGCGCGCGTTTTATGGTGCACAAGGGTGCACAAGGGTGCATAAGCCTGCATAAACGGCCATTTTTGCGGTGTGGCTCTCGCAGGAACGGGTACGCCGCTCCAGCTTTCCGCAAACCGGCCTATGTCAATGAACATCCACGCTTTTCCGGCCACGCCGCCAACATACAACGACAATTGCGTAACGCAACACATTTTTCCGAAAAATCCCGGTGTTTCTTTGCCCGCGCATCCCGGTGACACCGTGGAAGAGTTTGCACAGGAAGCACTTGCGAAACAGCGGTCCTCCCAAGCCGGCGCAGCTTTCTGCCAAGGAGCGAAAACACATCGGCCTCAATGGAAACCAACAATTCATCGGGGGCCTCCGGAAACTGTCCGAGCAAAGCTTGGCTGCCAACGATGACAAATTCGGGCGCGCCAGTGATGGCAGCGGCGGCCCGGATAATATGCTCAAGCTGTGGTCGGAGCATGGTGGAAGCGGGACTTGATTTCCCAAACTTCCGCCGGCGAAAGCACGCCGACGAAGGGTGAATTCTGACGCAATCGTTGCGCATCATCCGAGTCCAAGCAAAGCAAATCGCAAATCTGCTGAACGGGACGCGAAAGGATTTCCTCCCACTCGGCATAGCAGCGGAGCAACGAACCAACAGAGGCGTTTTGACGTGACCATCGGGCAAGGTTGGCACGGCCAATCTCCAGCAATTCCGGGTTGTGCCGCACCCGATCCGCCACCCTGCGGGCCATTTCCAAGCTTACTTGATCGATTTCGGAATGATTCATGTCAGCAAAAAGCCGATTCTCTGGTGTTATTGTCGTATAAAAGTCCGGCACCAGCAACTCGATTCTATCGGGGGCTAACGTGGGCAGGCCATTTACCGCGACGCGAAAACCGGTGTGCCGATTCTGAATCGGGATTCAACTCCGCCCTCGCGTCGCGTCCGGGTTGCAAGTATTGAAGCGATGCGCCCCGAACGCTTTCGGGGCAGAGCGCGAAGGCGGATAAACAGTCGCGCCAACAGGGGCATGGCGTGGTTCAAACCCCGATCCGCGGCCTTTCAAAGAACAAACCGCCCTCAGCCATTGCGGCCACAATACCACAACAATTGCATTAGTCATAGGGGTCAAACCGTACTATTGGCTTGTTCATGTTCTTTTCTCCATAGATATAGCGCTGCGTTGAGTGTTTGGCGCGTGCCCATGTGCAAGCGCGTCGCAAGCCAGCGGATCGGGACGGTGGTC
>Ga0224555_1001998_pt1 | contig 25426 bp, 18 predicted proteins | sample 714S23034metaG_FD_180687 | JGI IMG/M metagenome (GOLD analysis project Ga0224555, IMG submission 180687) | Peat soil microbial communities from Stordalen Mire, Sweden - 717 S2 30-34 | ecosystem: Environmental > Terrestrial > Soil > Wetlands > Peat | place: Sweden: Norrbotten County, Stordalen...
TCCCCCCCCCCCCCCCACTGTGGTCATTGACAACATTCTTGAAAGATTCAGCAAGGCAGTCCGGCCGATCCTGTTGGTCGGACACGGCGTGCGCTGCGCTGGAGCGACTTCCGCTTTGCGCGCGCTAGTGAACCGGCTGGGCGCGCCCGTGGTGACCACGCAACTAGGAAAAGATGTGCTGCCCTACGACCACGAGTTGTTCGTCGGCCATTGTGGGCCCAAGGGCGATCGTGCAGGAAATTTTGCTTTACAATCGGCCGACCTGATCCTGTCTCTAGGCTGCAGTCTGCATTCCCAGACGATCGGCTATGAAGCCGATCTCTATGCGCCCGGCAGCTACAAGATTCAGGTCGATTTAGATCGGCCAATCCTGCAGCGCGGCGACGTACCAGTGGACCTGCAAGTCGAAGCCGACGTCACGGAGTTCCTGAATGCCATGTTAAAGGCGCCAGCCAAGCCGAACTCGTGCGCCGCGTGGCGCCAACGCTGCCAGCATTGGAAACAGAGATTCGCGGTCGCAGCGGAACCGCATAACGTGGCCACGCCTGAAATCAATTTTTACGAATTCGCCGATGCCCTGAGCGAGTCACTTTCTGGCCATGAGACCATAGTGACAGACGCCGGCTCCGCATTTTATGTCATGGGCCAGGCGTTCAAGTGCAAAGCAAACCAGCGTTATATCGTCTCGGGCGCCATGGGGGCAATGGGGTACGCGCTTCCGGCCGCCATCGGATGTGCAGCAACCGACGAGAAACTCCTTGTGATTTGCGTGACAGGCGACGGATCACTGCAACTCAACATCCAGGAATTGCAGACGCTGAAGCATTATCGCCCCAATGTGAAACTCTTCGTTATTAAGAATGAAGGTTACGCGTCGATTAGGAACACGCAAAAGGGCTTCTTCAACGGCCAATGTATCGGCTCCAGCAATGACAGTGGCGTATCCATGCCGTCGATCGAGAATGTCGCCACGGCCTACGGCCTCTGCTATATCGAGGTCGATGATCGCAAAGCCATGAAGGCGCAAATCGCTAAGGCATTGCAAACGCCGGGTCCGGTTGTGATTGGGATTAGGGCGCAAGCCAACCAGATCATCATTCCAACCGTCGCATCCGTGCAACTCCCGAACGGCAGTATGCGCTCCAATCCCCTGCAGAGAATGTCGCCTGACCTGCCGGCGGACGTATTCGCCGCCGAATTCGAGGGCGCCTTGCCGTCCGCGCAAACGCTCAAGAACGCATAGGTTCTTCGCTCGAATGATCTCGCTTTCTATGGAAGGTATGAGTCTCAGTTGTCCAGCAAGGAGTTTTTCGAAAATATGCTGATCGGAATGCACCCCAAATAGGCAAGTCTTATCCCCTAACTGCACACACCGGAGGCGAGAGCAGACTGCATGACAGCACCCCAAACGAGAATTCCAGTAGCGATAATCGGAACCGGCAATATCGGAACGGATCTCCTCCTCAAGATCCAGCGTTCCAAGTATTTGGAATGCAAGCTGTTTGTCGGGCGCAACTTGAGCTCTCAGGGTATGTCAAAGGCCGTTACTCTGGGAGTGCCAATCTCGGACAGAAGCATCAATGCCATTGTGGACGCGCCGCACGCTTACCAGATTGTCTTCGATGCCACTTCCGCCCGGGCTCACCTGCAGCACTGGCCGCTGCTCCAGAAACTGGGCGTGAAGGTTATCGACCTTACTCCGTCTCACGTCGGGAAGATGTGCATTCCCGCGGTGAACATAGATAAATGTCTTGTCGAGCAAAACGTAAACATGGTCACGTGCGGAGGACAGGCATCGGTGCCGATTGCTCATGTGATAGGCAAGACTCAGAAGGATGTGGAGTACATCGAGGTCGTTTCGAGTATCTCGTCTCGCAGTGCCGGTCCCGCCACGCGCATCAATCTCGATGAGTATATCTACACGACCGAAGCTGCGATTCGAGAGTTCTCAGGCGCCCGGCGAGCCAAAGCCATCCTGATCTTGAATCCCGCCAGCCCTTGTATCAATATGCAGACGACAATATTCGCCAAGGTTCCCGAGCCGCGAATGGATTTGCTGAAAGCGGCGGTGGACTCGATGGTAGCCCGTATTCAGACTTATGTGCCCGGCTATCAACTTCTTCTGGGCCCCATTATTGAACATGACCGGATTGTGGTCATGGTGAAGACACTGGGCTTGGGCGATTATCTCCCCAAATATGCCGGAAATCTAGATATCATCAATTGCGCAGCCATTGCCATGGCGGAGGCTTTTGCCATGAATCGAATGCGCATTGCAGCAGCACAGGAGGCGAGCGGTGTCTAAAGTCCTCGTCAGCGATCCGACCTTGCGAGACGGCAATCACGCCGTAGAACACAAATTGCGCGTGGAAATGATCGCGGCCTACGCAGCAGCCGCCGACGCCGCTCATGTGCCCATCGTGGAGGTGGGCCATGGCAATGGCCTCGCCGCCTCATCCATGCAAGTCGGCGAGAGTCTGGTCAGCGACCGGGAAATGCTTACCGTTGCGCGAAAAAACCTGCCTCATAGCAAGCTAGGGATCCATGTTATGCCCGGGTTCGCCACCATCGAACGGGATCTTAAACCTGCCCTGGATATCGGAGTTGATGTGGTGAGAGTTGCTTGTCACTGCTCGGAGGCCGATATTACCCAGCGTCACATTGCCTACGTGCGAGAACGCGGCAAGCAGGTATTCGGGGTCCTGATGATGTCCCACATGCTCGAGCCCGGGCGGCTTGCCGAAGAAGCTATGAAGATGGAGACTTACGGCGCAGAGGCGATCATTTTGATGGACTCGGCGGGCGCCTTTCTGCCGGCGGATATTGCCAAACGTGTGCGGACTCTGGTCCAGACTCTGCACATCCCGGTCGGCTTCCATGCCCACAACAACCTCGGGATGGCAATCGCCAATTCGATTGCCGCTTTGGAAAGCGGTGCAACGATTGTAGATGGTACTGCACGTGGCTTCGGAGCTGGGGCAGGCAACGCACAGCTGGAAGTACTGGTTGCGGTGATCGAACGGATGGGATATGACACCGGCATCGACTTGTACAAACTTCTGGATGCCGCCGATTTCGCGGAGCGCGAGATGATCCCGGTGATCCCAACCATCAAGTCGACCAGCATCGTCAGTGGATTGGCGGGCGTCTTCTCGGGCTTCGCAAAGCACGTGGACCGGGTCTCCTTGCAGTTTCATGTTGATCCAAGAGATGTCTTCTTTGAACTCGGCCGACGCGGCATTGTGGCTGGTCAAGAAGATCTGATTATCGAAGTGGCGCAGGAGTTGTCTTTGGCAACGCCGAAAGAGAAAGCAGAGTGTCTATGAGCACGAATCAATATGAGTTTCTGCAAGAAGACTGTGCCCAATCTCTTGGGGATGACTTCGGCAAGCTTCGAGCTCTCCGGGACACCAGACTTCTGGTTACCGGAGGAACCGGCTTTGTAGGCAGTTGGATCACAGAGACGATTGCCTTTCTGAATGATCGGCATCATTTCGGAATTCATTTGACTCTGCTTTCTTCTCACGCCTCCGAGTTCTCAAGTCGCGCGCCCCATCTTGCGGCCCGCCACGATGTTTCATTGATCGAAGGGGATGTGAGAAACCTAGCTGAAGTTCCTTCCGACACCGACTGGATCATTCATGCCGCGGGGAGTCCTGATAGCCGAGTTCACTTCTCCACTCCTGTGAGAACTATCGAGACGATTGTCTTGGGCACTCATGCGGTGCTAACTGCAGCTTCCAGACTGAGTTCGCTTCAGAGAGTCCTCTGCTTGAGCTCGGGACTGGTTTGCGGTCCGCAGCAGTGGGATAGCGCCCCACTGACAGAAAGCACCTATTTTGGCCTGGACTGCAATCACCTGGCTAATCTCTATGTCGAGTCCAAAAGAGCGGCAGAGATGATTACGGTGGCCTGTCGCAGCCAGTTCGGGCTTCCTGTATTAACAGCCAGGCTATTCACCTTTGTGGGTCCATATCAACTGCTTGACAGGCCATGGGCGATAAACAACTTTCTTAGCGAGGCCCTGCGTGGTGGGCCGATCAGAGTACAAGGATCGGGAGACACTGTCCGCAGCTATATGTATGGCAGTGACATGGCATATTGGTTGCTGCGCCTTTTGGTCGACGGTAAGATCGGCGGGGCCTACAACGTGGGTAGCCCGACAGGTACGTCACTCAAGAACTTGGCGGCCAAGGTGGCCGAACACACTTCGAGCCGTCCCATCATCGAGCTGAATACTTTGCCCTCTGGAAACATACCGAGTACACGCTGGCTGCCGGATGTGTCTTTAGCACATGCCGATTGCGGTCTCGGAATTCGGATTGAACTGGATCAGGCGATAAGACGGACAATCGCTTGGCACTCGCGATACTAGGGAGATGTTGAAGTTTCAATGCGCCTTCAACGAGGGAGGCCATCGAGTAGATTCCCAATTGGAGGCAGATCAGATGAGCCATACAGTTCGAGAAGGCGAGGGGTGGGGGGCGGATCGGCAGGTTTCCTTGGACGCAGTTCCTTTGACTACACCATCAGACGGAGAAATCGGATGACGCCTTCTCTTCCTTGTCCAGACCTGGATTTTATATTGGCTAATACTAGAAGCCTTTGGCTTGAGATGCGTAACCAGCGCATCTTTATTACTGGAGGTACGGGTTTTTTTGGCTGTTGGTTAGTCGAAAGCTTTGTTCATATTAATCGCGTCGAGAAGCTTGGCGCTAGAGCAACCATACTTACGCGGGATCCGATAGCATTTGCGCATAAATGCCCTCATCTGGCATCTGATCCTGCGATTACGTTGCTTGCCGGAGATGTTCGAGATTTCACCTACCCGAATGAAGAATTCAGATATGTGATTCACGCCGCAACCGAAGCAAGTGCAAAACAAGCTGCCGAAAACCCCATCGAGATGCTGACGACTATACTTCGGGGGACGGAACGGGTGCTGGAGTTCGCAGCGGGGCACGGCGCGCAGAAGTTTCTCCTTGCTAGTTCCGGTGCCGTGTATGGACGCCAGCCTTCCTCGGTTACGCATCTCAGTGAGGATTACGCTGGCGCGCCAAACACCTTGAACTGTGACTCCGTGTATTCTGAAGGCAAACGGGCCGCGGAGTTGATGTGTGCGGTCTACGGTACAAAGTACGGGATTGAATGCAAAATTGCGCGATGTTTTGCTTTTGTGGGGCCGCATCTACCGTTGGATGGGCACTTTGCGATTGGAAACTTTATCCGTGACGCAATGAGAGGGGACTCAGTAAATGTGAAAGGGGACGGTACTCCGAAGCGCTCCTACATGTATGCCGCAGACCTGACCATCTGGCTTTGGACGATTTTGTTTAGGGCGCCGGCAATGGAGGCTTTCAATGTTGGTTCGGACAGGGCGATCAGTATCTTGGAACTTGCAGAAATTGTGGCTCGCACTATCGGTTCGACCGCGAATGCACGGGTAGCACAACAGGCAATTTCTGGCGCGGGGGTGCAGCAATATGTTCCGAGCATCAGGAAGGCAGAACAAGTCCTTGGGTTGAAATGCAAGATTTCCCTCGAAGACTCAATTCGTCGCACCGCGGAATGGCACACTCACTGCTCAGTGCTTGAGAGAACAGTTTGACCGGGCGGCAGAGCAGTTATCATCCGGGAGATGCTGGAGAACTGTTAAAAGTACGCGTGCATTAATGACATCTTGAGTGTGGAGGTCTTCTTCCGAACATGACAGAGGGGAAGGGTTGGCTAAGAGTAATAGGTTTAGTAGAAGCCAAAATGTTTATTGTCCACTGCCTGTCACAGGAAAGCGAGACGGAATGATGAGTGATGCAGAAGAAGATTTTACTAGTCGAATGCCGCAGAAAGTGTGACTCGGATTCGACGCGGATTTCCACTTCAGATTGAACGGTTTGAGCCTCAAGCCGCAACTAACACAGCGTAATAAGGAGAGACACTAAGTGAATTTCGCTAGACGCGTAGCCGGTCGAATCGCAAGGGAAATAGATACCTTCAAACTTCTTCGAGAGAGGGAGAAGGAGTTCCGTAACGATCCCAACTACCGTTTGGAACTTGTCGCGCAGGGGTGTCTGGATCGCGGCCAAAAGGACATCGACGATTCGGCCATACTGAAGCGGATCGCGGCCTCCTACAGCAAAGCAAAGCTTGCGCAGCAAAATGCCGCACCGGCCTATCAAGTTAGCAACGAGTGGATACCGATATACAACCGTAACCTTAGAGGAGTTATGGAGGCCCTTGCAAAAGGAAACCTGGAAGAACTTGCAGCCATGTACAGGAATTTCTTCCGGGATCCGTGCAGCACCGGGCTGATTGGGTTGACGGCTAATATGAAGAAGCACTATCTCAGTGGCAATATCAGCAAGAGAGACAAACTACTATACCTATATGACGTGCTCTGCCGTTATAAGCTATGGCGAAGCCTCACAGTGGATAAGTATTGCGTGCGGAGCCTTGCTTCAACTTCGATAGGGAATCCATACGGTTTTGAGTTAGACGGCGTATTTGTTTCGCACGGATCGGACTACTTGCATTACTATGCTTCCGAAATCAACCGCCTAGCGGTAGACGAAGACCGCACAGTCGTTGTGGAACTCGGGGGCGGGTACGGGGGAATGGCTTACTTCCTCATCAGAGATAGCGACAAGACTACTTACGTGGACTTCGACCTCCCTGAGAACCTGGCTCTTACTGCATATTACCTGTTAAGGGCGTTTCCAGCATTGAATGTTGTGCTCTATGGAGAAACAGAATTGAACAGCGATACCCTTCGCGACAATCGCATTGTGCTGATGCCCAACTTTGAAATTGCGAAGCTGAGCGGAAATAGTGCTGATGTGGTATTCAATTCATATAGTTTGGCGGAGATGTCTGCTGAAGCCATCCATGAGTATATCAAACATATGACCAGGATAAGTAAAAGGTACTTTATGCATGTCAATCACACGACAAACAGCCTGGTAAAAGCCGACGACTTCGGAATTGAGCGATATGGGTTTGAGTTGTTGTACCGAAAGCCGGCATTATGGAATCGAGGTCGAAAGCTTGTGGTGGATGAATACGAGTTCCTCTATTCCAAACTCACTGAGGAGAATAGTGGAAGCTAGAATGCGGACGACCAGTGATAAACTAGAGTATATTGCCAATCGACTCAGGGGCCGGGCGGTGCGAATGGTGCATCGTTCGCGTGCTTCTCACCTGGGGAGTTGCCTCTCCATCGCGGATATCCTGGCTTGCCTGTACTGGAACATCTTGCGGATAGATCCAGAGAGGCCTGACTGGCCGGAGCGCGATCGTTTCATCTTGAGCAAGGGGCATGCCGCCGCCATTGTCTATGCGGCGCTGGCGGAGCGGGGATTCTTTCCAGTGAAGGAGTTACTGACTTACTGCGAATCCGGTTCGCGTCTTACGGGGCACATAACTCGCGGTGTACCAGGTGTTGAGCTGTCATCAGGCTCTCTGGGGCATGGACTGCCCGTCGGGTCCGGCATTGCTTTGGCTGCCAAGCGGGAAGAATTGCCTTTCCGAACGATTGTGCTTTGTAGCGACGGTGAACTGGATGAAGGGTCGAATTGGGAAGCGATTCTTTTTGCGCCCCAGCACAAGCTGGATAACCTCGTTTTGGTAGTGGACTACAACAAGATTCAGAGTTTTGGACGCGTGAAGGAAGTGCTCGATCTGGAACCGCTGGCTGACAAGTTTCGCGCATTTCGGTGGGCTGTCCGCGAGGTGGATGGACACAATATGCAGCAACTGGTCGATACGTTTGCAGCAGTTCCGTTTGAACCCGGTAGGCCAAATCCAAATGTGGTGATTGCCAACACTATTAAAGGGAAGGGCGTAAGTTTCATGGAGGATCAACTGGCGTGGCACTACAAAACTCCTAGTGCCGAGCAGGTAGAAGCCGCAATGCACGAACTGGGAGTGGACCTATGAGAACAGCGTTCATCAATAAACTATTCGAGCTTGCAGATCAGGATCAGCGCATATGGCTTGTTTGTGGCGATTTGGGATATAGCGTGCTCGATGTGTTTGCGGATAAGTTCACATCACGCTATCTCAACGCAGGAGTTGCCGAGCAGAACATGACCGGCATTGCCGCAGGGTTGGCGCTTTCGGGAAAAACTGTATTCACCTACTCCATTGCGAATTTTCCGATCATGCGCTGCCTGGAACAAATCCGGAACGACGTCTGCTACCACAATCTCAATGTCAAGATCGTTGCCGTGGGAGGTGGTCTAGCTTACGGTAGTCATGGATACACGCATCATGGCGTCGAGGATCTTGCCGTGATGTCGGCCATGCCGAATCTGACGATAGCTGCTCCCGCCGATCCGATTGAAGCTCGCGCCATCACCTCTATTTTTGTTGCGACGCCCGGTCCAGGCTATCTTCGTCTAGGAAAAGCAGGAGAGCCGGTTCTGCATGCTGCGGACACGAAGGTGGAGCTTGGTAAAGCCATTCAAGTTACCGATGGGAGTGATCTGACTGTTATCAGTATCGGAGACATGTTGGGCACGGTTCTGAAGGCCGGTGAAGAACTGCGCCGGCGCCGCATTCATACGCGTATTCTGAGCATGCCTTTTCTGGTCCCGCTGGATACGGTGGCCATTCTCAATGCGGCGGAACAGACCGGGGCTATCCTCACAGTGGAAGAACACGGCCCAGGTGGCCTTGGTACTGCCGTCGCGGAAACCGTTGCCATCCGTGGTCGTGCGGTCGCATTTCGGCCGCTTCGGCTCGCCCGATCTCCGATCAAAGTGTCCGGCTCGCAGCAGGAACTGCGGGCGGCGCAGGGCCTGAGCGTTGAAGGAATCATTGGAGCCGCGGAAATACTATGCCGTAGCCCACGTCCAGCGGTGATTCGCTGATGGAAGATACCGAAGAGAGAACCGCTGAGAGAAAGCTGCTTCCGGCGCGTAGTGTCCTGCTATCACGCGCAAAACACATCATCGGACTGGATCGCGCCATTGCTTACACGATTCTGGCGCGCGGCTGGACCACCCTGGCAGGCGTCGTCACAGTTTTGCTCATCGCTCATTTTCTCACTCCTGGCGAGCAGGGCTATTACTACACCTTTTCCAGTCTGATAGCTCTGCAGGTCGTCTTTGAACTGGGCTTCTCCTTCGTCATCCTGCAGCTGGCCGCCCATGAGCGGGCACAACTGCAAATTCAGGAGAACGGCTCGATCACGGGCGACCGAATCGCTCACTCTCGCCTGGCTTCCGTGCTTCAAAAAGCGGTTCGTTGGTATACGGTAGGAGCTTTCCTGCTGGCTGCTGTACTGCTGCCAGCAGGCTTCCACTTTTTCCTTGCGCACCGCCAGTCTAATGTTCCGGTATCCTGGCAGCTGCCGTGGATTGCGGTGGTGCTGGCCAACACATTCACTTTCCAGATGGACCCGCTGTTCGCGTTTCTTGAGGGCTGCGGACGCATCCCTCAAGTGGCGCGCATGCGTATCACCCAGGCGTTTGCAGGAAGCCTGATGGCTTGGACGGCTCTTTGCATGCACCACGGGCTCTTTGCACCGGCCATGATTATCGGGGGGCAGGCAATTGCCGGGGCCTGCTTCCTTTTCTCTCAGCGCACGTTGTTGCTGCCGCTCCTTCGTCACAACACAACTGGACATATTGTGAGTTGGCGCCGCGAGATTTGGCCTTTCCAGTGGCGGATTGCCATCAGTTGGCTCTGTGGCTACATTGGCTGGTGGCTCTTTAATCCGATCTTGTTCGCTTATCGTGGCGCAACGGAGGCAGGGCGGATGGGCATGTCGCTCACCATCGCTTCAGCGCTGAGCACTGTCGCCATAGCGTGGATGAGTACCAAGGCATCGCCGTTCGGGACACTCGTTGCGCGCGGCGAATACGAAATTTTGGATCACCTCTTTTTCCGCACGCTCTGGCAGTCCGCTTTTCTGCTGGCTGTCGGAATTGTGACGCTATTATCGTGCCTTGGTTTCGCAACGCAGCACTTTCCGCATCTGGTGGCACGTGTGTTGCCGCTGCCCGTCTTTGGCTTGCTGCTAGTCACGATCTTCTGCAATCATTTCATTTTCAGCGAGGCAATCTATCTGCGCGCACACAAGCGCGAACCGTTTCTTCCGGTTTCGATCGCGGGTGGCGTCCTCACAGCGTGTAGTACTCTGATAACGGCAAAAGTTTGGGGCGCCACTGGCGTCACGGTGGGCTATTTTTGCACCAGTGGCATCTTTGGTCTAGCTTTTGGGACGTACATCTTCATCACCAAGCGCCAACAATGGCACAAAACCGCTGCCATCGAGGAATCAAGCACGCTATGACGCAATCAAGACTATCGTCCGAACGGCCCCTGCTGACAATTGCAATCCCGACTTACAATAGAAGCGAATCCTTGGCGCTGCTGCTCGAAATACTAGCACCCCAACTCGACGGCGAATCGCGCGTGGAGCTGGTCATTTCGGACAATGCCTCTTCAGATGATACGTCGGCTGTCGTCGCATCTTTTCAGAACAGAGGGCTCAAGCTGATCTATAGCAGAAATGAAACCAACCTCGGCGCTGATGCCAACTTCGTTCGCTGTTATGAAATGGCGCGGGGTGAGTATGTTTGGATATTTGGAGATGACGATATCATCGTTCCCGGCGAACTGCAGGAAGTTCTTCGGCGCCTTGAAACTCGAAGGCACGACCTGATATACATTCGCAGTATAGGATTTCGCGGCCGGTACCAAACTTCGGCTACTCCGAAGTTCTCCCACAGGATGAGGGTCTTCGCATGCCCCCTGGATTTTGCTCTCTATGTTTCCGTAATGTTCACATTTATTAGCGGCAACATCATCCGGAAAGCCGCCGTTGAGCGCATTCCGCATAGCGACTTTAGCGAGCTAATCGGAACCAATCTAGTGCAACTTTCATGGACGTTCACTTTGCTGCGTGCCAATCCCAATTGCGCATGTCTCCTCGACAACCTGGTTGCGAGCCGTTTGGACAATTCGGGTGGGCATAGTACCTGTCAGGTCTTCGGTACCAATTTGCACGCGCTTGTCGAAGAATTCTTTGGACTAGAAAGTCAACTCGGACGCGCCATTCTGAATCGAACGATTCAGTCCTGGTTCCCAACGGCGATGCTGCAGGACCGCCGTAAACCGAACGGCAGGTATCTGCCGGAAAATCCCCAACTCGTCCTCGGGAAACTCTATCGTGGCAACTTCCGGTACTGGCTTTTTCTCTACCCGGTGCTTCGACTCCCGATTCCGCTGGCAGCGGTGTGGTTGCTAGCGGGCAAGGTGATCAACCGCGTGGATAGGCTCTTGGGATATCCTATTTCGAGGTAATCGGCAGACTCCGGTCATGAAACCTCGCTGGAATCAGTTTCCAGACAACTCCGGCTGGCATGCTTCCCAATTGAAAATACACGATTCCACATATCAATGCGTTGAAGTAAGTTCCAAAAGCATCATACCAGTCGTCGAATATCACCATAACTAGGGGATACATAGTAAGCGCAAATATGTAGAGACCAAGCTTACTTGCACAACGTGCCTTTCTATACAAAAGAGTTTGTCCGAAACCAATCACGGCCATTATCGCAATAGCCGCACCGATCCCAAAATCTATGAAGTAAAATTTGTATACTGTGTACACATTCGACGGAAAAGGAATGAATAAGAACGCGTCAAGCGCTGGAGGGGGAGTAAAGTTAATTAGCCCAAACGAAGCTGCAAGAGTAAGGAACGACTTGAACGTATGGTTCGGGAGGTTGGTGTATTCCGAGGGATGATTCAGGACATAATCAAAAGTGCCTGTCGGGCCAATGATGTATTGAATCAAGGAATCTCTCGCAAATACAGCTATGCTGGTATTCCTTCCTGAAGTGTCCTTGCTTGTAAACATCAGGAGAATGAATATAGTCGCAAACACCAAGAACGGCCAACGAGCGAAACGCCATCCTGCAAGAAGCTTTTCTTGCCCTCCTTGAATCAGATGCACACAAGTAACTGCAGACAGTAAGACAAGAAACCCACCTCGTCCTGCGCCTAGGATGTTTTCAATCAAGGCTATGCTAAGAGCAAGCCAGAATGCGCGACGTCTACGGTCAACTTGAAAAAGGATTACGGCAAATGTAGGCCACGGGCCTAAATATGTCATAGCTGATCTAACCGTTCCTTTTTCACTTACTTCTTCGACCGCGGCGCTTCTAGCTTGTGCCATGAAGCCTCCGCTTAGAGTGCTTCCTTGTGAAGCTGCTGCAACTAAGTTCTTCAAAATGGCGGTAGCAATCAATACCAGTATTATGAACAGTAGGTACTTGAACCATGGTTGTAGATGTCTTGATCTTGTTCTTTGACCTGTGCCCCCTATCAAAGAGATACGCGCTCCAATGATCGCTCGCGGCACGACAAATGCTGATACACCACCCACACTAAACAGGAAGGCTCCCGCAACGATGACGGCCAGAGTGTTTGAGTGAACTGGATCTATGCTGATGAGATTTAAACTATAGACCGTCAAATCCAAGAGCCACATTCCACAAAAAATAAACGGAGGATACAGCATTGATCGCTTAAAGTGGTAGTTCGCGATCAGGAGCACTGCTAGGCAAACAACCGCCGTTTCAATATTCATTTAGAATGCAACATCCTTTCCATTAACGTAATATCGAGAATCGAGTCGCGAACTCATTCTCCCCGATCATTCAATGGGGTTATCCATGGGTTGCCAGAAACCGTTGTGGAAAACGCTAGCGCCTGAAGCCCCATTATCAAATTCATACAAAACGTGTCGTCGCCCTGTCACCCTCCAGAGTCTATATTGTCCAATTTTATCTTAGCGGTGCACTGGCGTTTAGCACATTTGGTGGCAATTATCATTTTTTTTCAAGGCGTTTGAGCATACTCATTTTTGTTATAGGATATTTTGGCTGATGAAGCGGATTCGGGTTCGAGTATGACGACAGGCTGATGTAGTGGTGCGCAAATTGCACAGATTATCTCGCTGGTATTATTCTGCGGAGCCTTTATGGACTCACGCAAAATCTTGACTCACTGGCGGTATACCGATCAGCAATACCGTTTCCCGGACTAGAATCAGTAAATGGGTCACGACGTCGCAAGGGTTGTCCACATGCTGGCGGTCGCTTTTCGGTAGGCCGTTTCTAGGAGGTTGAGGATGTTGGAGGGTAAACCAGCCGGGGGCAATCGTGCCACATTCGAATTGCTTGCGGTGATCGTTCTGTACAAGATGCAGCCAAGCGAGTCGGCGGCATTCAGGTCACTTCAGTCGGCTATATCCGGTCTCGCGCTGGGACAAAGCGGCATTCGGATATTGCTGTATGACAATACCCCAGGAGGATGCGATCCAGGGCCGTTGCCAGAGGGTGTGCAGTATGAAGCTGCAGGGCAAAACGCGGGTCTTGCCGCCGCTTACAATCATGCTCTAGCGATTGCGCGAAGGGAAAAGGATACTTGGCTGTTGATACTGGATCAGGATACGACGTTACCCTCCAATTACCTTTCGCGCATGAGCGAAGTTGCGCTAGGAATTGAAGCAGATGAGGAAATTGGGGCAATTGTGCCGCGCATGCTGGATGCGGGTAGGCCTGTGGCTCCGGTGTTCATTCGATTCTGGGGGGTAAGCTATGTCCCCAGCGGCTTTGAGGGAATCTCAAGGCGAGAGATCCACGCGACGAATTCGGCAACTCTCTTTCGTGTCAGTGCGCTCAAGCAGATTGGCGGCTTCAGCCCCTATTTCTGGCTGGATTATGTGGATGGATATGTGTTCCGGCAGTTTCACATGCATGGGTTGAAGGTGTATGTAGCGAGAGATATTGATGTGGAACACGAACTGTCTTTGCTCCATGGCGGGGAACTCAAGGCGGATCGTTATCGTAACATATTGCGAGCGGAGTCTGCCTTCTGGGATATGTATGGGGGGTACATTCAAGGTCTCGCGCTCACTGGGCGCCTCCTGGGTCGCATGTGGCGACAGTGGAAGCGGGGACACGAGCTCTCAGTTCGGCAATTGACGTGGCAGGAACTGAAGAGACGTATTCTCCAATCGAAGACGCACCGGATCAATGACTGGATGCGCGAAATGGAGCTGCGAATACAGGGTTATGAGGGCACGGAAAAGGGCCAGGGTGTTTCTGAAGAACGTCCTGCCATCTCTGTTTGCATGGCTGCATACAATGGCGAGAAGTATATTGCGGCGCAGTTGCAGTCGATTCTGAGCCAGCTTGGGGCAGAGGACGAAGTGATTGTGGTCGATGATGGTTCCACAGATGGGACCAGAGAACAAGTGCGGTCCTTGAAGGACGGCAGAATCAGGCTTCTCGACCACGACAGGAATTTAGGTGTATCGCACACCTTCGAAGACGCCATTCGCGCCGCCTCCGGCGATATTTTGTTTCTGAGCGATCAGGACGATCTTTGGGCGGCGGACAGGGTTTCAGCCGTACTGCGAGCTTTTCAGTTGTTTCCCGATGTCGACATCGTGGCTTCGGATGCTGTGTTGATCGATGAAAATGACGCTCCGATTGGCTCCTCCTACTACGCGCAGAGGGGGAAGTTCCGATCGGGAGTGCTGGCCAATATTGTTCGTTGCAGCTATCTGGGGTGTACCATGGTTTTTCGTGGCAGAATTTGCGCAAGAATCTTGCCGTTTCCAACCGGAGCCGATGTATTGCACGATTTGTGGATAGGCGCTTCAAACGCGCTTGCTGGTGGCAAAACGGTGTATATCGATCGTCCACTTGTGCGGTATCGACGCCATGCTGACAATTTTACGGGCAACAGGCGGCTCACAACCGGGCGCCAGATCAGGATACGATGGGCATTGTGCCGGTCATTGGCACAGTATTGGCTGGACTCACGTCGAGCCTACCGCAAATAAGTTGAGATGACTACGATTCGCCAATTCATTGATTGGGCATGCTCGCACGGTACGGGGTAAGTGGCTCGTGAAGAAGATTTCGATTCTGCACATTGGCAAGTTTTACCCGCCGCACAACGGTGGCATGGAGACTCACCTGCGTGATTTGGCATCTCGGCAGACCGGAGCGGCTGAAGTCAACGTTATCGTAGCCAACATGGCCCGGCGGCACGAGAGTTGCGTCATGGAGGGGGTGCGTGTAACGCGCGTGGCACGGATTGCGACCATCGCATCCATGCCCGTCTGTCCAGGACTGTCCGCGGCCATCCGCCGTTGTCCCGCCGACCTCGTGCATATTCATATGCCCAATCCAGGTGCTGCGCTAGCATTCCTGAAGAGCGGACACACCGGGAAACTGGTGATTACGCACCATGCCGACACGCTTGGTAGAGAGTTTCTTCGCCGGTTCAGCGATCCATTTGTTAATCGTGTCATGCAACGCGCCAGCCGCTTGATTGTTACTTCAGCCCGCTACCTAGACTCCTCTTCCGAACTGAGTCCTTTCCGCGACAAGTGCCGAGTTGTTCCACTTGGAATTGACGTTCGAAATGCTTGCACGGATAAAATAGCAATTGAACTGCTTCATCAGAGATTTGGGAATCAACTTATCCTCGCTGTAGGCAGACTCGTTTCATATAAAGGGTTCGACATTCTCATTCGCGCCATGAAGGATGTGGACGCCAAGCTACTTTTGATCGGCGCAGGTCCCGAACACAATGCGCTGGCCAGGCTTGCAGTATCTGAAGGTGTGGAGAAAAAAGTTGCTTTGCTTGGCAGAGTTGAGAATATAGCCCCCTACTTTGCTGCAGCATCCATGTTTATACTTCCCTCTGTGACCCGAGCAGAGGCTTTCGGTATGGTTCAGCTTGAGGCGATGGCTGCTGGACTCCCAGTCATCAACACAGATATCGCCTCCGGCGTTCCAGAGGTTTGCATCAATGGCAAAACGGGAATCACTGTACCACCAGGAGATATATCCGCATTATCGGAAGCCATGCGATTGCTCATGGATCGAAAAGACCTCAGGAACCAGTTCGGAGAGGCGGCCCAGGCAAGGATCAAGGCAGAATATACTGCTGATCTTATGGTTGCGCGAACTTCCTCCGTATACTCTGAAGTGCTTGGAGCCGCGAATGATCCTACGTCGTCTTCGACGACCCCAACTCCCCAAACGGCTGGACCTGACTGTTGACGAGGCCTCCCGCGATCATTTAGCCATATAGCCTCTGATATACTCCATCCAATGATGAACAATTTTGGTCACGACGCCCAGGCTCTATATCGGAAAGCAGCAAGGACCAGGCTTCAATTTGGCGAAGATGCGGGTGCTGCACTCCGGTATTATTCGGACTTACAGAATTCGTAGATCGCGTTGTGCGACGGGACGCCATTGGTGCGGCCCACACTTTGCTGGATGTTGGGTGTGGATGTGGCTGGTCATCCTATTGCTTTGCACGGGTCGGATATGAAACAACGGGGATTGATTTAAACCCTGTCGCCTTCGAACCACCATCGCTACCGAATCTGAGATTGCAGGAAGGGAGTGCGCTGAACTTGCCGTTTCGGAATGAAACATTTGATGTGGTGGTCTCCTATCAGTGTCTGGAGCACGTCCCGGATCCGAAGTTGGCTCTGGACGAAATGGTAAGGGTCACGAAGCCCGGCGGTATGGTTTGCGTCGTGGGGCCTAATTTGCTGAGCCCACTTCTACCGCTGAGATTTCTGGCACTTGACGCGCTCAATAGAAAATTACAGTTCCGTAGGGTAGCCGAGACGCCAAAACACCCTTATGGAAATACTGCACAGGAGTATTTAACTAGTTTAGTATCTGTAATTTACCGGCTAGCGAAAAAGATTCTAAACTCCGAACCAACGTTCAATATGCGAGTCCCGGATATGGTGCCACCGTTTCTCGGCGACAACGACGCCTGCTACCTCTGCACCCCGCTGGATTTAGTGCACTTTTTTGAGCGGCAAAGGTGCCGAGTGGTCCAGAACGGGAAGCATGGGCGTCCACCCGGAAGCTCCTTGTTTGCTGGGGGTACCTGGGTTGCGGCTGAAAAGAACCGAGAGTTGGGCCCAAAAGAGGAAAAAAGAATAAAAAGAATGGCTTCACTGGGTGCAACGTGAGCGAAAAGTCTGTGACCGCAATTCTTCGCTCGACTGGATTATCATTACAGTTCGTTGCCTATTAAACTTTCCGATTATCATCAGGCCGCACATTCTGGGTACTGACAAAGAGGGCCTGCCAGTCTATCAAGGGCGACATGCGAGTGGACTCCATGTGTGTAGCCAGGGTTGGCAGGGAAACCCACAGGCGATAGCGTCTGCCGAACAGCAGTCTTCTGTATCCCCATATCAATGTCTTCGCCCAGATCGCCAGGCGAAATAGACCGCGCCAATGGACTCGAAGATTCGCGAGTTCGAGTTTTTGCGTGAGAGCGAGCCATACAGGACAATCCCAGTTGCCGCGGCTGTATGTTCTGAACATGGACTTGGTGCGAATGATGTTTTGGCAGGAAGTAAGAAAAGTGAGACAGGTGGAGCTTGCGGTCCGCCAGTAGCGATCACCAAAAGGCCTGACAAGATGACGTTCAAAACGGGATGAAGTGTTGTAGCTGTCTGGATGGTCATACGGAGTAACAAAATCAACGTCCGGGTTCTTCCGCATAAACGTGACCATTTTTTCCAACGCATCTGGCAAATAGAAATAGTCATCCTCAGCAAAATATACATATGGAGCTTCTGTCTGGGTTGTTAAAAGGTCGATTTGAAGAGAGAAAGTTGCGAGATTGCCGATCTTATTTAGGGATAGGATTTCAAGATCGTAGCCCTGGAATGTTTCTCGGAACAGTGCTTCGTATTCTGGTGGGCAACCGTCCAAAAGCGCCCATATTTTCACGCGCAATCCACCCAGTGCTCGTTTGAAGGAATGCAGGCACATCTCCGAGAGTTTGTACTTATCAGTCGAGAAGAAAGGGGGGATTTTCGAAACGCCCGGATAGATGCGGTATGCAACAGCCAGATCGATCATTTGTCATCTCCATGAATAGCCGTTGCCGGCCGTTGGTTCTGTAACAGTCCAGGGTCAACTTGTTTCACTGATCGCCATTCTGTCTGAATGTTAGAATTATACCTTGCCATCGCAACTGTTGTGACGACAGTGTACTGGGCTTTTCTGGGCAGATAGCAATCTTTCGACATGTGTGCCTCTGATGTCCAATGAAGCCGAAATGACCAGGCAGCCGTGATAAATTGTCGTCAGGAGCCCACTTTGTTAGTCAAGAAAGCTGTAATCACGGCTGCTGCGCCGTCCCAGCGCGCATTGCCACTTCAGACTCTTGTTGACGGCGATGCCAACAGGAAATCCTTGCTCCAAATTCTGGTCGAACAGTCGCTGGCGGCTGGAGTCGAGGAAATCGCTGTAGTCGTTTGCCCTGGCGATGAAGATCTTTATGCGCAAGCCGCGGGGCCTTACGCGTCATCGGTCAAGTTTGTTCCTCAGAACGAGCCCTCCGGCTATGGCCACGCCATCCATTGCGCCCGTTCCTTCTTGAACAACGACCCCTTTCTGCATATGGTGGGCGATCACCTGTACGTCAATACCGTGCAGAAACCTTCCGCACTGCGACTGGTGGAACTGGCCCAAAAGGAACGGTGCTCGGTGAGCGGTGTGCAGCCCACGCGCGAGAGCCTGCTGTCGCGCTATGGGACTGTTGGTGGTCGCCGCTTACCCTCGCGGAACGGCGTGTATCGTGTCGATACGGTGATCGAGAAGCCCACACCGACTGAGGCAGAGCTAAAGTTGCTGGTTCCCGGCATCCGCGCCGGCTATTATCTCTGCTTTTTCGGCATCCATGTGTTCACGCCGTCCGTGATGGAAATCCTGGACCGCAAGTTGGCGGTCACGTCGGGCAGGCCGGTAACGCTGGTGGACGTGCTGGCCGAGTTGGCTCGCCAGGAACAATACCTGGCGATCGAGGACGAGGGCCGGCGCTACGACTTGGGAGCCACCTATGGCTTGTTAATCGCTCAGCTGGCAATGACCCTCAGCGGCCGCGACCGCAGTGAGGTGTTGTCGCAGATTCTGGAACTGTTCGTCGACCGCGAGCTGTCCGGTATCGGCGGAGGTGCGGCAAAGTGAGCCGGCTTACCGATGTGATCACCAGCAGCGGTGGGCAGCGCGATTCATCGCTGGATGCCTTGTGCAGGGAGATTTCCCTCGATGCACTTCTTGAGGAATGCCAAGCGCTGGACAACTTCCGCCGCGGTTGCGACAACCTATACGAACGCGTCAGGGCGCTGTTCTTTCTTTACGCCATCCACCGTTTTCACATTCCCCGGCTGGCGGCTGCGGCTGTGCCGACGCTGATTCCCTTTGCCGGCTTTGAAGATATGATGAACCGGCGCTTTGAGGAAGCCATCGATGTTTTTCTCGCCGCCCAGGCCAGAGACGGCGCCAGCGGAGCGATCTCCAGTTCGCTTGCCGCCGCCTACCGTGCGCTCGGCTTCCAGACCCTGGCCGACCAGGTGCGCAGCAGCGTGCGCAATGTGCGTGGCAATCAGTGGATGTTCCGCGCCGGCCACACGGACGACTGTCCTCTGCATCTCTGCCCCGAACTGCTTGGCGGCTATCCGGTTTTTCCTATCCTGCACGAGGCGACACCCGTGCGGATGGACCTTACCCATAGCGGCTGGAGCGACATTTTCTTTCTGGGCATGGATTTCCCCGAGGGCGCACGTGTTATCAATGCCTCGATCGACCTCGCGGTACACGGTGCAAGCCCGGCGTTTGTGCAGCCCCGGTCGCCGGTCGAGACCTGGTTCCGCGTCATCGACCAGCCGTTAATCCGCTTGACCAGCGTCGATTTGCGCGCTTCCGCCGACGTGTCTTCTATTGCGGAAGTCTTCGATTTTTCCCGCGACTACCTGGGCCTGCTCAAGGCGGGCTTGGTCGCCAGCGGCATCATCCCGCCGGGAATCGAGGGCGCAACGCAGCCGTTGGCCGGTGTGCTGGAACGCCTCACGGGAACGGCTGGCTACGGCATTGAAATCGTCTGCAGAGTGAACGATATTCCCAAAGGCTCGCGGCTGGCAGTTTCTACTAGCCTGTTAGCCAGTATTATTGCGGTTTGCATGCGGGCGACGGGACAGATTCACTCGCTTACCGGAGGAATGGATGAGGCGGACCGGAGGCTTGTGGCCGCGCGCGCCATTCTGGGCGAGTGGCTGGGGGGAAGCGGCGGCGGCTGGCAGGACTCGGGCGGAGTCTGGCCGGGCATCAAGCTCATCCACGGCGTGTGCGCTGCACAGGGCGATCCCGAGTTCGGCGTCAGCCGTGGGCGGCTGCTTCCGGATCACAGGATACTTACCGAAGATGAAGTCTCGCGCACAACGAGGGAGAAACTCCAGCAGAGCCTGGTTCTGGTCCATGGCGGCATGGCGCAGGACGTTGGCCCCATCCTTGAAATGGTCACCGAGAAGTATCTGCTGCGCAGCGAAGCCGAGTGGCTCGGCCGCCGTCAGGCAATCGCGATCCTCGATGAGATGACAGTTCACCTTAAACGGGGTGACATCCGTGCGCTCGGCGGCTGCCTGCAGCGCAACTTCGAAGGCCCGATCCAGGCCATCATTCCCTGGGCCGCCAACCTGTACACAAATACGCTGATCGACCGTGCCCGCAAGGAGTTCGGCGACGATTTCTGGGGCTTCTGGATGCTCGGCGGCATGAGCGGCGGCGGCATGGGATTCCTATTCAATCCAGAGCGCAAAGCGCAGGCCCAGGTGTGCATGCAAACGATCATGAGCGAGACACGACGCCAGATGGAGCGCAGTGTGCCATTCGCCATGGAGCCCGTTGTTTACGATTTTGCGATCAACGAACTGGGTACGCAGGCCACACTGCTTTCCGGCGACAATGCCTTGATGCCGGCCGGCTATTACACGTTGCAAGTGCCTGGACTCATCCGCTCCGAGGTATCTCAGTTATCGCCTGTTCGCCGTGCCGAACTGGAGCACTTTACCGCAGCATGCCGCTCCAATGCGGATTACGCGGACATGATTCACACCCTGTTTGATTACATGCTGCCTGCCGGCCAGGAGAACGAAGAAGGCCAGCAACGACCGCTGAGAACGCTCCTCGATAACTACGGCTTCGACCGCCTGCAGCATGAACAGGTCCGCCGGGATCTTCGCTCCGGTCGCATCGGCCTGGCGCAGAACCGGCTGCCCCTCACCAGCCTCATTGAAGATGCGGAGGCGGATCACCTCGATGATCGCCATCGTGCCGCAGGTCTCGATGCTCTTGCAGCAGGGCGCGTTGCCGTGGTCTCACTGGCGGGTGGCGTGGGCACGCGGTGGACCAGGGGTGCTGGAGTCGTGAAGGCCTTGAACCCCTTCTGTAACCTTGGCGGACGATATCGAAACTTCATCGAAGTCCACCTGGCGAAGAGTCTGCGCATAAGCCAGCGGTGCGGGACACCGCTTCCGCACATCATCACCACCAGCTTTCTCACCCACGAAGCAATCGCTGCTCACTTGGACGCGGAATGCAACTACGGCTATCCCGGCCCCCTTCTGCTTTCGCCCGGACGCAGCATCGGTTTGCGCATGGTTCCGATGGAACGCGATCTGCGGTTCGCCTGGGAGGAGATGCCGCAACAGTTGCTCGATGTGCAGGCGCAAAAGGCGCGTGAAGGCCTGCATGCGGCCCTGATACAGTGGGCCAGGAGCGCCGGCGAAGGCTCCGATTACACCGACAATAAGCCAGCGCAATGCCTGCATCCGATAGGCCACTGGTATGAAGTTGCCAACCTGCTACGCAACGGTACGCTGCTTCGCCTGCTCGAGATGCGCCCGCAATTGAGCTATCTCATGGTGCACAATATCGATACGGCGGGTGCCGACGCCAACCCGGACCTCCTGGGCTACCACATCCACAGCGGCGCCGCGCTCACTACCGAAGTGATCGTGCGGCACATTGAAGACCGCGGTGGCGGCCTCGCCCGCGTGGATGGCCGTGTGCGTCTGGTGGAAGGGATCGCGTTTCCCAGTGAAGAACTGGAAAGCCAGCTTCGCTACTACAACAGCGCGACCTATTGGATTGAGGTCGATCGCCTGCTTGCAGTCTTTGGCCTTACGCGCGATACGCTCTCCAATATCGAACGTGTGAACGAGGCAGTTCGCGTCGTGGCTGCTCGCATGCCCACTTACATCACCCTCAAGGATGTGAAAAAGCGTTGGGGCAAAGGACAGGAAGATATCTTCCCAGTGGCGCAGTTCGAGAAACTCTGGGGAGACATGACCGCCTTGCCCGAACTGGACTGCCGCTTCGTGGCAGTGCCTCGAATGCGCGGCCAGCAACTGAAGGAGCCCGCGCAACTCGATGGCTGGCTGCGCGACGGCAGCGCTGTGCATACCGAGTCTCTGTGCGCGTGGCGTGAGCTTGCGGGCTGATCGTTCTTGGGTTTGCAGATGCGCGCTACCGCAAGCCTGATACAGGCAATGATCTATGGGCCGAGAAAGACGCTGTTCGTAAGCGCGTGGTCTGCCCCTGTTGACCATCTGCGGGTCCGCGTATTTGGGATAAGGACTGATTTGCCAAGTGTCCACTTATTTTATGTGGACACTTCAGGAAGTTCAGGTCAGGCAGCTTTGGCGGTGAGCTGGAGATCGTCGGCGAGATTTCAGGGAAGCAGTTCGTCGATTCGGATCAAGCCCTGGCGGAGATAGGCTTCCGGGTCCATTTCGTTGAGCTTGGCGGTGCCGAGGCAAAGCCGCGAAAAGGCCGATCTCGCTGATTGTGTATAAAGCCGGAAAAGGCTGATCTCGCTGATTGCCTCGCGACGTACCTATAACGTACATCGAGGAGCCGAAAACGGCCCAAATCGTCCCAACCCATCCTAAATCTCCTTCGAGATAAGCCCCTTGTCTTCAATAATTTCCGCTGATTCCAGACCACTTGCTTCCTATCGGTAGGAGGCCCTGAAAAGGCCGGCGTCGGCGGTTCAATCCCGTCTCTGGCCACCACATTCTAAAGCAGTTAGCAGTAAATTAGAGAAATACGCTCACCCGCAGTTCACCCGTGATTGCTATTGAACCACCTGCGAAGACGGCGTAAAGAACGCCGTCAACATGTCGCCCTGAGCGGTCATTCGGTCTTCGTTCCGGCTGTGAGAGTAAATCTGCAACGTGGTAGAGCAACTGTTGGGTGGCGGATTACCTCGTTCCGGTATGGCCTCCTGAGAATGGCGCGTGTGACCCCGCCGACATGATTTGTAAGGATTGCATTGCGGCGTTGTGGCATCGGGGCGATATTTCACAGGGGACACGGGTGCAGTATCTCTATTAGCGACCATCCAGAGTGTGAGCCGCAGATGGTCCCAGTGCGCGGTCCTTTCGCGGGATCTCCGTTCCCGCAATTCTCTCCGTAGAGTCATACAGCCGCACATAATCTGGCGGACTTTAAGGAGAAATTCTCATGACATCAATCAGTATTGTCGTTCCGGAATCCCTCACCAAGCAGAAACGGGGGCTTGAATCCACCCTTAACACAATTCTCGCCGATGAAGAAAAGCTGGTAACAAAGCGGAAGGAGATTCAGGCCGCACTCGCAATCATCGCAAGCAGTGGGGCAATTCTTTCTGGCGAGCTCGTTCCGACCGCCATGCGGAAGCCGATGTCCGACGATGCGAAATTGCGCATTGCGGAGGGTCTGCGGAAAGCGCGGGAAGCCAAGGCACAGGCCGCCCAGGTGGTCGCTCTGGCCCCTCAGGCACCCGCTCAGGCAACCGCCGACGTCCCGGTGGCGGGATACCCCTCAGGAACCGCGCAGCGTCCGGAAAGCGGCGAAGGAGTAGTGGCGCTGCCCTTGGGAAAAGTCTATGGCACGATGGGGGCTCTCGTTGCGTTCGCGGGAGCCCTCGACGAGGACTTGGACAGCTACCTTGCACGCCACGCCAGTGGCGACTGGGGCGAGGTGGATGAGCATGACCGGAAGGCCAACGAGTACGCTGTGGAAAACGGATTGCGTGTGCTGTCGGCCTACACGCAGAGCAACGGCGAGAGAATCTGGCTTATCACCGAGGCGGACCGCAGCATGACTACGATTCTGTTGCCGGAGGAGTATTGATGGATGGGTGGTTTTGATGTGTCAGTTTGGCCACGAGACCGCTGTTCGCGCCACCCGGCCCTGCGGTGACGTTTCGAGGATATCACAGAGGTGTTGTAGCGCTGGGCGAGGTTATAAGCAACCCACTCTGTACTCTGCGCCAATCGAAGCGACGAGAAGATCCGTTTCCTGGTATCGTTAGTCGGCCGGCGATCAGCACGGCCTACCATAGCTTGACCTTGGTACCCCACGGGTATGCCGGTTTAATATCCCCAATGCTCCTGGCGAGGGGGACGTTGGTTCGGCAACACGTTTGGGCACAGGCAGAGCAAGGTCACGGCTTTGCTTCCTGCTGTGCCACTTCTTCTATGGAAGCGGCGGGGCAACCTTTGGGTACTGGCTGAATTCCAGGACTGCGCGGACATCCCCCACCCAACCTTCGTATGTGGCAGAACATCCTGGAGCCGAGAAATACCCTGGACCGGGGTATTGTGACTCCTGATTTACAGCTAGAGCGTTGATGGGCGGCCAATTGTTCTGCTTACAGTAGGCAGCAATGTCTTCCAGTGGCCCACACCCGCGCACTCGACCGGAAGGCCAGCAGACGAACACACTTGCGACTGCAGCCCAGCGTCAGTACAAACAGCCGCGTGCGCCGGTACTTTCTGCTGTCGGGATCGCGCACCATCGGCCCGGTACCATAATCAACCTGGGATTCTTCCCCTGGCCGGGTCTCGATGATCGCCCGCGCACCCGCCGCCGTGAGCCGCCGCGCAATCACCTCGCCGATCCCCGTTCCGGCTCCCGTAACGATTGCAGTTTGTCCCGTCAGTTCAAACATTTCTTCCTGACTCCATTTCCGAACAAGCCGGTGTCCTCAGGTTCCTTAGATTCGCACAAACACTTTCTTTCTGAACATCCAGAACAGCATAAGCCAGTACGTCCCCAATGTCAGAGCGCCCAGCAAGGTCGGTGCCAGCCCCGGCCCCAGGCAGTTCAGCACCGATGCCCCCAGATGAATGCGGAAACTGTTCTGAATGAACTCCTCAAACAGGTGCGCCATCAGGTACGCCGCAATTGAATTCATCCCCACCACCACCAGCGGAAACGCAATTCCCCGATGCTTCCTCACATCGATGAACCACGAAAACGCGGCCAGAAACAGGAAGCACACGCCGCCGCTGAACAGCGTCCACGAAGGCGTCCAGATGCGCTTCACGATGGGGCAGATTCCGGTGAAGTGAAACAGCAGACCGGCTGCACACAAGGCTACCGCCGCCAGCGCAAACTTGCGCAGCGGAATCACCGGAGCCGACTCGTGAAACCAGCGCCCCGCCATCACGCCCAGCAGCATCGTTCCCAACGTCGGAATGAAGCTCAGCGTCAGATACCCACCGCTGTTGAAGAGGAAACGG
>Ga0224555_1002000_pt1 | contig 25409 bp, 41 predicted proteins | sample 714S23034metaG_FD_180687 | JGI IMG/M metagenome (GOLD analysis project Ga0224555, IMG submission 180687) | Peat soil microbial communities from Stordalen Mire, Sweden - 717 S2 30-34 | ecosystem: Environmental > Terrestrial > Soil > Wetlands > Peat | place: Sweden: Norrbotten County, Stordalen...
TGTGGCCAGGGAGAACAGCAGCGTTGAGGCCTGGGGGAACAGCAGCGTTGTGGCCAGGGAGAACAGCAGCGTTGAGGCCAGGGAGAACGCATCCGTTGTGGCCTGGGGGAACAGCAGCGTTGTGGCCTGGGAGAACGCATCCGTTGTGGCCAGGGAGAACAGCAGCGTTGAGGCCAGGGAGAACAGCAGCGTTGTGGCCAGGGAGAACAGCAGCGTTGAGGCCAGGGAGAACGCATCCGTTGTGGCCTGGGGGAACAGCAGCGTTGTGGCCTGGGGGAACAGCAGCGTTGAGGCCTGGGAGAACAGCAGCGTTGTGGCCAGGGAGAACAGCAGCGTTGAGGCCTGGGAGAACAGCAGCGTTGTGGCCAGGGGGAACAGCAGCGTTGAGGCCAGGGAGAACAGCAGCGTTGAGGCCAGGGAGCACAGCAGCGTTAAGGCCCGAGCCAATGTTCAGATCGTCAAATTTTCGGATGCTGCCAAGCTTACCATCGCCGGCAACGCCCGGATCGTCAACGGATACCCGCAGAGCATCGAGGAATACCTGGACCTGCATGGCATCGCACACAAAGACGGAATTGCCACGTTGTACAAGGCCGTGCGCCCCGATTCGCACTCATTTCGCGATCCTGGCGTCCAATACGTGATCGGAAAGACCATTCGGCAGAATTGTGACCCAAATACCCACGAGAGTTGCTCTGTGGGTCTACATGTCTCGTATTTAGCGTGGGCGTTAGATTTCGGCAGGAGCAGTACTTCCGGCAATCCCTTCAAGGTGATCGAGGTCGCGGTCCCGATTGACAAGATCGTGCTGCCCAAGGAGTGTGACGGCAAAGTGAGGACGCCGGAGCTGACGGTACTGCGGGAGGTGCCGGTGTCGGAGTGGGGATTGTACGGCCGCATCCTGGCCAAGCGGTGGAAGCAAGAGGGCGTTGCTTAATGCGCGCTGCACAATTTTGAGAGGAGACGTTGGGGATGGTTGATGCAAGGCCTGGAGACATCATTCAAGCACAAGGTTTAGCTATAAGAGTTCTTGGCTGGAAGGATATTGAGGAAAAGTTCAGCGATCTAATATGCAGTTCCTGTGGTCGGAAGCTTAACGCAGATAAACAGCATCCAGTTAAACAGGGCAAGGTTTTTTGTAATAAATGTGCCAAGGGCGTTGCGTAGTGCGCGCTTTCTAGCATAATGCCGGGTAGTGTAATGGCAGCACATGGGGTTTGGCCCCCATAATACAGGTTCGAACCCTGTCCCGGCAACCAATTTTGAAGGGAGAGATAAGAGATGGATGTTGAACGGATTGATTATTACCGGGAAAAGCTGGATCGGCTCCGAGACACCAGCATGACATCTGAAGTGATTAAGCTGATGGATCGACTACTCGAAGAGATAGATTCTGAATGGGTCGATTTCATGGCAACGGAAGGGCGATGACCCGCGCCCTGATCCTGCTCCTCCTGCTCCTGCTCTACCCGCATCCGCTGTCCGATCTGCCCGGCCCCGGCAAAATGAGCACGGCGCAAACATTCATCGCGACCGCGTACATCGCCACAGGGAACCCCACCAGAAGCGGCAGGATGCCCCAGGTTGGACGGACGGTCGCAGTGGACAAGAGTATCATCCCGCTAGGTTCCATTATCGTGGTAGACGGCCACAGGTACGTGGCAGAGGATACGGGGAAGGACATCCGTAATGAGCGCATAGATATTTTCGTTGCAAGCCGTGGCGAGGCGATCAATTTCGGACGGCGAGAAGTTGAGGTGGAGGTGGAAAAGTGAATATCGCAAGAGTGTTTCCACGCTGGACCAAGGCGACACCCGAAGATGAGCTTGCTTTTTACGACAAAGGCAAATCGAAGAAGGCTTTGCCGGGCATGTTCCTGCCCGACATTGACGCTGTCCACATATCGGTATGTTTCACCTACGACCTTGCCCGCGCTGAAATGCTGGCGAAGGAATGGGCGCACGTCGCCCCGGTCTCGATGGGAGGCCCTGCGTTCGATGCGCCAGGTGGAGACTTCGTACCTGGCCGCCATCTCAAACCGGGGTATGTCATCACGTCCAGGGGATGCCCAAACAAATGTTGGTTCTGTTCTGTCTGGAAGCGAGAGGGCACGATCAGGGAACTGCCGATCACCTATGGCAACAACATCCTGGATGACAATCTCTTGGCCTGCTCCGATGAACATATCAAGGCAGTATTCGCCATGCTGAAACAACAAAAGATGGGCAGGCCGATGTTTACCGGAGGATTAGAGGCTGCCCGCTTGAAGGGCTGGCACGTCCACTATCTGCGGGATGTGCACCCGAAGGAAATTTTCTTTGCCTATGACACCGCCGACGACCTAGAACCGTTGATCGAGGCCGGGAAGATGCTGAGGATAGCGGGGTTCACACCAGCATCTCATTCGATGCGCTGTTACGTCCTGGTTGGCTATCCCGGCGATACGCTTTCAGATGCAACGGTACGGCTACGGCAGTCAATAGCAGCAGGTTTTATGCCGATGGCTATGCTGTACCGGGGCAAAGATGGTAAGAGAGATCCGGCATGGGCGAAGTTTAACCGTGAATGGGCAAGGCCGGCCATAGTCGATCAGAAGATGCGGGAGTGTGAAGCATGAAACTGTACATCTGCAAGGAGAAGCCCGAATCGCTGATGATCGATGTTGTGGCCGCTCCTGATGCCCACGAACTGCGAAGTAAATACAGAGTGATCATCGAGGTCAACGACATCACCGGAACGGACGACCAACGGTATGAGGCGATTCCGACGCTGAGGAAGAGGACGAAGCAGGATCAGTTATTCGAATAAGAAGGGAGAGAGACCGATGCCAGGCTACAAAGATCCGAACGCCGAGGGCAATAGCGCCAAGTATCACACGGGTAAGCCGTGCATAGAACCCGGCTGCAACGAACCAGCGGGAACAGGCCGGGGGCCGCACTGGTGCTTCAAGCACAACGTGGAGAGAATTGACCGCATCAGTCGCCAGATGGAGCAGATAAACGAAAATTGGCCTGCGCACAGATACGACTAAGAAGGGGGAGAGCGCGTGAAACTTTGGGACGTCAATCGCTACGGTTGCAACTGTATTATGGTGGCAAACAAAGAGTTTGAGTGTCGGGAGAAAATGGAGAAATGCCGATACTTCCGGAGTTACCAAAAAGGAAGTGGTGGTATCCCGATCCGCTGGTGCAGGATCAAATCTATCACCACCGTCACCGATCACGACGGCAACAAGTTCCGTGTCCTGCTGGTCGATGATCGTGCCTGCCAGGGCGGAGGATGCTGCGTGACATGCGGAAAAAAAGGGGGAGAGACAATTGACAGATGACACCCGCAATGGAAGTAGCACAGTAGCGCCATACCAGCGTTGGTTTGATGGGTATGGCAACCCGATAGATCCACCAGATCATACCGCCGAGTGGCTTGCAGATAACATCCGGCTGCGGCAGGAGAACGCCGAACTGCAGGATCGCATAATGCAAACTGCGATGGAAAATGCGCGGGCGATCATGGAGTCCGAGACCGTCAAGATGCTGCAGGGGGAGATTGATCGGCTGCGATCAACGTCCCTGTCAGGCATTGAATTGGCGGAAATCGCTGTAACACTTCAGAACTATAAGCAGTTGCAGCTAGACCTCACCGCCAGCCAGCAGGAGATCCGATCCCTGCGCCAGAGTAACGAGGCTCTCAAGAGTAACGACGCGATTCATATGCTAGATCGAGTTGTCGCAGAGCGTCAAAAACTAGGATTGTCACAGGCAGGTCTCGGCAGGAAGGCCGGTATCAACCAAAGTACGATGAACCTCCTGGAGCGTGGCCGCAGACCGCTTTACCCTGGCTATCGCAAGAAGATCGCTGAGGCGTTAGGGTTGCCGGAAGAGATCCTGTTCGACAGTGGGAATACTACTGTCTAGTTTTTTTTACCCGTATGTTGGAAAAATGTTCCTACGTTGGAGGGTTGCTGGAATGGACTGGTTCAGGTGCTACACCGAGCTGCCGGATGAGCCAAAATTAGAGGATATGCCTCCTATCGCTTCCTGGTTTTGGGTAGTCATAATGTGCCTTGCAAACAAATCACCCCGGCGCGGTTATTTACTCATGGGCGAAGGAGTTCCATACACACTTAAGAGCGTAGCAAGAAAGGCTAGGATTCGTTACGATCACGCTAGGAATTTTTACGAACGGTTTACGATTCTTTTGATGATCGAAGTGGTTGATCTTGATGGGCAACCTACGATGCACCTAACCAACCATAATAAAAGGCAATATATTAGCGATGACAGTACTCCCAGGGTTCAGAAACATAGAGCAGGAAACGTTTCAGAAACGTTACTGAAACAGAAGTGTAACGACTATGTAACACCCCCAGATACAGATACAGATACAGATACAGATACAGAAGATCTAAAGCCTAATACGTCCGGCGACAGCGATGAACCAAATCTTGCAATATTGGCCGTGTTAAAAAACATCAACGGCTATCCCTTTGACCCTGCAGCAGACATTAAATACCTTGTCACCATTGCCGGTGAATTTCAAACATTAGACTTATTGGCTACGGCTAAAGCATGGGCCGTCTACAAACTTGATAAACCCCTGGAGAAGAAATCGAATCCCCGATCACAATTTCGGCGCTGGTGTCAGTTTGAGCTTGAAAAATTAAAGAAAGGTGGCAATGGCAATGGGAGAGGTAAGGCAAATATCGGATCTGGTACAGGGAGCGCAACAGGCTGCGGAGAAATGGAAGAATGGGAGAAGCGAATCTATTCCTGAGTGTGAGTTCTGCCATAGACCCTACTATGAAGAGTGCAGCTGTCCAGGAGCTAGAGCAAAAACAATGCTCGGCTATGCCCTGGAAAGGTCGCGGCTCCCTGCCCGCTACCATGAGGCAACCTTTGAGAATGCCAAAAGAACCAGCCACAACCGGGAGGCCTACGACAAAGCCTTTGCCTATTGTGATCTATTCACCTTCATTCCGAATCCAACCGGAGCCTACATGCTGCCAGACAAGAGACATGGCAACAAAGCGACAGTCCCGGAGAAGTCTTTATTCATCACAGGCGAGGCCGGTGAAGGGAAAACCTATTTAGCGGGGGCTTGCTGTAACTTACTGCTGCAAAAAAAGATCGGAGTAACCTTCGGTAATGTCATCTCGTTGCTTGGAAGGATCAAGGACACCTATAAAAACGACAGCGGCGAATCGGAAGAGCAGGCCATAGACAAACTGACCGATGTTGACCTTTTGATCCTCGACGATCTCGGCAAAGAGAAGGTCACACAGTGGACGGAGCAGATGCTCTACTACGTGATCAACAACCGCTATGAGAATCTGAAACCGATGATTATAACCAGCAACTTCAGCTTGACGGATCTCAAGAAGCGTTATGAAGTCGGCCCATATATTGTCTCTCGCCTGGTGGAGATATGCGACGGCCTGAGAATGGTCGGCGACAATTGGCGGAAGAGGTGATTAAAACGATTTGCCCCTGCGGTTCATCGACGATCACAGTCCGTCACTGCGGCCAGCCTGTCAAGCTCTGTACGCATTGCGGCAGATTACTCCAGATCGACTACACGCGCGGCACGGCCCGCGTTCTCTGGCAGCCGAGAAGGAGGACCGGATGATGGATCGCTGGCTGAACAAAGTAATATGCGGAGACGCGCTGGAGCTTTTACCACAACTGCCGGATAAGTGTGTCGATCTGGTGCTGACTGATCCGCCGTTCGGCCACAAAAACAACGATGGCGATCTTATTTCGATGCGGGAGAAGGCTTTAGGGCATGGTGAACCCGGCGAAGCGCGGCCAATAGCCAACGACGGCCCCGAAGCAAATGACATCTTCAAGGCGTGTCTGCCCGAATGGAATAGACTACTCAGACACGGAGGCTGCTGCTGCTGCTGCTGCTGCGGCGGCGGACCAGATCCGATGTTTGCCCGCTGGAGCCTCTGGATGGATGAGGTATTTGACTTCAAGCAGATGGTTGTCTGGGATAAGGGGCCAATGGGTATGGGCTGGCATTACCGCAGGAGCTACGAAACTATTCTGGTCGCCCAGAAACGTGGCGATTCCTGCAATTGGTATGATGAGACGAACAAAATCGAGAACATCATCCGGCCTACCCACAAGATGATCCGCAAAATTATTCCTCAAGCGAACCAGCACCCTACAGTCAAGCCTGTCCAACTCATGGAGCATTTTATCAAACTGCATACGAAGCCAGGGGATACCGTACTCGACCCGTTTTTAGGATCAGGCACCACAGCGGTTGCAGCGATCAATACAGGCAGGAATTACATCGGTTTTGAAATTGACCAATATTGGGTTGATTATGCCACCAAGCGCATCGCGCAGGAGACAGCCCAAGAGAGGATGTTCGTATGAGCAAATTGCCGATGCTAGAATCAGACATCAAGGGTGCCGCTCGCGATTATCTCCGCTTAACAGGGTGGTTTACATTCCCGATCATGCAGGGCATGGGCAGTTATCATGGTATCCCTGACAGGTACGCGATCAAGAACGGGATCGAGGTATGGATCGAGTTCAAAAGACCCGGCGGCAAACAGTCGGAGAAGCAGAAAATATTCCAAAGTGAGATTGAGAGACACGGCGGCCACTATATTCTGGCCGAGAGCATCGACGAGCTAATCGAGAAACTGAAAGAGAGGGGTAATAATGCCACAGTCAGTGCAGGACAAAAGAGATGACAGGGCTTTCGTTCAGGAGACGATCTACGAGATGTGCCATGGGTGTTGCCGCGATGGAGTGAGCACCTGCCGCGTCTACACCGACCCCGGACATCTCTACGCGACCTATGGCAAATGTTTCGCCAAGATGAACAGGGCGCAGGCCGAGAAGATCGAGCAGACGTTGAAGTTCTACACACCTGATCCGCTGCGATGGCTTGCGAAAATCAATAGGCTGAGGAAAGAGGCATGTCAATGTTCCCGGTGATCTGCCCGGCATGCGGCGAGATGGGACCGGATGGAGAGGTGTGGCAATGCGGATGCGGACTGTATACTCACTACCCCGAGGATCTAAAGGTTACGGCGCGCTGGCGGAAGACTCTCGATATGATGCATTACCACATCACGAGCTTTGGAGGACAGAGCCAGAAGTCCAAGAGATACGGAGGGAAGAAAGTAAAAGCTGACTACGACTGGAGGTATCGGATAGAATGAAAAATATTTCAGGAAAAGTATTGACAAACACTCCGAAATTTTTTATACTGAACTTGAGATCTTTATGCATTTTTCTGGTTTGCCAATAATTACCGTCCATTGAGGCGGTATTTTTGTTTGGGGTGGTGACGATGGCGAAGCGAGGCAGGCCGAGCAAATACGAAGATGAATACGCAGAGCAGGCTTACAAGTTATGTTTGCTTGGTGCTATAGATACTGAGCTGGCAGATTTTTTTGGGGTTGCCGAGTCGAATTTAAACCAATGGAAAAAGGTCTATCCTGGATTTCAGGAGGCCTTAAAAAAAGGGAAGTTTCAAGCGGATGCAAATGTGGCCGATCGAACGTACCAAAGAGCAATGGGATATGAACATGATGACATAGAGCTAAAAGTGGTCTCTTTGCCCGGTATAAATTCGGGATCAGAAGTCCAGCAGGTAGGTATTCGAAAGTATTATCCGCCTGACACCACAGCCGCAATATTCTGGCTCTGTAATCGGCAACGGGGACGATGGCAGAACGTGAACAAGGTTGATCACACCGGGGATCTAAACGTGATTGTGAAGTTGCCCGATAATCTGAGAGAAAGCGGCAATAGTGCCACGTAGTTTCATACCACCGCCCCTATTATCGCGTGTCCTGAGGCATCCTGAAGCGAGGTTTTATGCCGACTATAGACCTGACATCCTTACCGACGCTTACCAACGATGTTTTCTACCCGCTCTACACAAACAAGTCCCGCTACCTGATTTTATGGGGCGGCGCCGGAAGTGGCAAGAGTGTATTCGCCTCGCAAAAGATCGTCGTTAGAACTCTGGCTGAGAAAGGTCATCGGTTCCTCGTTGTTCGCAAAGTCGCCAAGACGATCCGTCAATCGTGCTTCGCTGAGATCCTTAATATTATATCGACCTGGGATTTATCCGCCTTCTTCACCGTCAACAAAACAGACATGGAGATCCGTTGCGCCAACGGCAACACGATCATCTTCGCCGGCTGCGATGACGTCGAGAAGCTGAAATCGATTCACGGCATCACGGGAGTCTGGGAAGAGGAGGCCAGCGAATTAGATGACACAGATCACAAGCAGCTCGACCTACGGCTCCGAGGCCAAAGCAAGCACTACAAGCAGATTATTCAAAGCTTCAATCCGGTCTCCGTTACCCATTGGCTCAAGGCTCTGGTTGATAAGCAGGGTCAAGATACAACCGCCCATCACTCTACGTATAAAGACAATCGTTTTATCGACGCCGAATATACCAGGCTCATTGAATCCTTTAAAGGCGTAGATGATTATTACTACAGCGTCTATGGCCTGGGCGAATGGGGAGTCACCGGAAAAACGATCTTCCCCGCCGCCATAGTCTCAGCCAGGATAGCAGCGCTCAGGCTTCTTCCGCCTCCACGAAGGGGTTTATTCATATACGGCTGGGACAACGACTGGTTCACCGAGGCGCAGAAATGGCAGAGCGAGGACGATGGCTACATACGGCTCTACAGCGAGCCACGGAAAGGAGTACCGTATGTCATCGGAGCAGACACAGCCGGAGAAGGATCAGACTGGTTTGCGGCGCAGGTGCTGGATAATACTACGGGATCACAGGTGGCTGTCCTGCATCACCAGTTTGACGAGGACCTGTTTTCCCGGCAAATCTTTTGTTTGGGGATGCACTACAATCAATCCCTCGTTGGCATTGAGGCGAACTTCAGCACTTACCCTGTCAAAGAATTGGAGCGTCTGTCTTACCCTCGCCAATACGTCAGGGAACAGACACCAGACGCCTTCACTGGGAAACTTAGCAATCGTTACGGATTCCACACCGATAAACTTACCAGGCCAGCAGCAATCAGCCATCTGGTAAAAGTGGTTCGGGAACACATAGAGACGATCAACGACATCCCCACGCTAGAGGAAATGTTGACGTTCGTTCGCAACGAGAAAGGGAAGGCCGAGGCTCAGGGCGGCAAGAACGACGATCTGATCATGTCTCTAGCAATAGCTCACTACATCCGGGATCAGGCCTCCTTCGACCTACCGAAGGAAGAGGGCGGCAAACGATTGGACGAGCTGGATCAGGACTTGCAGGAAGATTATTGGAGCGCGAGCGCAGAGACCAGACAAGAGTTGTTAAAGCGATGGAGGGTGAGAGTGTAATGTTTGGGGGCATCCTCATGGGCATGTTGATCGGTTTCGTGCTGGGGGCGTGGTATGGGTCAACCGAAGGGAGGAGGAGCAGACAATAGAACTTCGAGCCTTGGATTTATCGGACATGGAATTAATACGCCAGTGGAGGAACGGCTGCCTGGAGACTTTACGGACGCCGTATCCGTTGACGAGGGAGATGCAGGAATCATTTTACAAAGACGTCTGCAACCGCCCCGATGCCCGCTATTGGGCCCTGGTGGAGAACGGCAAGACTATCGGCATGGGCGGTTTGACTAGCATCCAGTGGGAGAATCGTATAGCGGAGATCAGCCTAATCCTCGCTCCCGGCGAGAGATACAAGAACATCGGATCATCCGCCGCTGATCTCATTCTCAACGAGGGATTTCGCAGCATGGGTTTGAAGACGGTTTACGGCGAGTGCTATTACTGCAACGCCGCAGGGATCAATTTCTGGAAGAAGTACATCGAGACGAGTGACATTTGCATTTATTCGACGAAACTGCCAAACAGGAAATTCCGCAACGGCCTATTCTATGATAGCCTGTATGTTTCCATTGATGCGCCATGATCATACTGGACTTCGGCTCAGGCAACACCTGCCAGAACGACGTCGACATCGTTAAGCGAATGATCGACGAGCTCAAGGCCGTGGACACCGGCTACCGTGAGGTCGTAATCAAATGGCAGCTATTCATCGCGGCAGGGGAGAACCTTCTGCTGAACCACACCATCTTCGACATAGCTTATGAGCACGCCGCGAAACTTGGTTACAGAACGACGGCGAGCGTGTTTGATCAGTCCTCTTTACATTTCCTGCTCAAGTATGACGTGCCATTTGTAAAAATCGCCAACCGTCGGGATATATATTGGCTGTATGATGAAATACCCGTAGGGATGGCATTGGTCAGCGGGGACAACCGGGACATGTGTTGCATATCTAAGTATCCGGCGACTATTGAAGATTACGAGGCGAACTATTCAGCAGATAGTTTGAGGCATGGCATCAGCGACCATACGACCAATTTTACCTTGTTTCACAAATATAATCCGGAGATTTATGAGTGTCACTACAAACTTGAGGATTCAATTGGTCTGGACGCGGGAGACTTCAGTCGCACTCCTGAAATGCTCAAGGAGATTTTATGAAAAAACGATGCGACCTATGCAAACATATCGGAATCGATTGTGGCCCAACAATATGCAATGACGATGGAACAGTAAACAAAAGACGCTACCGAGAATGTGAGAACCATAGCGCGTGGGAACCTATGAGCAATATTAAGCGCATCTGCCCAGACAATAAGACCGCTTTGATTAAGTGGATCGAAGATAACTTCCACAACATCGATCAGTTTGTTTTTGTCGCCCGCATGAGTAATAGCGTCACCACGACGATCTATGACTGCTTTACCTATTATGACTCAGTTGCCATGACTGGGATCGCCCAGAACGTCATGCACGAGTTGGAGTACGATGATGCGTTTATCTGCAAGGAGAGAGAATGAACATACTCATCACCGGGGGAACGGGATCATTTGGCAGATTTTTCACCAAATACATACTGACGCAGAATCCGGCCCGCGTGGTCGTGTTCTCCCGGGACGAATTAAAACAGTACGAGATGCAGCAGGAGATCCAGGACGAGCGGCTGAGATTCTTCATCGGCGACATAAGAGACAAGGAAAGACTGCTCGCTGCGTTCAGGGGTGTCGATTACGTCATCCACGCGGCCGCCATGAAGCAAGTAGAGTCTTGCGAGTACAATCCCTTCGAAGCCGTAAAGACAAACGTCCTGGGAGCGCAGAACATCATAGAGGCGGCGATAGAATGCAAAGTCAAGAAAGTGATCGCGTTGAGCACGGACAAAGCCTGCGCCCCTGTGAATACATACGGCAAGTCAAAAGCCCTAATGGAATCTCTTTTCGTTGCCGGGAACAATTATGCTGGTTCGATGCAGACCCGTTTTGCTGTTGCACGCTATGGCAACGTAGTCTCTTCGCGGGGGTCTGTAATTCCCTTGTTCTTGAAGCAGCGGGAGACCGGAACGATCACCTTGACGTCGGAAAGAATGACGCGGTTCTGGATCGCACTGGATGAGGCTGTAAGATTTGTCCACGCCTCTCTTCTCCGTATGCACGGCGGGGAGATCTTTGTCCCGAAGATACCGAGCATGAAGATAACGGATCTCGCTAAAGCAATCGCTCCTGGATGCAAAGTAAAAGTGACAGGCATTCGACCGGGCGAGAAGCTCCACGAGACCCTGATCACCGAGGACGAGGCAAGACACACCATCGAGGACGAAGGGTACATCATCCTTCCTGAATACCCCGAATGGGGCAGGCACTACGATAAACCGATGGGAGGCTATGAACTGTCGAGCGATAAAAATAAAGAATGGCTGACAGTGAAAGACATGGAGGGAAAATGTTAGTTTTAGGTACGGTCCAGCTCGGTATGCCCTATGGTTGCAACAACAAGACCGGCCAGCCCTCGCGCAAGGAAGCACTTGAAATGCTGGCCTACGCCAAAGAAAGGATTGACTGGTTCGACACCGCCGAGGCATACGGCAGCGAAGAGATCCTTGGCGAGTCCGGTATGCAGGGGAAGAAGGTCATCACGAAGCTATTGCCCAATTGTCTGGATGGAGTCAGCGACGTAAAAACGGCTGTCAGGGAACATCTCGAAGGCTCGCTCAAGAGGTTGAAGCTGGATCAGGTCGAGGGGTATCTGTTGCACACTCCGAGATATGCAAGTGACCATGAAATATACGAAGCGATGTTTACTGCCAGAGAAGCAGGACTGACTAAAAATATAGGTGTAAGCGTTTACGGTACAGACGAAGCACTACACACAATGAGGATGGCTTATAATTTTGTTCAATTCCCGTTTGGTGTTTTAGATCAGCGAATGAAAGAAATACCCGATTGGTACAAAGGTGATATTAAGGAATTTGCTCGCGCTCCCTTTACTCAGGGCGCAGTGTTCACACAGTTTCCGCCGGCTGTTCAGTTTAGAGAACTCTGCCGGCAGTACGGAGCAACGCCCGTCCAAGGCGCTCTAGGCTATGCTTTGTCAAACTACGACAACGTGGTATTTGGCTGCGAGACAATGAAACAACTTGAAGAGGACCTGGCAGAGATACCGAAGAACCCGAAGCTCTACAAACGGATCAGGAAGGAGCTAGGACACTGCGATCTAATGTTCAATTCACTATGGGCAAAGTAGTAGCGATTATACAGGCGCGCATGGGTTCGACGAGATTACCCGGCAAGGTTCTTCTCCCGCTCGGTGGCAAGCCGATGATCGTCCAGATGGTGGAGCGAGTGAAGAGAAGCGCGCTGGTGGATGAAGTGTGGGTGGCGATACCGATACCCGACAGGCCGACAGAACTTTGCGACGTGTTGGTTGACAACGGTATTGCCTGTATGTGTGGCAGCGAGGAAGATGTCTTGGATAGATATTATCATGTTGCAAATCTTGTTGGAGCCGATCATATCGTCCGCCTTACCGCCGACTGCCCGTTGATTGACCCGGCGATAATTGATATGGTCGTTTGGGCTCATATCCATGGAGGGTATAGCTATACAAGCAATGTTCATCCTCCAATGTTTCCTGATGGCATGGACGTAGAAGTTATGGACATGAACGCTTTAGACCTCGCTCAACACAATGCTGCATCATCGCTTGACCGCGAACACGTCACGAGATGGATTCATCGAGAACTGAAACGGCAGGTTAATGTTCCGGGAATTGATGACCACTCCGACATCCGTCTCACTGTTGATTACATCGAAGATTATCAGGCAGTAAGAACAATATGGGATGCCATGCCGGAGAACTTTACCCTGTTTCATATTCTTCGCTATCTGAGAGAGCATCCTGAAGTGAGGGCAATTAACCAGAAATACAAAAGAAATACCAAGGAGGGCGCATGAGGATACCTGGAACAACCGGGACGTTCAGCAAGGGACCCACTCAGTGGCCGGGAGTCGGCAAAGCAGAGAGAGGTAAAGGTTGCAAACTATGGATTGACGGCAAGGAATACATCGATCTCGTCATGGGCTTGACGCCTGTCATATTGGGCTACTGCAACGAAGAGGTTGACGACGCGGTGAAGAGGCAGATCGACAAGGGTTCAATCTTCACCCTGCCGTCAGAGCTTGAAGAGATCGTCGCTGAAAGAATTTGTCAGATGGTGCCCAACGCGGAGATGGTCCGCTTCGGCAAGAACGGTTCGGACGCAACCAGCGGCGCGGTGAGACTGGCGAGAGCGATCACGGGAAGGGACCACATCGCCCAGTGTGGCTACCACGGCTGGCAGGACTGGAGCATAGGCGTAGCGGGGCGAAATCTCGGTGTACCGTCCAGAGTATCAGAATTGACGCACCCCTTCAAATACAACAACCTCGCAAGCCTGGAGGCCATCTTCGATCTATACCCTAACCAGATCGCTTGCGTGATCATGGAGCCTGTCAATAAAGAGGAACCGAAGGACGATTTCCTGAACGCCGTCAAGAATCTCTGCCACAAGAACAACGCCCTGTTCATCCTTGATGAAGTAGTTACCGGTTTCCGCATCGCCAAGGGGGGCGCGCAGGAGTGCTATGGAGTGGACGCCGACCTCGTGTGTCTCGGTAAAGCTTTGGCCAACGGCTATCCTCTGTCTGCTATCGCTGGCCGTAAAGAGTATATGGAGTATATGACCAGGGTTCATTACTCATTCACCTTCTCAGGAGACTGCGTCGCGCTTGCGGCTGCGGAAAAGACGCTGGAGATAATCGAAAGAGATAACGTGCCTGGTATGCTCAAAAATATAGGCCATGAAATTATGAGAGATGTTGATCTTAGATTTGGTGGTAACGAAGCGTGGCCACATATTATCTTCGATACCCCGCAAGAAAGGCAGTTGTTCCGGCAATCATGTTACGAAACGCATCTTTTGGTGATGGATACTATAAACCTTTGTTATGCAACTCGGTGCGTAAATACTTTAGCTATGCTTGGCCGTGCAATTACGCATATGTCTGCCATTGAAGAACGGCCTGATAAGCCGTGGCCGGTTCCCTCGTTCCAGGTGAGAGCATGATGGACGAGGCGGTTAAGAACGCGTTATTAGTCTCAGCGGGAACGGAAAACCGTTTCTTCACTCAATGGGCAGACCATCAACTGATCAATCTATTGAGCAAGGAAAGATGGGTCAGCGAGCTTTACGGCAAATATACCTGCCCGGCGATCATCGTAGCAGGAGGACCGAGTTTAGAGAAGCAGATCGACACGTTGAGAGAGTGTCAGGGCAAGGCAGTGATCATCGCGTGCGGGACAGCGGCTTTATCGCTACACGTCAAAGGGATCACGCCAACCTATATCATGTGCGTCGATCCTATCTACGAGAATATCAACTACTGCAAGCCCTGGATCAATAAAGTACCCATGATAACGAACCTGAGAACGCACCCGGACATATTAACTCTTTTCAAGGGCAATCAGTATCGTTTCCTCGGAGAGGGAGAATTTCTTTCCAAGCGTTTTTACAAGGATGCTCCCTGCATGGGCGATACAGTGACGGTGACAGGCCAGGCTATCCAGATCGCTTTCAATCTAGGGTGCGCGCCTGTGATTCTGATCGGTCAGGATTTATGTTATTACGGCGACAAGTCTCACGCCTTCGGAGTGTTCAAGCAAAAGTATAATTCTCATCCTATACCAATTAAGGACATCAACGGGGAAGATGTGAACACGGATGAAGTCTTTCAGGCGATGAAATACTGTCTGAACAATATCGCCTCGCAGTCTTACGGCGTGGTTGTCAACTGCACTGAAGGCGGCTTGGGAATAGAGGGAGCGGAGAACAGACCGTTCAAAGAGGTATGCCAAGAATGGATGACGGATGATGTCGATTTCGTTCATCATGAAATTATCGAACCTGAGAGAATCGACCAGTCCGAGTTCTTCGGTCAACTATTGGATGACGCACGTTGGATCAAAGAGAAGATCGGGTATAAGCGATCTCTTCTTCGTATCTGCGAGAACAATGAACATTTCATCCCGGAGATCAAACGTGTCGAAGAGGAACTGTATTCCAACAAGTTATACTTCGATGCGATCTACCCCTCGATTCAGAATATGGTCTTGGTGCAAGTTGTGGAGGACGAGAAGAAACAGAGATTCAGGATACAGGAAAAGATATGTTCTTATTGTCTCGCGGCTCTGGACAACCTCATATTCCTAGTTGAGAAGAGGCTGAAGGCGAAGAACGACGTCGATCTGTATTCCCTGGTTGATTTCTCGAAGCTGAACAAGGAAGGATTCGATCAGATCCTTCTCTACGCCTACAATACGGAAACCGATGTCTGGTCAGTAGCAGTAAACGCGGGGATAGATCAGATCAACAAACTGATCGTTTACCTGCAACAATCAGTGGGGGAGATAAGGGGATGACTGGAAAATGAGAATACTACTTACAGTCCTGACATTAGTTCTGATATATTTAACAATCAGGACAACGCCTCCTTATGGTTGGTGCTGGTTGATAGATGGAATAATATTTACTTTGGTAACTATCGCAATCTTTATCTCTCTAGAAATAGGTGATTAACATGATCGAAGTTTATCCCAATCTTTATGTCGGCAGCCAGGATGACATCGCTGAAGGTTTTTACCTCGTCCAGTGTGCCAAGTACCCCTTCCATCGCAATGCCGTGGGCTACGCTAAGCAATGCGCCAAGGATCACCCTGAGTATCTAGTCGCTTACCGGCCAACCAGGATCATCCTGAACATGGTGGATGCCCCTGCTGAGTTCTTTTCGATGCGCCTGATTCAGCCGGCATTAGACGCTATCAAACAAGCCTTGAAGTGCGGCGTGAAGGTCTTAGTGCACTGCAATCGAGGCGAGTCACGCGGGCCAGGAGTGGCGATGCTGGCGATGCGAAACTCCCTGCCGGATGATTACGACGAGGCCAAAGCGAAGTTCAAACAATTATACCCGCCGTTGAACATGGCAGCAGGCATTGATCAATTCTTAGCGGAGGTGTGGAATGAACAAGTGCGTTGATTGCGATCATAAAGAGGTTTGCAGACACATGAGGGACAGAGAAAAATTTGAGAGTACGTTGCCTGATAACGTAACGCTGTTCAGTGCGGAAGCGTTGTGCTCTAAGTTTAGCAACTGCCAAAGGTATCAATATCAACATACGCAGCAGGCAGGAAGCGCTACATCCGCGATGCCTATCTAGCAGGCTGAGGTGATTAAATGGACTTATTGAAACCGTTCCGGAAGGTGATTAAAAAAGTGGCAGATACTTTAGCAGACCGCCAATCAGATCAGGAACTCATGGCAAAGTTGAAATACTGGGATGAGAAGTTGAAGAGCGCGCTTTCCAAGGCGAACAACTATCCCGAGACTCTTTTCAACGACCGTGAGATGATCTACAACGGGACAATCGATGTGGACTACGATCCCGACACCAGATCCAAGTCGGGGAAGCTCTCAAAGAACGTGGTCAACATCGTCTATGAGTTTCTGGAGTCCGAAGTGGACAATACGGTCCCCGCCCCTGCTGTAAAATCTCGACACAGGGGATTTGACTATCTCGCTCAGATGATCGAGGACTCTGCTAAAGACGATCTGAAGGTGATCGAGGACTTCGATGAGATGTACGATGAGAACCTGCGAACTACGAATATACAGGGGTTCTCTCTCTTTGAGGTCATGTGGAACCCGGACAAGAAGCATCATCTATGGCGCGGAGAATTGCAAGTGAAGAACCCGCATCCCAAGGCTTTCATCCCGCAGCCAGGAGTCTACCGCATCAAAGATATGGATTATTTCTTCGTCTCGTTCTCTGTCACCAAGAGATACGTCGAGCGGCGGTACAACGTCGATATAGGCCCCGGTGACTCAGACGAATATCCGCAGATGAATGCCTTCCATGGAACGCAGAACTATTCGGGTAAGGTTACTCTGTTCGAGTGCTGGTACAAGGACACCGACGGAGACATAAACAAGTTTGTCTGGACAAGGAACGTCCCGCTGGAGAATGTCGAGAAGTTCTATCATCGGCGTCTGGACGTCTGCAAGGAGTGCGGACTCACGCAAGGCCCATCTGATGAGTGCGAGTGCGGCTCCAAACGATTCAAAGAGGTGATCAGGGACAAGGAGATCATAGAGGAGGATATGATCCTCGCCAATGGAACCGTGATCAAAAAGGGAACGAAAGTGCCTTACTTCCAGCCAACTAAATCCCCTCTGATCCGGTGGAGGAACGTCCCGGTCAACTTCCAATTCGGCGGACAAAGCGATGTCGATGTGATCCGCGATCAGCAGGACGCCCTGAAGAAGATCGTCTCCACCATCGAAGATAAACTACTGACTGGCGGCGTGATCATAAAGACTTTAGACACGATGAGGCTCAATCTCAAGAATGAGCTTTATGAAGTGGTGAGAGGAAACGCTGCCGAGCTTCAGGCTTTCGGTGTGGAGGATTTGCAGGCCGACGTATCGCAGGATCTGGAGTTTGCCCATGAGCTATATGCCTTGGCGCAAAGTGAACTGGGAATTACCAACGCTTTCCTTGGCAAGGAAGATACCACAGCGAAAAGCGCTGTAGCCAAGCAGCAGCAGATTAACCAGAGCTCAGGACGGATGCAATCTAAGGCAACGAACAAGAACACTGCTTTTAAGGAATTATACCAACTGATGTTCGAGTTCAAGTTGGCCTATTACGATGAGTTGAGACCCTACATCTCTAAAAATGAGAAGAACCAGGACGATTGGGGCCAGTTCAACAAGTACGAATTTCTGAGACAGGATGCTTCAGGCGAGTGGTTCTATAACACAGACTTTACTTTCGAGGTCAATACCAAGGACGCCTTACCGAAGGATAAGGTATGGTTAACGAACACTCTGATCAACATCAGCAAAGGCAAGTTGATTGATCCGGTTGCTTTCTGGACGTGCATGGAGGCGATTGATTTTCCACAGGCGACAATGGTCAAAGAGTTCTTCATCGAGCAGCAGAAACAGGCTAAGGAAGCCCAGGATGCTCAGGATGCACAGCAGCAAGCACAGCAGCAACAGCAATCACAACCTGCGCCAGGCGGAGCGCTGTCTATGTCTCAACCTACTACACAACCTACTATGCAACAACCCGGCCAACCGCCGGCCGGGACTACTCAGCCAGGACAGCAAGGACAGCCGCAGCCCGGACAACAGGGAATGCCGAACCAGGGAGACATCCAACAATTTATCACCTCTCTGCCGCAGGCCGTGAGGCAGAAGCTCGCCACGCTTCCCCAGGATGAGCAGATGAAGATCGTGACATCCATGATGAAGCAGTCTCCCGAAGCTCTACAACAGATCTTCGCTGAGTTCGAAGGAGGTGGTGATCAGGGTGCCGCTCCTCAAGGGCAAGTCCAACAAGGTCCGGGGTAAGAATGTTAAAGAACTTGTTGATACCTACAAGAAGAAAGGCAAGATCGGTACATCGAAGCCGAAGTCAAAGAAGGCGGCAATTAAACAGGCGGTCGCTATAAGTTATCGCAAAGCTGGCGAAAAGAAAGGATGACCAAAAAGATGCTCAAGCAAAGCGCGGTTGTTTCTAAGACCAAGAAGAAGATGCCCAAGGCGGTAAAGAAGGTTGTCTCCAAAGCGAAGGCCAAGATGAAGAAGCCGATGATGCCGCCCAAGAAGGCGGCTGGCCCCTCGCTGAACAATCCCAAAATGCCCTTCGCGTAGAGAAAATTAAGGAGTGGTGAGATGGCTAAGAAGAAGAAGCTTGAGAAAGGCCCCATGCCCAACGCGAGTAAAAAGCAGTATGACGGAGTTCAAAGTCTCGACAAGCCAAAAATACTAGGAGGTAGAAAAAGCGAGATGGCAACCAAGCAGAGCATGGTAAAGAAACCGGCAGTCGGCCCGCGCAAGGGCGGCAACCTGGATCACCTGGTGGAGCCGCCGAAGCCGAAGAAGCGCAAGACCATCATCAACCCGCATACCAAGTAGTGCAAGCGTCGCTGTTATTTACCGACGAGCGGATTATCAACGCCCTGAAAGAGATCCAGTGGGGGAAGATTACGATCACCATCCAGGACAGTCTTATCGTGCTCGTAGAAAAGCTGGAAACGATCAAACTGAATAAGTAAACTCCGATCAGGAACAACCAGACGGGGGGCTAGTGGGAAACCACAGGCTCCCCTTTTTCACGTTAAGGAGGTGACAAACGTGCAGGACGGCAAGCAACGCGGCAAGAGCGGAACACAGACCCGTAAGCAGAATGAAGGCTTCCCGAACAAATCTTCAGTAAATCGCATAGGTGCGAAGATCGAGCGGGATTCAGTAGGACCCAAGTACATCATGGGCGAGGATCTGCGCTACGGAGATTCCAGCAAGAAATAACGCCTTCGGGTGATTTCCCGATGCGGAGGGTAAACCGCAAGGAGCAAAGATATGCCAGATCCGATTAGCGGCGCAATAGAGGAGCCCGCCGTCCTCTTCCCCGGCGAACCTGCCGAGGATGAATTTGAAAACGAAAACGGAGGCGAAACCGTCGCTGAAACTAGCGAGTCCGAAGCCGCCGAACGGACCAGCAAGCAGAGTCCTGATCTGGACGCCGCCTTCGCCAAGGCAAGAAGGGCTGAAGAAGAGACGGCAAGGTTAAAGGCAGAGCTGGATCAGTGGAAAGAGGCCGCCAATGCTCAGAAAACAATTGAGCAGCAGGCCGAGATGGAAAAGAAACTTCAGGAATACAAGGACGCCGGTTGGGATCCCCAGACGATCAGGGACATCATCAGGACCGATCCTGAGTTCCAATCCATAAAGCGGGCGCTGGAAGAAACCAAGAAGGCAGAGTCAGAGCGCGCCCACGTAACCGATTTCAACGCCGAGCTCTCCGCGTTGGGAGAAGAATGGCCTGAGTTTACCAGCTTGCAGGTGAAATCGTCTACCGACCAGGCTGCCGACCAGAAAATCAAGGGGATCGTCGGGGATGAAGTTTATTCCAAGATGCTCTCCTTGAAGCAGAAAGGCTATTCGATACTCGACGCCTACGAGAGCGCGAACCGTACTGCCCTCGCTTCAAAGAGAGCCGAGAAAGCGAAGCAGGCTACCTTAAACTCAATCCAGGGCAGGTCCTCCGTCAAATCGGAGGGAGCCGCGACGACCAACGATCTCGAGCATATTCAGATCGACGCGGATGAATTTGCCCGCTTCAAGGCAATGAACCCGACCTGGACGGATGAAAAGATCATGGAGTTCAAGGCAAAATGTATCGCTGAAGACAGGAAAAACAATCCAAGAACTCGTTAAGAAGGAGTGAGACAAGTGGCTTTTAAGCTGATTCAATCTTTGAGTGGCGCGAGCGCGCCGCTTAACTACAACTACTCCGTAGCATCCAATACCGGCCTTGCCATCGATAGCGTCGTGTACGTCAACGCTTCCGGCTGCCTGGCTCCGGCGACTTCTCTGCTTGGCCCCATCCTGGGAGTATGCCAGGCGGCGATAGCGACGGTGACTGCGGCTGCCTCTGCTGCGCAGGTGCCCATTGTCCTCGTAGACCCGACGCAGATCTGGCAGACTGCCTGCTCCGCGGCGATCACGAACGCTTCCCTGGCCTTCCCGTTCTACGCCATCGACGCCACCAACGCCGTCTACGTTGACGCGGGTGTGGCGACCGTGGCCGCGACTGTCGGCCTGTATTTCCACGTCCTTACAACGACCAGCCTTACTGCGACTCTCGGTGGTGTAGTGACCGGACGCTTCGACGTACTGTAAAAACTGATAAAGGAGTGAAACTGAATGCCGTTAGTATTTAGTAAAACCAGTGGACTGAACAACAGTATTTTCGGTGAATGGCTTGCCGTGTAGCAGGGAAACCTGTTATATTATAACTGCGGAAGAAATCTGGAAGGCTGTGAAGTTTTGAAACAATGCAACAAATGTAAGAGAACTTTAGATGAGGCAAAATTCTACAAGGACAAGACAAAGAGAGATGGTTACACAACTATCTGTGGAGAATGTATCTGCCAGTGGAAGAGAGATAACAGGGAGCATGTAAAAGAGTACAACCACAAATATGCACAGGAGCACAAAGCAAGGGGCGCTGAAAGGCAATATAACCGAAGGCACAAGAGCGAAGAGGCAATGGAACGTGCCAGGGAAAATCACCGCAAATGGGTTGCCGAGCACCCCGAGAGGCATAAAGAGCATAAGGATAGAGACTACAAGAAAAACACGGAAGCCTATATCCAGCGTGCCTGCCTTCGCAGGGTAAGAGTGAAAGGCCTCAGGGCAGACTTTACCTGCGAACAGTGGAAACAAGTCAAGAAGCTCTTTCATTACAGATGTGCATACTGTGGTGAGAAGCCAAAGAAACTGACGCAAGAACACATCATCCCTGTTAGCGAATATGGCGAATACACACTTGGAAATATCATCCCTGCTTGCCCTGGGTGCAATGCTAGCAAGCACCACAAAGACCTTGTAGAATGGTATCCTCAACAGGTTTTCTTCGATGTCGAGAGATTGAAAGCAATCTCTGCATATGTTTCAGAACATGCCAATCAGAGTGGAAGGCTAGACGTAACAGCCTAGTCACACGCAACGCATAGAGGGTGAAACTCGAAAGAGAATATAATCCCTCCACGAGTCCGCAGCACCCTAACGTAAAGTCGAGGGCGAAAAGATATGCTGAACTTACGGGAACAGAACCGTAAGAAGTAGGGGATAAAAAGCCTCTACGATAACAAATTGAAGTCCCAAGATCCAATTCGTGCCTTTTTGCAGGAAGAGGAAGAGGGGTATAAATCACCTCTGAACCTGATCTTCAACGTCATGGACTCTGATAAGTACGCTGAGAAATTCTCTGAACTTACCAGCAAGGGAAACTTCCAGAATGTGGGAGAAGGCGGCAACTATCCCCGCACCTCCCAGCAGGTCGGCTACGAACAGGTTGTGACGCCGTCCGAATGGAAGCTCTCGTTTGAAGTCACCGAGACGATGATCGAGGATGCCAAGATGTTCAACATCAAGTCCGAGGCAGCCGACTTCATCCAGTCATACTACAGGACGAGGGATCAATTCGGGGCGCAGTTCCTGATCAATGGCAACGCAACGTCGTTCGTGTGGAACGGCCAGACCTATGCCTTTACCGCAAACGACACTGTCGCGCTGTTCTCCGCGGCTCACACGAGCGCTACGGGCAACTCGAATTTCTCGGCGGCAGTCAACACCAACTACCTGACCGGGTCTTCCTATGTGTTCTCATATGACAATTTAGCGTCAATCGAGAACAAGATGCAGAAGTTCACCGATCACGACGGCAACATCCTGAACATCCAGCCCGACACGATCATCATCCCCAACGACCCCGTCATAAAGAAGGCTGTCGCTGACGCTGTGTTTACCGATGGCGATGGGAAGAAGCCCGGCACTACCGACGCCGGTTTCAACTACCACGCGGAAAGATGGAACGTGGTCGTATGGAACCAGTTGACCGTGCCCACGGGTGGAACATCCGCCAACGGCATGCCCTGGTGGGTCATGGACTCCAAGAGGTGCCAGCGAGACGGCCTGATCTGGATCGACCGCGTCGGTCTCAGGGTAAGGTCATGGATCGATGAGAACACTGGCAACAACGTATTCGGTGGCCGTGCAAGATTCGGAGCCGGGGCAGTAAAACCTGTGAGTTTATTTATGGTGTATCCGACGTAATAGGTATTCTATGTACATACTCCCCTAGATGTATTATGATATAAGAAAATCTAGGGGGGTATGTATGATGTTGATGATTTGCCTTGTTTGCGGCAAGCAGTTTGAGAAGCCTCAATATCGACTTGGACGAACTAAGTATTGTAGCCGCAAATGCAAGGACAAGTCGCAAGAAAGGAGATAAGTATGTCAACTTACGATCACGTTACTTTGGAAGATCATCTGACCCAGGACACCATCGCCACCCCTAAGAGCGCGGACACGCTGATCAACAAGGCCGACGGCAACGTGACGCCGATTAGCACGGCTGTGGCGCTTTCAGGTTATACTGCCCTGACATCCGATTACCTGATCCGGGTTATCGGAGCAGGCACTACCACCATTACTTTACCGACCTCCGCGTCGTTTGCGGCGTCCGGCGGCTGCGAGACATTGCTCGTCTACTCCAGCGGCCTCACCGCGACCCTAACCTTTGGCGGGTCCGCGATTCAAGGATTCTCCGCGGGGACTCAGGGGACGACCGGTCCGCATCTGACCATGCTGCAATGCGACGGAGTGAACTGGTTCATGGTCGCCAACTGGTAAAAAGAGGGGAGGGTTCGCAGCCCTCCCTAATTTTTCAAGGAGGACAATGAAAATATTAAACGAAGAGGAAATCAAATCAAGACTTGACTCGGGGGTTCCCGATCTGGATCGCAGCATCCAATGGCTGATTTACCAGGAATTGAAAGAGATCCGCGATGGCATGACCATTGTCAATCCATTGGAACCGAAGAAAGAACCGAAGAAGGAACCGAAGAAGGCATTACCTAAGCGCAAAAGGAAGGTGAAATAATTGGCAATTTTTAACCGGTGGATTTACACGCATATAACCACCAACGCAACGACCAATGTGAAGCTCGTTCCGGGGCTTCTGCACACGGTGGCTATAAACACCCGCGGAACGACCACCTCGCAGATCGGGATCTATGACAACTCCAACGGATCGACTAACGCGGGGACGATGGCAATAATCGACGCTACCGCGAGTGGTATCGGTCAGATTATATACGATGCGCAGATGAAGAACGGGATCACCATCGTAACATCAGGAACGGGTACGCCTCCCGACATCACTGTTTTATGGGGGTAAATTATGTCTTGTCTAACTGAAGAGCAGATTGAACAGCAGATGAAAGGCACCGTCGATCAGAGCCTTGCTTGGCTTACCTTGCAGCAGTTGAAACAACTCAATGAGAAATCACCGATCATCGAATTAAAACCGATCATCGAAGTCAATCCGATCATCAATATACCAGAGCCGAAATGTATCTTCTGCCGATTCTTTGCTTGGCTGAGGGGGAAATAGAATGGGAGAAAGTTCAAGAATCACCCATCAAGGTATCTTAATTGACCGGAGCGGTACGATCTCTTCGGGGGGAAACGCGCAACAACTTGCCGCCGCCAATCCTAACCGACGTTATTTCCTTATACAGAATGCCAGCGCAACGACACTCGCATTAGCAGGAATATCATCGACTGAATCTCTATTCTTCAACTTCGCAGCAAACGCAAATACAGGAGAGCCGTCCATCGAGCTTGTTCCGAACCAGGGGTTCGTCATGGAGACAGGCTTCATCAATATAGCCCTGGTTTCTGTGATTGCGGCAACGACCGGGCATCCCTTTACTGCAAAGGAGTTATAACATGGGCTTCTTTGGTGGAAATACTAGCGTAGCTACAGGTTGGCAAGCTCCCACTGATTGGCCTTCGCTCAATGACTGCGCCCTCGGCAACATTGAGATGATCGTCAATGATCAGACGATGGCCACATACGCGTTTGTCTGTACCACATCCGCCGCGGCCAACTACCAGATCAACTGGGGCGACGGCAACACGATTCAATATGCCTCAGGCGCAACGGCGCAGCATACCTACACTGTCGGATCAGGTACTCCGTGTTCTCTCGGTTATACAACATTCAAGATTACCATCTCGCCTGTCTCTGGCAACCTGACCGCGTTTGCCGTAGCTCCGCACAGTTTGGCGGTGAATATTCAATATCACGCCATCCTGTCCGCGTATATCAGGGCGACATCCCTGGCATCGTTGGCTAGCGCGTTCTACTGCGCGACCGGGGCAAAAGTGTATTGCCGACAGTTGGAAAACTGCGTCGTGCAAGACGCGATGCCCAGTTGTCTCTCCGCAACGAGTATGTTCACCACTTGCTACTCGCTTCAGTCTGTCAACGTTAGCGGCATGACGGCAGTGACCACCGCAACGAGTATGTTCACCACTTGCTACTCGCTTCAGTCTGTCAACGTTAGCGGCATGACGGCAGTGACCACCGCAACGAGTATGTTTAATGCTTGCACCTCGCTGCAGTCCG